>Ga0209375_1000096_pt1 | contig 76245 bp, 77 predicted proteins | sample GraSoiAngelo_131_FD_185888 | JGI IMG/M metagenome (GOLD analysis project Ga0209375, IMG submission 185888) | Grasslands soil microbial communities from the Angelo Coastal Reserve, California, USA - 14_0929_02_30cm (SPAdes) (version 2) | ecosystem: Environmental > Terrestrial > Soil > Grasslands ...
TTCCCGGTGCCGAGGAGCGCGATGCGGCGCTCCCCCAGTCGCTGCAGCATGGTCGTCGAGGCCATGGGAGATCTTACCGAGAAACGCGACTCGTGGCGAGCGACACTCGATCCCAGCGCTGGCTCGGGCTCGACGGGTGCGGCACGAAGCCCCGCACCTCGCGGCGCAGCCCCCACACGCGATAGGTCCCCGCCACGGGGACCACCACGGCTTCCTCGTCGATCAGCACGCGCAGCGCCCGCGCGGCGCTGCGCTGCGCGTCTTCCGGCGCGGCCGCCGCCCGACAGGCGTCAAGGAAGCGCCGCGCCGCGCCGCGCACCGCGAGATCGGCGACGACGCAGGGATCGGCGTCGCTCAGCTCGCCCGCCACCGTCCAGAGATCGCCCGCTCCCGACTTGATCCGCGCCTGGTAGGCGCCGCTCTCGGGCAGCGGCACGATCCGCAGATCGATCCCCGCCTCGCGCAGTTGGTCCTGGACGACCGTGGCCATCACCCGATGGATGTCGAAGTCGGGGGGGCCGATCACCAGCGTCAGGGCGAGGCGCCGCCCCGCCTTGGCGCGGGTCCCGTCCGGGAGGGGCGTCCAGCCGGCGCCGTCGAGCACGCGCCGCGCCCGGCGCGGATCGAAGCGCGCACCCCCGACGAGATCGGCACTCCGGCCCAGGAGCACGGCGGGCCCGAGCAGCAGCGCCGGCTCGGCAGTGCCGCGCCACGCGGCCTCGGCGAGGCGCGGCCGGTCGAGGGCATAGACGATGGCGCGCCGGATCGCGGAGCTCTGCTGGTTCACGTACAGGGCGTCGTAGCCGCCGACCGGGGAGGTGGCGACGGCGATGTCGGGGAGCAGGCGCGCCGCCCGCGCCGCTTCGCGGGGCAGGTCGCTCGCGACGTGCACGGCGCCGGCGCGCAGTGCCAGCAGGCGCGCGTTTGCGTCCGGGAGGAACCGGAACGTGAGGCGGCGCAGCCGCGCCCGGTCCCCCCAGTATTCGTCGAAGCGCTCGACCGTGAGGTGGTCGCCCCGGGCGTATTCGACGAATCGGAACGGCCCCGTGCCGACGGGGCGCGGCGCGCTGTCCGGTCCCGGCGCCATGATGCTCCAGTCGGGGTTGGCGAGCTGCTCGACCAGGCGCCGAGCCGGGCGCGTCGGCGTGATGTCGAGGGTGGTGTCGTCGATGACGCGCACGGACCCCTCGCCGATCCCCATGGGGCCGCCGCCGGCGCGGGCGATGCGCCGCATCGTCCACACTACCGCCGCAGCCGTCAGCGTGGTGCCGTCGTGCATCCTCACGCCCTGGCGCAGATGGAACCGCCACGTGTTCCGTGACCGCAGCTGCCAGCGGGTCGCGAGCTGCGGGGCGACGCTGAAGTCGGGCGTCAGGCGCACCAGCGTCTCGTAGACGTTGGCGTTGACGGGGTGCAGCCCGAGTCCGGAGCCGGCGTCGGGGGTGTCGGGGCCGGCGGGCGTGGCCACGACGAGCTCGTCGCGCGCCGCGGCTGGCGTGCCGCGCCGCCCGCAGGCGAGCGCGGCGCTCAGGGCGAGCCACACGATGCAACGCGGTGCGCGGCGTGGGACCATGATGCGGCAAGATACCCCGCTCGCCGACCCCGCGAGCCGCGCCTAGCTTTGGAGCCATGCCGACCGACCGCCGCGCCTTCCTCCACACCCTCGGCGCCGCCGCGCTCGCCGCGGGCCTCGGCCGCGCGCGCGCGGGCCCGCTGCCGCGCCCGGTCGCGACGCTCGACCGCATCGGGCTGCAGCTCTACACCGTGCGCGGCGCCCTGGAGCGCGATTTCGAGGGCACGCTCGACCGGGTGGCGGCCATCGGGTACCGCGAGGTCGAGTTCGCCGGCTATTACGGGAAGACGCCACACGAGGTGTGGGTCGCACTCGAGAAGCGCGGGCTCGCCGCCCCGTCCGCGCACGTGCCCTTCGAAACCCTCAAGGGCAACTGGCGCGGCGCGCTGGAAGACGCCCGCGTGGTCGGGCACCGCTATGTGGTCGTTCCCTGGATTCCACCGGACGAGCGGCGCTCGCTCGATGGCTACAAGCGCGTGGCGCGGCTGTTCAACCGCGCCGGCGCGGTGGCACGGGAGCTGGGTCTGCAGTTCGCGTATCACAATCAAGCCTTCGAGTTCGCACGCCTCGGCGGCCGCGTGCCCTACGACGTGCTCCTCGCCGACACGGACCCGAAGCTCGTGGCGCTGGAGCTCGACCTCTATTGGATCAGGAAGGGCGGCGGCGACCCACTCGCTTATTTCGCCAGGTACCCCGGCCGCTTTCCCATGGTGCACGTGAAGGACATGGACAAGACGCGCCAGCGCGGCATGACCGACGTGGGCCGCGGCGTCATCGACTTCAAGCGGATCTTCGCGCGACGCGCCCAGGCCGGCATCGCCCATTGCTTCGTCGAGCACGACCAGCCGGCCGACCCGTTCGCCTCCATCCGGGCGAGCTACGACTACCTCAAGCACCTCGAGTTCTGACCCAGGAGCCGATGGTGTTCAGCCAGCAGAAGACGTACGACGTGTGCATCGTCGGCTCGGGGGCGGGCGGCGGGATGGCCGCCTCCGTGCTCACGCAGGCGGGCGCGGACGTGATCGTGCTCGAGGCGGGCGGCCCCTGGGACAACACCAAGGACTCCGCGATGCTCACCTGGCCCTACGACACCGCGCGGCGCGGCGCCTCCAGCCGAGAGCGACCCTTCGGCGAATTCGACGCCTGCATCGGCGGGTGGGACATCGAGGGGGAGCCGTACACGCGGGCGCCGGGGACGCGGTTCGACTGGTGGCGCGCCCGCATGGTCGGCGGGCGCACGAACCACTGGGGCCGGATCTCGCTGCGCTTCGGGCCGAGGGACTTCCGGCACAAGAGCGTCGACGGCCTGGGGGACGACTGGCCGATCGGCTATGACGACGTGAAGCCCTACTACGACCGGGTGGACCGGTTGGTGGGGATCTTCGGGTCGAAGGAAGGCCTCCCGAACGAGCCCGACGGGATCTTCCTGCCGCCGCCCAGACCCCGCTGTTACGAGCTCGTCGTGAAGCAGGCGTGCGATGGGCTCGCGATCACGTGCATCCCCTCCCGCCTCTCGATCCTCACACGCCCGCTGCACGGCCGCCCCGCCTGCCACTATTGCGGCCAATGCAACCGCGGCTGCCGCAGCAACTCGAACTTCACGTCCACCAACGTGCTGATCGCGCCCGCCCTCGCGACCGGAAAGCTGACGCTCGTCACGAACGCGATGGCGCGCGAGGTGACGCTCGACAAGACCGGCCGCGTCACGGGCGTCGCCTACGTGGACAAGACCGACGGCAGCAACCGGCACGCACGCGCGCGTGTCGTCGTGCTCGCCGCCAGCGCGTGCGAGTCGGCGCGCCTGCTCCTGAACTCGAAGTCGTCGTTGTTCCCGAACGGGCTCGCGAACTCGAGCGGCGTTGCCGGCAAGTACCTCACCGACACGACCGGCACGGACATGGCGGGGTTCATCCCCCGCCTCGCCGACGGCGTGCCGCACAACGAGGACGGGGTAGGCGGAATGCACCTGTACATGCCCTGGTGGCTCGACAACGCGAAGCTCGACTTCCCCCGCGGTTACCACATCGAAGTGTGGGGCGGGCACGATCAGCCGTCCGCAGGCTTCATGGGCGGGATCGAGAGCTATCCGGGGGGCGGTGGCTACGGGAAGGACCTCAAGAATATGTACCGTCGCTACTATGGCGCGGCGGTCGGGTTCTCCGGACGGGGCGAGCAGATTCCGAACGAAGACTGCTACTGCGAGATCGACCCGGACACGGTGGACCGCTGGGGCATCCCCGTGCTGCGCTTCCATTGGAAGTGGTCGGACCACGAGGTCCGGCAGGTCAAGCACATGCACGAGACCTTCCAGGCGCTCATCCACGCGATGGGCGGGACGCCGCTCTGGGCCGCGCCCGGCGCCGACGAGCAGTACGGAATCGCGCCGGGCGGCCGGATCATCCACGAGCTCGGCGGGACCCGCATGGGCGACGACCCGAAGACGTCGGTGTTGAACCGCTGGTGCCAGGCGCACGACGTGAGAAACCTGTTCGTCACGGACGGCGGGCCATTCGTGTCGCAGGCGGATAAGAACCCGACATGGACGATTCTGGCGCTGGCGTGGCGGACCAGCGAGTACATCGTGGACCAGGTGAAAAAGGGAAACCTCTGATGAAATGCGGAGTGCGGTGTGAAATTAGTGCGGAGTGCGGAATGCGGAATGCGGAGTTTGACGTCCGTCCTTCGATTCCGCACGCCGCATTGAATACTCCGCAATCCGCATTCCACATTCCGCATTGGGGTGGGGCATGAACCGTCGGGACACGGTCAAGCTCCTCGCTGTCGGGGCGGCGTTCTGGCTCACGCCGTCCGACGTGCGTCGCGCGGCCGAGTTCGCCGCCAAGGCCCGCTCGGGGGGGAGGGGCTACGAGCCCAAGTTCTTCACCCCACACGAATGGGAGACCGTGCGGGTCCTCGTCGACCTCGTCATCCCGCGCGACGGCCGCTCCGGCAGCGCGACCGATGCCGGCGTCCCCGAGTTCATGGACTTCGTGCTCACCGACGAGCCCGGGCGCCGGACCGCGATGCGTGGCGGGCTCGCCTGGCTGGACCACGAGTGCGACGATCGCTACGGCAAGACCTTCGTGGCCTGCGCGGACGCCGAGCGCGCCGCCGTGCTCGACGATATCGCGTGGCCCAAAAGGGCCAGATCCGCTCTCGCCCCCGGCGTCGCGTTCTTCCAGGGTTTCCGCGATCTGACGGCATCGGGGTTCTGGTCCAGCAAGATGGGCGTGCAGGACCTCCGCTACATGGGCAACGTGGTCGTGCCCGAATGGAAGGGATGCCCGGACGAACAGCTCAAGAAACTCGGCGTGAAGTACCCGTGGTGAGGCGGGGGAAGGGGGAAGGGTCCATGCCTGAGAAGCGGCTCGGCGTCGGGTTCATCGGGAGCGGGTTCAATGCACGGTTTCACCTGCAGGCCTTCCAGGCCGTGCGCGACGCGGACGTCCTAGGGGTATGGAGCCCGAACAGGCAGCACGCCGAGGAGATGGCGGCCCTGGCGCGCCGGCTCGACGTCGGCGAGGCAAAGGCGTTCCCGTCCATCGCCCAGCTGGTGACCGATCCCGCGATCGACGCCGTGTGGCTGTGCGGGCCGAACTTCGCCCGCGTCGAGAACGTGGAGGAGATCGCGGACACGATCGCGCGCGGCAAGGGCCAGCTCAAGGGTATCGCCTGCGAGAAGCCGCTCGCCCGCAACGTCGCCGAGGCGAAGCGCGTCGCCGAGCTCGTGACGCAGGCCGGCATCGCCCACGGCTATCTCGAGAACCAGGCGTTCGCGCCGGCCGTCGTCCAGGGGCGGGCGATCACCTGGGCCCGCGGGGCGTCGCTCACGGGCCGCCCCTATCTCGCCCGCGCCGCCGAAGAGCACAGCGGGCCGCACATGCCGTGGTTCTGGCGGGGCGAGCTCCAGGGCGGCGGCGTCTTGAACGACATGATGTGCCACTCGGCGCTCGTGGTGCGCCACCTCCTCACCAAGCCCGGCGCGCCCTCGTCCAGCGTCCGACCGGCGCGGGTGACCGGCCACATCGCGAGCCTGAAGTGGACCAGACCCGAGTACGCGAAGCGGCTGCAGCAGATGATGGGGAAGGACGTGGACTACGCCAAGGCGCCCGCCGAGGACTTCGCGAGCGTGCTGATCGAGTTCGCCGCCGACGACGGCGCCACGGTGCTGGGCGAGGCCACGACCTCGTGGAGCTTCGTGGGCCCGGGGCTCAGGCTTTCGGCCGAGCTGCTCGGCCCCGAATATTCGATGGCGTGGAACTCGCTCGACAGCGGGTTGCAGCTCTTCTTCAGCCGCGCGGTGAAGGGCGAGGCCGGCGAGGACCTGGTCGAAAAGCAAAACGCCGAGATCGGGCTCATGCCGGTCGTCGCGGGCGAGCCGGCGGTGTACGGCTACGAGGCCGAGGACCGCCACTTCGTGCGGGCGTTCCTGAAGGGTGAGCCGCCCGAGCTGACGTTCGACGACGGCGTCGAGGTGGTGAAGCTCCTGATGACGGCCTACATGAGCGCGGAGCAGGGAAAGACGCTGGACTTTCCCCCGAAGGGGCTGGAGGCGTTCGTCCCCGCCGTGGCCAAGGGAGCCTGGAAGCCGTGACACAATTGATGCGTCGAACGACGCTTGTCCTCACGCTCGCGAGCGCCTTCGCGGCGCCGCGCCTAGCCGCTCAGCTACCCGCTCCCATGAGCGACATGCTGCGGCGGCTGTTCGCCTCGCGCGAGTTCGCTCCGGAGCGATTCGGCCCCGCCCGCTGGATCGACGGCGGGGCGGCCTATACCACGGTCGAGCCTTCCGCCGATCTGCGCGGCGGCTCGGACATCGTGCGCTACGAGACCGCCACCGGCGCGCGCACGGTGTACGTCACGGCGCGGCAGCTCGTCCCCGCCGGAGGCGCCGCGCCCCTCGACATCGACGACTACACCTGGTCGGCGGACGGCGCGCAGCTGCTCGTGTTCACAAACTCCCGTCGCGTGTGGCGCCAGAACACGCGCGGCGATTACTGGGTGCTCGACCGGCGCAGCGGCGCGCTGCGGCGGCTGGGCGGGCGCGATGCCCCGCCGTCCTCGCTGATGTACGCCAAGTTCGCTCCCGCGGGCGACCGCGTCGGCTACGTGCGGCAGGGCGATCTGTACGTCGAGCGCCTCGCCGACGGGCGCATCACCCGCCTCACTGACGACGCCGACTCGCTGCACGTGAGCGGCATGACTGACTGGGTCTACGAGGAGGAGTTCGACCTGCGGGACGGCTTCCGCTGGTCTCCCGACGGGACGCGCATCGCCTACTGGCATTTCGACATGACCGGGGTGCGCACGTTTCTGCTGATCAACAACACCGACTCGCTCTATCCGTTCGTCATCCCCATCCAGTACCCCAAGGCGGGAACCGCCAACTCGGCCGTCACGGTCGGCGTCGTGAGCGCGGACGGCGGCGCGACGACGTGGCTCCAGGTGCCCGATGATCCGCGCGAGAACTACCTGCCCCGGATGGAATGGGCGGGACCGCGTGAAATCGCGCTCCAGCGGATGAACCGTCGGCAAAACCTCGATCGAGTCATGCTCGCCGACGGAGCGACGGGCGCAGTGCGAACCGTGCTCGCCGAGCGGGACAGCGCGTGGCTGGACGTGGTGGACGACCTGCGATGGCTCGGCGGCGGGAAGGAGTTCACGTGGGTGAGCGAGCGCGACGGGTGGCGGCACGTGTATCGCGTGGGTCGCGACGGCAAGGCGGCGCGCCTCGTGACACCCGGTGCGTTCGACGTCACCGACCTCGCCGCCGTGGACGAGCCGGGTGGCTGGCTCTACTTCATCGCCTCGCCCGACAACGCGACCCAGCGATACCTGTACCGCACGCGCCTCGACGGCCGCGCCACGCCGGAGCGCCTCTCGCCGGCGGACCGGCCGGGCACCCATGGCTACGAGATCTCACCGGACGCGCGCTGGGCGTTCCACACCTACTCGACCTTCGACACCCCCAGCATGACGGACCTGGTGCGGCTGCCGTCGCACGCCAGCGTGCGGACTCTCGCCGCGAACGAGGCGCTGCGGGCGGCCGTCACCCCGCTGACCGGCCGCAAGACGGAGTTCTTCAAAGTAGCCCTGGCGGACGGCGCGACGCTCGACGGCTGGATGATCCGCCCGCGCGTCTTCGATTCCACCAAGACGTATCCGCTGCTGATGTACGTGTACGGCGAGCCGGCTGGACAGACGGTGCTCGACCAGTGGTTCGGAAGCCCCGGGGTGTGGTTCCGGACGCTGGCGGATCAGGGGTACGTGGTCGCAAGCGTGGACAACCGCGGCACTCCGGCGCCGAAGGGACGCGCGTGGCGCAAGGTGGTCTACGGCGCGATCGCCGTGCTGTCGAGCGGCGAGCAGGCGGACGCGGTGCGGGCGCTCACCCGGTCGCGCCGCTACCTCGACTCGACACGCGTCGCGATCTGGGGCTGGAGCGGCGGGGGCTCGAGCACGCTCCAGGCCCTGTTCCGTTATCCCGAGGTCTATCAGGTGGGTATGAGCGTGGCGCCCGTGCCCGACGAGCGGCTCTACGACACGATCTACCAGGAGCGTTACATGGGCCTGCCGCAGGAGAATGCGGCGGGCTACCAGGAATCCTCGGCCATCACCCACGCCGAAGGGCTGCGCGGCCGGCTGCTCGTGGTGCACGGCTCGGGAGACGACAACGTGCACTACCAGGGCACGCAGCGCCTGCTCAACCGGCTGATCGCGCTCGGCAAGCCGGTGGACTTCATGGAGTATCCGAACCGGAGCCATTGCATCTGCGAGGAGCAGGGCACGAGGCTGCATCTCTATTCGCTGCTCACACGCTACCTGCTCGAGCACCTGCCCGCGGGACCGCGGCCCTAAGAGGGCTCCCGCGCGCCCAGTCCCCGCGCCTCGAGCTCCTCGAGCGACCGGGGCCAGTCCTGCTTGAGCAGCCGCGACAGCGCGCGATCGGCGAGCAGCCGCCCGCCCGTCTGGCACGTCGGGCAGTAGTTCACCTCGTTCTCCGCGTAGCGGATCCGCTGCACCGCGGAGCCGCACACCGGACAGGGCTTCCGGTACCGCCCGTGCACGGCCATGCCCTCCCGAAACGCCGTCACCTTCTCGGGGAACCCGTCGCCCGTCTCGGCCCGCAGCCGCTCGATCCAGGCCCTGAGCGTGGCGCGGGTCGCTTGATGAAGCCGCGCGACCTCCTCGTTCGTGAGCGTCGACGTCAGCTGCAGCGGCGACAGGCGCGCCGCATGCAGGATCTCGTCCGAGTACGCGTTCCCGATGCCGCTGAAGAGCCGCGGGTCGGTGAGGGCGCGCTTGAGGGTGTGGCGCTCACGCGCGAGCGTTTCCTGAAACGCGGACAGATCGGCCTCAAGCACCTCGAGACCCCCGCGGTCGAGCGCGGCGAGGGCGCGTGCGCCCCGCGCCAGGTGGATGGAGGCGCGCTGCTGCTTGCTCGCCTCGGTGAGGAGCAGCGTGGCGTTGGGGAAGTCGAAAGCGGCGAGACCGTAGCGGCGCGGGATCGCCGCGCCGCGCGGCTGCCACCGCAGCCGCCCCGCGATCATGAGGTGCAGCACGATGAAGTAGTCGTCGTCGAGACGGAACACGATGCGCTTGCCGAGCCGGCGGAGCTCCTGCACCACGCGCCCCGTCACGTCGGCGACCGGGGGATCGACGGTCCGCAGCAGGAAGGGGCTCGGGATCCGGAGCGCCTCGAGCGGGCGGCCCACCACGCGCGGTCCCAGCGCTTCCAGATAGACGACGATGTCCGGCAGCTCGGGCATCCGACTCCTTCACGCCGAACTCAATCCCCGAGAGCGACCGGTCCCTGAGCCGCGCCCGCCGCGCGCGGCCGAAACAACACCGCGAACAGCGCGAGAATAACGAAGGCCATGGTAGCGGGATACATCCAGATGCGGTGCCAGTCGTGCGTTATCGCCCCATCGGGCGCGGCGGTGGCGAAGGCGCCCACGACGCGGCCCGACACCCATGCGCCGATGGCGTAGCCGACCCCGTTCGTGACGACGTTGATGAGGCCCTGCGCCGCCGCGCGGATCTTCTCGCCCGCCCGCTGGTCCGTGTAAATTTGCCCGGCCACGAAGAAGAAGTCGTAACACACTCCGTGCAGCAGGATCCCGGCGTAGAGCAGCCACATCCCGGCGCCGATATTGCCGTTGCCGAACGCGAGGTAGCGGAGGGTCCAGGCCAGCATTCCGCCCAGCATGATCGTCTTGATGCCGTAGCGCCGCAGCGCGAACGGCAAGAGCAGCATGAAGAAGATCTCGGACATTTGCCCGAACGTCTGGATGAAGGCGGGCTCAGGCGCGCGGATCTCGTTCAGGAAGAGGTTCGTGAACGCGTAGTAAAACTGCAGCGGGATGCACAGCAGGAACGAGCCCACGACGAACACGACGAACGTCCGGCCCGTGAGCAGCTGCAGCGCGTCGAGCCCGAGGGCGTTGCGGGCGCTGAACGGCATCCCCGCGGCCCGGGGCGGCGTGTGGGGCAGGGCGAAGGAGTAGAGTCCCAGCGTGAACGATGCGATCGCGGCAACCCGCAGCGGCAGCGCCTGGGCGTCGGCGTGCAGCACCTTGCCGACGAGGATCCCCGCCACGATCCACCCGATCGTGCCCAGCACGCGGATGAACGGAAAGTCGCGCGCCGGGTCGGCGACGTTGTGGAACGAGATCGAGTTGGTCAGCGACAGCGTCGGCATGTAGCACAGGGCGTACACGATCAGGGCCGCAAAGAAGGTCCAGAACGTCGTCACCGTGGACACGTACCACAGGATCGCCCCACCCACCAGATGAAGGGCGGCAAGCAGCTTCTCGGTGGCGAAGAACCGGTCCGCGAACACGCCCATGAAGAACGGGGACACGATCGCGGCGATCGCAGTCGTCATGTACGCGGCACCGATCTGCGGACCGGTGAAATGCCGCGTGCTGCCGAGGTAGGTCCCCATGGTGACGAACCACGCCCCCCAGATGAAGTACTGGAGGAACATCATCGTGGAGAGTCGGCCACGCGTGCTCACGGCACCACCCGGACCTTGATGTCGCGGTAGGCCACGCGGTCACCGTGGTCCTGCAGGCCGATGTAGCCCGCCGCGTTGCGCCCGTAGCGCGGGTGCGGGGCGAACTTGCTCGCCTTGACCTTCGCCTCCCAGTCGGGGCTCAAGAGCTCGTATGCGACCACCTTCACACCGTTCAGCCAATGCTCCACGTGATGCCCCCGGGCGACGAGCCGCACCCGGTTCCACTCGCCCGCCGGCTTCACCACCCCGGCGGGCGCGGGATAGAGGGCGAAGGTCGAGCCGGCAGCGGTCAGACGTGACTTGCCGTCGGGATGCCGCGCGTCGTCCAGCACCTGCATCTCGGGAGCGGTCCAGTAGATGGCTTCGTCGTCCTCGCTCGCGCGGTAGAAGATCCCGCTGTTGCCCCCCGGCGCGACGTTCCACTCGAGCGAGAGCTCGAAGTCGCGGAACTGCTCGCGCGTGACGATGTCGCCGGCCGCCGCGACGCGGGTGAGCGCGCCGTCGACGACCTGCCATCCGGCAGGCATCGAGTCCATCTTGAAGCCACGCCAGCCGGCAGTCGTCTTGCCGTCGAACAGCAGCCGCCAGCCCGCGGCGCGCTCGGCGGGGGACAGGGTATTGGGAGACTGGGCGGACAGGGCGGGAACGACCGCCGGCAGCAGGACCAGCACGGCCGTGGCGGCAAGCGCCGCGGAGCGAGCAGCGGTCATCGTGACCTCCGGGCTGGGGGGGCGTCGAGTCGGGCGACAACACTATGGCCTCAACACGGGATCCGCCATGAACCTCGTCGTGGGACAAAAGGCGCGCCGCAGCCACACGCTCACGGCCGAGCACGTGCAGACGTACGCGGCCCTGACGGGGGACTATAATCCCCTGCATTTCGATGCGGCGTTCGCGCACCGCACTAAGTTCGGGCGGCTGGTCGTCCAGGGCGGCCTCACCACGGGGCTGCTGCACGCCCTCGTGGCGATGGACCTGCCCGGACCCGGGACCGTCTTCCTCAGCCAGAACTGGAAGTTCACGGCGCCGGTCTATCTCGGCGACACGATCACGGCGGAGGCCGAGGTGGTGAGCGTGCACCCGACCAAGCCGGTGTGCCAGCTGCGCGTCGTCATCAAGCGTGAGGACGGCGAGATGGTGCTGGAGGGGGAAGCGTGGTGCTACACGCTCGCCGCCAAGGACGACCCGTCTTAGCGGCGTCGCAGGGCCATCCACGCCGCCAGGGTCGCGGTCTTCTCGTCCGCGCGCCAAGGACCATCGAGCGAGCGGCCCAGCTCCGTAACGGCGCGTCGCAACTGCGCCTCGGTGCGCTTCAGCAGCGCCGCGGCCCGGACGTACGCCTCGCGCTCCACCACCACGGAGCACGGCACGCCCTGCGAGTCGAGCGCCGCGGCGAGCGCCGTCCGGAACAGCGCCCCCTCGAGCGCATGCGCGCGAATGTGGTCGTTCGCGATCCGGGCCGGGTCGATGACGCTCCCCACCACGAGGGCGGCGGCGCGGATCGCGTGGCCGGCGTCACGGTACCGCTCGAGCAGCTCGCGGATCGATCGCTCGGTCGCGCCCGTGACGACGCGCAGCAACCGTTCCTCCACGCGCCGCGACGCCGCGCCGGCCGCGCCCATGACGGCATGATACGGCTGGCGGGAGGTGGGCACCGCCGGATCGCTCAGCTCGACGACGCGGCGGTCGAGCGCGCGCGGCGCGCTCGCCGGGCCCGCCAGCAGGACTCCGGTGGCCCACCCCGACTTGACGCGAAACCCGACGGCCGCGGGCGCCGCTTTCATCCCGTGAAGATGGACCTCGCTCCGCTCCTGTTCCAGACCTAGCTTACCGCGTCATGTCCCTCGCCCGGCGACTCTTGCTCCGTGTCTCGCGCAGCGCCTGGCTCGCCGACCAACTGCGGCGCCGCGCGTTCTTCCGCCGCGCCGCGCGGCGCTTCCTGCCGGGCGAAGACGTCGCGGCGGCGCTCGACGCCGCCGCCGATTTCGCCCGAGCCGGCCTGGGGACGCTGCTCACGCAGCTCGGCGAGCAGGTGCGCAATCCCGCCGAGGCCCGGGCCGTGCGGGATCACTACCTCGACGTCCTCGGCCAGGTGCGCCGGCGGGGGCTGCCGGCCCAGCTCTCGGTCAAGCTCACGCATCTCGGGCTGGACGTGGATCGCGCCGCCTGCGCCGCGGCCCTGGGCGCGCTCGCGGCGCGCGCCGAGCAGACCGGGTCCTTTCTCTGGATCGACATGGAGGAGTCGCGCTACGTGGACGCGACGCTGGACCTGTACCGCGAAGTGCGCGCCGAGCACGCCCGCGTCGGCGTCTGCCTCCAGGCCTATCTCCACCGCACGTTCACCGATCTCGACCGCCTGGTCCCGCTCGGGCCCGCGATCCGCGTCGTCAAGGGAGCGTACAACGAGCCGCCGGCGGTTGCCTTTCCGAAGAAGCGCGACGTGGACGCGGCCTACGTCGCGCTGGCGGAGCGGCTGCTCAAGGAGGCGGCGCGCGCGCGAGCCCTGCCGGTGTTCGGCACGCACGACCTGCGGCTGATCGGACGCCTGCGGGAGCGGGCCCGCGCGCTGGGCGTCCCACGGGACGGCTACGAGGTGCACATGCTGTACGGGATTCGCTCCGCGGACCAGCGCGCCCTCGCGGCGGACGGCTGCGTGGTGCGGGTGCTCGTCAGCTACGGGACGCACTGGTTCCCGTGGTACGTGCGGCGGCTCGCCGAGCGCCCGGCGAACGTGTGGTTCGTGCTGCGGAACCTGGTGTGACACGAAGATGCCCCCGACGGAGCTCGGGGGCATCAGCGGAGATTACCGCACCACCACCCTGCCACTCATCGCCGTGCCGTGCACCGCACAATCGTACTGGTAGGTGCCGGGGGTGGTGAACGTGACGGAGTACGTCTGGCCGTCACCGCTCATGATCGCACTGCTCGCGAACGTGGGAGAGCCGAGCGACTGGACGCTGTGTGCCATGCCCTGGGTGCTGGTCCACGTCCAGGTGACGGTGCCGCCTATCGCGACCGTGTCCACCGCAGGGTTAGAGCTTCCGTTGTGGGCGCTCGTGAACGCGATGGCTCCGTTGTCCCCCACCGTCACGGACCCGATGGGACCGCCACCCCCGCCACCCCCGCCGCCACCACCACCATATCCCCCGGCGCCGTTGCCTCCGTTGGGGCCGGTCGCCGTGTAGCCGCCGCAGCCCGCGAGCGACGCGAGCGCGGCGAGGCCGATGACTGCCGTGCGAAAACGCATTGGACCACCCTCCTCAGCTCGCCGGCTTGCGGGAGCTGGACTTTTCCCAGTTGACGAACAGGAACCCGCCGGGCGCGTCGAGCTTCGGCTCGCCTGGGCCGGGTAGGATTTGCAGCTGCAGCTCCTCGATCTTGTTCCTGGAGCAATTCCAGCAGGCGAGCGCGAAGTCCCCGTCCCGCCGGGTGCGCGACAGCAGCATCACGTGCACCATCGCGTTGTCGGTCACGAGCGTGCCGTTCTTGTACAGATGCCCGAACGCCCACAGCGCGACCGCGCTGTTGATCGTGGGCACGAGCGGCGTGTGGACGTGGGTGACGCCGTGGTAATAGAGGCCCAGGATCACGCCGCCGAAGCGGGGATGATGCGGCACATCCTTCGTCTGGACGCGGTCGAGCACGAGCTTCCAGCGCGCGCCGTCCTGGGTCGTGAACTCGGACACCCCATCCACCGAGTCGCGTACGGCGCCCTTGTCCCAGGCCGTGAACGCGAAGCTGCCGGAGATCGGGGCGACGTTGTTCGAGTACGGCCCGTTCTTCACCTGCGACTCCAGGCCCTCCCGCTCGTCGCCGAACGCTTGGAGGATCGGGGCCGCACTATCGGGGAACGGGAACGGCCCGGGGAGGATCTGGATGACCGGCCCGCCGCTCGTCACCCGGATCGACTGCCCTTTCTCCGCCGTCTCGTGCGACTCACTCATCTCAGAGCCGCCGTACCCGGGGGCGCCCGAGCTCTGTGCGCCCGCAACCTTGAGATGGGTCTCCATGCCGAGCTTTTTGTGCGAGCCCTCACCCACCGGGCAGTACACCTCGTAAGTCCCGAGCTTGAGGGTGAGCGTGAACGTGGCGCTGGATCCGGGCTGGATCTCGTCCGTCTCCTTCTCCATGCCATGCCCTTCGATCTCGAACGCGTGGGGGATGGTGCCGGCGTTCGTGACGGTGAAGGTCACAGTTCCCGCCGGAACCGTGCTAGCCGACAGCTCGACCTTCCACTCCCACAACCTGGCGCTCACCACCACGGGGTCGCCCGGGGCGCGGTGAGCGATGGGTCCGCCCACAACGAGGGCGGCGAGAGCCCCGGCGACGTTTCGAGTCGCTACGGCGTATATCGGACGCATGTGCGATCTTCCTCCTGCGAAGGTGTGACGCAGTTGTATTCATACCGGAGACCTCGGGGGACTCGCGCCTATTCCCCCGGGAATAATCCCGCCTGCCGTGTGGTCTCTTTACTGACGGTGCGCCACGCACCTTGAGGACCGGTTGGAGTCGAACGAGCTCGAGCGATTCGAAGCGATCATGTTGCCGCACATGGATGCCGCGTACACGCTGGCGCATTACCTGACGCGGAACGACCATGACGCGGAGGATGTCGTGCAGGAGGCCTACTTGCGCGCGCTCAAGTACTTCGACGGATTCCGGGGTGCTGCGGGCGGTGAGAGTCGTTCCTGGCTGCTCGCGATCGTGCGCAACACGGCGCACACCTGGCGGCACCAGCATCGCGCCGACACGCTCGCGACCGAGTTCGACGAGGAGCTACACAGCGAGACCGTGGCGCACGTCCATCCGGAAACGACGTTGCTCCGGGAGGCGGCGCGCGCATCGTTGCGGCACGCGATCGACGGGCTCCCGCGCGAATTCCGCGAGGTTATCGTGCTGCGAGAGCTCGAGGGGCTGTCCTACAAGGAGATCAGCGACGTCGTGGGCGTGCCGGTGGGCACGGTGATGTCGCGCCTGTCGCGCGCCCGCAGACGCCTCCAAGAGGCGCTGCGTTCGGAACAGCAGGAGCGCTGACATGACCCATCCGGTCCTCGAGGCTCAGCTGGACGCCTACCTCGACGGCGAGCTTACGGCGGACGACGCGCGCGAGCTCGAAGCGCACCTCGTCCAGTGCCCGGATTGCGCGGGGTTCCGGGACGAGCGCATCGCGCTGCGCGCGGCGATCGCGGCACACGTCCCGGCGCTTCAGGCCTCCGACGCGCTGCGCCAGCGGGTGCGCGCGGCGCTGCGCGTGGCCGGGGGGACGCGCTCCCGCCGCCGCATCGCCGCGCCGGTCGTGTGGCGCTCGCTCGCACTCGCCGCTTCACTCGCCGTCGTCGCGGTCGGCAGCTGGCGGCTCGCGCTCCAGCGCGCGGCCGGCGGAGCCCTCACCGACCAGGTGCTCGCGAGCCACGTGCGTTCGCTCATGCCGGGCCACCTCACCGACGTGGTCTCCTCGGACCAGCACACGGTGAAGCCGTGGTTCAACGGCAAGCTCGACTTTTCGCCGCCGGTGTACGACTTCTCGGGACGCGGATTTCCCCTCGTCGGCGGGCGGCTCGACTACCTGAACGGGCGGCCGGTCGCGGCGCTCGTGTATGGGCGGCGCCAGCACCTGATCAACGTGTTCCTCTGGCCCGCGGTGCAAGGCCCGGCGGGCGGGCCCCCCGCCGCTACGCGACAGGGCTACCACCTGCTCCACTGGACGACGCGGGAGTATGCCTACTGGGTGGTGTCCGACCTGGGAATCTCCGAGCTGCGCGACTTCGCCGCGCTGCTCGCGCGCGGTGACTCCGCCGCCGCTACGCCTGCGCGATGAGCGCCTGCGCCGCCGTGAAGTCCTCCGGAGTGTCCACGTCCGCGAGCGCCGCGGGCGGCCAGTCGAGGTAGACCGCTTCGGCCTTGTGCCGCTGCACCACGGCCTTGCCGCAGCCCTCCCCCGTCCACGCCATGAGCTCCCCGAACAGGGAGCGGCGGAACAAGAGCGGCGGCGCGGTCACGTCGCCGTAGCGCGACACGAAGAGCGGCGCCGCCTCGCGCCACGCCGCCGCGACGAGCCCGTCGAGCATCTGCCGGGTCACGAGCACCATGTCGGCGAGCAGGACGACCACCGCCTCAACGTCCGCGGGAAGCCGTTCCAGGCCCAAGTGCAGCGACCCGCTGGTCGCGCCCGTGTAATCGGGATTGATCGCGCAGTCGCACGGGAGCCCTGCGAGCTCGACGCGGAGGCGCTCCGCCTCGTGGCCCAGCACCATCACCACGGGTGAGAGTCCGGCCTCGAGGGCACGCCGCGCCGCGCGCCGCACCAGCGGCTCCCCTCCGAGCTCGAGCAGCATCTTGTTGCGCCCCATACGCCGCGAGGCGCCTGCCGCGAGCACGACGCCCGCTACGCGCAAGTCTCTAGATGTCGTGGGCACGGACGTCGTAACGCCTACTCGCTCGATGCATGGATCGGGGCCTGGCGCTCGCGCAGCGACTCCGCCCGCCGGCCCGAGCGCACGGCCAGGATTTCCGCAATGACGGACAGCGCGACCTGCTCCGCCCCGTCGGTCCCGACGTCGAGGCCCACGGGGCCGTAGATGCGTGCCGCGTCGCGCTCGCCAAGCGCCCCCGCGGTGATCAGAGCCTGGAGCATCCGCTCGGTGCGCTGACGCGGTCCCAGCATCCCGATGTAGGGAGCCGGCGTCCCGGCGAGGGCACGCAGGTAGCCCTGGTCGTCGGCGAAGTTGTGGGTCATGACGACGGCGTAGCAGGCGGCGTCGGGCGACAGGCGCCGGAGCAATTCCTCGGGGCGACTCTCTATCAGCGCCGCCGCCGTCGGGAACCGCTCCGCCGTGAGGTAGGCGGCGCGCCGGTCCACGATCACGACGCGGAACCCGATGTCCGCCGCGAAGTGCGCCAGCGGTCGCGCGTCGTCACCGGCGCCGCAGATCACGAGCTCGGGTGGCGGCAGGAACACGTCGCAGAAGACCGCCCGGCCGGCGATCTCGACGATCCCTGAGTCCTCGGTGCCGAGCAGATCCCTGGCACGCGCGGTCGCTCCGCGATTGAGCGGCGGGGATCCCAGGTCGCCTTCAACCGTGTCGCGGGTGACGACGAGGCTCTTCCCCCCGACCGTGAGGGAGTCCTTTAGGGTTCCCCCTTCCCCTTTCCCCGGCCGTATCACCGTGCACACGACGAAGGGGACCCGGCCGTCGAGCAGCTCCCGTTCCCGCGCACGCGCTTCGAGCACCGGCTCGACGAGAACGTCCACCTGCCCCTCACACCCGACGCCAAGATCCCAGGCCGCGATCTCGTCGGTACTCGAGCAGTAGCTCTTGAGCTCCGGCGTCCCCGACGCGAGCACCTGGAGCGCCACCTCGCGCACGTCCTGCTCGAGGCACCCCCCGCTCACGTTGCCGACCGTGCTCCCGTCCTCGGCGACGAGCAGCTTCGCGCCCTCGTGGCGGTAGGCGGAGCCGCGGGCGCGCACGATGGTCGCGAGCGCGGCGCGCCGGCCCGCCCCGCGGAGCTCGGCGAGGCGATCGAGGACGGCCCGGGTTTCGTGCCAGTGCTTCATGCGAAGGAAATCTACCCTGGGGGACTAAGGAGAGGGCCGCGCCACCCGATCGGCGAACTGCTGCCAGAAGGTCTCGGTGAGCTTCTTGGCCGTCCCCGTGAGCAGGCGCGCGCCCACGCTGGCGACCGTGCCGCGCACCTCGGACGTGGCGCTCCACTTCAGGCGGGAGCGATTCGGCGCCACCGGCTCGATCTCGAGGTCGGTGGTCACGTCGACCGCGGAGCCCGGTGCCTTGCCGCGAGCGGCGAGCTTGAGCCGCCGCGGCGGGCGCACGTCCGTCAGCTCGACATCGAGCCGGAACCTGAGCTTCACGCTGCCGACGCCGAAGGCGGACACCACCTTGAAGTGGCGGTCGTCCACCGCCTCGACCGATTCCACGCCCGGCGCGACGGACGCCACGAACTCGTGGTCGAGGAGCCGCTGCCACACCTGCTCCGGCGGCGCGGCGATCTCGGGAGCGCCGGAGAACTCGAGTCGCATTCCACCAACTTGCTTCGACATCCCCGGAACGGTTAGTCTCCCGGCGATGCCCTCCCACGCGGGCGCATCCGCCAAGCTGTCGAAGTCCCGCTTCCTCTCGGGGCTGCAGTGTCACAAGCAGCTGTGGTGGCGGGTGCACGAACCCGAGGCCGCCGAACTGACCCCCACCAAGGCCCTGCAGAATCTGTTCGCGCAGGGCGCCCAGGTGGGCGAGCGGGCGCGGCGGTACGTGCCGGGCGGCGAGCTCATCGACCTGCCCTTCTACCAGCTCGACAACAAGGTGGCGGCCACGCGCGAGTCGCTGCGGCGCGATCCCCCTGCCCTCTACGAGGCCGCGTTCCTCGCCGACGACACCTACGCCGCGGTCGACATCCTCGAACGCGGGCCCGGGGGCGCCCGGGGGTACGGCGTGATCGAGGTCAAAGCCTCGAACAGCTTGAAGCCGGAGCACATTCCCGACGTCGCCGTCCAGGTCCACGTCCTGCGGCAAGGCGGCCTGTCCGTCGAGCGCGCGGAGGTGATGCACCTGAACCCCGACTGCCGCCACCCCGACCTCTCGAAGTTGTTCGTGCGGGAGGACGTGACGGCGGCGGTCGAGGGGGCGCTGCTCGGCGTCCCCGACCAGATCGCCGCGCAGCTGCGGATGCTAGGGGGGCCGCTCCCGGACGTCCCGATCGGCGAGCACTGCACCAAGCCCTACGATTGTCCCTTCCTGGACCGCTGCTGGAAGCTGCCGCAGCATCACGTGAGCACGCTGTACCGCATCGAGCGCCGCAAGGTGCTCGAGTACGAGGCGGACGGCTACGCGACGATCTACGACCTGCCGACGGACCTCGAGCTCTCCGCGATCCACGCCCGCCAGGTGCAGGCGGTGACGTCGGGGCGGCTCGTGGCGCAGCCGGCGCTCGCGGGGGCCCTCACGGGTTTCGACGGGCCGCTCGCGTTCCTCGATTTCGAGACCGTGGCCCTCGCGATCCCGCGCTACGCCGGCTGCCGGCCGTGGGAGAACATGCCGGTGCAGTTCAGCTGCCACACGCAGGGGCGGAGTGGCAAGTACGTCCATCACGAATGGATCGCGGACGGGCCGGAGGACCCGCGCCCGGCGCTCGCCGAGGCCGTGGTGCGGGCTTGCGGCGGCGCGCGGCACGTCGTCGCCTACTACGCGAGCTTCGAGCGGGAGTGTCTCAAGCAGCTGGCGCAGGCGGTGCCGGACCTGGCCCGCGAGCTCCACGCGATCGGCGCGAAGCTCGTCGACCTGCTGCCCGTGATCCGCAACAACGTGTACCATCCCGACTTCGGCGGCAGCTTCAGCATCAAGCACGTGCTGCCCGCGCTCGTGCCGAGCCTCGCGTACGGCGATCTCGAGATCAACGAGGGGGAGACGGCGAGCGTGGAGCTGCAGCGCCTGATGTTCGACGGGGGCGAGATGCGCCCCCAGGAGCGCGCGCGCCTGCGCCAGGCGTTGCTGTCCTACTGCGAGCGCGACTCCTGGGCGATGGTGAAGCTCTTGGAGCGGCTGCGGGGCCTCGTCGGTGCCGAGCAGCTGGAGTTGTTCTGAGCAGTGGCGCTCAGCGCTCCAGCCAGTAGGACACCTTCAGTAGGAACGTGTTGTCCGGGTGGGCGTCGAACAGGTCGCGGAAGTCGCCGGCGATCGACCTCGTGCCCTGCACCGGCGCGGAGTCCTGCCGACCTTGGTTCCACACGAGGAACAGCGTCGAGCCGGGGCGATACTCCCACCGCAACACCAGGTTCGACCGGAACTGCTTGAAGTTGAACTGGTCGGGGCTCGTCACCGCATACGGCTGGTAGCGGTCGTCGTAGGCCGCGGCGCGGGGGTTGGCCAGCTCACGCACGTTCGAGTACGTGCCCTTGCTCACGAACGGCTGCGCGTAGATCTGCACGGTCAGGTCGCGGGTGACGATGTAGTCCACGCGGCCGATGAGCGACGCGGTCTTCTGGTTCAGGTGAGCGAACGTGTAGTGGGTCACACCGGTTCCGTCCACGAAGTTGCCGTACCACTGCGCGTCGGCCACGTTGTGCGATCCGGTGACACGGAAGGAAACGTTGAACTGGGAAGCGAGCCGGACACTCACCTGGGTGTTGAGCTCGACCGACTCCGAGCGGCCGCCGTCGCCGCGCCAGTAGTTGCCCCACACGAACGGCACCACCGGTGGCCGGCCATCGCCATCCCACTCCGCCCACGCCGAGAAGTAGGGATCGGCCCGCACCGCCGGCCCGCCCCGCGCGCAGCGGTCACAGAAGGTCGTGCCGAGCTGACCGAAAGTGGAGCCCGCGTGCAGCCACGAGCGGTTGTTGAGCTGCACGTGCACGTTGCTGTTGGCGGCGCGTTCCAGCGCAAGCCCGTCCGCCGCCCAATACTGCCACCAGTTGAAGTTCCAAAACGCGGTCTGATAGAAGGAGCTCGGATGCAACGACTGCAGCCCGAACCAGTTGTTCCAGCTCTGCTGATCCGCCCGCTGCAGGAAGCCCAGGTCGTTGACCTCGAACCCGGGAGAGCGGCGGAGATAGCTCGTCTCGAACCGCGTAATGCCACCGCCCACCTTGCCGAAGAGCAGCTCTTCGGCATCGCCCATGAGCGTCGTGCGCGTCGAATCGAAGGTCTGGGAGCCGTCGGGCCGCTGGTAGTTATGGACCGAGGACTGCTGGGTTGCGGCGATCGCCTGCCGCGTCCCCGCCACGCGGCTCAGGTCGAGCGACCCGGAAAGCTGGTAACGCCCCCCTGGGAAGCGGTGACGGAAGTCCACGGCACCGGCGTACGCGCTCTGGCGCAGGTACGGGTCGGTCCACACGTCGAGGTTGCGGTCCACGGCCGTGGCGATCACGCCCACCCCGCTCTCGCCGTGCCGCAGATCCTGAAAGGCCCGCACCACGGCGTAGTTCGTCAGCGGCTCGATCGTGCGGTCTTGCGGGCCCGTCTCGCGCGCCGTGACGCCCTCGAGCACGCCGAGGTTGAGGCCGCCCGCGAGCCGGCCCGTGAGCTTGCCGGCGCCCATGATCGTCGTGCCCGTGGGCGAGCTCGCATCGCCGTACAGGTCCTTGAGGTGGGGCGCGCGGCCGACGCGGCGCGAGTAGAAGAGCCCTTCGCTGTTGCAGTTCACTTGGCTGCAGTTCACGTCGAAGCGGAACACGCCGGTCCCCGCCACGAAGAAGGGCCGCCGCTCCTGGAAGAAGGTCTCGAACGCGGTGAGGTTGAGGACCGCCGGGTCGGCCTCCACCTGGCCGAAGTCCGGGTTCACGGTGGCGTCGAGCGTGAGGTTCGAGGTGACGCCGTACTTGATGTCCGCGCCGCCGGCGAAGCGCTGCGGGTGATCGAACGCTCCGCCGTCGGCGACGGTCACGTTCTTCGTGACGCCGTACGGGGTGACCTCGAGCCGCCGGGGTGAGGACAGCCCGACCAGCCCCTGCACCTCGCCCATCTGCGACGGGAACCCCGGCCGCGACGCGCGGTACACGGGCCAGCTCACGCGCTCGGTGTAGCGCTGGATGTCGCGCCACACGCCGAAGCCGAACGTGTTGGTCGCCGCGGGCGCGTAGCGCAGCTGCGACAGCGGGATCCGGAACTCCGCCGTCCAGCCGAGCGAGTCCACCGTTGTCGCCACGTCCCACACGGCGTCCCAGGCGTCGTCTTCCGTCTGGCCATCGTTGTAGATCGCGTAGTCGCGCTTCACGCCGGCAGGATTCACGGCGAACTCGAAGCCGGTGCGGCGGTCGTGGTAGGAGTCGATGATGATCTTGATCTGGTCGGTGGCGGCGCGGACGTCGCGGCGGGCGAGGAGCTTGAGGATGCTATCCGGGTGGGGATCGAACGCCCGGACGAACACGTAGAAGTTGCGCGAGTCGTAGGCGACCTTCGCTTCCGTCGCGAACCGCGGGTCGCCGTCCTCCTTGGGCTGGAACTCGCGGAACTCCGTGATCGCGGGCGCCAGGCGCCACACCGGGTCGTCGTCCTTGCCGTCGACCACGACCGGACGGTCCGCCCGCACCGCGACCGCGCTCGTCGCGCCGGGGGGCGGCACCCGCGCCGCCTGTGGGTCGGCGGACGTCTGCAGCGTGAGCAAGACGGCGAGCAGCGGCACGGCAGGCGGCATAGGGAGCCCTCGAGGCGGGTCGGCCAATTAGATGCGGCCGCCCCTGAAAGGGTTGCACGCCGCAAGACGACGGGGCTACGCGCGGGAAGGTTTCAGGCAGGCGGCGTCTCCGGGTTCTCTTCCTAAGTGTCATCGGCGGAGTACATTGAGGCATGCCCGAGCAGCTCGTCGGTACGGTCACGCACTTCTTCAAGGGGCCGAGCGTCGCCATCGTGCGCCTCAGCGAGGGTGAGGTGGCGGTGGGCGATGAGCTGCACTTCCACGGTCACACGAGCGACTTCACGGAAAAGGTGGGCTCGATGGAAGTGGACCACGTCAAGGTGGAGCGCGCGACGGTCGGTCAGGAAGTCGCGATCCAGGTGGTGCAGCGCGCGCGGCCGGGGGATCGGGTCCTGAAGGTCACCTAGCGCCCAACCGCTTCAACAGCTGGATCTGCCCCGCGTGATACAAGTCGTGTGACGCGATGCCGTAGATGTGCGTCACGTTGCTCCACTGCGACCGCCAGCCGCGGCGCCCGAGCCGCGCCGCATCGAAGCGCGCGATCGTGCGACGCAGCAGCGCGTGCTCGCGCTTCAGGAGCGCGACGTCCCCCCGCCAGGCGCGCAGGTCGGCCCGCTCGGGCAGCTCGAGCCAGTTGCTTCCCGGTCGCGGGAACTTGAGCGCGGGGTCCCGCACGAGCCGGCGGCGCACCACGAACTTCCAGTACGCCGCGTGGAGCGCGACCTCCCAGATGTTGTGCCGCCCTCGCTGTGGGCGCCACAAGGCCTGCGTGACCGTCACGCCGCGCAGCGACCCCGAGAGCGTAGTGCCGTGCCAGGAGTGGCCGGCGAACGCCTGATCGAAGACTTCGAGCAGCAGCCGAATGCGGGCGTCCATCATTGCGTCAGCGGTTTGTAGCTGAACTTCTGTCCCCCCACCGACGCCTCGTACATCAGGCCGCCCTTCGCCATCGTCACGATCGCGACGCCGGCGTTGTAGGCGAGGTTCGCGGCGACGCCCGACTTCAACGCGACCGCCGTGGCCTGGGCGCTGAGCTCGAAGGAGCCGCGGGTGAAATCGTCCAGCGCGGTCTTGTCTTTGAAGAAGATCACCTCGCGGTACGCCTGACCCCCGAACTGCAGACCGACCGTCACCTGCGTCAGCGTCGACCGCCCGATGAGGCTCCCGCGCTCGTAGACGTACCCCTTGCCGCGGGCGCCGCCTATCCCGAACCCGGCCTTGCCGACCGAAGGGAAGACCGCGTACCCGTGCGCGGTCGCGAAGAACTTTTCAATCCCGGGATCGACCTTCTCGAACTCGGCGATCGCCTTCGCGACGTCCTGCTGGGCGTGGAGCGTGCCGGCCGCGGGAAGCCCCAGCATCGCGGCGACGACGCAGCGGCGGGCGAAGCGCGCGAGACTCCTAGGCGTTGACACTGCGCATCCCGCCCTCGGGGTAGCGGCTGCCGGCCGTCGCCCCCTTGGGCGCGACCTCGCCGATGCGCTGCAAGTCGCCCGCGGTCAGCACGATCTCCACGGCGCGGGCGTTCTCCTCGAGGTAGCGCCGCCGCTTGGTGCCGGGGATCGGTACGACATCCTCGCCCTGCGCCAGCAGCCAGGCGAGGGCGAGCTGCGACGGAGTGCAGCCCTTCTCCCGCGCGATCGCTTCCACCCGCGTCACCAGGTCGAGGTTTCTCTGGAAGTTCTGCCCCTGAAAGCGCGGGTTGTTGCGGCGCCAGTCGTCCGCGGCGAGGTCCTCGAAGCAGCGGATCTGCCCGGTGAGGAACCCGCGCCCGAGCGGGCTGTAGGCCACGAACCCGATCCCGAGCTCGCGGCACGTGGGCAGGATCTCGTCCTCGGGGTCGCGCGACCACAGCGAATACTCGGTCTGCAGCGCGCTGATCGGGTGCACGGCGTGCGCGCGGCGCAGCGTCGCCGGCGCCGCTTCGGAGAGCCCCAGGTGGCGCACCTTGCCCGCAGTCACGAGCGCTGCCATGGCGCCCACCGTGTCCTCTATAGGGACGGTGCGATCCACGCGATGCTGATAGTACAGATCTATGTGGTCGACGCCCAGCCGCTTGAGGGAGGCGTCACAGGCCTGGTGGACGTACTCCGCCCGCCCATTGATGCCCAGCCATCCGCCGTCCGGGCCGCGCATGTTGCCGAACTTCGTGGCCAGGACCACCCGGTCGCGGCGGCCCCGGATCGCCCGGCCCACGAGCTGCTCGTTGGTGAACGGGCCGTACACGTCCGCGGTGTCGAGAAGCGTGATACCGAGCTCGAGCGCGCGGTGAATCGTCGCGATCGACTCTGCGTCGTCGCGTGATCCGTAGAACTCCGACATCCCCATGCACCCGAGGCCAAGAGCGGACACCACCAGCCCCTCGGTGCCAAGCTTCCTCTGTTGCATCCTCGTGTTATCCTCCATCCGTCGTTTCGTGCTGCATCCAATCGGGCGTGTTGCAACACCGCACGCAAGGTCCTAGTTCCGGGAGCGCACACCACGCAAGAGGCTTGGATTCGATGACGACCACGACCTTACCCACCCGGCCGCTCGGTACCAGCGGGCTCGAGATCACGACCGTCGGCTTCGGCGCCTGGGCGATCGGCGGCGGGGGCTGGTCGTTCGGCTGGGGACCGCAGGACGATACGGCGTCCCTCGCGGCGATGCGGCACGCGCTGGAGCTGGGCATCAACTGGATCGACACGGCCGCCGTGTACGGCCTCGGGCACTCGGAAGAGGTGGTGGGCCGCCTGCTGCGGGACCTGTCTCCCACCGAGCGCCCGCTCGTCTTCACGAAGTGCGGGCTCGTGTGGAGCGCTCGCGACCGCATGGCCGACCCGGAGCGCGTGTTGCGACCCGAGTCGATCCGCCGGGAAGCCGAGGCCTCGCTGCGCCGGCTCGGCGTGGAGCGCATCGATCTCTACCAGTTCCATTGGCCCGACGACACGGGGACAGCGGTCGAGGACTCCTGGGGGGAGATGACCCGCCTGGTCGAGGCGGGGAAGGTGCGGGCGGCCGGGGTCTCGAACTTCGACGTGGGGCTGCTGGAGCGGTGCGAAGCGCTGCGCCACGTGGACTCGCTGCAGCCTCCCTTCTCGCTGATCCGGCGCGAGGCGGCGGCCGCGGAGATTCCGTGGTGCGCGGCCCACGGCACCGGCGTGATCGTGTACAGCCCGATGCAATCGGGAATCCTCACGGACGGGTTCACGGCACAGCGGGTGGCGAAGCTCGCTCCGGACGACTGGCGCCGCCGGGCGGCGGAGTTCCAGCAGCCCAATCTGGCCCGGAACCTGGCGTTGCGCGACGCGCTGAAGCCCGTCGCCCGGCGGCACAGCACGACGGTCTCGGCCGTGGCCGTCGCCTGGACGCTCGCCTGGCCGGGCGTGACCGGGGCCATCGTCGGCGCGCGCTCCCCCGAGCAGATCGACGGCTGGATCGGCGCGGCGGGTCTCGCGCTCTCGCCGGCCGATCTCGACGAGATCGCGGCAGCGATCGCCAAGAGCGGCGCCGGCGCCGGCCCGGTGCGGCCCGCCGCGAGCCGGATCGGGGCGGCACGGTGAGCGGACCGGCCTTTCTGTTCGACCTCGACGGCACGCTGGTGGACAGCGTGTACCAGCACGTACTGGCGTGGCGCGAGGCGCTCGAGGGGGCGGGCATCGAGCTCTCGGTGTGGCGCATCCACCGCCGCATCGGCATGAGCGGCGGGCTATTCCTCGACGCGCTGCTGCGCGAAATCGGGCGCCAGGTGACGCCCGAGGACGCGACCCGGATTCAGCGAACGCACGCCGCCTCGTTCGCGCGCCAGGTATCCCAGGTGCGCCCCCTCCCCGGCGCGCGGGAGCTGCTCGTGCACCTCTCGGACGCCGGCGTGCCGTGGGCCATCGCGACGAGCGGGCGCCTCGAGAGCGCGCGCCCGATGCTCGAGATGCTCGCCGTCGGGCCCAACGTCCCCGTGATCACGCGCGACCAGGTGGCGCACGCGAAGCCCGATCCCGACCTGTTTCTCGCGGCGGCCGAGCGGCTGGGGGTGGACGTGGCGGACTCGGTCGTCGTGGGCGACAGCGTGTGGGACCTGCTGGCGGCGCGCCGCGCCCGGGCGCTCGGCGTGGGGCTCCTCTCGGGCGGCTACGGCGAGGAGGAGCTGGAGCGCGCCGGCGCGTACCGCGTGTACCAGGACCCCGCCGACCTGCTGCGACACCTCGACGAGGTGGGCGTGCGGCGGGCGAGATAGATCCCCACCGCCGGCTGAGGCTACCGCTTGGGTGTGCTAGCCTCGGCCACTATCCGTTGAAACCGCGGGTTGCTGCGCAGCGGATCGAATAGCGGATCGACCCGGAGCCAGGGCACCGAGAGCAAGGCGGGGATGGAGAGCAGATATTCGATCTCGTCGAGCGCGGCGTTGTACTCGCCTACCATCACGAGAATGGTCGTCCGATAGACGCGCATATCGGTCCCAGCGAGCGCATCTCGGGAGAGTGGCAGCAGTTCGACCGCCCGCTGTCCTTCCCTGAGGGCGTCGGCTCTCCGGCCCAGGCCCGCGTAGGCTATCCCCAAGAGGGCATGGAACTCCGCTAGGTCCGGCCGACCGCGCAGGCGCTGCTCGAGAAGGACCCGTGTCGAGTCATAGTAGGCACGCGCGAGCGTGGCCTCCGCGCGTCGAGCGTGCAGCGTCGCTTTGAGCCAGTAGTACCCGACAGAATCGACGCCCGGTGCGGTGACCCTCAGGCGCCCGACCGCGCGGTCGAATTGCGGTTCGTCAAAGCCGGGGCCGGTCACAAACGGCCACGGGCCCCTGGTGGTGGTGGCGACCGCCGGCTCGCCGAACCGATCGACAAAGTCACCCAGGGCGTGGCGGACGGCCTCCCGGTTGCCGGTCGATAAGATCACGAATCCGAGTCTCACGAAGTGTGCCAGCGACCAATCGGGCGCCGTGGCGATGAGCCGGTCGATGGTCTTGGCCGCTTCGGGGTAGCGCCGCTGGTGGAGATAGGTCAATGAGAGGTTGTACCGGGCGTCCGGCGAGTGTGGGTCGAGCGCGACCTCTTGCTCTCCCTCGGCCACGGCTTCCCCCCACTTCCCCTGGCGCCGGTGGATACTCATGGACATTTCTACGACGGAGGGATCGTTCGGAAGCGCCTTGCGCGCGATGCCAAGCTCAGCGAGCGCCTGGTCGTAAGCCCGCAGCCCCCAGTAGTAGTATTGCGCGAGCGCGACGTGCGCCTGGGGCAGGTCTGGCTCCAGCGCAAGGGCGCGGTCCACGGCGCCCTTGGCGAGCGCGAGCCGCCGTTCCGTCCAGTCGATGTTCCAGAAGTACACCAGGAGATGCGCGTTGGCGAGCCCGCAGTAGGCCAGCGCGTAGTTGGAGTCGAGAGCGACCGCCCGCTCGTACGCCTGGATGGCCAGGCGGAGGTTCCCTGGGTCCTGCGGTCGGTCGAAGTAGCTATTGCCCCGCAGGAACTGGTCGTACGCCTCGAGGTTAGCGGTGCCCGGCACCGCCACGGCTTTACGCTCCCCAGCCCCGAGAGTGACGCCTAAGGCCCTCGCCACTTTGCTCGCGATCTCCCCCTGGACTTGGAAGATGTCGGCCAGCACCGCGTCGTAGCGATCCGTCCAGAGGTGAGTATCGTCGGAGACGCGGATGAGCTGTGGCGTGACCCGAACCCGGCTCGCGCCGCCGAGGCCGCGCTCCCAGCGCACGCTCCCTTCCAGCACATACTGCACACCGAGCTCGGAGGCGACCGTCGTGAGGGGTAGACTCGTGTTCTTGTAGTGCAGGGCGGTCGTGCGCGAGATCACGCCGAGGCGCGAGATCTGTCCCAGGCGGCTCGTGATCTCCTCAGTGACTCCGTCCGCGAAGTATTGATCCTGTGCGGCGCCGAGGTTCTGGAACGGAAGAACGAGGATCTTCGGCCTGGTGGCTTCATGCGCGCGCGCGCCCGAGAACCCGCCGCGCAGGATCGCGGTGATGGCGATCGCCAACGCCAGCACGACAACCCCCCCGGCTGGTGTCAACCGACGCAGCGGCGGTCTCGCAGTGCGCGCTTCAAGCGGGGGGCCCGCCCCTTCCAGCGCCGCGAGCGCCCGGTCGAACTCGGCGGCGGTCGTGAACCGGTCGGCCGGGAGCTTCGCCATCGCCTTCGCCACCACGTGATCCAGCGCAGCCGGCACCGTTTCACGCAGCCTCGCGACGTGCGGCACCGGCTCGGTGAATCTTCTGGAGATAACTGCCTGGGGCGTGGCGCCGCGGAAGGGCGGCTCACCGACCAGCATCTCGTAGAGGACACACCCCAGCGAGTACACGTCGGTCCGGCCGTCGACGTCGGGCGCGCCGCTCGCCTGTTCCGGACTCATATAGGCGGGCGTGCCCACCACGACTCCCGTTTCGGTGCGCTGGCCTCCGCCAGCCGCCTCGATCGCGCGCGCGATCCCGAAATCGGCCACGACCGCATGGCCTTCCTCAAGCAGGATGTTCTCCGGCTTGATGTCGCGATGTACGATGCCGCGCCGGTGCGCGGCCGCCAAAGCGTCCGCCACTTCCCGAGCGATCCGGACCGCCTCCCCAACGGGCAGCTGGTGCTCGCGCTGCAGCAGGTCGCATAGCGACTCGCCCTCGACGTAGGGCATGGCGTAGTACAGGAATTCGCGCGCCTGGCCCGAGTCGTAGAGCGGGAGGATGTGGGGATGGGTCAGCCCCGCCGCGATCCGGATCTCACGCAGAAACCGGTCCGCGCCCACGCTGGCCGCGAGCTCCGGGTCTAGGACCTTCAGCGCGACGTAGCGGTCGTGCCTGGCATCGCGCGCGAGGTAGACGGTGGCCATGCCCCCGTGACCCAGCTCGCGCTCGATCGTGTAGCGGTCGGCGAGAGCGGCGCGTAGCCGTTCGACTAGATCGGCCATGTCGGTCGGCGTCGAGACGGGTCTAAGGTAGAGGCTCGGGAATCAGGAAGCTAGCAAATGGGGCGCTACGGTCCGTCTGCATCTCTGGAAACGACTCGAGCCGCCCGGGGGGCGGCTCGAGATCCGCAAAACTCCCCTGACGATCAGCGTTTCACGGCGTTCACCGCCGCAAGCGCGTGCGGCGGGCGCAGTAAGGCAGGTCGCGGCGAGCGGGCGCCAAGGCCCGCGCGCTCTGATATCATTGTGCCATGGCTCGCCTGATCCAGGCGGCGATCAACGGCCGCCGCACGCGCGCAGAGCATCCGGGAGTTCCCACCACGCCTGACCAGCAGGCGCTCGCGGCCGCCGAGTGCGTCGCCGCGGGCGCCGGGGCAATCCATCTTCATGTGCGCGCGCCGGATGGGCGCGAGAGCGTCGCCGCGGGTGACGTGGCCCGGGCCGTTGCGGCCATGCGTGGTGCGGTGCCCGGCGTCCCGATTGGGGTCAGCACGGGAGCGTGGATCGTCGTGGACTCCGAGCGGCGGCTCAAGGAGGTCGAGCGATGGACCGTGCTGCCGGACTACGCGTCAGTCAACTTCCACGAAGACGGCTCCAGACAGCTGGCCGAGCTGCTCCATTCCCGCGGCGTCGGGATCGAGGCGGGGCTGTCGAACGCGCGCGGCGGCGAAGTGCTCAGGGAGAGCGGCCTCGCCCAACACTGTCTCAGGGTGCTGCTCGAGCCTCCGGACCAGGATGCCGACGCCGCTCTTGGCGTCGTCACGCAACTGGAAGCCATGCTCGATGGAGCGGGGATCACCATCCCGCGCCTGCTCCACGGCGTCGGGCGAGCCGCATGGCACATCATCGACGAGGCAGCCACGCGCGGGTACCACACGCGGGTCGGTTTCGAGGACATTCTCACCTTACCCGACGGCGCCACGGCCCCGAGCAACGCAGCGCTGGTCGTCGAAGCGCGCCGGCGGATGTGCGCCTGAGCCCCTGGCGAGCTCCTCGCCAGTGGGATTATCGTGACCGAGCCCATGGGGCCTGCTGAGTGGGTGATTGCCGGCAAGCGCGTCGTGACCCCGGAAGGGATCGTGGCGGCCGCGGTCGTGATCGCTGACGGCAGGATCGTGGAGGTTCGGGACTACAGCACCGCCTCCCGTGGCGCCCGCACGGTGGACGCGGGGGCAGCCGTGGTGCTGCCCGGCGTGGTGGACACGCACGTCCACGTCAACGAGCCGGGACGCACCGAGTGGGAGGGCTTCGAGACCGCGACGCGGGCCGCCGCGGCCGGCGGGGTGACCACGATCGTGGACATGCCGCTGAACAGCGTCCCGGTCACCACGACGGTAGATGCTCTGGTGCAGAAGGCCCGCGCGGCGGCGGGGCGCGCGCTGGTCGACTACGCGTTCTGGGGCGGCGTCGTCCCGGGGAACGCGGAGCAGCTCGCGCCCCTCGCCCGGGCGGGTGTGCTCGGCTTCAAATGCTTCCTCGTGGCCTCCGGGATCGACGAGTTTCCACCAGTCTCGGCAACCGACCTGCGCGCGGCGATGAGCCGCCTCGCCGAGCTCCGGCTGCCACTGCTCGTGCACGCCGAGCTTCCCGGCCCGATCGCGCGCGCCGCGGCGGCCCCGGCCGCCGATGCACGGCGCTACGCCGGCTACCTCGCCTCCCGGCCGCGCGCGGCGGAGCTGGACGCGATCGACTTGATGCTGCAACTCTGCGGCGAGACGGGATGTCGCGTCCACGTCGTGCATCTTTCGGCAGCCGACGCCCTGGACCGGCTGCGCGACGGCCGGCGCGCCGGCCTCCCAATCACGGTCGAGACCTGCCCCCACTACCTCACGTTCGCCGCGGAGGACATCCCGGACGGCGCAACGGCCTGCAAGTGCGCCCCGCCGATTCGCGAGCGGGAGAACCGCGAGCGCCTGTGGCGCGGCCTCGCCGAGGGCACCATCGACCTTGTGGCGAGCGACCACTCGCCGGCGCCGGCTGCTCTGAAGTGCCTCGGTCAGGGTGACTTCTTCCGCGCGTGGGGGGGGGTTGCCTCGCTCGAACTCGCCCTTGCAGCCACGTGGACCGGCGCGCGCGCTCGCGGCCGTGACGTCGCGGACCTCGCCCGCTGGCTGGCCGAACTGCCGGCCCGGCTGGCAGGCCTCTCCCGCAAGGGCCGCATCGCTCCAGGCTGCGATGCCGACCTCGTGGTGTTCGATCCGAACGCATCGTTTACCGTCGAGCCGTCGCGGCTGCGGCAGCGGCACCCGATCACGCCATACGCCGGGATGACGCTCTCCGGCGTCGTGCGGCAAACGTTCCTCCGCGGGACGGCCGTCTACGACCGGGGGAGGTTTGGGTCGCCGCCGGCCGGGCAGTGGCTGAAGCCCGACGAGAGGACAGCGTGAGCGGGCGCATCGGTCTCTTAGACCTCGCGGCGGCGCGGGTCGGGGGGCGCGCCCTCCTGGCGAGCGATGAATTCTTCGCGCGCAAGGAGAACCTGCTCGAGCCCGGGCGCGGGGTGTTCATCGAGGGCAAGTACACCGCCCGCGGCAAGTGGATGGACGGCTGGGAGACGCGGCGGCGCCGTGGGCCGGGCCACGACTGGTGCATCATCCGACTCGGCATCGCGGGCGTGATCCGCGCGATCACCGTGGACACACACCATTTTGTCGGCAACCATCCCGCGGCATGCTCGCTCGAGGCGGCGGAGCTGCCGCGCGCGCTCGGCGCGCGACGGTTGGCCGCCCTTGGCGACGCGTGGGTCGCGGTCTTGGCGCGCTCACCCCTGTCGGGCGACACCGAGAACGACTTCTCGATCAGGAGCGATGCCCGGTGCACGCACGTCCGGCTGAACATCTATCCGGACGGCGGCGTGGCCCGCCTGCGCGTGTGGGGCGACGCGCTCCCGGACTGGGCGCCGCTCCCGGCCGCGCGCGGCCCGATCGACCTCGTCGCGGTCGAGCACGGCGGCCTGCCCCTGGAGACGAGCGACCAGTTCTTCAGCGAGCCGCTGAACCTGATCATGCCGGGGCGGCCGCGCGACATGGGGGACGGCTGGGAGACGCGGCGCCGCCGTGGCCCCGGCCACGACTGGGTGGTGCTGCGGCTGGGCCGGCGCGGGGTGATCGAGGGGATCGAGCTGGACACGACCCATTTCAAGGGCAACTTCCCCGAGAGCGCGAGCCTCGAGGGATGTGACGTGCCCGAGCTCGCCGGCGCGGCGCCGCCGCCCGAGCGCGCCGAGTGGCGGGAGCAGCTGCCGCGCACCAAGCTCCGCGCCAACGCGCGGCACCGCTTCCCGATCCGGCGTGCGGCGCGGGCGCCCGCCACGCACGTGCGGCTCAACATATTCCCCGACGGCGGCGTAGCGCGGATGCGACTGTGGGGACGCCCGGTCGATGTCGTGTGAGCAAGAGGGTCGCTGACTGTCTCAACGGCCTCCCGGACGACGCAGCGCGCGCGGCACTCGCCAAGTGCTGCGGCGCCCGACGCTGGGTAGAGCAGATGCTCCTGGCCCGCCCGTTCGCGCACGACGCGGCGCTGTTCGAGGCCGCCGAGCGCGGCTGGTGGGCGTTGGGGCGCGAGGACTGGCTCGAGGCCTTCAGGAAGCACCCGCGGATCGGCGAGCGGACGGCGGAACAGTGGTCGCGCCGCGAGCAGGCCGGCATGGACACGGCGGCCGCCGCGACGCGCGCGGCCCTCGCTCGGGGCAACCTCGCCTACAGCGAACGGTTCGGGTACCTGTTTCTGATCTGCGCCACCGGGAAGACGGCCGGCGAGATGCTCGGCGAACTGCAACGCCGCCTCGCGAACGATCCGGCCACGGAGCTCCGGATCGCGGCGGGCGAGCAGATGAAGATCACCCGGCTCCGACTCGAGAAACTGGTGGTCCCATGACCGGAATCACGACCCACGTCCTCGACACGGCGCGGGGACGGCCCGCCGCTGGCGTGCCGGTGACGCTCGCGGTCCGCTCGGGGGACCGCTGGAGCGAGCTCGCCCGGGCCGCCACCGATGCCGACGGGCGCGCCACGCTCCTGGCTGACCGCGCCGACGCCGGCGGGACGTACCGGTTGCGGTTCGAGATCGGAGAGTACTTCGCGGCCCAGCGAGTAGACGCCTTCTATCCCTACGTCGAGGTCGTCTTCATCATGCGGGACGACCACCGGCATCACGTGCCGCTACTCGTGAGCCCGTTCGGCTACACGACCTACCGCGGCAGCTAAGCGCCCGCGTGGACGCCAACCTCGGTCAGTGGCTCAACCTGGCGCTGCGCTGGGCCCACGTGATCGCGGGGGTCGCCTGGATCGGGACGTCGTTCTATTTCAACTGGCTGAACAGCCGGATCGCGCCGGCGGAGCGCCCCGAGCCGGGCGTTTCGGGCGAGCTGTGGTCAGTCCACGGCGGCGGGTTCTATCGCGTCGTGAAGTACACGGTGGCCCCCGAGCGTCTGCCCGCCACGCTGCACTGGTTCAAATGGGAAGCGTACGCCACCTGGCTCACCGGCTTCGCGCTCCTCGTCCTGATCTACTACCTCGGCGCGGCGGCGTATCTCATCGACCCGCAGGTCGCGCGCCTCGGGGTGAGAGCGGCGATCGCCCTCGGGATCGGGTCGCTCGTCGCCGCCTGGCTCGTGTACGACGCGCTGTGCCGGTCGCCGCTCGGGCAGGCGCCCCTCGCCCTCGCCTCCGTGCTGTTCGTTCTCGGCACGATCCTCGCGTGGGCCCTGAGTGAGCTGCTCGCCCCCCGCGCGGCGTACATGCACGTCGGCGCAGCGCTCGGGACGATCATGGCGGCGAACGTGTTCCGCGTCATCATCCCGTCCCAGCGGGAGATGGTCGCGGCCCTGACGCAGGGGCGCGCCCCCAACGCGACCCTCGGCAAGCAAGCCGCGCTGCGCTCACTCCACAACAACTACTTCACCCTCCCCGTGCTGTTTGTCATGGTGAGCGGCCACTATCCGGCGACCTACGGTCACCGGTTGAGCTGGTTGATCCTCGCGGGCCTGACGCTCGTGGGGGTGGCCACGCGGCACTGGTTCAATCTTCGGAACGAGGGCCGACCCAACGCATGGCTCCTCCCCGGGGCGGCGATCGCGATGCTGGCGCTCGCGCTCATCACGGCCCCGCGCGGCGGCGGCGCCGCGGCCGGCGGCGCCGGCGCCGCAGCATTCGCCGACGTGCGCTTGGTCGTGGCGCGCCGCTGCGCACCGTGCCACTCCGCAGCGCCCACCACACCGGGGCTCGCCGCCGCGCCCGCCGGCGTCGCGTTCGACACGCCGCAGGAGATCCGCGACCAGGCCGCGCGGATTCTCGTCGTGGCCGTGGAGACGCGAACGATGCCGCTCGGCAACGTCACGGGAATGACGGAACAGGAGCGGGACCTGTTAGCTCGCTGGATCCGGGATGGGGCGCGGTTCCACTAGGCGCGCCAGCCGCATGCCTCCCGCAGCTCATAGTAGAGGACCCGCGCCATCACGCGCTTGCGGTACGCGGCCGTCGAGCGGATGTCGTCGATGGGCGACACGTCGCGAGCGATCGCGGGCAGGAGGTCGTCGGGACCGCGGACAGGGGCCCCCTCTTCCAGCAGCCGCTCGATCGTCGGACAGCGGCGAATCGTGGGTGCCATGCTGGCGGCCACGACGCGCCAACCCGCGGCGGCGCGCGTGATCGCGAGGCCCACCTTGGCGATCGCCTGGGCGCGCCGGGAGCCTACCTTCACGAACTTCTGAACGGAGTAGGGCCGCCGCGGCAGCCGGATGGCGACGACGAGCTGGTCGGGCCGCCGCCGCATTTCCTTGTAGCCCGTGTAGAAGCGGTCCAACGGCACCTCCTCCCGGCCGCGCAGCGACTCCAGCTCGACGACCGCGTCGTACGCCATGAGCACGGGCACGCCGTCCGCCGCGGGCGATGCGTTCACGATGTTGCCCGCCCATGTGCCGCGCACCTGGATCTGAATCGCCCCGACCTGGCGCGCTGCCGCGACCAACAGCGGGAACTCCTGGCGCACGCGAACGTCCCGGATCACGTCCCAATAGCTCGTGAGGCCGCCCAGCACGAGCTCGTCCCCGGTCCAACGCAGCGGTCGGAGCCCAGCGAGCCCGGAGAGGTCGACGTAGGTCTTCCGGTGGTCCTCCAGCCGCCCGGGCCATGAGACGAGGAGATCGGTGGCGCCGGCGATAGGCACCGCGTCGCCGTCCGCGGCGGCCAGCATCTCCAGCGCATCTCGTTCGCTCCCGGGAAGCAGGACCGTCACGCCGACCCTCGCTCGCCCAGGACCGCGCCGATCGAGTCCACGATTCCGTCGTAGCCGGTACAGCGGCACAGGTTGCCGGCCATCAGCTCGCGCAACGTGTGGGTCCCGAGCAGCTCGGGATGGTCGCGGATCCACCACGCCGTCATCACCACCCCCGGCGTGCAGGCGCCGCACTGGGTGGCGCCGCCCCGGGCGAACGGCTCGAGCGCCGGTGGGTCGAGCGACTCGACCGTGTCCACACGTCGGCCGCGCACCTGGTAGGTCGGGACGAGGCACGAGTCGACGGGGAGGCCGTCGAGATGGACTGTGCAGGCGCCGCACTCACCTTCGCCGCAGCCCTCCTTCGTGCCCGTAAGCCCGAGGCGGTAGCGCAGGGTGTCGAGCAGCCGCTCGGCGGAGTCGACGTCTACGGAAACGGGCGAGCCGTTGAGGGTGAATGCGATCGAGATTGCGGTCACGACACCCTCACTCCGCACTCCGCAATCCGAAATCCGCAATCGCCATCAGGCGCTCCGGGGTCAGTGGGACCGCGCGCGGGTCCGCCCCCGTCGCCGCAGCGACCGCGTTGAGGACGGCTGGCGCGGGCCCGTCGATAGGCAGCTCGCCCAGGCCCTTCGCGCCCTGCGCTCCATGAGGATAGGGGTTCTCGAGAAACGCCACATGGATCGGCGGGACGTCGTCGCTCGTGGGGATGAGATAGTTGGTCAACTGGTTGTTGATCATCGCCCCATCGCGGAACTTGCACTCCTCCATTAGCGCCCAACCGATGCCTTGCACCACGCCACCCTGGACCTGCCCGCGCGCCAGGGTCTCGTTCAACACCTTGCCCACCTCTTGCACGGCGACGAAGCCGGTCACGCGCGTGGAGTAGGTCGCGAGGTCCACCTCGACCTCGGCCACGTAGGTCGCCCAGGCGAACGCGCCGTACGCGTCGCCGCGATAATTCGCGTCGTCCCACGAGATCCCGGGCGGTCGCTCGTACACCGCGTCACCGACAAGGCGCTCGGCCGCGTGCTCCCGATGCCACCGCACGATCGCCGCCCGGAGCGACGCGCCCCGGACGGCCGCGTCGACCTCGAGCCGGCTGCGAAGGTCATCGCACGCCCGTTCGATCAGGCGGCCGACGACCATCGTCGTGCGTGACGCGACCGTGGGCCCGCTGTTCGGGACCCGCCCCGTGTCCGCCTCGGCGATCGCGACGTCCTGGGGCGCGAACCCCAGCCGCTCCGCCGCGATCTGCGTGAACACCGTGAGCGTGCCCTGCCCCATCTCGATGTTCGCGGTCAGTACTTCGACCCGACCGTCCGCGAGGCCCGCGACACGAACCCGCGAGTTGAGGTGCACCTCCCCCCCACCCGTGAACCCCGCACCGTGGTAGAACGCGGCGAGACCGATGCCGCGCCGCTGCGCCGCGTGCGTCTCGTTGAACGCGGCGTGCGCCCGCCGCTTCGCCCGGTAGTCCGATAGCTCGAGCGCGCGCTCCAGCACCGCCACCCGGTCCGTGCCGTCGCGGATCACCTGCCCCGTGGCGGTGGTCTGCCCGTCCCGGAGCAGGTTGATCCGCCGCAGCTCGACGGGATCGATCTCGAGCGTCCGCGCGATCACGTCCATGTGCCGCTCGCACGCGAACAGTGTTTGCGGTGCGCCAAACCCGCGGAACGCCCCGAAGGGCACCGCGTTCGTGAACATCACGCGACCTGCGATGCGCACGTTGTCGCAGGAGTAAGGGCCAGCGGCGTGAATGATGCCGCGGGACAGCACGACGGGCGAGAGCGTCACATACGCGCCGCCGTCGAGGACGACCTCGAGGTCCTGGGCGAGGAGCCGACCGTCGCGCGTGAGCCCCGTGCGGTGGCGCACCCAGGACGGATGCCGTTTGGTCGTCGCCGCCATGTCCTCGCCTCGGTCGTACACGATCTTCACCGGGCGACCCGCCTTGAGCGCGAGTAGCGCCGCATGCAGCGCGATGTCGGAGGGATACTCCTCCTTGCCGCCGAAGCCGCCACCCGTGGGCGTCTGGATCACCCGGACTCGGGACTCATCGCGGGCGAGGGCGTGCTTGAGGGCGCTGAGCACGTAGTACGGGCACTGCATCGAGCCCTTCACCACGAGCACCTGGTCCTCGAGCCAGGCGATCATCCCCTGGGTCTCGAGGTAGACATGCTCCTGCGCACCGGTCTCGTAGGTCCCGGAGACGACGACCGGCGCTTGCGCCAAGGCCCGCTCCACGTCGCCCTTCTCAATCTTCAGGCGCTTGAGGACGTTGTCGCGGCCGTACTGGATCTGGTCGGGGCGCGGCGGGACGCGGAAGTCGAGCACAGGCGGCTCGGGAGCGACCACCACCTCGACGGCACGAACGGCCCGGCGCAGCCCCTCGCGCGAGCGGTGGCCGAGGAGGACCACGGGCTCGTGCACATGACGCACGTATCCCGCGGCGAGGACCGGCTGATCGCGCTCGATGAGGATGACTTCGTTGGCGCCCGGGATGTCGCGGTGATCGACGATCACAAACGCGGACCAGTCGACGTCCGCTCCGAACCGGACGGCGGTGACGCGGCCCCGGGGCACGGGGCTCCGCACTGTCATTCCCCACAAGAAGTCGTCGAGCGGCAGATCGTCCACGTACCGCTCGCGGCCGGTCAGCTTGGCGAGGCCTTCGCGACGGTGCATGGGTTCCTATTGTGCTCGGGCGCGCGCAAAACAGCAATGCTGCTCGTTCCGTAGACGACTCGAGCCGCCCGGGGGGCGGCTCGAGATCCGCAAAACTCCCGTGACGATCAGCGTTTCACGGCGTTCACCGCCGCAAGCGCATCGAGGTATCCCGCGCCGACCTCCCACGTCGCGTAGCCCGGGAGCGGTCGCGCCGTGTTGACGATCGCGGCGGCCACCTGGTCGGGACTGAGCTTGCCCCCCGCCGCCTGCTGCATCAGGGCCACGACGCCCACCACATGCGGCGTCGCCATGGACGTGCCGGACGCGCACGTGTAGTACGGCTCGTTCGCCGTGCTGATGGCGCAGCTGCTCGTCAGGTCGAAGTCGTGGTTCGCGTCGAGGGCGTTGAGCACGGTCCCGGTGGAGGCACGTGTCGAAACGATGTGGACGCCGGGAGCCGTGATGTCCGGGTGGTACATCGGATCGCCCGGGACCCCACGCGAGGAGAAGTCGGCGAGCCAGGCCGGCCGGTTCTGGCCCGTTTGGTCGGCGCAGTGGATCGCCGAGTTCGTAGGATCCGGGGAAACCAGCTTGCACCCCGCCGCCACGCCGATGACCCAGGGCGCCACGCTGTAGGGGTTGAGGGTGTTCTGATCCGGCCCGTCGTTCCCCGCCGCGAACACGACGGTGACGCCCTTGTCGTGCACCTTCTTCGAGGCCTTGTTGATCGGGTCCTTGGGATCGAACGCTCCGCTCGTTCCCCACGAGTTGTTGACGACCTTGATGTTGTAGACCTGCTGGTGATCGAGGATGTAATCGAATCCCGCGAGCGCCCAGAAGATGAAGAGGATGTCCCCGGTGCCGATGCCGACGACGTTCGCGCCGGGCGCGACCCCCTTGTAATAGCCGCCCGAGGCCGTGCCGAGCGCGGCCGTGATGCCGGCGACGTGGGTGCCGTGGCCCACGGACGTCTCGCTGTTCGGCAGGTTCTCGACGAACAGGTCGGCTCCCTGCTTCAACGGCTTCGGGGTCGGTCCCTTGAACGTCACCACATCGCTCAGGTTGAAGATCACCTTGATGTTCTGGATGGTATGGTCAGGATAGTGCACGTCGGGGTTGTACAGCCCGTCGATCCCGCTGTCGAGGATCGCGATGCCCATCCCCTTCCCGGTGACGCCCGAGGCCTGCACGGCGTCCGCCCGGATCGTGGGGACGCTCTCGTGCAAGAGCCACAGACCGGACCCCGGGTGGCCGTAGTAGGTGAGCGGTCTGTTCAGGTAGATGCCCTGCACTCCGGGCACGGCCGCCATGGCGTTCACTTGCGCCGGGGTGGCGAGGGCGGCGAGCAGCTCAAAGTTCCTGAACTGGACCACGCCCGCGCCGAGGTCGAGCAGTGCGCTCGTAACGGCGTCGCGAGTCGTCGCCGTCTCGTCGTAGTTGACGATCACTTCGAGGCTAGTGGTCGGGCCGGCGGTCGCGAGCGCCGCCGAGAGCGCCGCGTCGAACAGGGAGGATTGCGAAGTCAGGTAGGCGGGTCGCGTCGGCGCCGCGACCTCGCGCGGGTTGTCGCACGCGGCGGCCGCGCAGACCAGCGCGGCGACGGGCAGCCAGCGTCTCATGAGTCCCTCCATCTTGGGTGGGCGATGCGGGCGCAACGGCCGTGCGGCCGAGGTTGCAAAACGGGTGCCCGACGCTGGTCGAGGCGGCCGGGCGGCCGGAGTGTGGCGCCGGCGCGACAGTCGCCGCCGTGCTTGCTGGCCCCGACGCGGGCGGGTACGTTAGCGCCGCGTTGTCCGAGCGCCCCGCCTGTCTGGCCGTCCGGCTTCAAGCGGCCACCTGGGCGTGGGCGCGGTCGTTTCGATCTCTGCCGGGAGCCCGTCGCGTGGATCAGCAGGTGCCGATTGGCGTCACGGTCAACGGTGTGCGGCACGAGCGTGCCGTCGAGCCGCGGCTCTTGCTCTCCGACTTCCTGCGCCACGAGCTCGGCCTCACCGGAACGCACGTCGGATGCGAGCACGGCGTGTGCGGCGCCTGCACCGTGCTGCTCGATGGCGACGCCGTGCGCTCGTGCCTGATCCTCGCGGTCCAGGCGGACGGGCACGAGCTGGTCACGGTGGAAGGGCTCGCCCCGCCCGGCGGGGGCGACGAGCTGCACCCGCTGCAGGCCGCCTTCCGCGAGGCCCACGGGCTGCAATGCGGCTTCTGCACTCCCGGCTTTCTGATGACGCTCGTGCCGTTCCTGCGCGAGCACCCCCACCCGAGCGAGCCGGAGATCCGCGAGGCGCTCTCGGGCCATTTGTGCCGCTGCACCGGCTACCAGGGCATCGTCGCCGCGGTGCGGCTCGCCGCCGGGTCCGCGCCGTGACCGCCACGGGGCGCTACATGGGCGCGCGCGTGCGCCGCAACGAGGACGCGAGGCTCCTCACTGGCCGGGCGCTGTTCGTGGACGACGTGCACCTGGACGGCATGCTGCACGTGGCGTTCCTGCGGAGCGACTACGCCCACGCTCTGCTCCGGAGCGTGGACGTCGCGGCGGCGCGGCGCCGCCCGGGCGTGGTGGCCGCGTACACGGCCGCCGACCTCGGCGACTACTGGCGCCCCGGCCCGCTGCTCGTCCCCCCTCCTCCGATCCGCGGGCTCGTGTTCCACGCCCGCACCCAGGTACCGCTCGCCAGGGACAGGGTACGGCACGTAGGCGAGCCGATCGCGATGGTCGTGGCCGAGAGCCGCTACGTGGCGGAGGACGCGCTGGAGGACATCGTCGTGGATGCGGAGCCGCTGCCGGTGGTCGTGGACCTCGAGGCGGCGCTCGCCCCGGGCGCGCCGCTCGTGCACGACGATCTCGGGTCGAACGTCGCCGCCCACGCGGTGCAGCGGAAAGGGGACTATGCGCGCGCCCGCGCCGCGGCGCACGTCGTGATCGTGCGTCGGTTCCGCTACGACCGCGGCGCGGCGGCGGCGATCGAGAACCGCGGCATCGTCGCGCAGTGGGATCCACGCGCCGAGGAGCTCACGCTGTGGGACACGACGCAGGCGCCGATCCCGATCCGCAACGGGCTGGCGCGGCTGCTCGGCCTGCTCGAGTCGCAGGTGCGCGTGATCGCGCCGTTCGTGGGCGGCGGGTTCGGGCCGAAGATCATGATGTTCTATCCCGAAGAGGTGCTGCTGCCCTGGGCCGCGCTGCGCCTGGGCCGTCCCCTCAAATGGATCGAGGACCGGCGCGAGAACTTCTCCGCCACGACGCAGGAGCGCGGCCAGATCCACGACGCGGAGATCGCCGTGGCGCGGGACGGCCGCATCCTCGGCGTGCGCGACGTGTTCCTGCACGACACCGGCGCCTACGATCCCTACGGGCTCACGGTCCCGATCAACAGCCAGTGCACGCTGCTCGGCCCTTACGATGTCCCCAACTACGCGAGCGAGTTCACCGCCGTCTTCACCAACAAGACGATCGTGACGCCGGTGCGCGGGGCCGGGCGCCAGCATGGGGTGTTCGTGATCGAGCGGCTGCTCGACTTCGCCGCCAAGCAGCTCGGCATCGACCGCGCGGAGATCCGGCGGCGCAACCTGCTCCGCCCCGATCAGTTCCCCCACAACCACGAGATCATCTTCCAGGACTCGGCGCCGCTCGTGTACGACAGCGGCGATTACGCCCCGGCGCTCGAGCGGGCCCGCGAGCTGATCGGCTACGACGGGTTCGTGCAGAGCGAGCAGGCTCGGCTGCGGGCCGCGGGGCGGCACGTGGGGCTGGGGCTGGTGTGCTACGTGGAGGGCACGGGGATCGGCCCGTACGAAGGCGCGCGCGTGACCGTGGAGCCGAGCGGCCAGGTGCGCGTGGCGACCGGGGTGGGGACGCAGGGACAAGGCCACTTCACCGCCTTCGCCCAAATCGTGGCCGACGTGCTCGACGTGGAGGTGGACCAGGTGCACGTCGTCACCGGTGACACGCGCGAGTTCCACTGGGGCACCGGGACCTTCGCGAGCCGCGGCGCCGTGGTGGCGGGGAGCGCCTGCCACGCCGCGGCCGTGCGGGTGCGCGAGAAGGTGCTCGAGCTCGCGAGCGGCCTGCTCGGCGCGCCGCCCGACCGGCTCGAGCTGGCGGGCGGGCGCGTGCGGGTGCGGGGGTCGTCCGACTCGGCGATCCCGCTAGGCGAGCTCGCGCTGCGGGCGAACCCGCTGCGCGGTGCCGTACGCCCGGGCACGGAGCCCGGCCTCGAGGCCACGGCCTACTTCGGCCCCGACCGCGGCAGCACGGCGTCGGGGGTCCACGCGATGCTGGTGGAGGTGGACCCCGAGACGGCGCAGGTCGAGATCCAGCGGTACGTGGTGGTGCACGACTGCGGCCGGGTCATCAACCCCATGATCGTCGAGGGCCAGATCCAGGGCGGCGTGGCGCACGGCATCGGCAACGCGTTCTACGAGCAGCTCGTGTACGACGAGGCGGGCCAGCTCCTGAACGCGTCGCTGATGGACTACCTGCTCCCGACGGCGACCGACGTGCCGGCGGTCGAGATGGCACACCACGAGACGCCGTCCCCGCTCAATCCGGTCGGAGTGAAAGGCGTGGGCGAGGCCGGCGCCATCCCGACGGGCGCGGCCTTCGCGCAGGCCGTGGAGGACGCGCTCTCCGACCACGGGGTGGAGATCACGGAGATCCCGCTCAGTCCGAACCGGCTGTTCGAGCTGATCGAGGCGGCGCGGAGCGCTCGGGCGCGATGAAGCCCGCGCCGTTCGCCTACCACCGGCCCGCCACCCTGGACGAGGCGCTGGCACTGCTCGCCGAGCACGGCGGCGAGGCGAAGCCGCTGGCGGGGGGCCAGAGCTTGATCCCCGCGATGAACTTCCGGCTCGCCCGCCCCGCGGTGCTGGTGGACCTGAACCGCGTGGCGGAGCTCGGCTACGTGCGCGCGGGCCGCGACGGCCTGCAGATCGGCGCGATGACGCGCCAGCGCGCGGTCGAGCGGAGTGATGCGGTCCGGAGCGCGGCGCCCCTCTTGGCGGAGGCGATGCCCTTCATCGCACACCCCCAGATCAGGAACCGCGGCACCGTGGGCGGGAGCCTCGCGCACGCCGACCCGGCCGCCGAGCTGCCGGCGGTGATGCTGGCCCTCGAGGCCCGCTTTCGGGCGCGCGGCCCGCAGGGCGAGCGCTGGATCCCGGCGGGCGAGTTCTTCACGGGGATACTCGAGACGGCGCTGGGCCCGGACGAGCTGCTGCTCGAGGTCGTGGTGCCCAAGTCGCCGGCCCGGACGGGATACGCGTTCGCGGAGCTGGCGCGCCGGCGCGGCGACTACGCGCTCGTGGGCGTCGCTGCGCGCGTGACGCTCGATCGGCGCGGGCGCTGTCAGGCGGCGCGCATCACGCTCTTCTCGGTGGGCGACGGCCCGGTCCTCGCGGCGGCGGCAGCTGCGATGCTCGACGGGCAGGAGCCCAGCCCCGAGGCGATGCGCGCGGCCGCCGACGCCGCCGCGCAGCGGGACATCGATCCCCCCTCGGACATTCACGCGTCCGCAGCCTATCGCCGCCGGCTCGCCGCGGTGCTCACGCGCCGCGCGCTGGCGCGCGCCGTGGAGCGCGCGGCACAGGCGAGCCAATGATGAGCGCGGCCGACCCGGAGGTAGCCCAATGAAGCTGTACGATCTCTCGCAACCGTTGAACGAGCGCTCCTCGTTCTGGCCCTATTACCCGCCGTTCGAAGTGAAGTACATCAAGCGCAAAGCCGAGCACGGCGTGAACGCCCAGTACATCATGACCTCGAACCACATGGGCACGCACCTCGACGCGCCGCGCCATTTCGTCACCGCCGGCAAGACGATCGACGAGCTGCCGCTCGAGTGGCTGTGCGGCCCCGGGGTGATCGTGGACCTGCGGGACGAAATGGACGAGCTCGCGGTGTACACGCCGCAGATGATCGAAAAGCGGGTCGCGGTGAAGCAGGGCGACGTGCTGCTGCTGCACACCGGGTGGCACCGCTACGCCGACTTCGGTGCCACGCCGGACGAGGAGCGTTACTACCACTATCACCCCGGCGCCCATCCCGACCTGGTGCCGTGGCTGCTCGAGAAGCAGATCCACGTCTGGGGCGTGGACTGCGTCTCCACCGACCATCCCATGAACCTCCCGATCGGCCGCTTCCTCGGCAAAGGAGCGCAGGGCCACTGCGACCGGGTGCGCGCCAAGGCGGAGCAGAAGTTCGGCGGCAAGCAGGCGGTCGACCGGATGTTCCCGGACTCCGCGTATCAGTTGACGCACAACGCGCTGTTCCCGAAGGACTGCATCCACATCGAGAACCTGGGCGGCGAGATCGACGCCTCCGAGCTCCAGAACAAGCGGCTCATCGTCGGGTGCTTCCCGTGGAAGTTCAAGGGAGGCGAGGCCGCGTTCGCGCGCGTGGTGGCGTTTCAGGGAGACTGGGGCAAGTGGGCGTAGGGGGTAGGGCGTGGCCACCGAGCTAGCCGACCTTCCCGCGGCGGAGATCGCGCGACTGATCGCGGCGCGCGACGTCTCGCCCGTCGCGGTCCTCCAAGCCTGCCTCGCGCGGCTCGAGCGCCACAACCCGGTCATCAACGCGGTCGTGACGCTGAACCCGCACGCGCTGGACGACGCCCGCGAGCTGGAGCGGCGACTCGCCCGCGGAGAGCCGCCGGGCCCGCTGTGCGGGCTCCCCGTCGGCATCAAGGACGTGACTCCGGTGGCGGGGCTCCGCACCACGTTCGGGTCGCCGCTCTACAAGGACTACGTCCCCGCCGAAGACGCCCTGGTGGTGCAGCGGCTGCGCGCGGCGGGCGCCGTGATCCTCGGCAAGACCAACTGCCCCGAGTTCGCGGCGGGAGGGAACACCTTCAACGAGGTGTTCGGTCGCACGCGCAATCCGTGGGACCCGGCGTTGAGCGCGGGCGGCTCGACGGGGGGCGGGTGCGCGGCGCTCGCCACCGGAATGATCGCGCTCGCCGAAGGCACGGACCTGGGCGGCTCGCTCCGCATCCCCGCCTCGTTCTGCGGCGTGGTCGGGCTGCGGCCGTCCGTGGGACTCGTCCCGACGTACCCCAGCGACTGGCCGTGGGACACGCTCCAGGTCACGGGCCCGGTGGCACGCACCGCGACCGACGCGGCCTTGATGCTGCAGGCCGTGTGCGGGCCGAGCCCGCTCGCTCCGCTGGCCCAGCCCGTGGCCGGGCGGGATTTCGTGGGTGCCGTCGCAAGCGGCGTCCCGCGTGGCCTTCGGGTCGCCTACTGTCCCGACGTCGCCGGGATCGGCATCGACCCCGCGATCGAGGACGTGTGCCGCCGGGCGGCGTGCGGGCTGGAGCAGCTCGGGGCGGGTGTGGAGGTCGTCCAGCTCGACCTCGCGTTCGCACGCCCCGCGTTCCTGGCGCTGCGCGGCCTGTGGTTCGTGGCACAGATGCATCCCCGACTCGACCAGCTGCATCGCCTCGGCCCCAACGTCGCCAACAACGTGAAGTCCGGGCTCGGGACGACGACCCGCGAGCTCGCCGCCGCCGAGGCGGCGCGCGGCCGTCTGTGGCACCTGTTCCGCGAGCTGTTCGAGCGGTTCGACCACCTCGTGACGCCCTGCATGGCGGTGCCGCCCTTCCCCGTCGAGCAGAACTATCCCGCAACGGTCGCCGGGAAGAAGATGGAGACGTACGTGGATTGGATCGCCCCCACGTTCGTGCTGAGTCTCACCGGGCTGCCGGTGGCGTCGGTGCCCTGTGGCCTGGACGCGCGAGGCCTGCCCGTGGGCCTCCAGATCGTCGGCAAGCCGCTCGGCGAGGAGGGCGTCCTCGCGCTCGCGGGGCAGGTGCAGCAGCGCCACCCCATCGGCCGCCCACCACTGCTCGACCGCTAAAGGAGCCTCCATGACCACCCGCCAGCTCGCAGCAGCGTGCGCCGGCCTGCCGCTCGCCCTCGTCGCCGCGTCGTCGCGGCCGCCACACGACCGCGCGCTGCCGCTGGCAGCCGGCGCCCGCTTCGCGATCTCGTTCCCCGCGGCGAAGAGCGCCGCGCCGCTCGACGGCCGGGTGCTGCTGATGCTCTCGACCGACACGACGGCCGAGCCCCGGTTCCAGATCAGCGACGGGCCGAACACGCAGCTCATCTTCGGAATCGACGTGGACGCGCTCAGGCCCGGGCAGGACGCGGTCATCGACGCGGGCGCGTTCGGCTACCCGCTCGAGAGCATCGCCCGGGTGCCGCCCGGCCGGTACCGGGTGCAGGCGCTGCTCAACCGCTACGAGACGTTCCACCGCTCGGACGGGCACGTCGTGAGGCTGCCCCCCGACAAGGGCGAGGGCCAGCAGTGGAGCCGCAAGCCCGGCAACCTCTACAGCGCGCCCCGCTGGGTGGACTTCGACCCCCGCAAGAGCGCCGTCGTCCGCATCTCGCTCGACCAGGAGGTCGCGCCGATCCCCGACCCGCCCGAGACCAAGTACATCAAGCACGAGCGCATTCGCAGCAAGCTGCTGACGGAGTTCTGGGGGCGGCCGACGGACCTGGGCGCGCACGTGCTGTTGCCGGCGGGGTTCGACGAGCACCCCAACGCGCGCTACCCGCTGGTGATCTTCCACGGCCACTTCCCGTCCACGATCGAGGGGTTCCGGGAGGAGCCGCCCGACGCGAACGTGCCGTGCGAGTACAGCGAGCGGTTTCACCTCGACTGCTACAACCGCATCCAGCAGCAGTACGCCTACCAGCTCTACAAGGATTGGACGAGCCCCGGCTTCCCGCGCGTGCTCATGATCGAGATCCAGCACCCCACGCCGTACTACGACGACTCCTACGCCGTGAACTCGGCGAACAACGGCCCCTACGGCGACGCCATCATGCGCGAGCTCGTCCCCTACATCGAGCGGAAGTACCGGGGCATCGGGCAGGGGTGGGCGCGGTTCACCTACGGCGGCTCGACCGGGGGCTGGGAAGCCATGGCCGTGCAGATGTTCTATCCCGACGACTTCAACGGCGCCTGGATCGCGTGCCCCGATCCGATCGACTTCCGCGCCTACACGGTGGTCGACATCTACGCGGACACGAACGCTTACTACGAGACGGCCAAGTGGAAGCGCACGCCGCGTCCCGGCATTCGCGACTGGCTGGGCCACGTGCACGCGACCCTCGAGCAGATGAACCACCGCGAGCTCGTGTTAGGCACGCACAGCCGCTCCGGCGACCAGTGGGACATCTGGGAGTCCGTCTACTCGCCCGTGGGGCCGGACGGCTACCCCAAGCGCATCTGGGACAAGCGGACGGGCACGATCGACCGCTCGGTCGCCGACTACTGGCGGGAGCACTACGACCTGTCCTACATCCTGCGGCGCGACTGGAAGACGCTCGGGCCGAAGCTGCGCGGCAAGCTCCACATCTACGTGGGCGAGGCGGACACCTACTACCTCAACGACGCCGTGTACCTGGTGGAGGAGTTCCTCAAGAGCGCGCAGGATCCGCCCTACGACGGCGAGGTGGACTACGGCGCCCGGGCGGAGCACTGCTGGAACGGCGACCACACGCGGCCCAACGCGCAGTCGCGGCTGCGCTACCACCAGATGTTCATCCCGCGGATCATCGACCGGATGCGCAGCAGCGCGCTGCCGGCGGGGGCGGACACGGTGAGCTGGCGGTACTAGACCTTGACAGCCGGCCAGCCGGGCAGCAACTCAGGCACAAAGGAGCTCGCCATGAACGGATCAGGGCTGAAACGCGCCCAGACGGCGCTCGCACTCCTCGTTCTCGTCATCGGGACGGCGACATGCCGTGACGCCCCGTCTCCGACCGCCCCGCTCGACCGGCCTTCCTTCATCATCAACGGCCAGCCCACCGGCGACAACAGCTTCTCCAACGTCGGCGCTCTGCTCTTCGACTTTGATCGGAACGGCATCATTACGGGAGACGACGCCCTCTGCAGCGGCAGCCTCATCGCGCCGACCGTGTTCCTGACGGCCGCGCATTGCGTCTCGTTCTTCCCGGCCGACGCGCAGCTGTACGTCTCATTCGATGCAGACCTGTTTGCGTCGGGGCTCCAGGTCATCGCAGCCACGGCGTTCCACTTCGACCCGGGCTTCGGGCACGATCTGGGCGACCTGCACGACGTCGCCGTCGTCCTGCTCCCCGCAGGGTCGACCACGAACATCCAGCCGTTGCGACTGCCCCGAGCGGGGTTGCTCGACGATCTGACCGCGCACAACGGGCTGAAGGGCCAGATCTTTCTCAACGTCGGCTACGGGGTGGATGCCACGCTGCGCGGCAAGCCGCACTACACGTTCGACGGCGTACGCAAGGTCTCGCAGTCGCCCTTCCAGGCGCTGGAACAGTTCTGGCTCTGGCTCAATATGAACTCGCACGCAACCGGCCTCGGGGGCGACTGCTTCGGCGACTCCGGGTCGCCCAAGTTCTTCGACGGCAACACCGAGCTGATCGTCGCCACGGTGACCACGGGCGACGCCGTCTGCCGGGCGACGAGCAAGGACTACCGGCTGGACACGTCGACGGCGCGGACTTTCCTGGGGCAGTTCGTTACGCTGCCCTAGTCAGGCGCGTCCGGCCGAGCGAAACAGCGCCGCGACGTCCGGCTTCATCACCTTCCCCATGGCGTTGCGGGGCAGCGCGTGCACGCAGCGCAGGGCCCGCGGCACCTTGTAGGGCGCGAGCCGCTGTTTCGCCCACGCCTGCAACGCCGCGAGGGTGAGCTCGGCGGTGCCGCGCATCTCGACGGCGGCGCACACCCGCTCGCCCCACTCGGCATCGTCCACCCCCACCACGGCGCATTCGAGCACGGCGGGATGGGTGCGCAGCACCTCCTCGATCTCGAGCGCCGAGACCTTGTAGCCCCCCGTCTTGATGATGTCCACGCTGCGGCGCCCGAGTATGCGGTAGGCGCCGTTCTCGATCACGGCGACGTCCCCGGTGCGGAACCAGCCGTCGCGGAACGCGGCGGCCGTGGCGTCGGATTGCCGCCAGTACTCGAGGAAGACCGCCGGTCCCCGGACCTCGATCTCACCGGGCGCGCCTGCGGCAGCGAGTCGGCCGGCGTCGTCCACCAGCCGCACCTCCACGCCGGGGAGCGGCGCGCCCACGAATCCCGGCCGCCGCGCGCCGCGCAGCGGATTGGAGAGCGCCATGCCGATCTCGGTCATCCCGTAACGCTCGAGCAGCACCTGGCCGCTGATGTCCCGCCAGCGCTCCAGCGTGCCCACGGAGAGCGCCGCCGAACCGGAGACCATGAGCCGCATGCGGGGAGGAGCGCAGCCGGCCGAGTACTCGCGCCTGCGCTCGGGCGGGGCGGCCTCCCACGCGGCGATCAGCTTGGTGTAAATCGCCGGAACGGCCATGAACAGCGTGAGCTCGCCCGCCGCGAGGCGCGACCACACCGAGACCGCATCGAAGTGCGGGAGCATCTCGCAGCGCGCGCCGCTCCACAGCGCGCACGTGAGCACGTTCACGATGCCGTGGACGTGGTGCAGCGGCAGCACGAGCAGGATGTGGTCGTCGGCGCGCCACTCCCAGGCCGCGACGAGGCTCGTCACCTGAGCCGCGAGATTCGCGTGGGTGGTGACGACGCCCTTGGGCCGGCCGGTGGTGCCGCTCGTGTAGACCATCATCGCCCGTCTCCCCTCCGCCACCCCTGGGAGTGGCGAGTGGGGAGTGGTACCTACCGCTTCATGCGTCGTCACGGTGTGCACGGCCGGTGGCAGTCGAACCCCCTCCAGGCTGCCCGCGAGGTCCGGGTGCACGACGACGATCTCCGCCTCGGCGTCGCGGATCACGTACTCCAGCTCGGGCGGCGGGTGCGACACCGCAAGGGGGACCGCGACCCCGCCCGCGCGCCAGATGCCCCACTGGGTGGCGACGTGGCGGAATCCCGCCGGCGCGAGGAAGGCGACCCGTGCCTCGGCGAGGTCGGCCCGCCCGGCGAGGAGGCAGGTCGCGACGCCGGCGGACGCGTCGAGCAGCTCGCGATAGGTGAACGTGCCATCCGCGGCGGCGATGGCGGTGCGGTCGGCGTGCGCGCGGGCACGGGCGACGAGGGGGAGCTCCGGCCGGGGAGCGCGGGGGGCGCGGGGGGGCATACGATCTAGGTTGGGCCGTCGCGCGGGCCCGGCGCAAGGGACGAGGGCTCCGCGCCTTGCCCGCGCGAGCGGCGCGCTCGATCTTTGCCCCGACTGGGATCATGCCCTGGATCAAGCAAGTACCGATCGCCGAGGCGACGGGGCCGCTCAAGCGGGAGTTCGACGCGGCGCTGCGCCGGGCGGGGCGGCTGTGGCACATCGTGCACGTGATGAGCCTGAATCCCACAGTGCTGAAGGCCAGCATCGAGCAGTACCTCGCGATCATGTACGGCCCTTCCCCCCTGTCGCGGGTGCAGCGGGAGCTCCTCGCCACCGTCGTTTCCGCCGAGCTCGACTGCTTCTACTGAGTGCAGGCGCACGCGCACGACCTCCGGGCCGAGGTCGCCGGGTCGCTGGCGGACGCTGCTCAGGCCGACCGCTTCGTGCACGCTGTCGCCCGCGACTGGCGGGGGGCCGAGCTCGCTCCCGCCGATCGGGCGCTGTGTGAGTTCGCGGCCAAGCTGACGCACGAGCAGCACGGGATGACGCGCGACGATGTTGCGGGGCTCCGCAGCCACGGGTTCGACGACCGGGCCGTGCACGACGCCGTGCAGGTCGTCGCCTACTTCAACTACATCACGCGCGTGGCCGATGGGCTCGGCGTGGAGCCGGAAGATTTCATCGAGCGTTGGGGAGTGTGACGCGGATCACGTTGCCTCGGCCGTGAGCGGAGGCGATATTGACTTGCCCCCCGCCCCTGGTCGCCCTTGCCGAGCGTGGGTCCCACGCAACAGGAGAACGAATCATGCACGCAGTGTTTCGGCGCTACCGGATCCGACTCGGTGCCGTCGAGGCGGCCGCCGAGCGGGCGCACGAGGGCCTCGTGCCCGACCTCCGGCGGGTTCAAGGGTTCGCGGCGTACTACCTCGTGCACGCGGGTAACGACACACTGGCGAGCATCGCCCTGTTTCAGACCGAGGAGAGCGCGGCCGTGGGCGAGCGGCTCCTGAACGACTGGTTCCGGCACGACTGGCCCGTGTTCCAGGCGGTCCCGCCCGAGCTCGCGCGGGGAGCCGTGCTGGTGCACGAAGAGCTGCCGCGCGTGGCCGCGGCGGTGACCACCGGGCCGCGACTCGAGCGCCGCAACTGGAGCGACCGCCGGCTCACCCGGGAACGGCGGTCGGGAGGCGACCGCCGGGTCGCGACGGCCGCGGTCAGCATGTCGGCCACACCCTGAAGCAGGCCCAGCAGGGGCGGTAGATTAGGGGGGCGTATGCCCCCCGCCATTACCGCCGAGCAGCTCAGCAAGACCTTCCGCGTCAAGGTGCGCGGTCCCGGGCTCCGGGGCGCAATCGAGGCGCTGCTGCGGCCGCGCTACCGCGATGTCCACGCGGTACGCGAGGTGACGTTCCGCATCGATCCGGGGGAGATCGTCGCGTTCCTCGGGCCGAACGGCGCCGGCAAGACCACCACCCTCAAGATGCTGGCGGGCCTGCTCTACCCCACAAGCGGGCGGGTCGAGGTCGCGGGGTTCGTGCCGTGGAGCGGCGGACCCGAGTTCAAGCGGCGCATCGCCCTGGTGCTTGGCAACCGTCAGCAGCTCGTCTGGGATCTCCCCCCCGAAGAGACGTTTCAGCTGAACCGGGCGATCTACGAGATCGCCCCGGCCGCCTACCGGGAGCGGCTGGCCGAGCTCGTGACGCTGCTCGAGCTCGGCGACGTGTTGGACAAGCCGGTGCGCCAGCTCTCGCTGGGCGAGCGGATGAAGTGCGAGCTCGCGGCCGCCCTGCTCCACCACCCGCCGATCCTGTTCCTCGACGAGCCGACGCTCGGGCTCGACGTGACGGCTCAGGAAGCGATCCGCCGCTTCCTCGCGGAGTACCGCGACCGCCACGGCGCGACGGTGCTCCTCACGTCGCACTACATGCAGGACGTGACGGCCCTCGCCACGCGCGTCCTCATCATCAACCGCGGCCGGCTGCTGTACGACGGCGCCCTGGACGCGCTGGTGGCGCGCATCGCCCGCACCAAGCGGCTGGAGCTCGTGCTCGGCGGCGGCGACGGGGTGACGGCCGAGACCCTCGCCGCGTTCGGCGCGGTGAAGAGCTTCCGCTTCCCCAACGCGGTGCTCGAGGTGCCGCGCCAGGAAGCCGCCGCCACGAGCGCGCGGCTGCTCGCCGCGCTGCCCATCGCCGACCTCTCGATCGAGGACCCGCCGATCGAGGAGGTCATCCGCCAGGCGTTCACCCACGGCGTGGAGGAGGACGACTCGTGAGTCGCCTCGCCGAGTGGGCGCGTCGTTACGGAGCGCTCATCCGCAACGCCTGGCTCGTTGATCTCCAGTACCGGGCGTCCATCGTGCTATGGATCATCTGGGGGGTGACGGAACCCACGATCGCGCTCGGCATCTGGTGGGCGATCGCGGGCGACGGGCAGGTCGGGGGCTACGCCCGCGCCGACTTTGCGCGCTACTTCTTCGCGCTGATGCTCGTGAATCAGCTCACGATCGCCTGGGACTCCTGGTATCTCGACCGCTGGATCCGCGAGGGCGACCTCAACTACCGGCTGGCGCGGCCGCTGCACCCCGCGCACGAGGCGGTCGCGGACAACATCGCCTACAAGGCGCGCAGCGCCGGGGTCATCCTCGTGGTGTGGCTCGTCGCCGCCTTGGTATGGCCGGCGGTGCGGCTGCCCCTCGCGCCGGGCCGCTGGGCGCTCACGGCCCTCGCCGTGGTGCTCGCCGCGGCGATGCGGTTCTTCATCAGCTTCGCGACCGGCCTGCTCGCGTTCTGGACCACCCGCGCCACGGCGATCATGGGGCTGCACGGCGGTGTGGCGCTGTTTCTCTCGGGCCGCATCGCCCCGCTGGCGCTGCTGCCGCCCGCGGTGGCGGGCGTCGCCGCCGTGCTGTGGTTCCCTTACATGCTCGCGTTCCCCGTGAACCTGCTCACCGGCTCGGTGCACGGCACCGCGGCGCTGCTGCACGGCTTCGCGGGGCAGATCGTGTGGCTCGCGCTGTGGGTGGGAGCCTACAGGCTGGCGTGGACGCGGGGCTTGCGACGCTATGGAGCGGTGGGAGGGTGACCTAATGCGGAGTGGGGAGTGCGGAATGCGGAGTTTGCGATGCAGGGTCGAGTGAGGACACTCCGCATTCCGCATTCCGCACTCCGCATTCTCGCCGCCCTCTGGCGTCTCAACCTCGCCGAGGAGCTGCAGTATCGCGCCAACTTCGTGGCGAGCGTGCTCGGCACGCTGTTCTGGATCGGCACCGCGCTGCTCACGCTGGCCCTGTTCTTCCGCCACACCACCCGGCTCGGCGGCTGGGACTACTGGGAGGTCGTGGTGCTGCTGGGCGTGTTCAACGCGCTCACCGGCGTGATCGAGGCGGTGCTGCGGCCGGGAATCGGCCGGCTGGCCGGCGAGGTGCGAAGCGGCGGTCTCGACCTCGTGCTGGCGAAGCCGGTGGACGCCCAGGGCTTCGTCTCGTTCCGGCGGCTCGACGTGTGGCGCCTCACGGACTTCGTGCTCGGCCTCGGGCTCGCCGGGTACGCCCTGTCCCGGCTGGGCCGCGTGCCGGGCGTGCTCCAGCTCGCCGCTTTCGTCGTGGCCCTCGCGGCGGCCGGGATCGTGGTCTACGCGATCTGGGTGGCGCTGATGAGCCTCGCCTTCTGGTTCGTGTCGGTCGAGAACCTGTCGGTGCTGTTCGACGCGGTGTACGAGGGCGCGCGCTACCCCGTCACGGCCTACCCGGGCGCGCTGCGCTTCGTCTTCGTGTATCTCCTGCCGATCGCCTGGACCACGACGATCCCCGCCTCGGCGCTGACGGGCCGCCTCGGGCCCGAGATCGCGCTCGCCGCGGCCGCTGTCGCGGCACTCGCGTTCGTGCTGGCGCGCCTGTTTTGGCGCGCGGCGCTGCGGCGCTACACGGGCGCCAGCGGCTGATCGCTACCGCGTGGCCTGGGCCCGCGCCGCGGAGAGCTTCGCCTGTTGCTCGGCCGATAGCGCGTTCTTGATCTGGATCAGCAAAGTGAGGTGTGAACGCTTCACCTCGCGCTCCACTCCCAGCAGCTCGTCCACCTGGGCGAGGGCCGCCGTCTGATCGACGACCGGCTTGTCGAGCAGGGTGGTGAGCCGCTGCGATTGCTCCTGCATCCGCCACTGCAGGTCCACGACCCGGGTCTGGAAGTCTTGAATCGCCTTGGTGATCGTCGCGCGCTGCTCGGGCCGCAGCCCGATCTCCTGCTGGTGCTGCATCACGAGCTCGGGAGGGAAGAGCACCCGCCCGAGCGGGTCCTCCGGCGGCTGGCCGGGCTGGGGAGGCGGGGGCTGCTGCGCGCCCAGGGCCGCCACGGCGAGGAAGGTAAGGACCGGCACGAGAGCTATACGGAGCGTCTTCACGGAGTCCTCCAATCGGTATCCACGTAACGGAAAGGCAGAGTCACCCGGCCCAGCTCCGGCACGGTGCGCAACAGCTCGGCACCCGGGACCCGGAGCAGGAAATCGCTCGGCGCCTGCCACCGCGCCCGGGCGAGGTCGATCGGGATGCCGCGCCGCCCGCGGCCGGCGAGCACCACGGCGACGCCCAGCGCGGCGATGGCCGCCGCCGCGGCGGCAATCCGCAGGGCGCGCGGCCGGGGCGACGCCCCACGGCGGGCGGCAGCCGCGAGCGTGGCGCGGAACGGCGTCGCGCCGGCCACGTCCTCGCGCCGCAGCCGCTGGAAGCGGTCGCGCAGGTCGTGGTCGTCCCGGTCGCTCATTGCGGTTCCTCCTCGAGCAGTCGTCGCAGCGCCCTCTTGCCGCGCTCGTAGTGGGTGCGGGCCGTGCCGATGGAGATGCCCACCACTGCCGCCGCCTCGGCGATCGACAGGTCCTGATAAAACACGAGGTGCAGGACCTCGCGCTGGCGGCGCGACAGGATCGCGAGCGCCGCCTCCAGCCGTCGCGTGCCCTCGGCGCGGGCCAGCGCCGCCGCGGGATCTGGCCGCCCGTCGGGCGCGGCGTCCAGGACGGCGAGCGGCAACAGTCGCCGCAGCGCGGCCCGGCGCCGCTGCTCAGCCGCCGTGCGCCGCACCACCCCGAACAGCCACGTGCGGAAGCTGGAGCGGCCGTCGAACCGGGCACTCCGGTCCAGAATCTTGAGGTAGCTCGCCTGGAGGGCGTCCTCCGCGGCGGCCCGGTCCCCGGCGCAGCAGGCGAGCGCCCAGCCGAATGCCGCGGCGTGCAGCCCTTCGAGCTCCAGCTCCAAAGCATCCGGCGACATGGCGCGCCTGCCGATCTCAGAGTTGGTGTCCCGGGGGGGGAAGGTATATGACGGCCGCGTTCCGGAACGAACGACCCTTGCGGAGCCCGTCACCGCGCGAGAGACTTTCCGTCCGTCCCGCCGTCGCGACCGACGCTTCCGTACCGGGAGGACCCATGCCCGCACCCACGCTCCGCGGCCGTTTCGTGTGGCACGAACTGATGACGACCGATCCCGACGCCGCCGCCCGCTTCTACCCGGGCGTCACCGGGTGGAAGGTCCAGGCGTGGGAGCAGGATCCCTCCTACCGGCTGTGGATGACGGGCAGCGTGCTGAGGGGTGGGTTGATGCGACTCCCCGAGGAATCGCGTCGCCTGGGCGCGCCCCCCAGCTGGCTCATGTACGTGGGCGTTCCCGACGTCGACGCCTCGGTGCGCCAGGCGACGTCGCTGGGCGCACGTACGCTCGCGCCGCCGCAGACGATCCCGGTGGGGCGCTTCGCCGTGCTCGAAGACCCGCAAGGCGCGACGTTCGCCCTCTACAAGCCGAGCGGGGAGCCTCAGGGGAGCGACAAGGCCACCCTGGGTGACTTCTCCTGGCACGAGCTGGCGACCACGGACTATAAGGCCGCCTGGGAGTTCTACCGCGCCCTGTTTGGGTGGCAGAGCACCGACGCGATGGACATGGGGCCCACGGGTATGTACTGGATGTTCGGCCGCGGGGCCGGGTCTCTCGGCGGCATGTACAACAAGTCGCGCGACATGGCGGGGGCGCCGCACTGGCTGTGCTACGTGCTGGTGCCCGACGCCGACACGGCGGCGGCCACCGTGACGCGGCTAGGCGGCCGGGTGGTACGAGGGCCGATGGAGGTAGCGGGCGGGAGCCGGATCGCGATGTGCGTGGACGCGCAGGGAGCGGCGTTCGCCGTGCACTCAGAGGCGCCGGCCAAACCGCGAGCCAAGCCCAAGCCCAAGAAGAAGGCGGCCAGGCCGAAAGCCAGGAAGAAAGCCGCCAAGCGGAAGCAGGTCTCGAAGAAGCGGCGCCGCTAGCGTCGCGGCGAACGGCATGAGGCTACTGGCGGGGATCGGCGGCGCGCTGCTCTTAGCGATCGTGCTGTGGGACGCGTTCGAGACGATCATCCTGCCGCGGCGCGTCAACCGGCGGCTGCGGCTGACGCGGGCTTTCTACCGTGCCACCTGGATCCCGTGGGCGGCGAGCGCCGGGCTCGTTCGGGCCGGGAACCGGCGTGAGGTGTTTCTCAGCTTCTACGGCCCGCTGTCGCTGGTGCTGCTGCTCGCGCTGTGGGCGGCGGGGCTCGTCACCGGCTTCGGGCTGCTGCAGTACGCCAACGGGTCCGCGATGCACGCCGCCGGGAACGAGACTGTCGGCTTCACCACCGATCTCTACCTGAGCGGGACGACCTTCTTCACGCTGGGCCTGGGCGACGTGGCGCCGCAGGGCTCGTTCGCGCGGCTGCTCACGGTGATCGAATCGGGCCTGGGCTTCGGGTTCCTGGCGATCGTGATCGGCTACTTCCCGGTGATCTATCAGGCGTTCTCGCGGCGGGAGGTGACCATCTCGCTGCTCGACGCGCGGGCGGGCTCGCCGCCCAGCGCCGCCGAGCTGCTGCGCCGCCACGGCGGTGGTGACGAGGGCGCCGCCGCGCTGCAGCAGCTGTTACACGAGTGGGAGCGCTGGTCGGCCGAGCTGTTGGAGACCCACCTCTCATATCCGCTGCTCGCCTACTTCCGCTCGCAGCACAGCAACCAGTCGTGGCTGGCGGCGCTCACGACGGTGCTCGACGCGAGCGCGCTCATGATGGTCGCGGCGGAGGGCGCGTGCGCGCGGCAGGCCCGGCTCACGTTCGCCATGGCGCGCCACGCCGTGGTCGATCTGGCGCAGGTGTTCAGAACGCAGCCGCGACCCCCGCCTGAGGACCGGCTCCCGGCGCCCGTGCTCGCGAAACTCACGGCCGATCTCGCGGCGGCTGGCTGCCCGCTGCTCGTCGGAGCCGCGGCTGAGGGAAGGCTGGCGGAGCTGCGGCGGACCTACGAGCCGTACGCGGCCGCGCTATCGAGCTACCTGCTGCAGCCGCTCCCCCCCTGGCACCAGGAAAAGCCGCGACGCGACAACTGGCAGTCGAGCGCCTGGGATCGCACTCTGCTGGCGCGCATCACGGCTGGGCGGGAGGGATCCGGGAAGGGGTGAAGGCGTTACCCGAGAGCGGCGCGGCGAGTGAGGTCGGTGAGCCACTGCCGGACGCTCTTGCGACAGGGGTCGAAGGACGACGCCCACCGCCACGCCTCGCGGAAGGCGACGGCCACCGCCGCGTCCGCCTCGGCAGGGTCGAACAGCAGCGAATAGGCAAGGGCGTAGAGCGTCATCCCATGACGCGCGTCCAGCTCCGCCAAGGCGGTCTTGTCGCCCAGCGCCGCGATGCGCTCCACGAGGAGCGCATCGGGCGGGACTGACTCACCTGCCGCGGCTGTGCTGTTGCGGGCGCGCATCATCCCCTCCCTCATTTGACCTGCGTGGATCAGGAGCCACGCCTCCGCCGTGGCGCCTACGCCACACCATTAAGACAACATTGTGCACGGGAAGTCACCGTGCGGAGGCTCACACATGGACAAACGGGCGCTCCCTGGCGGACGGATGACCGCGGCGGCGGTGATCTCACTCACACGGTATGTGCCTGAGCGAAACGGGCACAGCGTTTGCCCCGCATAGCGGTGGGAACTCTGGGCACGCGCCCATGTCCAGCGCCCCCGTCCGCGAGCCGGCCATCGATACGACTTATGTGCAGGGAGGTCCACGTCATGGGGCAGCGAAGCACGGGCCCCGAGCTGTAGGGGGCGCACGGGCGATGGGCTCGGCACCGCGCACGCCGCACGTGCTGGTCGTGAGCGCGCGCGAGCACCCGGTGGCCGCGGCGCTCGAGCAGCACGGCTACATCGTGCTGCGAGCCCGCACGGGCGCCGCGGCCGCTGCCGCGGTGAACGACGCGCAGCAGGCGCCGCCCGACGCCCTGCTCGTCATCGACGGGATGCCCGACGTGGAGGGTCTCGTCCTCGCGCAGCGGCTGCGCGACGCGGCGAGGCTCCCGCCCGACACTCCGATCTTCGTCGTCGCCCCGAGCCCGCCCACCGTGCCCCAGCATCGCGCCGCGCTACGGGCGGGGGTGTGCGAATTCCTGCTCGAGCCGCTCGATGGTGATCACCTCGCGGCGAAGCTCGCCAGCCGTCTGCTCGCCCGCGACGCAGGCGGGGGCGCCGTCGTCGATCCGGCGACCGGCCTGTATGACGTGCAGGGGCTCGCCCGCTGCGCGCGGGATCTCACCCGGCGAGCGTTCAATCACCGAGCGCCCCTCGCCTGCGTGGTACTGGCCCCCGAGGTAGTGGACGGCGCCGCCGACGACGCCGCCGTGGCGCAGGTCCTGACCCGGGTAGCGAAGGCCCTCAAGACGAGTGGCCGCCAGTCGGACGCGTTCGGGCGGATCGGGCCCAACGAGTTCGCCATCATCGCGCCCGGCAGCGACGCCCAGGGCGCCATGACCCTCGCCGCGCGGCTGCTGCAAGCCGTCGAGGGCGGCACGGGAGAGCCGGGCGACCCCGCGCCGCGCGTGAGGTTACACGCGGGGTACGACGCCGTGCCGAACGCGCGCTACGCCCCGCTCGGGCCCGAGGACCTCTTGGCGCGGGCGGTCCGCGCCCTGCGGCGGGCGCGCGCGTCGGGGGCTTCGATCGGAGCTCCGGCGGACTGAAAACCCGGTTGCACCACGCCCCACCTCGTCGGCCGGTTCCAAGGCACCCCCGGCAGTGAAGCCTGGTAGCGTATTCGCGCGGGAGGAGGCGCTGTTCGTCCTCGCCGTGCTCGTAGGCAGCGTCGCGGGCCTGGCGGCGGGACAGATCCTCGTGCGATGGATGAGTGGCGCGACCGCGGGCAACGCCGCGCTCGCCGTCGCCACGACCGTCACCGGGGCGACGCACGCCCGCCTCGTGCACCGGCGCCCGCTCGGGTCGCTCCTGCCGAGCGTGGCGGTGGGCGCGCCGCTCGCCTACGTGATCATGCGCGCCATTCACGCGCTGCTCGGCTCCTGAGGGATCTACCCCACTCCTCCACCCGGCAGCTTGACGCTCGCGAGCGCGGCCGCCGCGTCGGCCCACCGCGCTGCCGGGTCCGGCGCGAGACAGCGGTGCACCAGCTCCGCGACACCCGGCGGCACGGAGCGGACTTCCTCGAGCGGCTCCCCTTCCGGCGCCGGCGGCTGCCCCGTCAGCATCTCGTGGGCGAGCACCCCCACGGCGAACATGTCGTCGCGCGGCCCGGTGGTGCCGCCGTCCCGGCGCTCGGGCGCCATGTAGGGGGCCGCGCACAGCGCCGCGCCCGCTGCGGCGGCGCCGCCCGGGAGGGAGCGCCCCACCCCGTCCACCATCCCCGTGTCCGCGACCAGCGCCCCTTCGTCGGTGAGCAGCACGTTCTCGGGCTTCAAGTCGCCGTGGGCGACGCTCGCGGCATGGGCGTGGGCAAGGGCGGCGAGGACGTCCCGGAGAATCTCGACCATGCGACGCAGCGGAAGCTCGCCGTGGCGCATGAGCCAGGCGCGCAGGGTCGTACCTGCGACGAATGCCCTCGTGTGATAGACGACTGCGCCCGCGCGGCCGGCGCCGCGCGGGGCCACGATCTGAGGATGTCGCAGCCGGTCGGCGACGAGCTGCAGCTCCTGCTCGAACAGGCCCGCGTCAACGGCGAGAGACAACCCGGCTGGCAAGAGCTTGACGAGCAGCTCCGGACCGGTGGGCACCTCCCGGGCGACGAACAGACGGCAGTCGCCCACGGGGCGCACCTCGCGCTCGACCCGGTACATCGGGCCGAGCGCGTGTGTCAGCGCCGCACGGAGGTCAGCCACGCCCCGAAGATATCGCTGCGGAGGGAGGCCCGCCTGGCGCGCGTCGGTTGCCAGGCGGGCCGCATGAGGCACAGCCTCTGGTCCCAGATCAGTGTCCGATCGGACGCTGGTCGGGATCGGGGAGGTGGATGCCGATCGCTGTGGCCGCGGCGGAGCACTCGGGGTGGCCGAAGCCGCTGGCGCTCACGCCCGTCGCAGGGTTGATGTCATAAATGATGTTGTCATCGCCGTGGTTGTTGTTGGTCGTTGGGTCCGCGACGCCCGCTGGGACGAAGTCGAGGTGGAGATTGTAGCGTACCTTCCACGCGATGTTGTGGTCGGCGCACGAAGCGTCGCCGCTCACGCCCAATCCCCCGAGGAGCTTCCCCTGCGCGTCGTACAACGGGAGGCCGCCGCCGAAGACGTTGGTCCCGCCGATGCGCTTCCCGATCATGTAGTCCTTCCTACTTCCGTAGTCGGCCGCGTCCCCGCCGTAGGCCGCATCTTCGTTGGTCGGGTTCGCCTCCTGGAGCCCGAAGAGGGTGCCGCCGGGCTGAGCGGCGGAATAGAGATTGGCGGTCGAGAGGGCGAGATGCGGCAGGCTGAACGCATTGGCGGTGTTCGCCTTCTGGGCAGCGATGACGCGGCTGCCGGGCCACTGGTCGGTGTTCGTGGCCCCAGTGAACACCACGGAGACGACGAGACCGCTCCGATCCACGACTGCCGCCCACATGTCCAGGCCGAACCCGCCGTTCTGCTCATTCCGGGCCTCGACCAGCGCCGCTTTCAGGTCGTCGAACGTCACGATCGGTGTCAGCGTGAAGTCGGGAGGCGCGGTGACGCCGTCGCCGTTGCACGCGGCCGCGGCGACGAGGGTGCACACGGCGATGCTCACGCGTGCAGTTTTGGGGGAGAGATGCAGACTGAGCATGGGAGGACCCTCCGAGGATTAAAGAAGAACAGCGTAGCGGCGTACACATACCCGCGCCGTGCGAGGCTGTCAAACGGAGCCCCCGGAGCGCGAGCGCGCCCCGGGGGCTGGGACATCCCTTCGTTGACTGGTGCGCCGCTAGTGGCCGCTGTCCTCCTCGTGGTCGTCATCGACGCCGTCATGGTCCTCGTCCGCGAACGCCCGGAACGAGTGCCGGATGTTGGCATTGATGGTCTCCGCGTTGGCGGGGTCGTTGGGATCGAGGAACGCGCCCGACGCGTCCTTGAACCAGCTCGCGACGTCGACGGAGACCGTGAAGTTCGAGGTCCCCGGTCCTACGGTGATCGGCGTGGCGAACTCCATCTCGATCTCCGCCTCGGCGTTCGACGTGAACGTGAAGGCCTGGGCCGTGCCGCCCGCCGGCGTGAACATGCCGGACACGGTCACCCCCTCGAGCTTCGCCTGGACCCCCCCGTAAGTGCCGGCGGGAACGAGCGCGTCGAGGATCAGCTGGGTCGTCGGATCGAGCGGCAGATTGACCTGCAGCGGGCCGAGCTCGAGCTCCGCGCAGTCTTCGTTCTGCTCGTCCTGCGCCTCCTGCGCGTCGCCGCTCGTGCCCGTGGCGTCGGCGTTGTCGGTCTCGGCTTCGCAGTTCGTCCCGGTCGTGTTCAGCTCGATCTCTTTCAGCGTGACCTGTGCCGCGGAGAGCGAGAGGGCAGCGCCGCTCGCGTCGGCGCTTGCGGTCGCCATCGAGGTCGAGGTCGCGGATTTGGTGGTGACGGAGAGACTGAGCGCGCGGCTGCCAGGTCCGGTCGACTCGCACGCGGCGAGGGCCACGGCCAGGGAAGCGAGCCACGCGACGGAGCGCGGGTGAGGGGCGGTAGTAATGTGAAACATGACGGCCTCCGGAAGGTTGATCGCGCGATTCTACCCCGGTGCCGTTGGATCGGCCATCGACCAAACTCAACGGACCGGCGCGCTCTGGTGAGATGCGTCACACGGCGCGCGGTCGCACGTCGAGCGAGGCGCCGGCCTACCCCGCGCCCCCGCCCCGCCGGTGCAGCTCGCGCACCGTGGCGATCGTGTCAGCCATGTCCGGACCCTTGTCGGGGCGGTAGCGCTTCACGCGGGCGAAGCGCAAGGTGAGGCCGCCCGGGTACTGCGGGCTCGCCTGCACGTCGTTGAAGGCGACTTCCACCAGGAGCTCGGGGCGCACGTACACCGTGTAGCCATCGCGCGAGGTCTCGAGCTCGAGGAGCTTCTGGGTCTGCCATTCGAGCATCTCGTCCCTCATCCCCTTGAACGTCTTGCCGAGCATGACGAATCCGCCCGTGTCCGGGTCGCGGGCGCCGAGGTGGAGGTTCGAGAGGCGGCCGCTGCGACGACCGTGGCCCCACTCGGCGGCGAGCACGACCAGGTCGAGCGTCTGCGCCGGCTTCACCTTGAGCCAGGCCGCGCCGCGCGCCCCCGCGTCGTAGCGCGCGCCCAGGGCCTTCGCCATCAGGCCCTCGTGACCGGCGGCAATCGCCTGCTCGAAGAACCTTCCCGCTTCCCGCGGATCGGCGGTCATGAGGCGCGGCACACGGTGCGCTTCCGGCACGGCCGCGGCGAGCGCCGCGAAGCGGCGGGCGTAGGGCTCGTCCAACAGCGGTGATCCGTCGGCGTAGAGAAGGTCGAAGAAGACCGAGGCGAGCGGCAGCTCGGCCCGCAGCCGCTCCACGTCGAGCTTGCGGCCGAAGCGGCGCATCGTCACCTGAAACGGCAATGGCCTGCCATCAGGCCGGAGCGCGATCGCCTCACCGTCGAGGATCGCTTCGCGCAGGGCGAGCCGCCGAGCTGCTGCCACGACCTCCGGCACCGCGACGGTCACGTCGTTCAGCTGGCGGGAGAAGACCCGCACCTCATCCCCCCGCTTGTGCACCTGGATGCGCGCGCCGTCGAGCTTGTACTCGAACGCCGCCTCGCCGAGCTGGGTGAGGGCGTCGAGCACGTCGTCAGCCGCCTGGGCGAGCATCGGCTGGACCGGGCGGAACAGCTCGACGCGACAGCGCGCGAGGCCCTGGGCGCCCTCGGTAAGCGCGACATGCGCCACCGCCCCGAGGTCCCCCGCAAGCATCGCGGCGCGGCGCACCAGGTCCGACTCGAGCCCCGCGGCGCGGGCCACGGCTTCGGCGACGAGCCCCTCGAGCGCTCCCTGGCGCAGCTCACCGATCATCAGCCGGAGCAGAAACGCTTGCTCGTCTTCCGTGGTACGCTCGAATAGCTCCCGCAGCAGCCGGTCCTTCGCCCGAGCCGAGCCCTTCCCGGTGGTCTGCGCCAGGCGGTCGAGCGACCGGTCAACCTCGGCGAGCTCGAGCGAAACCCGGGGCGCGGCCCCGGGCTCAGGGGCGCGCTCCGCCCGCGCAGCCTGGAGGGTGGCGTAGCCGACGCCGATTCGCCCCTGTCGCGGCGAGCCCGAGAGAAACGCGATCGCGGTTGCGATCTCGTCCGGAGCGGCGCGCTTCAGGAGCGCGGCGAGGAGCTCGATCTTCGCGAGCCGGCCGCTCGTCTGGGCGACGGCGCGGGAGGTCTGGACCACGTCGTGGAGGCGCACGGGAGGAAGATGGACGAAGCCTCAGGCTCGCACGATCCGCTCCCGCTCCTTCAGCACGCGCCGCAGGATCTTGCCCGAGGGCGACTTGGGAATCGCGTCGATCACCTCGACGGCGCGGATCTTCTTATAGGGCGCGACGCGCTCCGCCACGTAGGCCATGAGGTCGGCTGCCGTGGCGGCTTCCTTCAGTACCACGAAGGCTTTGGGGACCTCGCCGCATGCTTCGTCGGGAATCGGGATCACGGCGGCATCGCCCACGGCGGGATGGGTGCACAGCACCGCCTCGAGCTCGGCCGGCGGCACCTGGAACCCCTTGTACTTGATCAGCTCCTTCGCCCGATCGACGATCGTGAAGAACCCGGCCGCGTCCACGCGGCCAATGTCCCCCGTGTGCAGCCAGCCGTCGGCGTCGAGCGTGGCCGCCGTGGCTTGGGGATTGTCCAGGTATCCTTGCATGACTTGAGGCCCACGGATGAGGATCTCCCCGTCCTCGCCGGGCCCCAAGTCGCGACCGGTTGCGACGTCGACCACCCGGCACTCCGTGTTCGGCAACGGTGGGCCGACCGCGCCGGGGCGGGACCTCCCCTGCTCGTCGGAGTTGGCGTGCGTCACGGGACTCGCCTCTGTGAGGCCGTAGCCCTGTACGAGCTCGCAGCCCAGGCGTCGGGCGCACGCGGTTTCGAGCCCGGCGTCGAGCGGGGCGGCCCCGGACATCATCCTTCGCAAGCTCGACAGGTCGTAGCCGTCCACGGCCGGGTGCTTGGCGAGCGCGAGCACGATCGGCGGCACGACGAACGCCCGCGTGATGCGATGCTGCTGCACCAGCCCTAAGAACGGCTCCAACTCGAACTTCGGCATCGTCACGAGGGTCGCTCCGTACCATAGGGCGAGGTTCATGACAACCTGCATCCCGTACAAATGAAAGAACGGCAGTACCGCCATCACTCGATCCTCGGCAGCCAAGGTGTGAACGGCTCCGGTCTGGAGCAGGTTGGCCACGAGGTTCCGGTGCGTCAGCATCACGCCCTTCGGGAATCCCGTGGTGCCACTCGAGTACGGCAGCACGGCGAGGTCCCGAGCAGGGTTGATGGTGACCTCCGGAGCCGGTGCGTCGGTCGCGAGCAGCGCGGCGAAGGGGGTGGTGCCTACCGCCTCTCCCAGGACGAACAGCTGGTCGATGCCGAGCTTGCTCGCCGCAGGCGCCGCCCGGTCGAGGAACGGCGGCACCGTGACGAGGACGCGGGCGCCCGCGTTGCGCAGCTGGTGTTCAACGTCCTGCTCGGTGGCCAGGGAATTGATCGTCGTTACGACGCCGCCCGCGGCGAGCGTGCCGTGGAAGACGAGCGCGAACTCGGGGAGGTTGGGCGTGAACAGGCCCAGCACGTCGCCCTTCTTGAAGCCGCGCGCCGCGAGACCCGCCGCAACGCGATCGGCCCCGCGAGTGAGCGCGGCGTACGTGAGGATCCGGCCGCTCGGCCCGTCGATCAGCGCGGGCTTGGTGCCGCGCTCGGCCGCCCGCGCGAGCACCAAGCGATGCAGAGCGATGTCGGGCACCGCGACGTCGGGATGCGGACTCCGGAAGATCATGGGACCCGAGCGAGACTATCGCCCCGCGGGGCCCGAGTCAAATGCGTCGCAGGATAACGAGCCCGTCGCGGAGAACCGGTGATCACCGCACCATCCCGAACCGCTTGTTCTGTGCCGTCATCTTGAGGAAGTAGCGGAGCCGCTGCTCGAATACATCCCGCCGGCGCCTCGCGGCCACGATCCAGCCGATGCGGATCCGTTGGTACGATGCGGGAAAGCGCTGGAAGTTCCGCCAGATGGTCCGGTCGCCCTTGAGGCGCCGCAGAATGTCCTTGGGGATCTCCCATTTCGGTCTCGGCTTCGCGTCCCTCCTGTGGTCGAATGCATGCTTGATGCTTTCCAGCCCGGCCCCGGTCATGCGGCCTGCGGCGATCAGCCGGCGCACCCGCTCGCGGTTCATGGCAGAGAGGCGGCTCGTCGGCCGGCGCGGCGAGAAGCGCTGGGCGTAGCGATCCGCGTCGATCGGCTTGAGGAGGCTGTCGATCCAGCCGTAGCACAGCGCCTCGTCCACGGCGTGGTTGTACGGGATGCGCGGCTTGCCGCTCTGCTTCTTGTAGTAGATGAGCCAGATCTCGGGAGCGGTGCGGTGGTGTTTGGAAAGCCACCCGCGCCATTCGCGGCGATTCTTGGCATAGAAAGTCTTGCCGACGTTCATCGGCCCATAGTGTGCTGGACTCGGCGGGAGGGTCGCAAGGGGACACCGGGCGCACGATGCGCAGAGCGGTCGTCGTCGCGTGCTTGCGCGCAAGGGCGCTGCCGCGCGACCCGAAGAGCGCGAGTGAACTCGCGACCGTTAGGGAGTCCTTTAGGGCGACTCGGCCCCGGCCCGTGAACGGGCATATTCGCTTCAGCGGACGATGCCGAGCCGCGGCTTCAGCCGCGCCGGGCTCTGCGATGGGCCCTGACGCGAGGTGGGCGTCACCCCTGCAGCGCCGCGAAGATCCCCACGACCGCGATCACGATTCCCAACGCGATTTTCACCGCGGCCGCGGCCGCGCGCCCCAACACCGCGCCCCACCCGGCGCGCACCGCCGTCGCGGCCGTGGAGCGCGAGTACTCGAGGATGGCCGCCCCGGCGAACGACCCCACCAACCCGGCGATCACGCTGCCGATGATCGGCACCGGCACGCCGACCACGGCCCCGACGATCCCGCCCACCAGCGCCCCCCACCCCGCGCGAGATGACCCGCCGTAGCGGCGCGCCAGCCGGAATCCCAGCCAGGTCTCGACGATCTCGCCCACGAGCGCGAGCCCCAGGACGAGGGCGATCGTCGTGACGCCGACCGAGCGGAAGTCCGTGAGCCAGCCGTAGCCGACGACGCCCGCGACCATGACCCAGAGCCCCGGCAGGCCGAGGGGCACGAGCACGAGGCCGGCGAGGCAGCACAGCGCGAGCAACAGGGTGGCGAGGGTGTGGGTCATGGCTCAGGAGAAAGTAGCACCGTATCATGCTGTCATGACCGACAAGACCATGGCCAAGCTGCGCACCCTCCTGAAGGGCTACGCGGAGCGCGTCGCGAAGCTCCAGCCGCAACCGAAGGCAACCGACGCCGAGGGCGAGCGGCGCCGAGAAGAGTGTGGCGAGCGCCTCCAGCAGGTGGTGCTGCCCGTGCTCCAGGCGTTCGTGGCCGAGCTGCGCGGGGTGGGCCACGGGGCGTTGATCGAGGACCACACCGAGGGGATCGACGGGTATCCCAGTGTGGGGCTGGCGTTCGCGCCGCGGTCCCAGGGCGCGCTCGCGTCGGTACTCACCTTCCGCTACGACCCGCGGCGCGGCATCGCCGTGCAGCGCGACGTCAAGCCGCCCGCGACCCGGGCTCGCATGGTCACGAGCAGCCACGACCGCATCGGGACCATGACCGTGGACGCGGTCTCGGCGGAGTGGGTCGAGACGAAGACGCTGAGCTTCATCGAGGCGGTCCTCAAGGCCAACTGACCGGGCCACGGATGTTCGCGGTCTGTTCGGTTTCGCACGCGTAAGTCGCTGATTCCCAAAATGGGGCGTTACCCTGGCGCGCGAGTGCGGCATCTTCACCACACACCGCGAGCGGGGGGTCGTATGCGTGAATCCTCGCCTCATGGACTGACTGAGCGGCGCCGCGCGATTCTCCGCCAAGCGAGCGCCGCGCTGCGTGGCCGGCTGGTCACGCTGTGGCGCGTGCGGCGCTGGGGACCGGCAGTGGCCGAAGTGGCGAGCGCGGCCGCTCCGCCGCCCGATGCGATCGAGTTCGACGTGGCCGGAGTGCTGCGGCGCTGGGGCCGGGTGCTGTGCGACGAAAGCCTCTGGCTCGGGTGTCGACTGGGAGCGCACCGCTGGCACGTGGCGCCGGTCCGCGACGATCTTCCCACTCCGCCCCCGGCGGCGATCGAGCGCCGCAGCCCGGAGCGGCTGACGCTCGAGCTCTGCGGCCTGTCGCTCGGCGCTCTCGAGCGCCTCTGGACCGCGGCCGATCAGGCGACCGTGTATCTGTGCGCCGCCCTGGACGTCCTGGACGGTTGCCTCTGGCACGTGCGCGAAGCAACTGGTCTTTCCATCGTGACACGCGCGCACCTGCTCGCCGATCTCGCGGCGGTCGCCACGGCGATCGACGACGTGCTGAGCCCCTCAGCTTGACCGTTTCGCCGCCCTACCCTACTGTGGACCGTCCTTCACACGGGACCCGTCCATGACCGTCTGCCGCTCTTCCGGAGCCCTTCTTCTCATCCTCCTCGCGGCGGGCTGCGGGGGGAATAAAGTCCTCGTGCCGCCGCGGCTCGACTTGAGGCCCTATGGCAAGCTCGGACTCGTGACCTTCACGGTAGAGAACGCCAAGGGGTCGCTGCACCAGTTCGCCACCGAGCGCTTCGCCGAGGAAATGCTGGCGGCGCAGCCCGGGATCGAGGTGCTGGAGCTGGGCCCGATCGATTCCGAGCTCGACGCGGCGCGAGCGCAGCAGCTCGGCAAGGAGCGCGGCGTGGCGGCCGTGTTCGCCGGCCATCTCAAGGTCACGAACCCGACGGCGGGGGGCGGGATCGCCGGGCTCGTGACGCCGCACCTCGAGGCGACGATCAGGGTCGATCTCGCTGTGCGGCTCCTGTCGGCGGAGTCGGGGGGCACGGTGTGGCGCTCGAGCGCGTGGGCCACCCAGAAGGTGGGGCAGGTCTCGCTCGTGGGGGGCGAGCTGAACTTCGCAGCGCGGGATCCCAAGACGGCGTACGGGCCGCTCGTGAACCGGATCGTGAACCTGGTGGCCCAGGACATGTGGGCGACGTGGCAGAAACGGTGACGCCGTAGCCGCCAGCTACGCCGGCCGGCAGGCGCACCGCGGGCCGTGGGGGCAGTAGTTCGGCATCCAGGCCGGCTCACACGGGGGTAGCTGCTCGGGCGCCGCTCCGGCCTCGAGCAGCGCCAGGCGCCGGTCCGCCTCGGCCTTGATCTCCTCCAGGCTCCTGAAGTGCACGTCGTACACCATGAACTTGTCGTCCTTGACGGCCTCGTAGTAGACGACGACCCGCCCCGTCTGGTGACCGCTGAGCGCGCACTCGAACGCGATGCGGTCGAAGTAGTAGGGAAACTCTTCCACGAGCTGTGATCGGTCGACCAGCTTCGTCTTGCGCGTCGAGCGGAAGACCGTGGGGACTCCGCGAAACGTTCCCACTTTGCCCTTGAGGCTGCGGAGCGACACGGGGATCCGGGCGAACGCGCCGGGCACGCCGTACCAGAGCGCGTCTTTCAGGGCGTCGCCGAAGCCGAGCCGCTCCATCCCCGCGAGCGCCGTGTCCAGGTCCGCTTCTTCTTCCTCGGGCTTCGCCTCGGCCACGGCCTGACGCTCGATCGCGGCCCGGCGCGGGAACACGAGGTCGTTCAGGCGGAACTGGGGACCTGGTCTCGGGGCGTCGGTGAGGAGTGCCGTCATCGCGGCGACGAGCTCGGGGTTCTCGGCGATCTGGACGGCGGCGGCGGGCACCACCCGGCCCAGCGGCTCGGCCGCGGCGCAGCCGCACACCGCGCGGTAGTCGCACCGCAGCTCGAACCACTCGCAGCGCGGCAGGCGGGAGGGATCTTGGCTCGCCAGCGCCTCCCGGAACAGGTCGCGGCGCCGCACCATCTCCCGCTCGACGGCTGTGAGGTCCTTGAAGCGCACATCGAATCCCTTGAGGGCGCCGGGGCGGCCGTACAGCGCGCGCTTGTAGACGAACAGCCGTCCCTGGTCGCGGCCTGTCATGGTGCAGTACATGCCGAGCTGGTCGACGTAGCTGGGCCGCGCGGCGGCGGCGCCCTGGGGAAGCGACGCGGTGGTCTTGAGCTCGACGGGGACGTCGTCGTAGATGTCGATCTTGCCCACGATCCCCTGGAACTCGACGAACTGCTCCACGAACTCTTCGGTGGAGACGGCGCGGCCGAACACCTCGTGGAACCCGGTCCCCGCGAGCATCGCCTGCTTGCGCTCGGGATCGGGCTGGATGTCGGGCCGGGCGCGCTGGAAGAAGGCCTGGCGGAGGTTGACGAGGTCGGTGACCGAAATGCGGCGGCGCCGGCCCTGGCGCTTCAGCGCCGCGGTCAGCTCGTCTTTGACTGTGCGGTTGGCATCGATGCCCAGAATGACGCTTTGGGCGAGGGCCATGGGGACATGCGCTTAGAGACGGGACAACAGTACGACCGCCACGAGCGACCCGATCACGAGCCACCAGAGGACCCGCGGCACCCACGCGCGTGAGTGCGTCTCCGTGACCACGTTCACGACCCGCACCTCTCGAGGCCCCTGGTCGCGCAGCTCCATCTGCTCGGCTCCATGCAGGGCCCGCTCGACGCGCGCGCGCACTTCGGGCGGCAGCTGGGACGGGTCGTCGTACGTCTTGCCGTCCACGCTGTACTTCACCTGCTTCGTGTGCACCTTGACGGACACGCCGTCGCGCGTGGTTGCGACCGTTCGCTCCGTCGTCCCCTGTGGCGCCGCACCCTTGGCGACATCCTGAACGAGCTTCAGCGCGCGCTCGTACTGACGTCGCACGTCAGGGGGCATGGCGTCCGGCGAATCGTACTCGGTGCCGTTGACCACGATCTTCTGGGTCATATCGCAATATAAGATTTCTTGAGCGGCGGCCTAGGTGAGCGGCAGCAGGGCCCCCTCGTGCTCGAGGAGCCAGCGTTTGCGATCCAGGCCGCCGCCGAAGCCCGTGAGCTCGCCGCGCGCGCCGATCACGCGGTGGCAGGGGACGATGATGGGGATCGGGTTCTTTCCGTTGGCCGCACCGACTGCGCGCGTGGCGCGGACGTCGCCCAAGCGACGCGCCAGCTCGCTGTAGCTCACGGTCGTGCCGTACGGGATGGCGCGCAGGGCGCTCCACACGCGCCGCTGAAACGCCGTGCCGGGCGGGTCCAAGGGAAGGTCGAACGCCGTGCGGGCCCCGGCGAAGTACTGCGCCAACTGATCGCGGGCACGGGACAGGAGGCCACTCGCAGGCCCACGCCCGTCGTCCGGCTGGACGCCCGGGAGGCCCCCTCCGGGGAACCACACGCCGGTGAGCCCCGAGGCGGAGGCGGTGATCACGAGCTCGCCGATCGGGCTCGCGAACCGGATCGCGGCGCTCTCGCCCATCACTCTAGTCCCCTTTCCAAGCGCCGAGCAGGCGCCGGAGCAAGACGAGCTGCCCCACGTGATAGGAATTGTGGTCGGCGAGGACGAGGGCCTCACGCAGCGCGGTCTGTCCGGTGCCGTGCGGGATGCGGCCGAAAAGATCGGTCGCGGGGTCGCGCACGAGGCGCTGCATCGCGCGGAGGTCCTGCTCCACCTGAGCGACGCTCTTGTCCCAAGCCGCGGCGTCGGGAGGCGCGTCGCTCTGGGGCCAGTAGCCCGCTGGCCACTCCGGTGAGACGTGCTTCGCACTCTTCGTGAACTCGACGATGTCCCACTGCGAGATCCTGATGTGCTCGAGCAGGCGCCAGGGAGTGAACGGCTGGCCCGGGGGCTTCGCGCCCCGCAGCGTGGCCGGCCAAGCGGCGATCGCGTCCTGGAACGTGACGTGGGCGTGGCCCTTGCCGAGTAGCTCGAGGAGGTGGTCCCGGAGCGCGCGGTCGGAATCGGGCTTCGTTTTCTGCGGTCGTTTGGCGGCCATGTACGGTTGTCTCCGGTTCAGCAGAACCATCCCCGATGCGAACACGCCGAGCAGAAAGGTATCTTGCCAACCGCGAGGCGAGGAGTCGATCATACTCCAATGCAAGTATTGGTCACTGGTGCCACGGGGTACGTCGGGTCGAGCGTCGCCGCGGCGTTCCGGCGCGCAGGGCATCGCGTCTGGGGGCTCACCCGAACCCAGGCGAAAGCGCGACGGCTCGCGCAACAGGAGATCGAGCCCGTCGTGGGCGAGCTGGGGGATTCCAAGACGTACGCCGATGTCGCCGCTGAGTGCGCCGTGCTCGTCCATGCGGCCTTCGAGTACTCGGCGAACGGCGTCGCCAAGGACAGGAAGGCGATCGACGCGCTGATCGAGGCGGGGCGCCGTGGCGCGAAACCCAAGACCCTCATCTTCACGAGCGGAGTCTGGGTGCATGGCGACACAGGCGACCGCATGGTGGACGAGACGACGCCCCTCAATCCCATCAAGCTGGTCGCGTGGCGGCCGGCGCACGAGCAGCTAGTGCTGCAGGCATCCGGGATGCGCGGGCTCGTGATCCGGCCCGGCTGCGCGTACGGCGGACCGGGCGGCCTCACCGCCCCCTGGTTCGCCGATGCGAGCGCCGGGAAGCCGCCCACCGTCGTGGGTGACGGCCGCAGCCGCTGGACGATGGTGCACGGCGACGACCTCGCGGACGCCTACCTGCGGGCGGGCGAGAGCGGGCTTGGTGGCGAGGTGTTCGACATCAGCGACCGGTCGCGCGCCACGGTGCTCGAGATGGCCACCGCGGCTGCGCGCGCGGCGGGGTATCGGGGCGAGATCCGCCCCGTCCCGCTCGCCGAGGCCGCGAAGACGATGGGAGACTTCGCCGAGGCGCTGGCGTTGAACCAGCACGTGGACGCGCGCAAGGCGGTCCGCCTACTCGGCTGGCAGCCGCGCCACGGCGGATTCGTGGACGAGGTGGACCTGTACTACCGGGCATGGCGGGCCTACCAGGCTTGATGCCTCGGCCTCCCGTGCTCGTCACTGCGACTCAGACACACGCCTGCGCGCGGTTCGACCAGAGCAGCTGCACCTCGTAGGTACCCAGCTTCTTGTTCTGCCAAGCGCAGATGTCGCCGATCTCGCCATTCGTGTCGTTGTACCATCCCTGACCGGGCACCGGGTCCGTGATCGCCTCGGCGAGCTCGTGGGAGCATACGGAGGTCAGTGCGTCGAGCGGCGCCAGGTTGCCGAGGCACCCGGAGCAATTCGGGTATGGGACGACGGCGTAATACAGCCCGCCGGCTGAGCGGTCGTGGTAGCCGCAGAACGCCTGGCAGGAGCGCTCGCTCCCGGCCACCACCGTGACCCCCGGCGGCAGGAAGGCGAAGTACACCGTGTTCGCCGTCGGCGCAGGGAGGGATTTGCGCGCCACCGCCGCCTCGAGCATCTGCTGGATCGCGCTATCGGTCGCGCTTGCGCTGGGCGCCGTGTCGGTGACGCGAGCCGTTCCGGCATAGCGTCCCCGGCCGATCTTCACCTGCGGCGTGCCGTACTCCGCGAGTTGATCCAAGTAGGGACTAGCAACCACGAATTGAAAGAAGCTATTCAAGGCCTGCACCGTGGCTTGCGCCGTCGCTTCGTTCCAGGCCACTCCCCAGAAGGCCGTGACCACCTCGACCGCCGTCAACAGCGGCCCACCTCGATAGGTGAGCTGCGCCGCCGAGGGTGCTCGAACCGGGGGCGCCGGGGCGACGAGCCCGCCGGCGCCGCGCATCGGGACGACGCGGATGGGGCGGCCTTGGGCGGGCGGCAGCTTCGTGGTCATGCCGTCGCCATTGCTACCCCAGGAGGGCGCGCTCGGACCGCGGTTCCCGGAGGTGCCGTAAGTGTACAACGAGAATACCATGGCGCGTCTGGCCGTCGGTCTCGGCGTGATCTGGCTGCTGTTGCTGCCTCGAGCGGCGCACGGGCAGCGGTGCGCCGAACCTCACTATCGCTGGAGCGAGAAGGTCGACACGGCGCTCGCGACTCGACCGGCAACTCCCGCGCTCATCTCCGAGATCTTGACGGCGTGGGCGCCCCCGAGCCTCACGAGCAACGACGCATGTGCACCGCGCGGGGGGCGCGAGGACAGCTTAGTCGTGGTCACCGGCTGGGTGCGACGCATGCGGCTGCACGAAAGCGACGGCGACTGGCACATCGAGCTGACCGACGCCGCGACCACGCCGGTGACGTCGTGCATCATCGCCGAGATCCCGGCGGAAACCTACGGCGTGATCTACCGCAGGGCTCGGGGCGCGCTCGCCGCCCTCGTGGACACGACGAAGCTCAGCCCCAGCGGCGACGTCGATCCGCCGCTTCGGGTCCAGCTCACCGGTGCCGCCTTCTACGACGGGTACCATCAGAAGCAACCGACCGGCGGTGGTGCCTCGCACCCCGTCCAGCACGGCCGCTGCAACTCCTCCCTTCGCGCGCTGTGGGAGGTGCATCCGGTGTACCGAGTTAACCCCTGATCGTTACGCCGGCTCAGGGACGGTCGATCGACTCCCGCGCCCGCGCCGGCACTTGCAGCGGCGGCACGCCCTTGCGCTGCAGCTCGGTGTTGAGCGCGGGCAGGTCGCTCGTGAGCACCCGTTGCCACCGTCGGTCCGCCGCGCTCAGCCTCTCCCGCACCTCGGCGAACGCGTCGCGTGCCTGCTGGGTGGGCTCCCGATCGGCGCTCTCCACCGCGGTCTCGAGGCCGGCGAGCTCGTCCCCCGCGTTGCGCACCGCCCGCGCGAGGCTGTCCGTCACGTGCTGGAGCGCCGTGATCGATCCCCGCGCCGCCCCATCGAGCGTGCGTCCCCCGAGGCCGCGCAGCTGGCGCTCAAGACTCCGAAGACCGCCGTGGAGCACCTGCTGTGCCATCGCATTCCAGATCTCGAGCGCGAGCCGCAGCTGGCCGGCGAGAGCGGAATCCGAGACGTGTACTCGTGGATCCAGCTCGACTCGCAGCGGTTGCGTGTACGCTTGCCCCCCGACGCCCAACCGCACCTGATACTCGCCGGGTAGCACGAGTGGCCCCTGGGGCTCGGCGACCGTTCCCTGGCCCGCGATAGCGGCGATGCTGTAGCCGTAGCGCTCGGCGGGCGGCGGCGGGTAGCGCAGGTCCCAAGCGACGCGGTTCAGCCCGACATTGCGGGTCGGCGGCTCCAGGCGCGGCAGCCATTCGTCAGCGATCTGGGGCGGCTCCGGGGGGGGCGACGTGGCGCGGTCGTCGCTCGAGAGGCGGCGCACCAGGCCGCCGCGCGCGTCGCGAATCTCGATGGTCACGGCACCCGCGGGCACCGATCGCAGCAGATAGTCGATCACGGCGCCGGCCGGCGGATTGGTGCCGTGGGGCTCCTCGGGCGGCAGCGGGGTGTCGTTGCTGACGCTGCGGCGCAGCCGGACTGCGGGCGCGGGAGCGAACAGGTGGGCCGGAGCACCGAGCGAGGAGTCGGTGAGCTGCCGGAGCGGCGTCAGGTCATCGAGAATCCAGAACGAGCGCCCGTGCGTCGCCGCGATCAGGTCGCGACCGTGGACCGCGAGGTCGCGCACCGATGCGACCGGCAGGTTGAGCTGCAGCGGCTGCCAGTGGTCGCCATCGTCGACGGAAACGTAGACACCGGTCTCGGTGCCGGCGTACAGCAACCCCGCGCGGACGGGATCGGCGCGGACCGCATTCACGTACGCCTGGGGCGCGATCCCCTGGTCGCTGCGTGCCCAGTGCGCGCCGCCGTCCCGCGTGCGGTAGATGTACGGCGCGAAGTCATCAAGTCGGTGCCGGTCGACGGCCGCGTACGCCACGCCCGCGTCGAACGGCGACGCCTCGAGCAGGCTGATCGCGCTCCACGGCGTCAAGCCCTGGGGCGTCACGTTCTGCCAGTGCTGGCCGCCGTCGCCGGTGCGGTGAATCAGCCCGTCGTCCGTCCCGACCCAAACGAGCCCCGCCGCGCGGGGCGAAGGGGCGATCGTGTAGACCACGCCGTAGCCGCGTGCCGCCGCGTTCGCGACGGTGGTCGGGCCAGTGTCGCTCGCGGCCGGCGGGGTGGCGGCACGCGTCAGGTCGGGGCTGATGACCTGCCAGTGCAGGCCACCGTCCCTCGTGCGCAGCACCATCTGGGCGCCGAGGTAGAGCGCGCGCCGGTCGACGCGGTCGAACACGAGCGGCGAGGTCCACGTGAACCGATATTTCCGCTGCGGCATCGGCACCCCGAAGGTGGAGACGGGCCAGGGGGAGATGTCCTGGGACTGACCGGTGACGCGGTCGAAGCGATGTACGCCGCCGTAGGTGTCCCCCCCGTACACGACGTCGGGATTCAGCGGGTCCGGCGCGATGTAGCCGCTCTCGCCGGCGCCCACCGGG
>Ga0209375_1000097_pt1 | contig 76055 bp, 78 predicted proteins | sample GraSoiAngelo_131_FD_185888 | JGI IMG/M metagenome (GOLD analysis project Ga0209375, IMG submission 185888) | Grasslands soil microbial communities from the Angelo Coastal Reserve, California, USA - 14_0929_02_30cm (SPAdes) (version 2) | ecosystem: Environmental > Terrestrial > Soil > Grasslands ...
GCCTGACGTCCGGCGACATGCTCGACAACGCCGAGCATCGCGTCTTTCAGGTCGCCCAGCTCAAGCGCGCCGAGGAGTTCGTGCGGCTGAAGGAGCTGATCTGGCCGACGATGGAGCGGATCGAGCAGCTCCATACGAGCCAAGGGGCGCTCACCGGCGTCGCCAGCGGCTTCACCGACCTGGATCGGCTCACCGCCGGGTTCCAGCGCGGCGATCTCGTCATCGTGGCCGCGCGCCCCTCGATGGGAAAGACGGCGCTGGCGCTCAACGTGGTCCAGCACGCGGCGATCGAGCACAATGTCTCTGTGGCCATCTTCTCGCTGGAAATGTCCAAGGAGCAGCTCGTCCAGCGGCTGCTATGCTCGGAGGGTCTGGTCGATGCGCAGCGGCTGCGCCGGGGCCAGCTGCGCGACGACGACTACCCCAAGCTCGCCCGCGCGGCCGGCCTGCTGGGCACCGCGCCGATCTGGATCGACGACTCCGCCATGCTCAGCCCGCTCGCCATGCGCTCCAAGGCGCGCCGGCTCAAGGCGGAGCACGACATCGGCATGGTCGTCGTCGACTACCTGCAGATGATGCAGGGGCCCACGGACTCGGAGAGCCGCCAGCAGGAGATCTCTTTCATTTCGCGCTCGCTCAAGGCGCTCGCCAAGGAGTTGGACGTCCCCGTGCTCGCCCTGTCGCAGCTGTCGCGCGCGCCGGAGCAACGCGGCGGCGAGCACCGGCGGCCCCAGCTCTCGGACCTGCGGGAATCCGGTGCGATCGAGCAGGACGCCGACGTCGTCTGCTTCATCTATCGCCAGGAGTTCTACGACGGCCCGGTCGACCCCAAGACGAACGAGAGCATCGAGGGCTTGGCCGACCTGATCGTGGGCAAGCAGCGCAACGGCCCCACCGGGACGGTGCGCCTCGTCTTCAAGAAGGAGTACACCCGGTTCGACAACTACACGCCGCGCGAGGCGCCCTCCGAGGCCGGCCGTGGCTAAGGGGGGGACGCGCTCGCTGTTCCGCTGCACCGACTGCGGTGCGGAACAGCCGAAGTGGGGCGGCCGCTGTGAGGCGTGCGGGGCTTGGAATACGCTCGTCGAAGAGCCGGTCAGTCGGACGGTCGGACGGTCGGACAGAAAACACGCGGTTGTGTCCGGCAGTCCGCCCGTCCGCCTCTCCGACGTGGGAGCGGGAGGGTTCGAGCGGTTGCAGACCGGCCTCCGGGAGTTCGACTTCGTGCTGGGTGGCGGAATTGTCCCGGGCTCGGTGGTCCTGGTGGGGGGCGAGCCCGGGATCGGCAAGTCGACGCTGCTGCTGCAGTGCGCGGCCCGGCTCGAGCAGACCGGAATTGCCACGCTCTACGTGTCGGGTGAGGAGTCTCCCGACCAGGTGCGGCTCCGGGCCGACCGCCTCACCGTGGACGCTGGGGCGGTGCATGTGCTCGGCGAGACCCGGCTGGAGGCGATGCTGCACCACGCGCGGGCGCTCGGCAGCCGCGTCGTGTTCGTCGACTCGATCCAGACCACGTACACCGAGGAGCTCGAAGGGGCGCCGGGGAACGTGGGCCAGGTGCGCGAGTCCGCCGCCCGGCTCATGCGATTCGCCAAGGAAGCGGGGCCGGCGGTGCTGCTGGTCGGCCACGTGACGAAAGGGGGCGGCATTGCCGGCCCCAAGACGCTCGAGCACATCGTGGACACGGTGCTCTACTTCGAGGGCGAGAGCACGCTCGATCACCGGATCCTGCGGGCGGTGAAGAACCGCTTCGGGTCGGTGGACGAGATCGGCGTGTTCGCGATGACGGGCGCGGGGCTCGAGCCCGTGGCGGACCCCGCCGCCGCCTTCCTCGCCGGCCGGGCGACGGGCGTCTCGGGCTCCGCGGTGACCGCGCTGATGGAGGGAACGCGGCCGGTGCTCGTCGAGATCCAGGCGCTCGCGTCCCGGGCGGGGTTCGGCACGCCGCAGCGTGTCGCCACGGGGCTCGACCACCGCCGTCTCGCCGTCCTGCTGGCGGTGCTGGAGCGCCGCGGCGGGCTGCCGTTCGCCGAGCTGGACGTGTTCGTCAACGTGACGGGCGGCGTACGCTTGCTCGAGCCGTCGAGCGATCTGGCGGTGACGGCGGCGCTGGTGTCCAGCGTGCGTGACCGGCCGCTTCCCGCCGATGCCCTGTTCCTGGGCGAGGTCGGGCTGGGCGGGGAGGTCCGACCGGTCGCGGGCGTGGAGCGGCGGCTCGGAGAAGCGACCCGCCAGGGGTTCCGGCGTGTCTTCCTGTCGGCGCGCTCGCTGGTGAGCGTCCCCGGGTTGGACGTCGTCGGCGTGGACGGGATCGATGAGCTCGCCCGCCGCGTCGCCGCCTGACGTCGGAGTCGTGGTCGTGGCCGCGGGCGCTGGGGTCCGCGCGGGGCCGGGAGAGCCGAAGCAGTTCCGCCCGATCCACGGCGTGCCGATGCTGCTGCGGGCGCTGCGGCCCTTCACGTCGCACCCCGCCGTGGGACAGGTGGTCGTGGCGGTGCCCGCGGGCTTCGCGGAGCGGCCGCCGGAGTGGTTGGGGAAGCTGCTCGGGGAGCGCCTGCGCCTGGTGCCGGGGGGCGCGGCACGGGCCCAGTCGGTGCGCGCGGGGTTGCGGGTGTTGCCGCCGGTCGTGAGCGTCGTGCTGGTACACGACGGCGCCCGGCCGTTCGTGAGCCGGGAGACGATCGACAACGTCATCACCCGGGCGCGCGCGGGCGTGGGCGCGGTCGCCGCCGTGCCGCTCACCGACACCATCAAGGAAGTCGACGAGCGGGATCGGATCACGAGGACCGTCGCGCGCGAGCGTCTCTGGCGCGCGCACACGCCGCAAGGCTTTCCGCGCGCGATGCTCGATCAGGCCTACGCCCGGCTGCGCACAGACGACCCCGTGCCGACCGACGACGCGGAGCTGTGCGAGCGCGCCGGGTTTGCGGTAGACGTGATCCCCGACACGCCGCACAATCTCAAGGTCACGACGGCGGATGACTTCCGGGTCGCCGAGGCGCTCGCGCGTGAGCTGCGGTGAAGCCGATCCCGTTTCGCACGGCCGCGGACGTCGAGGCCGCGCTGGAGCGAACGATCGCGCATCTGCGCTCCGGCGGATTGCTCGCCTACCCGACGGAGACGGTGTACGGGGTGGGCTCGCGACCGCGCGCGCCGGAGGTGGAAGCGCTGCGGCGGCTCAAGGGACGGCGCCCGGACAAGCCGTTCCTGCTGCTCGTGAGTCACCGGGAGATGGCCGAGGCGCACGGCCTCGCGTTCAACGCCGCGGCGAGCGCGCTGGCACGGGCGTTCTGGCCCGGACCGCTCTCGCTGGTGCTGCCGGGAGGGGGCGGCCGGCTGCCCGACCAGCTGCGTGGGCCCGAGGGCGGGATCGCCGTGCGCTGGACGTCGCACCGCGGGATGGCGAGGCTGGTGCAGGCCCTGGGGGAACCGGTAACGTCCACGTCGGCGAATCTGCCGGGGCAGCCACCCGCGCCGGGCGCCGAAGCGATCGCGCGCGATTTTGGGGCCGCCGTGGCGGCGGGGACGCTGCTGGTGCTGGACGGGGGAGTGCTCGGGAACTCACCTCCCTCGACCGTGGTTGACTGCACCCAGCCGGAGGCCCGACTGGTGCGCGAAGGCGCGCTGACGCTCGCGGAGCTGCGGCGCGCGGTGGGACGATTGGCGCCGTGATGGAGCAGACGAAAACGAAACGCATCCTCCTGGTCTGCACCGGGAACATCTGCCGCAGCCCGCTCGCGGCGGCGCTGTTGGACCGCGCCCTCGCCCAGCGCGGCATCGACGGCATCGAGGTGGCGTCCGCCGGGACGGGAGCGTGGGACGGCGCGCCCGTGTCCGAGGGCGCCTATCTCGTGGGTCTGGAGCGGGGTCTCGACCTCTCGGCGCACCGCGCGCGTCTCCTCACCCGGGAGCTCGTCGAGGACGCGGATCTCATCCTCACCATGGCGCGCCACCACCGGGCGCGGGTGGACGAGCTCGGCGGGGAGAGCCGCGTGTTCGTGCTCGGGGAGTACGCGGGACGCGAGGGCGACGAGGCCGAAGTGAGCGACCCGTTCGGAGGCGACCTCGAGGTGTACCGCGACACGTGCGCCGAGCTCGAAGCCCTGCTCGACACCGCCGTGGAGCGGATCGTGAAAGAGTTCGCGAGCGGTGGAAATCAGCGCTAGCACGCGGCTGCTCGCCGTGCTCGGCGACCCGGTCACGCACTCCCTCTCCCCCGTCATGTACAACGCGGCGATGCGCGCGCTCGGCCTCGACGCCGTGTACGTGGCGCTCCACACGCCCGCGGGGGCGCTCCCGTCCGTCCTGGCCGCGCTCGCGGCGGTCGGCGCGGCGGGGAATGTCACCCTCCCGCACAAGGAAGCAGCGGAACGATGCGTCGCGCGGAAAACGGATCTGTGCGCGCGCGTCGGGGCGTGTAATACGTTCTGGGCCGAGCACGGCGAGCTGGTGGGCGACAACACGGACGTGGCGGGCGTGCTCGCGTGCCTCAAGCGACTCGGGGTCGACGGTGCCAGCCGCTGGCTGCTGGTAGGCACTGGGGGAACCGCGCGTGCGGTCGCCGTCGCGGCGGCCGAGCTGCGGGCCGAGGTGCACGTGCTGTCGCGCGACGCGGCGCGCGCCCAGCGCTTCGCCGACTGGGCGCGCGGCCAGGGTGCGCGAGCGCACCCCGCCCGCGGCGCACTGGAGCCCGAGGTGGCGATCAACGCCACGCCGCTCGGCCTGAAGGAGACCGATCCGTTGCCACTCGACCCTGCGCGCGCCCAGCGACTCGGCGCGGCGCTCGACCTGGTGTACTCCCCCCGGGGAACCCGGTGGGTCCGCGCCCTGCGCGCCGCGGGCATTCCCGCGGACGACGGGCGTGAGATGCTGGTGCAGCAGGGCGTCGCGGCGTTCGCTCGCTTCTTTCCCGATCAGCCTGCCCCCGTCGAAGTCATGCGAGCGGCGGTGCACCACGCGTTGCGTGCGTGAGGCGATCGAGCAGCTGCTGCTGCCGGCGGAATGCGCGCTCTGCCATACCTTGCTGTCCTTCGCCCGCTCCCGCCGGATCGTGTGCGACGTGTGTCGCCACCGCTGGCGGGCCGTCCGGCCGCCGTGGTGCGACCGCTGCGGTCAGCCCGAGCCGCGCTTCGGCCCGTGCCGGTTGTGCGCCGCCTGGCCCGCGGCCCTGCGCGCGGTTCGCTCGGCGGTCTGGCTGGAGGGCGGGGCCCGGGACGCGGTGCACGCGCTCAAGTACCGGGGCCTGGCGCGGATTGCGGACGACCTCGCCGACGTGGCCGCGGGGATCGCTTTGCCCGCCCGCGACACCGCCGGCCTCGTACCGATCCCGCTCGGCCGGCGACGCCTGCGCGAGCGCGGCTATAACCAAAGCGAGTGTCTGGCGCGGGCCCTGGCTCGACGCTGGCAGCGGCCGGTCGTGAATCTGCTGGCGCGGGTGCGGGAAACGGCGACCCAGACGGCGTTGACACCAGACGCGCGGCTGGCGAATGTGGCGGGGGCGTTTGAATTGCGGATTGACGATTGCGGATTGCGGATTGAAGGCCGCACCGTCCAATCCGCAATCCGAAATCCGCAATCCGCAATTATTCTTGTGGACGACGTTTTCACCACCGGCGCGACGCTGGCCGAGGCAGCTCGAGCCTTGGAGCAAGCCGGCGTCCGCAGCGTGCTGGCTGTGACGTTCGGCCGGGCGATCCTTCCGGATTTCACCTGAGGAGCAGCGATGGCGGTTCGTGTGGGTATCAACGGGTTCGGCCGGATCGGGCGCAATGTGCTGCGCGCCGCGGTCCTGATGAAGCAGTCGGCGCTCGAGTTCGTCGCGGTGAATGACATCACCGATACGAAGACGCTCGCCCACCTGCTCAAGTACGATTCGGTCCACGGTCGGTTCGGGGGCACGGTGGAGGCGCGGGGCGACGCGATCGTGGTGAACGGCACGCCGATCAAGGTCTCGGCCATCAAGGAACCCGATAAGCTGCCCTGGAAGGACTTGGGCGTCGAGCTCGTGCTGGAGAGCACGGGCCGATTCACCGACCGCGACGCCGCCGCCAAGCACGTTACCGCCGGCGCCAAGAAAGTCGTGATCTCCGCGCCCGCCAAAGGGGAGGACATCACGATCGTGATGGGGGTGAACCACCGCAAGTACGACCCCGCGAAGCACCACGTCATTTCGAACGCCTCTTGCACGACGAACTGTCTCGTCCCCGTGGTGAAAGTCGTCATGGACCACTGGGGCTTTCGGCACGGCTATATGGTGACGGTGCACAGCTACACCAACGACCAGCAGATCCTCGACCTCCCCCACAAGGACCTGCGGCGTGCCCGCGCGGCGGCGCTGAACATCATTCCCACCACCACCGGCGCCGCCAAGGCCACGGGCCTCGTGATCCCGGAAGTGAAGGGGAAGATCGACGGCATCGCCCTGCGGGTGCCGACACCCGACGTCTCCTTCGTGGACCTGACGGTCGAGGTGGAGAAGGCCGCGACCGTCGAGCAGGTGAACGCGGCGTTCAAGGAGGCTGCATCGTCGAGCCTCAAGGGGATTCTCGATGTGAGCGACGAGCCGCTCGTTTCGAGTGACTACATCGGCAGTCTGTACTCAAGCGTCGTGGACGCCATGTCCACGAACGTGATCGACGGCACGCTGGTCCATGTGTCCTCGTGGTACGACAACGAGATGGGCTACTCAGCGCGTTGCGTCGACCTGCTCGCCTACATCGCCGGCACGTGAGCAAGCGCAGCCTGCGGGACCTGCCCCCCCAGGCCCTGGACGGCAAGCGCGCGCTGGTCCGCGTGGATTTCAATGTGCCGCTGAAGGACGGCCGGGTCGCGGACGAGACCCGCATCAAGGCCGCGCTTCCCACCATCGAGTACCTGCGCGACACGGGTGCCCGCGTCGTGCTACTCTCTCATCTGGGCCGCCCCAAAGGCCCCGATCCCCAGCTCTCGCTGCGCCAAATCACACGGGATCTCGAGCGGCTGCTCGGCACGCCGGTCGAGTTCATCCCCGACCCTGCGACCGGCGCCGCCGTGACGCGGCGGCTCCCGCGGGGCGGCGTAGCGCTGGTCGAGAACACCCGCTTTTGGCCGGGAGAAGAAGCCAACGATCCCAAGCTCGCCGAGACGTTCGCGACGCTGGGAGACTTCTACGTGAACGACGCGTTCGGGTCCGCGCACCGTGCCCACGCCTCCACCGAGGCGGTCGCGCATCTGCTCAAGCCCGCGGTCGCGGGCTTTCTCATGGAACGGGAGCTCCGCTACCTGGGCGACGCACTCGACAAACCGCGCCGACCATTCGTGGCGGTGCTGGGCGGCGCCAAGATCTCAGGGAAAATCGACGTGATCCAGGCGCTCTTGCCGCGCGTGGACGAGATCCTCGTCGGCGGCGCGATGGCGAGCACGTTTTTTCTCGCGATCGGCTTCGGCGTGGGCGGCTCGCTCGTGGAGCGCGATAAGGAAGACATCGCCAAGACCGTGATGGCCCAAGCCGGCGCGAAGCTCATTCTCCCACGCGGCGCGGTCGTCGCCCCGAGCCTCGAGCGCGCCGCCGAGCGGCGCGAGGTGACGAGCGACCGCATTCCGGCCAACTACGTCGTGTTCGACATCGACCAGACCACCCGGCTCGACTTCCGAGCCAGGATCGTCCAGGCCAAGACCATCTTCTGGAACGGGCCCATGGGCGTGTTCGAGACGCCGCCGTTCGACGCGGGGACTCGCGCCATCGCCGAGGCCATGGTCGAGGCCGGGAAGCGCGGCGCCGTCACCGTGGTGGGCGGCGGGGATTCGGCCGCCGCCGTCGCCGGGTTCGAGGACAAGCTCACGCACGTCTCCACCGGCGGGGGCGCGGCGCTCGAGTTTCTGGAAGGCAAGCCGTTACCGGGAGTGGTTGCGCTCGAGGACGGGTGACCCGAGCGCTGCTGTTCGCCGCCAACTGGAAGATGCACCTCGGACCCGACGAGGCGCGTACCTACCTCAAGACGTTCCGCGCGCGCTACCATCCCCGCGAGCACTGTGAGGTGTGGTTCTTTCCGCCCGCCGTGTCGCTGGAAGCGGCGGCCCAGGCGGCACGCGAGCGAGCTGACCTCGTGATCGGCGCACAGGATATCCACTGGGAGCCGAAGGGAGCCCTCACCGGCGCGGTGTCCGGCCCACTGGTCGCTCAGGCAGGGGCGAAGGCGACCCTGGTCGGCCACTCGGAGCGTCGCCACATCTTTGGCGAGACCGACGACGACACCCGCAAGAAGGTCGCCGCGGCACTGGGGGCGGGCCTCGCCCCCGTCCTGTGCGTCGGCGAGACGCTCGCCGAGCGCGAGGGAGGACAGACGCTGGCCGTCGTGACCCGGCAGCTGGCGGGCGCGCTCCACGGCCTGGAGGGCGGCAAACTCGCCCACATCACGATCGCATACGAGCCGGTGTGGGCGATCGGCACCGGCAGAAACGCCACTCCCCAGGATGCGGCCGGGGTACACCGCGAGATTCGCGCGTGGCTCGCCGCTCGCGGTGTCGGGGGAACAGCGCGCGTGCTGTACGGCGGCAGCGTGAGTCTCAAGAACATCACCGAGCTGCTCGCCGAGCCGGAGCTCGACGGCGTGCTCGTGGGTGGCGCATCGCTCGATCCCGCGACCTGGGCCGAGCTTGTGCACAGCGGCGTGCCTTAGGTATTATCCGCCGGCGCATGTACGGCTTCCTGGTCGGCGTCCTCATCCTCGACTCGCTGGTGCTGGCGACGGCCATCCTGCTGCAAGCGGGGCAGGGCGGCGGGCTGGCGTCGCTCGGTGGGGGCGCGGGCACGGAGCAGTTCATGGGCGGCCGACAGGCGACCACGCTGCTCACGAGACTGACGTGGTGGTCAGCGGGTATGTTCCTCTTCTTGTCGCTCGTACTCGCCATCATGTCCGCGCAGACCAGCGCGCCGCGCTCGGTGATCGATACGACCGGTCCGCAGCCGGCTCCGGTGCAGCCGGCGCCGCTACCCCTGCAGCCGGCGCCGCAGCAGGCGGCGCCGCAGCAGGCGCCGCCTCCCAAGACGCCCCCATCCTCCGGCCAGAGACCGCCCGATCGCTGAGCGTCCTGCCTACGTGCTCCTCGAGGACGGAGCCTGGTTCCCGGGAACCGCGCCCATCCCCTTCGAGCCGACGTACGCCGAAGTCGTCTTCACCACGAACCTGTCCGGCTACCAGGAGGTCTTCACCGATCCTTCGTATCTCGGCCAGATCGTGGTGATGACGGCCCCGATGATCGGCAATTACGGCATCAACCCCGACGACATCGAATCCGACCGGCCCCGCGTGGCGGGCGTGGTGGTACGCGAGCTGTCGCTCAAGCCGTCGAACTGGCGCTCGACAGGGGCGCTGGCCGACTGGCTGGCAGAGGCCCGTGTGCCGATCGTCGCAGACATCGACACGCGCCAGCTCACACGCCACATTCGCTCGAAAGGCGCGATGCGCGGCGTCGTCGCGCCAGGCGAGCAGCCGACCGACCAGGTGCGCACCGCGCTGGCTGCGAGTCCCTCGATGGATGGCCTCGATCTCGCCACGCAAGCGACCGTCGCGCGGCAATACAGCGAAGGGTCGCCCGATGCCCGGCGCCACATCGTCGCCTACGACTACGGCATGAAACGCAACATCGTGCGGTTGTTCGTGCAGCACGGCTGCCGCGTGACGGTCGTGCCGGCCGAAACCTCCGCGGCGCAGGTGCGCGACCTCAAGCCCGACGGTCTGTTTCTTTCGAACGGCCCCGGCGACCCGGCCGCCGTGACGTACGCAATCCAGACGCTGCGTGAACTGGCCGACGGCACGCTGCCGATTTTCGGGATCTGTCTCGGACACCAGTTACTCGGCCTGGCACTGGGCGGCGAGACGGTGAAGCTTCCCTACGGACACAGGGGGGGCAACCATCCAGTGCGGGATCTCGAAACAGGACAAGTACTTATCACGTCGCAGAACCACGGCTTCGCGGTGCGCGGCGACACCGACGGCGTTCCCGGTGCGAACGCGCTTCAGGTCACCCACCTTAACCTCAATGACGGTACGGTCGAAGGGGTGAAGCATCGGGAATACCCAATCTTTGCCGTGCAGTATCATCCGGAGGCGTCACCCGGTCCGCACGACGCACAAGGGCACTTCCAGCAGTTCCTCCAAGCTCTTGACACACAATAGGTAAGCCCGTATGTTGGCCCCTCGTCTTGACTGCCCTTGGGCCCTTCAAGGGGGACGGATGACGAAGGCCGACCTGGTCGAGAAGGTCACCGCACAAATCGCACGCACCGCCGGTCCCCTCATTTCCAAAAAGGACTGCGCGCGCGTCGTTGACTCTTTTCTCGACGCGGTGAAAGCCGCGCTGGCCGAACAGCATAACATTGAGATACGCGGGTTTGGGACGTTCAAGATCCGGCAGCGCAAGACTCGCATGGCTCGCAACCCGCGCACCGGCGATCCCGTGGAAGTCGCCGCGCGTCCCGTCCCTGTGTTCAAGCCCAGCAAGGAGTTGCGAGCGTTGGTGGCGGAGGCGAGCGAAAAGGTCACGCCCTGACGAGTTGCACACCCGCGCGTTTGGCGGCCTGGACTAACCGTCTGGGCCGCTTTGTTTTGCACGGGGTACTGACGGTCACACCACTCCTGGAGCGCACCGGTGCGTCAGCTGTTCGCGTTGCTCATCGCCGTCCCATTGTCGGCGCAAACCGTCAGGTACGAAGTCTCGGTCCCGGCGCCCGCGGCCAGACTGTTCCACGTGACAACGGAGTTCCCCGCGCGCGGGCGCGACACGCTCTATCTGTCGCTGCCGGCGTGGAGTCCGGGCGCGTATGAAATCCAGAACTACGCGCGCTATGTGCGCCACTTCGGCGCGAAGAGTCCGGCGGGCCAGCCGCTGTTCTGGGACCGCTTCGACAAGGACACGTGGCGGGTCACGACCGCGAAAAGCGATCGCGTGACCGTGGAATTCGACTACCTCGCCGACACCATCGATCTCTCGCTGGCGCGCATCACCGGCGACTTTGGACAGTTCCTCGGAACGAACCTGTTCCTCTACGAGGAAGGCCAGCTGCAGCGCCCCGGGGAGGTCCGGTTCAGTCTTCCGGCGGGCTGGCAGGTGACGACCGCGCTCAAGGGATCGGGATCGGGTCCGTACACGGCGCCGGATTATCACGAGCTGGTGGATGCGGAGACGTTCGTCGGCAAGTACAGCCTCGATTCGCTGCAGGTCGACGGCAAGTGGATCCGCATCGCCGTATGGCCCGCGGACGCCTACACGGCGGCCGTCGCGCGCAACATGCGCGCCGACCTGGAGAAGCTCGCGAAAACCGAGAACGGGACCATGGGGGGACCGCCGTACGATAATTACACGGTGTTCTTCAACGTCATTCGCGAGCCGGTCAACTTCGGTGGCGGCCTGGAGCATAGCGCGGCACAGTTCGACATCATGCCCCAGGGTGCGTTCGCCGACGCGGCCGGCAACTTCGGCGACTTCATGGTGCCGCTCATGTCCCACGAGTACTTCCACCTGTGGAACGTGAAGCGGATCCGTCCCGCCGAGATGTGGCCGTACGACTACCACGGCGAGCAGTATACGCCGCTGCTGTGGTGGTCCGAAGGCGTGACCGACTACTACGCCGACCTGGCCAACGTGCGCTCCGGGTTGTGGACGCCCGAACAGTTCTTGAACAACGTTGCGTCGGACATGCAGCAGGTCGAGTCGGCCCCGGAGCCGTGGAGCGAGGAGGACGGCAGCGTCGCGACGTGGATCAACGAGGTCTTCGTGAACAGCTCCCAGCTGTATTATCCCAAAGGGGCGCTCACCGGGATGCTGCTCGACCTGTCGATTCGCGACGCCACCGACAACAAGAGCGGCCTGGACCATGTAACGCGGGCGTTGTACGCCCGGTTTTATCAGAAGCACAAGGGGTTCACGACCGCCGATCTGCTGGCGCTGCTGCGGGAGTTCGGGATGCCGGATGTCGATGGCTTCTACCAGCGCTACGTCAACGGCCGCGAGCCGTTGCCGTACGAAGCCGTGTTCTCGAAGGCCGGAGTCGCGGTGACGCGAAAAACCGCATCGGTCCCCTTTCTCGGCGTGAACGCCCAGCCGAACGAGCAGGGGAAGCTGGTGGTGCAGGGAGTCGTCCCCGGGAGCTCCGCCGAGGCCGCCGGGCTGCAGGCGGGGGACGAACTGGTGAAGGTAGGCGAGGTCGAGACCCGTCCCGATGACGACTGGGCGTCGAAGTTCCGGCAGCGGTACCGCGGCCAGGCGGGCGCGCCGCTCACCATCACCGCGCAGCGCGGCGGCCAGACCGTGACGCTGAACACCCAAGTGCGGGAGCGCAGCACCACCGTGTTCAGCGTGACACCGGCGTCCGGTGCGAGCGCAAAGCAAGCGAAGCTCTGGCGCGGACTCACCACCGGTTCCACGGGAGGGTGACGCGCGCTATCTTCCCAGCGGTTATGCGGCTCACCTCGCCGTCTGAACCGTCCGGGACGATTCGCGTCCGCTTCTTCGCCCGCTACGCGGAGCTCGTGGGGCGCACGGAAGCCGCAGTAGCGGTGCCGCTCCCCGCCACGGTCGGCGACGTGGTGCGTCGCGTGCGGGACCAGCTGCCCGGCGCCCGTGACATCCCGGAGCGCCCCCTCGCGGCAGTGAACCTGCGGCACGTGAAGCTGGACGCCAGCGTGCGCGACGGCGACGAGGTGGCGCTGTTGCCGCCGATTGCGGGAGGATGAGCGTGCAGCCCACCAGTGGCCATCGGCTGTGTTCCCAGGCTCAAGCCTGGGCTCGGCACACTGTCATTAAGGACAGTGATTCGCCGAGCACACCCTTCAGGGTGTGAATACTGGGGTCGGGACAGTGTACCTCACTCGGAATCCCATCGCTCTCGCGCAGCTGCTCGCCGAAGCGTCGTCCCCGGCGTGCGGCGGCACGTGCGTCTTTCTCGGCACGGTCCGCAGCGGCCCCGAGGAGCGCGGCGTGACGGCGATCGAGTACTCCGCCTACGAGGAGATGGTCGAGGGGGAGCTCGGTCGTATCGTCGCGGAGGTCGGGGAGCGCTGGTCCGGAGCCCGGGTCGCCCTGCGCCATCGTCTGGGCGTGATCGCCGCGGGCGAGGCGAGCATCGTGATCGTCGCGGCGGCGCCGCACCGTGCCCAGGCGTTCGAAGCATGCCGGTATGTGATCGAAGAGGTGAAGCGCCGCGTGCCGGTGTGGAAGAAGGAGCTGCGGGCGGATGGAACCGAGGTGTGGGTGGATCCCTCCGGCCGTCCCACGACCCGGCCAGCCCATGTCTGATCCCGTCGTACGCGACACGTTCGGCCGGCCGCTGGCGAGCCTGCGCCTCTCGGTCACGGACCGCTGCAATATGCGGTGCCGCTACTGCATGCCCGAAGACGATTACGTCTGGCTGCCGCGCGAATCGATTCTCACGTTCGAGGAAACGGCGCGACTGGTCGGGGTGTTCGCCCGGCTGGGCGTGCACAAGGTCCGGCTCACGGGCGGGGAGCCGCTGCTGCGACATGACCTGCCGAAGCTGGTTGAGATGATCGCACGCGACGCACGCATCACCGACCTCGCGATGACGACGAACGGACTGCTACTCGCGAAGCACGCTGCAGCGCTGCACCAGGCGGGCCTCCAGCGCCTGACGGTCAGCCTCGATACGTTGCACCCCGAGCGCATGCTCGCGTTTGCGAAGAGCGAGCGGCACGGGGACGTGCTCGCAGGAATCGCGGCGGCACGCGCCGCGGGCTACGACCGCATCAAGCTCAACAGCGTCGTCATCCGACGCTTCAACGACGACGAGCTCGCCGACTTGATCGAGTTCGGCCGAGCGAACGGTGCCGAAGTCCGATTCATCGAGTATATGGACGTCGGAGGTGCGACCCGGTGGTCGATGGAGCAGGTCGTGTCGCAGCGGGAGATGCTCGAGCTGCTGCACCGCCGCTACGGGCCGATCGCGCCGGTCCCCGGCGACCCCGCGTCGCCCGCGCCGGCGGAGCGGTTCCGGCTGCGCGACGGCACCACATTCGGCATCATCGCCTCGACCACGGCGCCGTTCTGCCGCACCTGCGACCGCAGCCGGGTCACCGCGGACGGCACGTGGTTCCTATGCCTGTACGCTTCCCGGGGGATCGATCTGCGCGACCCCCTACGAGGGGGCGCCAGCGACGCGGAGCTCGCCGACATCGTCCGGCGCGCGTGGGAGGGCCGCAGCGATCGCGGCGCGGAGGAGCGGCTCGAGGTGGCGAACCGCGGGGCGCTCTACCGCATCGATTCGCTGCGGGCCGACCCCCATCGCGAGATGCATACCCGCGGCGGTTGACGGTTCGTCCGCTCTCCGGCCGGCCCCCTCCGTTTCCGTCTCCAGAATGGCCCCCCCTCGAACGGCTCACCGATGCAGCAGCCGGGGCCGGCTGGCCGGACATTCAGAGTCTTCGCAGCGTTGCCATGGTGGGTGTTCTCGGGCTCGGCGCGTTGTTGGGATCGCTCTGGCTGGAGCACAGGACCGAGCTCACACTGCCGCCACCCACGGGGCCATTCGCCGTTGGCCGCGCGATCTATGATTGGACCGGTGACGCCACGCTGGACACGTTGGCGCCGGTTCCGGGAACCAAGCGCGAACTCCTTGTCTGGATCTGGTACCCAGCGGCGCCAGGGCCATCAGGCGCCGTAGTGGACGACTACCTTCCCGCGCAACTGCGAGCCCCGGCCCGTCGGGCTGGCGGGTGACCTTGAGGGCAGGGGCTTCTCTCGAGGTGTGGAATTACTCGACTCTCGCCGAGGATCTGGCCAGTCACGGTTACGTCGTCGTGGGCTTCGACGCTCCGTATCGAACGGGTGTGGTCGTTTTCCCTGACGGCCGGGTGGTGAGGCGGATTCCGCAAAACGACCCCGAACTCTGCCTCGAGAAAACGGGCCCGGAGCGGGACCGTTGTGCGAACAGGCTGCTGACGGCGTGGACTGCGGACATTGCGTTCGTCCTTGATCGGTTGAAGCAGCTGAACGGCTCGGATGCATCCGGCAAGTTCACGGGAAGGCTCGACCTGGCCCGCATAGGAGTCTTCGGCCACTCCTTTGGCGGCGCCGCAGCCGCACTGTTTGCCACGAAGATTCGAGGTGCGCGGCCGTTCATGTTCCTGCTGAGCGACCACGGCCATGAGTCCGACCCGGAAGGCGGTCAGATCGCGGCCGACCTGCATTCGATTTACGATCGCCTGCCTCCGGATGGACGGGCGTTCATAGAGATTCGTGGCGCGAACCATTTTCTCTTCAGCGGCGACGGAGCTCTGTTGAAGAGCCATATCGTGCTGCGGGCACTCCGTACGTTAGGAATTGTGGGTATTGACGGACGCCGCCAACTTGCCGTGACGGCGCGCTGCGTGCACACCTTTTTCGACGCGTACCGCAAGGGGGCAAGTGTTTCGCCGCCTCAGATTGCATCGCCGCTTTACCCAGAGATCGTGGTTCTCCAGTGAAGCACCTGCGTCACCCCTGACTCCGGCTCCACGTCGCGGCCGAACCCCCTGACCCCCTCTCGACGTTGTGGAGAGGGGGAATGAGTCCGTAGCTTTACTGCATGATGAACAAAATTGCCGTCGTCGGCGCCGGTAACGTGGGAGCCACCGCCGCCCAACGCCTCGCTGAAAAACAGCTCGCCCGCACCATCGTCCTCGTGGACGTGATCGAGGGCGTGCCCCAAGGGAAGGGGCTCGACCAGTGGCAGTCCGCGCCGATCGAGGGGTTCGACACCCGGATCATGGGCGCGAACGACTACACGCCGGCGGCAGGAAGTGAGCTCGTCGTCGTGACGGCCGGAATCGCGCGCAAGCCCGGCATGAGCCGTGATGACCTGGTGCGCACCAACGCCGACATCGTGAAACAGGTGTCCCTGCAGATCAAGCAGTTTTGCCCGCAAGCGATCGTGGTGGTGGTCTCAAACCCGCTCGACGTGATGTGCTGGGTGACCATGCACGTCACGGGCTTCCCCCGCGAACGGGTGATCGGCATGGCCGGCGTGCTCGACACAGCGCGGTACCGCGCCTTCCTGGCGGAAGCGCTGGACGCCTCGGTCGAGGACATCCAGGCGATGGTGCTGGGGGGCCACGGCGACATGATGGTGCCGCTGGTGTCATACACGACCGTCTCGGGAATCCCCGTCAGCCAGCTGCTCGACAAGGCGAAGCTCGACCAGATCGTCGAGCGCACGCGCAACGGCGGCGCCGAGATCGTGGGCTACTTGAAGACCGGCTCAGCGTACTACGCGCCGTCCGCCGCCGTCGTGCAGATGGTCGAAGCGATCGTGCGGGACAAGAAGCGTATCCTGCCGTGCGCCGTCTGGCTCAAGGGAGAGTATGGGCTGTCGGGGATGTACTGCGGGGTGCCAGCCAAGCTCGGGCGTAAGGGGCTCGAGCAGATTCTCGAGGTGGACCTCACCGCCCAGGAGCGGGCCGCGCTCCAGAAGTCCGCGGAGGGGGTGAAGCAAACCATGGCCGCGGTGAACCTGTGACCACCTCGCTGCGGGACTTGCAGGAGCGCGGCATCGGCGCGACGCTGCGACGCGATGCCTGGTGGGTGGCACCCGCGCTCACGGCGCTCGTGCTCGGCAGCTTCGGCATCTACGCCACCTGGGCCGCCTGGACCGGCGCGCGCTACGAGTGGGGGCCGTACTTGTCTCCGTTCTACTCCCCGCTGCTGCAGCCGTCCTGGTGGCCGCTCTCGCCGGCGTTCCTGATTCTCGTCTTCCCACTCGGCTTCCGGCTGACGTGCTATTACTACCGCAAGGCCTACTACCGGGCCTTCTTCCTCGACCCCGTGGCCTGTGCGGTCGGCGAGCCGCGGCACGGTTACCGAGGCGAGACCAAGTTCCCCTTCATCCTGCAGAACGTGCACCGGTTCTTCATGTACGCCGCGGTGGTGTTCATCTTCATTCTCTCCTACGACGTGTTCCTCGCCACCCGCTGGCCCGTGAACGGCGTGCTGCCGGACGGCGCGATGGCGCCCGGCCCGCGCGAGTTCGGCGTCGGCATCGGGACGCTGGTGATGGCGGTGAACGTGATCCTGCTGGCGACCTACACCTTCGGGTGCCACTCGCTGCGTCACCTGGTGGGCGGCGGCGTCGACTGTTTCTCCTGCGCGCGCGGTGGCCAGGCGCGCTACCGGCTGTGGCGCGGGGTGACCCGGCTCAACAGCCACCACATGCTGTGGGCCTGGTGCTCGCTCTTTTCGGTGGCGCTGACCGACGTCTACATCCGGCTCTGCGCGATGGGCATCATCCACGACGTGAGGCTCTTCTAGTGGCGACGTCAGACCTTCGCACCCACACCTACGACGTCGTGGTGATCGGCGCCGGTGGCGCCGGGCTGCGTGCTGCCATCGAAGCCAGCGCGCAGAAAGCCAAAGTCGCCCTGGTCTGCAAATCGCTGCTCGGGAAGGCCCACACCGTGATGGCCGAAGGGGGCGCCGCGGCAGCGCTCGGCAACGTGATGGAGGAAGACACCTGGCGCGTGCATTTCCGCGACACGATGCGCGGCGGCAAGATGCACAACAACTGGCGGATGGCCCAGATCCATGCGCAGGAAGCGCCCGACCGGATCCGCGAGCTCGAGGCGTGGGGCGCGCTGTTCGACCGGACGCCGGACGGGCGCATCAACCAGCGGCCCTTCGGCGGGCACACCTACAGCCGTCTCGCGCACGTCGGCGACCGCACCGGCCTGGAGATGATCCGCGTCCTCCAGGACAAGGCCGTGCATTCCGGGCTCGACGTGCACATGGAATGCACGATTGTGCGCTTGTTTGTAGTGAGCGGACGAGTGGCCGGAGCGCTGGGGTATTTCCGCGAAACCGGCCGCTTCGTGCTGTTTCGCACCGGCGCCGTCGTCCTGGCGACTGGCGGCATTGGCAAAGCGTGGCAGATCACCAGCAATTCGTGGGAGTACACGGGCGATGGGCATGCTCTGGCGTACGAGGCGGGGGCCGAGCTCATCGACATGGAGTTCGTGCAGTTCCATCCCACCGGCATGGTCTGGCCACCCGGGGTGCGCGGCATCCTGGTGACGGAAGGGGTACGCGGCGAAGGCGGCGTGCTGAAGAACTCCGCCGGCGAGCGGTTCATGTTTCGGTACATGCCCGACATGTTCAAAGGCGATTTCGCCGAGACCGAGGCGGAAGCCGATGCGTGGGTGAAGGGCGATCGCAAGAAGAATCGCCGGCCCCCCGAACTGCTCACGCGCGACGTGGTGGCACGAGCGATTGTGCGCGAAATCGCGGAGGGCCGCGGGAGCCCGCACGGCGGCGTGTTCCTCGATATCGCCTCGAAGCAAAGCACCGACTACATCAAGCAGAAGCTGCCGAGCATGTACCACCAGTTCAAGGAGCTCGCGCACGTCGACATCACCAAGGACGTAATGGAGATCGGTCCGACGACGCATTATGTGATGGGCGGTGTGAAGGTGGATGCCGAAACGCAGGAGTCCACCGTCTCCGGGCTGTTCGCGGTCGGCGAGGTCGGGGGCGGGATGCACGGCGCCAACCGGCTGGGCGGGAACTCGCTCAGCGACCTGCTCGTCTTCGGGCGCCGAGCCGGGCTTCACGCCGCGGTGAAGCGCGGGGCGCCCCCGTCCATCCCCGACGCCGAGGTGGAAGCGACGATGCGCGACGCCCTCGCCCCATTCGAGCATGAAGGCGGCGAGAATCCGTTCGCCCTGCAGTCGGCGCTCCAGGCCGTCATGCAGCGCAACGCGGGCATCATCCGCGACAAGAGCGGCCTCGAAACCACGCTCACTGAGCTCGAGAAGTTGAAAGAACGTGCTCGCAAGGTCGGGATCCCCGGGAGCCGCGAGTACAATCCCGGCTGGCACACCGCGATGGACCTGCGCTCCCTGCTCGTCGTTTCGGAGGCGACCGCGCGCGCCGCGCTGGAGCGGAACGAGAGCCGCGGTGCCCATACCCGCAGCGATTATCCTGACTCCGACGAGCGCCAAGCGCGCGAGCAGATCGTCATAAAGACGGAAGGGGACCGTATGCTGGTACGACGCGAGGCGCAGCCTCCGCTGCCGGCGGACTTGATGCAGCTCATCAAGGAAGGGGCCTGACCGTGACAGATCGGCGCCGCTTGCGGCTGTTTCGGGGGACGCGGGAGCGTGGCGAGCTGAAGGAGTACCAGGTCGCCGCGGGCGAGGGGTGGGTCGTGCTGGATGCGGTGCACGCCATTCAAGCCGAGCAGGCGCCCGATCTCGCTGTCCGCTGGAACTGTAAGGCAGGGAAGTGCGGCTCGTGCTCGGCCGAGATCAACGGCAGGCCGCGGCTGATGTGCATGACGCGAATGTCGGACTATCCCGCCGACGAGACGATCACGGTCATGCCGATGAAGGCGTTCCCCGTGATCAAAGACCTCGTGACCGACGTGTCGTGGAATTACGAGGTCAACCAGCGGATCCCCGCCTTCAAGCCGCGCGCCCCCGACGCGCCGGATGGCACCTGGCGGATGTATCAGTACGAGGTCGAGCGGCCCCAGGAATTCCGCAAGTGCATCGAGTGCTTCCTGTGCCAGGACGTGTGTCACGTGCTGCGCGCGCACGAGAAGCACGCCGAGTTCATGGGCCCCGCGTTTCTCGTGCGCGCCGCGGTGTACGAGATGCACCCGCTCGACGTGGAGGACCGCCGGTCTTATCTCCGCGAAGCGGGGGGGATCGGCTACTGCAACATCACGAAGTGCTGCACCGAGGTCTGCCCCGAGTCGATCACGATCACGGACAACGCGATCATCCCCCTGAAGGAGCGAGTGGTGGACGCGAACTACGATCCGCTAGCGGCGCTGTGGCGCAAGCTCTCGGGGTAGCCCGGACACGCCGTCCGTTCGTCGCCGCGGACGCGCTGCTCAAGGCTTATTCCGCGAGCGCGCGCGTCAATCAATACCTGGTTCAGGAGCTGCCCGCCGCGGTCTGGCGCGCGCCGTCGCCGCTTCCCAAGGGGCGCACCATCGCCGCCCTCGTGGCGCATCTGCACAACTGCGGCCTGCGCTATCTCGAGCGCACGGCGCCGGGCATCACCGTCCCGGCCGAGCTGGACCGGATCCGCGTGACGCCGGCGCAGGCTGCCCGGGCCCTCGGCGCCAAGCGCCGGGCGGTGCTGGCAATCGTTGGAACGGCGCTGAAAGGCGACGGCCGCATCGTCGGGTTTCCGTACGACGCGGCGGGATATCTCTCTTACTACATGGTGCATGACGCCCACCACCGCGGCCAAATCGTCCTGCAGGCCCGGCTGCTGGGCCACCCGATCCGCCGGCAGACGATGATTGGGATGTGGCAGTGGAGCAAGCGCGCCAAGGAGTAGACGCGATCGCCGCCCTGATGTGAGCGACTACCGAGACCAGCAGCACAAGCGGGAGGTCTTGCGACACGCGGTCGGCGAGGTTAGTTGGATCGGGGAAGCCCAGCACGGAGGTACACGATGCGGACCGGACGGGTTGTGGCCGTCGTGGCCGCGGCAGTGGGGGCGTGCCTGGAAGCCTGCCACAAGGATGCCACCGGGCTCACGCCGAACGACGTGGCGGGACATTACGTAGCTGCCACGTTCACGACGACGCAGGCCGGGACCAGCACCGACCAGCTGGCTCGGGGCTCCTTCATCGACCTCACGCTGGTCGAGGGCGGCGGCAGCACCGGCCGCCTGTTCATCCGAGCCCCCAAGCCGGGCACCGCCGACTTCGACGCCAGCCTCGCTGGAACCTGGACGCTGGCCGCGGACACCGTGACCTTGACGCACGCCGCAAACACCTTCCTGCGCGACATGCCACTGCGTGTGACGGGTGCGCGTCTCGCGGGCGACAAGGCCTTCAGCGGCGTCCAGATCGTCGTGGTGCTGCAGAAGCAATAGCGCAACGCAGAAGCCGCGAGCAAGCGCTACCCTGCCGCGCCCGGCATCGTATAGCTTCCGACCATGGCCGACGTAACCACTCCCACGCAGCCAGGGACCGTTCTGCGCGACCACACCGCGGCGGCCGAGCCGCGCGCCTCGCGACGGCCCACCGTCGTGATCGTCGGCGCCGGGTTCGGCGGTCTGCGCGCGGCGCGCGCCCTGCGCAAGGCGCCCGTCGACGTCGTGCTGCTGGACCGTCACAACTACCACCTCTTCCAGCCGCTCCTCTACCAGGTGGCGACGGCGGGACTCGAGCCCGAGCAGATCGCCAAGCCAGTGCGAGCGATCCTGCGCGGGCAGCAGAACTTTGAGTTCCGGATGGTGCAGGTCACCGGGGTCGACTGGGTGGCGCGCCAGGTGATCACCGACAACGGCCCGGTGTCCTACGACTACCTGATCCTCGCGGTGGGCGGCGAGACCAACTACTTCGGTATGGACAGCATCCTCCGTCACGGGTTCGGCCTGAAGGGTGTGGTCGACGCGGTGGCGATCCGGAACCACGTGCTGCGATGCTTCGAGCGGGCGATGCTCGAGCCCGATGCGGAGCGCCGGCGGGCGCTCCTCACCTTCGTTGTCGTGGGCGGCGGGCCGACCGGCGTGGAGATGGCCGGGGCGCTTTCGGAGTTGATCCGGCTCGTGCTGGTGAAAGACTACCCGCGGCTCAACATCAAGGACGTGCGCGTGTTGCTGCTCGAGGCGACCGACCGGCTGCTCGCGTCGCTGCCGGCGCGACTGCGCGAGGCCGCCGCCGAGACGCTGTGGCGCAAGCACGTCGAGGTGCGCTTCGGCGCGGCCGTCCAGGACTCGGACGGCGCGCGCGTGACGCTGAAGGGCGGGGAAGTGATCCCCGCGCGCACGCTCATCTGGGCGGCGGGCGCGCAGGCCGTGGCGCTCACCACACAGCTCGGGCTCCCAACCGCGCGGCAAGGACGGGTGGCGGTGACGCCGATGCTCGAGGCACCCGGCCACGCCGAGGTCTTTGTCATCGGCGACGCAGCGTATCTTGAGTACGAGGGTGCCCCGCTGCCGATGATGGCGCCGGTGGCGATCCAGATGGCCGAGACCGCGGCCCACAACATCGAGCGTCGGTTGCGCGGCGAGGCGCCGCTCCCCTTCCGATACAAGGATCCGGGGTCGCTGGCCACGATCGGCCGCAACGCCGCGGTCGCCTACATCGGCGGGATCGCGTTTAAAGGGTTCCTCGCTTGGGCGGTGTGGCTGATCGTGCACATCATCCAGCTCATCGGCTTCCGCAACAAGCTGTTCGTGCTGATGAACTGGGCCTGGGACTACTTCTTCTACGAGCGGGCGGCCCGGCTGATCACGAAGGAATGAGCGGGCGCCGCGCCGCGCGGTGACTGGGCGCGGCGCGGACCCGGCGCACGATGCCGTTCCAGCCGCACTCCACGCACCAGCGACGTTGCAGCACCGGGAGCAAGCGGTCGAACAGCCGGTTCCGGATCGCCGCCATGTCGGCGCCGCAGTGCGGACACGGAGACCCGCGCGGTAGCAGCAGGTACGCCACAGCGGTGATAATCGCGACGCGCATCAGTACCGTCGCCAGCAGGACGACCACGACCAGCATGCTTCATGATAGTGCGCGCACGGGCGACCTGCCACACTCGACCCCCCTCACCCCCCGGCGCCCCCCCCCCGCACGAAGTCCAGGATACGCCGCTCGAGCTCGCCCAGCTCCAGCGGCTTCACCAGCACCCGCTCGCGCGCCACCGGCGTATTGCCGGGCTCCGACAGCTGGGAGATGTCTCCCGACAGGAACATCACCCGGGCCGCCAGCTCGGGTCTGGTCTCCTCGAGCTGCTCGTACAGCTCCACGCCGCTCATGCGCGGCATCCGCAGGTCGACCAGGATCACGTCGGGGTGCTGCGCGCCCAGCCGAGCCAGGGCGTCCGCGCCGTCCGGCGCTTCGTCCACCTGGGCGCCGCGGCGCGCGAGGAACCGCGCCATCGGGCGACGCACGGCCTCCTCGTCATCCACGATCAGCACGCTGAGGCCGGCCAGCGACTCCACCACCCGGTGGCGCCCAGCTGCCGGAGCCCCTCCGGCGTCGGGCGCGGCCTCCGCCGGCTCGGGCGGGGTCGGCGCGGCGACCGGCAACGAGAGGACGAAGCGCGCGCCCGCTCCGAGGCCCCGGGTGGAATCCAGAATGAGATCGCCTCCCGCCTCTCGCGCGACCTGGCGTGAAATGTACAGGCCGAGCCCGGTGCCTCGCCGCCCCTTGGTGGTCGCGAACGGCCGGAACAGCCGCGCCAGGACGTCCGGTGAGACGCCCCGGCCGTTGTCCGTCACCGCCACGGACACCCGCCCGTCCTCGAACCAGGTATCCACGCCCAGCTGCCGGGGCGGCTTGATGCCGCGCAGCGCGTCGATCGCGTTGGACAGGAGATTGACGATCACCTGCTCGAGCTTGATCGCGTCCCCCTGGACCGGGAGAAGATTTGGATCGAGGCGGCCGCCGACGACGATCTCGTCCACTCCGAAGCGGTAGGACACGAGGTCCATCGCGCTGCGCACCACGTCGTTGAGATTGACCCGGCCGACCTCGCGCTCCGTGGCGCGGACAAAGCGCAGCAGTCCGCGCAGCAGTTTCGCCGCGCGCCGCGCCTGGCGGAGGATCTGCTGCATCTCGCTGCGCTGCTCTTCCGCGATCGCCGGGTCGGCGACGCGGTTCTCCGCATGCGCGGCGATCGCCATGAGCGGGTTATTGACCTCGTGCGCTACCCCAGCCAGCAGCTCGCCCGCCGCGGCGAAGCGACCCTGCTCCTCGGCGCGATCGCGCAGCACCCGCGTCATTTCGTTGAAATGCTGCGCCAGCCGCGCCAGCTCGTCAGAGCCGGGCACCGCGACCGCGGTGGTCAGATCCCCGTCGGCGACGCGTGCGAGCCCCGCCTCGAGATCGGCGAGGGGGCGCCACATGCGGCGGCGAATGAGAGAGACGGCGATCGGGACGCACAGCGCGCCCAGGACGAGCCAGAGGATCGTGTCGCGCAACACCTCGCTGGCGGCCAGCTGCAGCGCCTGCTGCCGAGCCAGCAGGTCGTGGCGCGCCAGCTGGCCTTCGGCGAGCATTTGCTGGTCGACGACCTGCGCAAGGCTGTCGAGCGTGCGCACCCGCCGGGTTGCGTCGTCCCAGCGGCCGCGCTCGCACAGCGCGACCTCCTCGGCGAGCGCGCTCCCGAGGCGCGTCATCGCGTCCTCGGCGCGCGCCAGCGCGACCCGGAGCGGCCGGGGAACGGTGGCGTACGCCCGGACGCCCGAGCGAGCGCCCCCGGCCGTGACGAAGTGCCGGATGGTGTCGGTGTCGACGGCAGGACGCGTGCGCGACTCGACCAGATGCTTTACCATGGAGCCGGCGTGGTCCAACGCGTCGTTGCGGCGAGCCAGGTCGTCCTGCAGGGCGACGATCGCCGCCGTCCCCTCGCCCAGGGCCAGCGCCGCCGCGCGCACTCGAAAGAAGAGGTAGAGGGGGAGGACGCCGGCATACAGCCCCGCGGCGAGCGTCATCAGCAGCAGCGTGGTGCGCAGGCTCACGGGCTCGCGGGCGGCGCGAGCCACGCGGCGGGCGGCGCGCCTCACAGCGAGCCTACCTGCGAGGTGGAACTGGCCAGCGGCGGTCTACATCCCACGGGAGCGCCCCTTGGACGGGATGCGCGGCGCATGACAGGCGGTAAGATAACCCGTTCCTGAACGCCCCACCGGTCACATGTCAGCGCACCCGGGGTGAGCCGGGTGCTGCGCTAGCGGCGCCACCGGTCGCACCGCAGATTGTGTCCGTCGCGGCATCTCACCGAGAGGGCTCTCGCTATGACCACCGATGCCACGGGGCGGATGAAGATCGTCATCTACTACGCGATCTGGGCCACGATCTGCGCCGCGGTGGCCGGACTCGTGATTACAGGGCTGCACACCTGGTTGTTCAGTTACATCCCCAACCGATCGGGCCTCCTCGTCACAGTCTTGAGCGACGCCGTCACCGCGCTGGCGATCGCGGCGGGGCAGGGCGCGGTGGCGCTGGTGACCGGGAGCGTGCTGGCGCAGTTCGGCAAGGGGCTGCAGCGGACCGTGCTGCTGGGCTTGCTCATCGGGGCGTTCGACTTCGCGATGTACCTCCTGCAGATGGCCGTCCCGGCGACGGAGCTGGGGTGGAGGCCGGACCTCGTCATTCTCGCTCTGGCGAGCGCCACGATCACGCTGCTTGGCGCCAGGTCGAGCGGCGGCTCGGCAGCGTCCTAGGGCCACCGCCGCCTTCTCGTGACGACGCTGCGCGACGTATGGCGCGACGTCTTTAGAGCTTCGGCAGGGTGATTCCCTGCTGCGCTTGGTACTTCCCTTTCTTGTCCTTGTAGCTGACCTCGCACTCGTCGCCCTCGTCCGCCGTGAAGAACAGCACCTGGGCGATGCCCTCGTTGGCATAGATCTTCGCCGGGAGAGGCGTCGTGTTGGAGATCTCGAGCGTCACGAAGCCTTCCCACTCCGGCTCGAACGGCGTCACGTTGGTGATGATGCCGCAGCGGGCGTAGGTGCTCTTGCCGACGCAGATCGTCAACACGTTGCGGGGAATACGAAAGTATTCGACCGAGCGCGCCAGCGCGAACGAGTTGGGCGGGACGATGCACACGTTGCCGCTGAACTCGACGAACGATTTCGGATCGAAGCTCTTGGGATCGACCACGGCGGACAGAGCATTGGTGAAGATCTTGAACTCAGGCGCGACGCGCATGTCGTAGCCGTAGGACGACACGCCGTAGGAGATCACGCCCGCGCGGACCTGGTTTTCTGCGAACGGATCGATCATGCCCTGCGTCTTCGCCATGTGGCGGATCCAGCGGTCGGACTTGATGGACATGGCGCGCCAATATATCGGCGCCGTCGATACTTACGCCACTCGATTCGGTTGACAACGGTGTGGCGCGCGAATACGTTTCGACCGGTCAAGTGAATTTTTTCACGAACTCATGAACCAGCCCTACCTCTCCTTCCTGCTGTTGCTCGCATTCGTCGCGCTCAACGCGGGCGGACTGATTGGGCTGTCGCACCTGCTCGCACCCCACAAACCCACCGCCGTCAAGGACGCGCCCTACGAGAGCGGCATGCCGCCGCTGGGCAGCGCGCACGAGCGCTTCTCGGTCAAGTTCTACCTCGTGGCGATGCTGTTCATCGTCTTCGACATCGAAACGGTGTTCCTGATTCCCTGGGGGACGATCTTCTTCGGCGGGGGAGCCGGACCGGGGATGGGGTTTCTCCTGGTGGAGATGCTGGTTTTCATGCTCATCCTCGCCGTCGGCTACGTCTACGTTTGGAAGCGAGGCGCGCTGCAATGGGACTAACGACGCCACAGACGTCACGGATAGGCGTCACGAACAGGCGTCGCGAAGCACCGTCACCAAGAAACGCAGTACGCCTTCCCGTGACGACTGCTCGTGACGGTGTTTTCGCGACGTCTCTCCGAGACGCTTTCGAGTAAGGCATGAAGCGAGTCATCGAAACGAAGGAAGTAGCGGGTCAAAGCCCGAACTACCTGCTCGCGAAGGCCCAGGATCTCATCGACTGGGCGGTCAACTCCTCGCGCGCCAACTCCCTCTGGCCGATGCCGTTCGGCACGGCGTGCTGTGCCATCGAGTTCATGGCCACGGCGGCGTCGCGCTACGACTTCGCCCGGTTCGGCATGGAGCGCCAGGCCTTCAGCCCGCGCCAGGCCGACGTCCTCATCTGCGCCGGACGACTGCCGTTCAAGCTCGCTCCCGTGATCCGGCGCATCTACGACCAGATGCCACAGCCCAAGTGGGTGATCTCGATGGGCGCCTGCGCGTCGACCGGCGGGATCTTCGACAACTACGCGATGGTGCAGGGGATCGACACGATCGTCCCGGTCGACGTGTATGTCCCGGGGTGCCCGCCCCGCCCCGAGGGGCTGCTGTACGGGGTGCTGCTGTTGCACAAGAAGATCAAGGGAGAATCGCTGTTCGACCGCGCCGCGCGGCGCGAGGAGCAGCCGCTCGACGAGCGCGGCCTGCGGTTGCCGCCCGAGCAGATCGACGAGATCTCCGAGCCGTTCGGAAACTCCGTCCACCAGTTCCGCTCGGCGTGAACCCCTCCGCCGAGGCCCTGCGAGCGACCTTCGGCAGCGCGATCGGCCGCGCGGTCGAGTCGTGCGGGGACACGATCGTCCACGTGGACCGCACGGCGCTCCTCGAGGTGATGGCCTGGCTGCGCGACACCCCGGGGCAGCAGTACGACTACCTCGTCGACGTCACCGCCGTGGAGTACCGCGACCGGGAGCGGCCGCTCGAGCTGGTCTACAACCTGCGCTCGCTCGAGCGGCGGGCGGACTTGCGAGTGAAGGTCGAGCTCGACCCGCGCGGCGACCTGACGGTCGACTCGATCGTCCCGCTGTGGCGGGGCGCCGACTGGCTGGAGCGCGAGGTCTACGACATGTTCGGCGTCGCGTTCCGCGGCCATCCCGACCTGCGGCGCATCCTGATGTGGGAGACGTACGCCGAAGGCCACCCGCTGCGCAAAGACTTCCCGCTGCGCGGCCGGTTCAGCCGCGCGGAGCAGGTGCGCCAGGCGCTCGCCGCGAACCCCGAGGCGCACTACTCGCTGGAGGAGCTGTCGATCGCGGCAGCGTACGACGAGCTGCCGCCCGACATGCGGGAGCGGCTGCGCCGCGGCGAGCGCGGTAGGATCCCCCACTCCGAATGAGCAAGCGGACCGTCGCACTCGAGCTTGCGACGCCGGGGCTGGACGCGCAGGGCCGACCAGCGCGCCTCCCGCTCGTCGCCGCAGCGCACGAGCCCGAGCGACTGGGTGAGCCCGAGGCCAGCGGCGAGCACATGCTGATCAACCTCGGTCCGCAGCACCCCGCCACGCACGGCGTGCTGCGCCTCGTCGTCGAGCTCGACGGCGAGACCGTCGTCCGCGTCATCCCCCACGTCGGCTACTTGCACTCCGGGTTCGAGAAGCTCGGGGAATACCGCCACTACAATCAGATCATCCCGCTCACCGACCGCACCGACTACCTCTCGCCCATGGCCAACAACGTCGGGTTCGCACTCGCGGCGGAGCGACTGATGGGGATCGAGCTCACACCACGCTGCACCGTGCTGCGCGTGATCGCGTGCGAGATGAGCCGCATCATCTCGCACATGGTGTGGCTCGGCACGACCTCCATCGACCTCGGCGCATTCACGCCGTTCTTGTGGGCCTTCCAGGAGCGGGAGCGCATCTACAACCTGCAGGAGATGTGGACCGGAGCGCGGCTCACGACGAGCGTGACGCGGGTCGGGGGCATGATGGCCGACGTGACGGACGACTTCGTCGCGGGGTTGCGGCAGTTCGTCGACACGTACCCGAAGACGCTGCACGAGATCGACCGCGTGCTGACGCGCAACGCCGTCTGGGTCGGCCGCACCCAGGGCGTGGGCACGATGACGGCACAGGAAGCGATCAATTACTCCCTCTCCGGACCGATGCTGCGGGCCAGCGGCGTCCCGTACGACCTGCGCAAAGACCGGCCGTACCTCGAGTACGACAGCTATGAGTTCGATGTCCCCGTGGGCGAGCACGGCGACGTGTACGACCGCTATCTGGTGCGCCTCGAGGAGTGCCACCAGTCGAACCGCATCCTGCGGCAAGCGCTCGAGCGGCTCCCCGACGGCCCGCTGAACGTGGCGGACCCGCGCCTGATTCTGCCCCCCAAGTCGCGCGCCATGAGCGATATGGAAGCGATGATCTATCACTTCAAGCAGGTGATGGAGGGGGTGAAGGCGCCGGTGGGCGAGGCGTACGTCGGAATCGAGAACCCCAAGGGCGAGCTGGGCACCTATCTGGTCTCCGACGGCACCGCCAAGCCGGTGCGCTGGCGCATCCGGCCGCCGTCGTTCATCAACCTCGCGGCACTGCCGAAGATGGCGGAAGGGCACCTGCTTTCCGACTTGATCGCCATCAACGCATCGGTGGACATCGTGATGGGGGAGGTCGACCGATGAGCGTGAGCGCGCGTCCCGCCCACGAGACCGGGATGGAAGAGTATCAGCCGGTGTTCACCGGAACGGTCCTCGCAGCGCTGCAGGCGATTCTTGCCCGCTACCCCACGAAGCAGGGGGCGCTCTTGCCGGCGCTGTGGCTGGTGCAGCAGCAGCGCGGCTGGATCTCCGACCGCAACATGACCGAGGTGGCCGCGCTGCTCGGCCTCACGCCCGCCTACGTCAAGGGGGTGGTGACGTTTTACACCATGTATCATCAGCACCCTGTGGGAACGCATTTCGTGCAGGTGTGCACCACGTCGCCCTGCAACATCTGCGGGGCCGAGGACGTGGTGAAGGCCCTGCTGGAGGCGACCGGGGCCAAGGAGCTCGGTGCCACGAGCCCCGACGGCAAGTGGACGGTGATCGAGGTGGAATGCCTGGGTGCCTGCGGGTTCGCGACCCCGGTACTGATCAACGACGACTTCATCGAGAGCCTGAGCCCGGAGAAGGTGCCGGAGCTGGTGAGGAAGTATCAATGAGCAGCAATTGCGGATTGGCGATTGCGGATTGCGGATTGGCTCGTTCGGCCCCTCGAAGTCCGACGTGCCAAATCCGCAATCCGCAATCCGCAATCGGGGAATCGTAATGGGCTACCCCCACAAACCGCATCCCAAGGAAACCGCCGTCCTCTCCAGGTACTTCGGCGACCCGGACGCGCGCAGCTACAAGGGCTGGGTGAAGCGCGGGGGCTACGAGGCGTGGAAGCAGGCGCAGACGATGGCGCCCGCGGCCATCACTGAAGCGGTGAAGGAGTCCGGGCTGCGCGGGCGCGGTGGCGCCGGCTTCCCGACGGGTCTCAAGTGGTCGTTCATGCCCAAGGAGAAGAAAAAGCCGCACTACCTGTGCGTGAACGCGGACGAGTCCGAGCCGGGGACGTTCAAGGATCGCGAGATCATGCGCTGGACGCCGCACGCGCTGCTCGAGGGCACGGCGATCGCGATGCGGGCGATCCAGGCCGAGGTCGGCTACATCTACATCCGGGGCGAGTTCACCGAGCCGTATGCGATCATGGAGCAAGCGCTCGCCGAGGCGAACGCCGCCGCCCTGTTCGGCGATCTCAAGATCCACTTGCACCGCGGCGCGGGCGCGTACATCTGCGGCGAAGAGACCGCGCTGATGAACTCGATCGAGGGGAAGCGCGGCAACCCCCGGATCAAGCCGCCGTTCCCCGCCGCCTTCGGTGTGTTCGGCCTTCCCACCACGATCAACAACGTCGAGACGCTCGCCGCGGTGCCGCCCATCCTCACGAACGGCCCGGCGTGGTACAAGAAGCTGTCCCTCTCCAACCCGAAAAGCACGGGCACGAAGCTGTTCTCGGTGTGCGGGCACGTCCAGAAGCCGGGCAACTACGAGGTGACGATGGGCTTCCCGCTCAAGGACCTGCTGTACGAGCTGTGCGGCGGGATGCGGGCGGGCCGCACCCTGAAAGCCTGCATCCCGGGCGGCTCGTCGGTCCCGATTCTGAACCGCGACGAAACGGAACGCTGCCTGCTGGATTACGAGGGGGCCGTCGAGCAGGGCACCATGCTAGGCTCGGGTGGCGTGATCGTGTTCGACGATTCCGCCGACCTGGTCTATCAGATCATGCGCCTCGCGCGCTTCTACGCGCACGAGTCGTGCGCCCAGTGCACCCAGTGCCGCGAAGGGACCGCGTGGACCACGAAGATCCTCGAGCGGATCCTGGCGGGCCAGGGGAAGACATCGGATCTCGACCTGCTGCTCGACCTCGCGGACAACATGACGGGAAAGACGATCTGCGTCCTCTCGGACTCCTGCGCCGCACCCGTCGTCTCCGGCATCAAGAAGTTCCGCAGCGAATTCGAGGACTACATCGCGGGCCGGCGGAAGCCCATGATGGTCGCGTGAGGGCCGAGCCCTGATGGCCGACAGCGTCGTCAATCTCACGATCGACGGGATGGCCGTCAGCGTGCCTCCAGGCACCCTCGTCATCGAAGCGGCGAAACAGGCGGGCGTGCTGGTCCCGCACTACTGCTATCACCCGGGGCTGCCGGTGGCCGGTGTGTGCCGCATGTGTCTCGTGCAGGTCGAAAAGGCCCCGAAGCTGCAGATCGCCTGTGCCACTCAGGTGACCGAGGGGATGGTGGTGCATACGCAGTCCGAGCAGGCGAAGAGCGCTCGCATGGGAGTGCTCGAGCTGCTGCTCATCAACCACCCGCTCGACTGCCCGATCTGCGATCAGGCGGGGGAGTGCGAGTTACAAGACTTCACCTTCCAGGAGGGCCGCCCGGCGACGCGCTACAGCCCGGACTATGCGAAGCGCTTCAACCCGGTGGAGGACTTCGGGCCCGACGTGCTGTACGTCCCAAACCGCTGCATCCTGTGCACTCGCTGCGTGCGTTTCATGGAGGACATCGCCCAGGAGCCCGTGCTCAACGTCTCCGAGCGGGGCGACCGGGCCTACATCGGGATCCACCCCGAGGCGCGGCTCGACCACCCGTGGGCCGGGAACGTCGTCGATCTGTGCCCGGTCGGCTCCCTCCTGTCCAAGGATTTCCTGCACCGGGCGCGCGCCTGGGAGCTCGACAAGTCGGCCTCCGTCTGCACCGGCTGCTCGCAGGGCTGCAACGTCACGCTCGACACACGCGACAACGTCGTGGTGCGCGTGCGCCCGCGCCCGAACCTCGAAGTCAACCGCTACTTCCTGTGCGACCACGGCCGCATGCACTACCGCTGGATGAACCGCGGCGACCGGATCGAGGCGCCGCTGGTGAAGCGCGGCGGCGGTGAGCTACAGGCAGTAGACTGGGACGAGGCGCTGGAGCGCGCCGCGACCGTGCTGCGGGGGGCGAGCGGCAAAGCCGTGGCGCTGGTGTCACCCAGGATGTCGACCGAGGCGCTGTTCCTCGCCCGCGAACTGCTCGCCGGATTCGACTGGACCGGCGCCGTGCAGATCGTGATGGGCGAGGAGGCGCCGCTCGCGGGAGTCCCGAACCTGGCGCTGCGGGCGGAGCGAGCCCCGAACGGCACCGCCGCCGAGCTGCTCGGGTACGGGCGCGATTATGCCGCGGCGCTCCGGGCGGCGGAGTCAGCCGGGGTGGTCCTCGTGCTCGACGAACCGGAGGTTACGGTCCGCGCGGCGGGGGCCCTCATCTACCTCGGCACCGTGCTGCCGGACGGCGCGCGCGACGCCGAGGTCGTGCTCCCCATCGCCAACGTGGCGGAGGAGGACGGCAGCTTCGTGAACCGGGATGGGCGGGTGCAGCGCTACTTCCAGGCAAAGCCCGCGCCCGGCATGGCCCGGCCGGCGTGGTGGGTACTCGCCGAGCTGCTCGGGGCGCTGGGGAACGGCGCGCCGCTCGCGGGACCGGCCGAGGTGTTCGAGCGGCTGGCCCAGTCGGCGGGGGGAGGCCCGTTCGCAGGGCTGAGCTACGCGCGCCTGGGACTGCTCGGCAGGAGGATCACCGCCGCGGTTGGAGCGACGGCGTGACGTTCTTCCTGGTCAGCACGATCATCAAGATCGTCGTGGTGTTCACCGTGATCATGGTGGGCGTGGCCCTGCTGACTCTGGCGGAGCGGCGCATCTGCGCCTGGATGCAGGATCGGCTCGGCCCCAACCGCGTGGGGCCTCAGGGGCTGCTGCAACCGGCGGCCGACGGGCTCAAGAATCTGCTCAAGGAAGAGACGCTGCCGGCGCAGGCCGACAAGGTGCTGTTCATGCTGGCGCCGGCGATGTCGTTCGTGCCCGCGTTGCTCACCTTCGCCGTGATCCCGTTCGCTACCCCGCTGCCCACGCCCTGGGGCGAGGTGGACATGGTCGTGGCGAACCTGCCGGTCGGGTTCCTCTACATCCTCGCGTTCGGCTCGCTGGGCGTGTACGGCATCGTGCTCGCGGGGTGGGCGTCGAACAACAAGTACTCGCTGCTCGGCGGCCTGCGCGCCTCGGCCCAGATGATCTCCTACGAGATCGCCATGGGGATGAGCACCGTGGCGGTGCTGCTGCTGGCGGGCAACGTGACGCTCACCGACGTCATCGCGAAGCAGTCCCAGTCGCTCTTCACGTGGAACGTGTTCCCACTGTCGCTCGCGTTCTTCGTCTTCATCGTCGCGGCGTTCGCCGAGACGAACCGGCTGCCGTTCGACCTCCCCGAGGCCGAAGGCGAGCTGATCGCCGGCTACCACACCGAGTACAGTGCGATGAAGTTCTCGATGTTCTACATCGCCGAGTACTCGAATATGGTGACGGCGTCGGCGCTGATGACCACGCTGTTCTTCGGCGGGTGGGACATCCCGTTCACGACCTGGGACAACACCCCGCCGTGGTCGCCCCTCAAGACCGTCCTGACGCTGGGGGTGTTCTCCTTCAAGGTCCTGGTCTTCCTGTTCCTCTACATCTGGGTGCGGTGGACCCTGCCGCGCTTCCGCTACGACCAGCTGATGGCGCTCGGGTGGAAGGTGATGCTGCCGCTCGCGCTCGGCTATCTCACGGTCATCGCCACCGCGATCTGGATCCTGCACGGGCTGCTGGGTTGGGACTATGATCGGCGGTTCGGGCTCGCGCTGTTCGGGTTGAACGTGCTACTGGCCCTGCCGCTGCTCTTCGTGCTCGATCGGGGCCGCCTGGTGGCGGGCGCGGTGGCGCAGGAGACGAGCTGACATGGCCATCGGCGTGAAGGTGATGAAGCGGCCCGGCACCCAGGCGTCCTACCTCCGCGCCACACTCAAGGGCATGGCGCTCACCTTCAGCCACCTGTGGCGGCCGAAGGTGACGATGCAGTACCCGGAGGAAAAGAGCAGCAAGGACTGGACGCTCTCGCCGCGCTGGCGCGGCACCCACCGCATGCTCACCGACGAGCAGGGGCGCGCCAAATGCGTGGCCTGCGGGTTGTGCCCCCAGATCTGCCCCGCCAACTGCATCAAGCTCGTGCCGGGGGAGGACGAGCAAGGCAACCGCTACCCCCTGATCTACGAGATCGACGAGTTCCGGTGCATCTTCTGCGGCTACTGCCAGGAAGTCTGCCCCGAAGAAGCGATCCACGTGGGCGTGCACTTCGAGAACTCGGAGTTCTCGCGCGATCGCTTCGTGTACGATCTCGAGCGCCTGTGCGCGCAGACGCATCCCGTCTCCACGCTGTGGGACCCGTCCGACCCCAAAGGCGAGTAGGGCATGCCCTGGACGCTGATCATCTTCTGGGCGTTCGCCGGCCTCGCGATCGTGAGCGCGCTGTGCTGCATCACGCGCCGCAACGCGGTGGCCAGCGCTCTCTGGCTCGTCGTAACGCTGTTCTCGCTGGCGGCCCTGTTTGTCCTGCTTGATGCCCAGTTCATCGCGGTGCTGCAGGTGTTGGTCTACGCCGGCGCCATCATGGTGCTGTTCCTGTTCGTGATCATGCTGCTCAACCTAGGCCGGCAAGGCCCGACGGACGTGAAGGGCCCGCTCGGCGTCGGAATCGCCGCGCTGCTCGGCGGCGTGTTGCTGTTCCAGTTGTGGATCCTGCGCCACGCCGCGCCTCCGGAGGCGATCCAGCTTCCGCCCGGCAGCATGGCCCGCCTCCAGCAGGAGCAGGGACTCGTGGGCGCGATCGCCCGGCCGCTGTTCGACACGTATCTCATCCCCTTCGAAATCACCAGCCTCCTCCTCCTCGCCGCTCTCGTCGGCGCGGTAGTGCTGGCCAAGCGGAAGCTCTGAATGCTCCTCGGACCCGCCCTGTTCGTTTCCGCCGCACTCTTCACGCTCGGTGTCTTCGGAGTGCTGCTGCGGCGTAACGCCATCGTGATCTTCATGTGCGTCGAGCTGATGCTGAACGCGGTGAATCTCACGTTCGTCGCGCTGGCGCAGCGCCTGGGCGTCGCCGGGCAGCTCTTCGTTTTCTTCGTGATGGCGGTGGCCGCCGCGGAGGCGGCGGTCGGACTCGCGATCATCCTCGCGATCTACCGCCACCGCGGGACGGTCAACCTCCAGAACATCAACCTGCTCAAGGGCTGATGCCGGCCTCCGCGCTGCAGCTGCTCTGGCTGGTCCCGGCGCTGCCGCTCGTGGGCTTCCTCCTGAACGGCGCGCTGGCGCTGTGGCGTCCCACCGCCAAGGCCACCGTGTCGACGATCGGGGTGGGGGTGCTCGTGCTGGCGTTCGCCGCCGCGGCGACCGCCGTGGCCGAGTTCGCGAGCCTCCATCAGGCCGCGCCGCTGGTGCTCCGCTACTGGGAGTGGATGCCGGCCGGCGACCTGCGGCTCGACTTCGCACTCCAGTTCGACCAGCTGGCCGCGGTGATGGTGCTGGTCGTGACCGGCGTCGGCGCCCTCATCCACCTCTTCAGCGTCGGCTACATGCACGCAGACGCGGGGTACGCGCGCTACTTCGCCTACCTCAATTTGTTCGTGTTCTTCATGCTGATGCTCGTGCTGGGGGCGAGCTTCCCGGTGATGTTCGTGGGGTGGGAAGGGGTAGGACTGTGCTCCTACCTCCTGATCGGCTTCTGGTTCAGCGAGCAGATCAACGCCGACGCCGGCAAAAAGGCGTTCATCGTGAATCGGATCGGCGACTTCGGGTTCCTGATCGCAATGTTTCTGATCTTCCGCGCCACGGGCTCGCTCGACTTCGGCCCGGTGTTCGGCCGGGCGCAGGCGGTGTTCCCGCCCGCGGGGTCCACGATCACCGCCATCACGCTCTTCCTGTTCCTCGGCTGCACGGGAAAGTCAGCGCAGATCCCGCTGTACACCTGGCTGCCGGACGCGATGCAGGGCCCGACACCGGTATCGGCGCTGATCCACGCGGCTACGATGGTGACGGCGGGCGTTTATCTCGTGGCACGCTGCAACGTGCTGTTCGCGCTATCCCCGCTGGGGAGCGCCGCCGTCGCCGGCGTCGGCGCCCTGACCGCGCTGTTCGCCGCCACCATCGCGCTCAAGCAATGGGACATCAAGCGTGTGCTGGCCTATTCCACCATCTCGCAGCTCGGCTACATGTTCCTGGGCGTGGGCACTGGCGCGTACGCCGCCGGAATCTTCCACCTGGTGACGCATGCGTTCTTCAAGGCGCTCCTGTTTCTGGGCTCGGGCAGCGTCATCCACGCGATGCACCACGCCTACCACGCCACCCACTCCCACGACGACGCCCAGGACATGCGGAACATGGGGGGCCTACGGCGCTATCTCCCGTGGACCGCGACCCTCATGTGGATCGCGACCCTCGCGATCGCGGGCATCCCGCCCCTCTCGGGCTTCTTCTCCAAAGACGCGATTCTCGGCGCCGCGTTCGCGCTCGCCACGGCCGAGCCGATCTGGTACGTGTACTGGGCGATGGGCGTCGCGGCGGCGCTGCTCACCGCGTTCTACATGACGCGGCTGATGCTCTACACCTTCCACGGCCCCACCCGCGCGGGCGAGCAGGAGCGGCAGCACCTGCACGAGGCGCCCTGGGTGATGACCGGGCCGCTGGTCGTGTTGGGGCTGCTGAGCCTGATCGGGGGCCTGCTCGACCTCCCCGAGCTCATGGGCGGTGGCGCCTTCCTGCAGCACTGGCTCGAGCCGGTCACCGGGCTCGCCGACCGGATGCGTCCCGCGGTGGAGCTGTCGCCCGCCGTCGAGTGGGCCGTGCTGAGCAGCGCGGTCGGGGTGGGCGCACTCGGCATCTTCGGCGCGGTGCGGCTGCTCAAGCCGGAGGCGCTGCTGCCGGCGCGGCTCGCGCCCCCCGAAACCGGCCTCGGGCGCCTCCTGTGGAAGAAGTGGTATGTGGACGAGCTGTACGACACGATCATCGTGCGGCCCATTCAATGGCTGGCCCGTGAGGTCCTGTGGAAGACCATCGACGCCCGGATCGTGGACGGGCTGATCGTGAACGGCAGCGCCGCGGCCTCCCGCGCGCTCGGCTGGCTCGGGAGCAGGCTGCAGACGGGCGAGGTGGGCTTCTACGTGGTGCTGTTCGTCGTCGGGGTGTTGCTGGTCGTCGGCGGGGCGGTGCGGTAACCGATGTACGCTCAAGCGGTTCTCACGGCGCTCATCGTCTGGCCCGCGCTCGCCGCCGTCGTCGTCCTCGCCGCGCCGGAGCGCTGGGCGAAGCACAGCGCGCTTGCGGCAAGCCTGCTCGAGTTCGCCATCTCCGTACCGCTGTGGTGGGTCTTCCAGCCCGCGGGCGGGATGCAGCTCCAGCTCGACGTGCCCTGGATCCCGAGCTGGGGGATACACTACACCGTGGGTGTCGACGGGATCTCGCTCTTCATGATCCTGCTCACGACGTTCCTCGTGCCACTGTCGATCCTGGGGAGCTACAACTACATCACGACGCGCGAGCGGTGGTTCTATGCGCTCATGCTCGTGCTCACGTCCGGGATGATCGGCGTGTTCGTGTCGCTCGATCTCTTCCTCTTCTATGTGATGTGGGACGTGATGCTCATCCCCATGTACCTCATCATCGGCGTGTGGGGCGGACAAAACCGGCTGTACGCGGCGATCAAGTTCTTCGTCTACACGTTTTTCGGATCGCTGCTGATGCTGGTGGCGATCCTGACGCTCGTCTACCGCGTCGCCCAGCGCACCGGCGTCTACTCGTTCTCCTACGTCCACGTGATGAGCAACATCGGCGCGCTGGGGACCGTGGCGTTCTGGTTGTTCGGCGCCTTCTTTCTCGCGTTCGCGATCAAGGTCCCGATGTTTCCGTTCCACACCTGGCTCCCGGACGCCCATGTCGAGGCGCCCACAGCGGGCTCGGTGCTCCTCGCCGCGGTCCTCCTGAAGATGGGAGCGTACGGCTTCCTGCGCTTCGCATTGCCGTTCTTCCCGCAGGTGGCGCTCAACCCGGCGGTGCAGGCGGCGATCGTCACGCTGTCCCTGATCGGGATCGTCTACGGCGGGCTCGTCGCCATGGTGCAGCCCGACTTCAAGAAGCTGATCGCGTACTCTTCGGTCGCGCACCTGGGGTTTGTGATGCTCGGCATCTGGGCCCTGACGCTGCAGAGCGTGCAGGGCGCGCTCATGGTGATGATCAATCACGGCATCTCGACCGGCGCGCTCTTCTTCCTGGTCGGGATGCTGTACGAGCGGCGTCACAGCCGGCTGATCGAGGCGTTCGGCGGCATCGCGAAGGTCGTGCCGCTCTTCGCCGCCGTGCTCACGATCGTGTCGCTCTCATCCATCGGGTTGCCCGCCACGAACGGGTTCGTCGGGGAATTCCTCGTGCTGCTCGGGGCGTTCCGCACCTACCCCATCGCCGCGGGCGTGGCGACCACGGGGGTCATCGTGGCGGCGATGTACCTGCTGCCGGCGCTGCAGCGGGTGATCTACAATCCGCTCGACAAGCCCGAGAACGCGCACCTTGCCGACCTGTCGCCGCGCGAGCTGGCCGTGCTGCTGCCGCTCGTCGCCTGCATCGTGTGGATCGGCGCGTATCCGACGCCGTTCCTGCGGCGCATGGAGCCGAGCGCGCAGCGATTCATCGAGTCCGTCCGGCCCGCCGCACCGGCCGCGGCCGCGCGATGAACGTCGACCTCTCGACCCTCGATCTCTCGCGCCCCGGCGACCTGCTTATCGCGCTTGCGCCCGAGCTGGTGCTCACGACGACGGCGCTGCTCGTGCTCATCGTGGTCGCCTGGCGACACCGCACGCCGCAGGATCTGCGTCTCGCCGGGTGGGTGACGCTGGCCGGGCTCGGCGCCGCCGGTCTCGCCGCGTGGTTCCTGTGGTGGCAGGGCGCCCGCGCGCCGGGGATCGCGGCCATGATCGCCGTGGACGACTTTCGTTTCGTCGCCGACTGGCTGTTCCTCGGCACGGCCGGGCTGACGGTGCTCGTCTCGTTCGAGTATCTCGAGCGGGAGGCGCTGCTGGTGCCCGAGTACTTCGCGCTGCTGCTGTTCGCGACGCTGGGGATGATGCTGATGGCGGGCGCCCAGGATTTGATGGTGCTGTTCCTCGGTCTCGAGCTCATGTCGGTCGCGGTCTACGTGCTCGCCGGGATCAATCGCCGCAGCGCAGCGGCGGCGGAAGCCGCGCTCAAGTACTTCCTGCTGGGAGCGTTCGCCTCCGGCTTTCTGCTGTACGGCATCGCCCTTGTGTACGGCGCCACGGCCACCACCAACCTCACCTTGATCGGCGTGCAGGTCGCGACCCTCGGCCTGCAGCACAACACCATGCTGCTGATCGGGCTCGGGTTGCTGCTCGTCGGCTTCGGGTTCAAAGTCGCCGCGGTGCCCTTCCATATGTGGGCGCCCGACGTGTACGACGGCTCGCCCACGCCCGTCACCGCGTACATGGCGACGGCGGTGAAGGCCGCCGCGTTCGCAGCGCTGCTGCGCGTGCTGGCGGAGGCGTTCGACGCGGTGCCCGCCTGGCACGCGGTCGTGTGGTGGCTCGCCGTCGCCACCATGGTGGTGGGAAACCTGATCGCCCTGGCGCAGCGCACTCTCAAGCGCATGCTCGCCTATTCGTCCATCGCGCACGCCGGGTACCTGCTCGTCGCGGTGGCGGCCGGGACGGCGGCAGGCTCGGCGGCGTTCCTGTTCTACCTGGTCGCCTACACGCTGATGACGCTCGCGGCGTTCGCGCTGCTCGCCGCCAAGGGCAGGGACGGCGAGCGCGACGTGAGCATCGACGACCTGGCCGGGCTCGCCCAGCGGCGGCCCTGGCTCGCGATCGCGCTGGCGGTCTGCATGCTGTCCCTGCTCGGCGTCCCGGGCACCGCGGGTTTCATCGGGAAGTGGTACATCCTCGTGGCGGCCACGGGGACGGGGCAGGGGCTCCTCGCCGCCATCCTGGTGCTCGCCAGCGTGATCTCCGCAGGCTACTATCTACCGGTGATCATGGCGATGTACATGCAGCCCGAGCCCTCCGAGCAGGCGCATGCCGGTATGCGGCTCGGCCGGCTCGGAGCCGCCGTCGTCGCGGCTTCGGTCGCGGGGCTCCTCTTCCTCGGCGTGCGGCCGAACCGCTTGCTCGACATCGCCCGGACGAGCGGCGCCTCGGTCCGGGCGGCGCCCGCGGTCTCCTCGGACGCGCCCCCCGCGCCCCGAGAGCCGACGGGCCGCTGACACGGGGAGTCCCATGCAGGTCCCCGCCACCATTTTCCGCGAGTACGACATCCGGGGCACCGTGGGCGACCAGCTCACAGGGGACGTCGCGCACGCGATCGGGAAGGCGTTCGCGACCCTCGCCGCCGAGCGGCTGGGGCGCACGCCCCGCATCGCCGTGGGCCGCGACAACCGACCCTCCGGGGCGGACTTCGCCGCCAACGTGCTGTCGGGCATCGAGGACGCCGGGGCGTTCGCCCTGTCCGTGGGCATGGTACCGACGCCCGCCCTGTACTTCGCCACCCACACGCTCTCGGTCGACGGCGGCCTCCAGGTCACCGGTTCCCACAACCCGCCGGCGTTCAACGGGTTCAAGATGGTGCTCGAGGGCGGCGCGATCCACGGCGAGGACATCAAGCTGCTGCACCGTATGATCTTGGAGGATCGCACGCCCGATCGGGCCGGCGGGTCCCAGAAGACGCACGGCGACGTGTTGGACGGCTACCGGAAGGCCATCGTCGCGCGGAACGGCCCGCTGCCGCGGCGGGTCAAGGTCGTCGTCGATTGCGGCAACGGCGTCGCCAGCCTGGTCGCGGTCGAGACCCTCCGCACGCTCGGAGCCGACGTGGTGCCGCTGTTTTGCGAGTCGGATGGCACGTTCCCGAATCACCATCCCGATCCCACCGTGCCCGAGAACCTGCACGACTTGCAGGCCGCCGTGCGCCGGGAGAAGGCCGAGCTCGGGATCGCGTTCGACGGCGACGGCGATCGAATCGGGGCGGTGGACGAGCAGGGGCGCATCCTGTTCGGCGACCAGCTGCTGGTGCTGCTGGGTCGCGACCTGGCGCGCCGCATGGGCCCGGGGCACGCCGTGATCTTCGACGTGAAGTGCTCGGAGGTGCTCGCGAAAGAGCTGGCCCGCGTCGGCCTGAAGCCGACGATGTGGAAGACCGGACACTCCCTGATCAAGCAGAAGATGAAGGAGCTCCAGGCCCCGCTGGCCGGTGAGATGAGCGGGCACATGTTCTTCGGCGGCGATTGGTACGGCTTCGACGACGCGCTGTTCGCCGCCGCGCGCCTGCTGCGCTACCTGGCGGAGCTGGGGGGCCCGCTGTCCCGCCTGCTCGCCGACCTCCCGCCGACGGTATCCACACCGGAGCTGCGCGTCGACTGCGCCGACGAGCGCAAGTTCGCGATCGTCGAACGCGCCGCCCAGCATTTCGCGGCCCGGTACTCCGTGTCCACGCTCGACGGGGTGCGCATCACGTTCCCCGACGGCTGGGGGCTCGTGCGCGCGTCTAACACCCAACCGGTCCTGGTCCTGCGGTTCGAGGCGGGCAGCGCGGCCGCCCTCGCTGCGTACCGGGCGGAAGTGGAGGACTGGCTCGCCGCCCAGGGCATCCGCGCGTGACCCGCGCGCGCCGGCGGTCGTGGCTGGTCGCCGGCGCCGCCGCGCTGGTCGTGGTGCTCGTGGGCGGGCGTTGGCTAGCGCTCGAGATCGCCGAGCGGGCGTGGGCCGCGAGTGTCCCGGGCGGACACGTGTACGTCGTGGGACACGACGTCGCTCGGCTCGTGAGCGGGCTGATCCTGCTGCTCACGATCGGGTGGGGCACCGGCAACGTGTTCCTCGTGTACCGGGCCATCGGCTCGGTGCAGCTGCCGCGCCGGCTCGGCGATCTCGAGATCGTGGAAGCGGTGCCCCAGCGCGTGTTGCTCGGCGGCACCATCACCACCGGCCTCGTCTTCGGCTTGCTGCTCGCCCTCGGGACCGGGGACTGGTGGATGGCGGCGCGGCTCGCGGCGCACGCTCCGCGCTTCGGGGTCGCCGACCCGCTGCTCCAGCGCGACCTCGGCTTTTACGTGGGCCAACTCCCCTGGCTCGAGCGGATGCACGGCCTGTTCCTCCGCGCCAGCGTGACGGGCACTATCCTCGTCGCCCTCCTGTATCTCGGCATGGGATCGCTGCGCTTTCGCCGCTGGCTCCCCCAGGCGAGCGCGCACGCGCGCGGCCACCTCGGGTTGCTGCTCGCCGCGACGGCCCTGGCGCTCGCGTGGGGCGCCGTGCTCGACCCCGCGGAAACCGTGGCCGGGCTGCACGGCGCGCTCGACCGGGGCACACTCGAGGTGCGCCTCCCCGGCGCCGCGTTCGTGACGGCACTCGCGACCATCGCGACGATCGCCAGTCTCGTGTGGGCGGTGCGCGACCGGCCGGCGCTGCTCGTCGCGAGCTGGAGCACGCTGCTCGGCGCGGCGGCCATCGTGTACGTGGTGGTCCCCGCGGTCTGGCACGGCGCCGCCCCGGATGCGGACGCCACGTTCCTCACGGAGCGGACGCGCCTGGAGCGGCTCGCATTCGGCGCCGAGTCGTTGGCGGACCGGGCCCCCCCAGCGTGGCCGACGGCGGAGGCGGCGGTGCTGGCGTTGCCGCTGTGGGATCCCGGCCGCGTCGGCACGGCGACGGCCCGGCGCGCGCCGCAGCTGCTGGGTCCGCACAGCCAGGTGGCGGGGATCGCGTTGTCGGCGCACGGCCTCGGCGATCGCCGCGCCACCTGGCTCGTCGCCCAAATGCCCGACCTCGACGCGGTCACGCACCTCCAGCCGGCGCCGCTGTGGACCGACCTGCATCGGGGCGGCTGGGCGCACGCCGGCCGGCCGGTCGTCGTCGTGGAGGCGGACAGCGGGCTGCGCTTCGCTCCCCTCGCCACGCGCGACTCGGCCGCCTGGTTCGGACCGGGATTCCGCGAGTTCGCCGTCGTGGCGGCGGACAGCTGGCCGGCGCTCCGCACGTCGGGCATCGCGCTCGCTGGCTCGTGGCGACGCACCGCGCTCGCGTGGGCGTTGCAGAGCCCGGAGCTGACGCGCAAGGAGACCGACGGGTTGCTGGTGCTGTGGCGCCGCGACGTCGTGGAGCGGCTGCAGCGGCTCGCGCCGTTCGCCAGGTTCGACGCCCCCGGGCCGCTGGTGGCCGACGGCACGCTCTGGTGGGTCGCCTACGGGTATCTCGAATCGGAGGCGTTCCCGCTGGTGCGGCGGCTCGAGTGGCAAGGGCGCCCCGTCCGCTACCTGCGCGCGGGCCTCGTCGGCGCCGTCAGCGCGGCGAGCGGTGAGACGCGCCTCTACTTAGCACCCGGCGCCGACTCGCTCGCAGCAACGTGGGCCCGCGTCCTCGACCCTCTGGTGCAGCCGAGCGACAGTCTCCCGGCAGCGCTCCGGTCGCAGCTACCGTATCCGCGCCAGGCGTTCCGGATCGCGGCCGCGCTCGTGGCGCCGGCGCGCACCGACTCGGCCGCCTGGCTGCCGCGCTCGCGCGAGCCGTTCGAGCTGGTCGCGCCCGTCACCGAAGCGGGAGGGGAGACGCGCGTCTGGACCGCCCAGGGGTTCGAGACCGGCACGCCAAGAGAGGTCGCGGCGCTCGTGGCCGCGACGATCGGACCGCAGGGGCCGGAGCTGTACGCCTGGCGCCCCAGCCCCACCGTGCGCCTGCCCGGCGTGCTGGTGGGTTCGCCGCAGCCGCCCACCGCCCCCGGCGTGCTCCGGCTGTGGAACGTCGGCGGCCTGCTGTTTTCGGAGGAGGCGTTGTTCAGCGAGCCGGTGGCAGGAGGCCCGCCCGCCGGCATCGACGCCGTGTTTCTCACCTGGAGCGACCGGCGCGGCCAGGGAGCGACACCGTGGGCCGCTTTGCGCGACCTCTTGGCCGCGGGGCGCGGCGAGCACTTGCCCGCGGACACCTCGCTCGCGGCCCGTTGGGAGGAGGCGCGCCGGCTCGCTGCCCAGGCCGACGCCGCGCTTGCCGCGGGCGATCTCGAGGCTTTCGGACGCTACTACCGGCAGCTGAAGCAGCTGCTCGATCTGGGCCGGCGCACGCTTGCTCCCGCCTCGGGGCCGCGCTAGGTTGCGCCGCCGTGAGACCCGGGACGATCGTCGTGGCGGTGGGCGGGAACGCAGTCGCACCACCGGGAGAGCGGCCCACCATCGCGAACCAGTTCCGGCACACGCGCGAGAGCCTGGCGCCGATCGTGGACCTGGCGCGCGAGGGGTGGGCGATCGCCCTGGTGCACGGCAACGGCCCGCAGGTGGGCGACGAGCTGGCGCGCAACGAGCTCGCTGCGGACCAGGTGGAGCCCCTGCCGCTGGGCGTGCTGGTCGCGGCGACGGCGGGGTGGATGGGCTACATGATCCAGCAGTCGCTCCAGAACGCCCTCGCACGCGTAGGCGTCGAGCGGCAGGTCGTCACGCTCGTCACGCAGACGCTGTGCGACGCGAACGATCCGAACCTGCGCATCCCGACCAAGCCGATCGGGCACGCACTCGACGCGACCCGGGTGGCGCGGCTCCTGGCGCGCGGCGTTCCAGTCCGGGAGGAGCAGCCGGGCCGCTGGCGGCGGCTCGCGCCGAGCCCGAAGCCGATCGCCGTGGTGGAGCGGGACATGATCCACCACCTGGTCGCCGCCGGGCACATCGTCGTCGCATGCGGGGGCGGCGGGCCGCCGGTCTACAACGACCCGGTCCTGGGCTTCGAGGGAATCGACGCCGTGGCCGACAAGGACCGCGTCGCGGCGATCCTGGGTCGCGAGATCAGCGCCGATGTACTGTTGATCCTCACTAACGTGGACGCCGTGTACCACGGGTTCGGCACGAAGCACCAACGGGCGATTCGGCACCTGGACCTCCCGAGCGCGGATCACCTGCTCGCCGGGAAAGAGCTCGGCACGGGAAGCATGCGTCCCAAGGTCGAGGCGGCGGCGGACTTCGTACGCGCGGGCGGGGGGGATGCCAGCCGACGCGCCATCATCGCCGAGCTGGCTCAAGGTCTGCCCGCATTGCGGGGCGAGGCCGGCACCACGATCACCTTGGAGCGCGCGTGAACCTGCACGAGTATCAGGCGCGGGATATCCTCAAGCGTCATGGCATCCCCGTCCCGGACGGCGCGGTCGCCGAGAGCCCGGCCGAGGCCCGCGCCATCGCGCAGCGCCTGGGCGGCAAGGTCGTGGTGAAAGCCCAGGTGCACGCGGGGGGGCGGGGCAAGGCAGGGGGTGTCAAGCTCGCGGCGAACGCCGCCGAGGCGGCCGCGCATGCGTCCCAAATCCTGGGGATGACGATCAAGGGGCTCACCGTTCACAAGGTTCTGGTGACGCCGGCGGCCGACATCGCGTCCGAGAGCTACGTCGGGATCATCGTCGACCGCGCCTCGCAGCGCCCCGTGCTCATGGTGAGCGCCGCGGGCGGCATCGATATCGAAGCAGTGGCGGCCACAACGCCCGAGCGGATCCACCGCGTTGCGATCGACCCGCGTTACGGGCTGCTGCCACACCAGGCGCTCGGCCTCGCCCTCCGGCTCTACCGGGACGTCGGCGAGGCGCGCAGCGCGGCGGGGATCATGGGAAATCTGTACGCCGCGTGCTACGCGGTAGGTGCGTCGCTCGCGGAGATCAACCCGCTCGTCGCCACGCCGGATGGGAAAATCCTCGCGCTCGACGCCAAGATGGTGATCGACGACAACGAGCTCGACCGCCGCCCCGAGATCGCCGCGCTGCGGGACGCCTCGGCGGAGGCGCCGTCCGAGGTACAGGCGCGGGAGGCGGGGCTCACCTTCATCAAGCTGGACGGGTCGGTCGGCTGCTGCGTGAACGGCGCCGGGCTCGCGATGGCGACGATGGACCTGGTGCAGTACTACGGCGGCGCGCCCGCCAATTTCCTCGACATCGGAGGCAGCTCCAACCCGCAGAAGGTCGTCGCTGCGCTGCGCATCATCACCGCAGACCCGCACGTGAAGGCGATTCTCTTCAACATTTTCGGCGGCATCACCCGGTGCGACGACGTGGCGAACGGCATCGTGCAGGCCACGCAACAGTTTCCCCTCCACGTCCCGCTCGTCATCCGGCTCACCGGCACGAACGAGGCGGAGGCGGTGCGCATCCTCACGGCCGCCGGCTTCTCGGCGCTCACCGACATGGACGAGGCCGTGCAGCAGGCGGTGGCGCGGGCACGGGCGGCGGGGGCGGCGGGGGCGGCGGGGGCGGCGTGAGCGTCTTCATCGACCGGGGCACGCGCTTGTTGGTCCAGGGAATCACCGGCCGCGACGGCTCGTTCCACACGCGCCAGATGATCGGCTACGGCACCAAGGTCGTGGCGGGCGTGACGCCGGGGAAGGGCGGGCAGCTGTTCGACGGCGTGGTGCCGGTATTCGACACCGTGGCGGACGCGGTGCGCGACACCCGGGCCAACACCGCCGTAATTTACGTGCCGGCCGCCGTCGCCGCCTCGGCCATTTACGAGGCGGCCGACGCCGGGCTCGGGCTGATCGTCTGCATCACCGAAGGCATCCCGGTGCTAGACATGACGAAGGTGCTGCCTTACCTGCACGAGCGCGGCGCGCGGCTCATCGGCCCCAACTGCCCCGGCCTGATCTCGCCGGCGCAGAGCAAGGTCGGGATCATCCCGGGCAACATCTGCAAGCCGGGGCGCGTCGGCGTCGTGTCGCGGAGCGGCACGCTCACCTATGAGATCGTGCACCAGCTCTCGACCCACGGGTTCGGCCAGTCCACGTGCGTCGGCATCGGCGGCGATCCGTTGATCGGTACGCACTTCACCCACTGCCTCTCGGCGTTCCAGGCGGACCCGGAGACGGACGCCGTGGTGATGATCGGCGAGATCGGCGGCACCGACGAGCAACAGGCCGCCGAGTTCGTCGCGAAGGGGATGACCAAGCCCGTGATCGGCTTCATCGCCGGGCAGACCGCCCCTCCCGGGCGCCGCATGGGCCACGCCGGCGCCATCATCTCGGGCTCGAGCGGCACCGCGGCGGAGAAAATGGCGGCGTTCGCGCGCGCCGGAATCTCGGTGATGAAGCGGCCGGCCGACGTCGCGCCGCTCCTCAAGGAGCGACTGTGAAGCTCACCGACGTCTTGAGCCCCGAGCACATCATCGTCCCGCTGCGCGCCGGCACCGTCAAGGAGGCCACCGAGCGGCTCGCCGACCAACTCGTTCAAGCGGGCGCCGTGGCCGAGCCCCAGCGTCTCAACGCCGTGATCCGCCACACGTGGCCCGAGGACATGGTGTCGGTCGGGGAGCACGCCTTCCTCCCGCACTTCCGCACCGAGGCGGTGCGCCGTCTCGTCACGGCGGTGGGAATCTCTCCGACGCCGATCCGTTGGGAGAAGGACCCCCACCGCACCGCCCGCATTGTGATCTTCATCGTGGCCCCGCTGCGCGACGCGGCGCTCTACCTCCAGGTCGTCGGGGCGTTCGCCCGCACCCTGTCCGATCCAGAGACCGTGCTCGCCCTGCTTGCCGCGAAGACGGCGGAGCAGGTGGTCCACCTCACGGCCCTCGACGCCGTGCAGCTGCCCAGCCAGCTCACGGTCCGCGACATCATGACGTCCCACGTCTTCACGGTGCGGCCCGCGCAAACCCTCGGCGAGGTGGCGCACACGATGATCGAGCACGACATCCGGGCGATGCCCGTGGTGGACGACTCGGGCGCGCTCATCGGCATGGTGACCCACCGCGAGCTGCTGCGGCACCTGATGCCCGACTTTCTGCAGCGCACCAAGACCGGCGAGGTCCGTGCGCCGACGCGGAGCCAGCTACAGCGCGGCGCGGCGGACCCCCGGGCCATCCCGGTGAAGGACGCGATGGCCCGCTCGGTGCTGTGCCTGTCGGAGGACCAGACGCTGAGCGACGTCGCCAACCTGATGAGCTCGAAAGACGTCGACCGCTTCCCCGTGGTCCGCGAAGGCGTCGTGGTCGGCTTCCTGACGCGCGCGGATGTCGTTCGCCGCCTGATTGCGCCCTGACACCCGATCCCCCCCGACACCCGATGCTCACACTCGCTATCATCAAACCGGACGCCGTGCGCGCCGGCAAGACCGGAAAGATCCTCGCCCATCTCGAGGGCGCCGGGTTCCAAATCCGCGCGGCGCGCCTCGTGAAGCTCACCACCGGCCAGGCCGAGGCGTTCTACGAGGTGCACCGCGAGCGGCCGTTTTACCGCCCCCTCGTCGCGTTCATGACGTCCGGGCCCGCACTGGCGCTGGCGCTCGAGCGCGACGACGCCGTCGCGCGGCTGCGCGAGGTGATCGGCGCCACCGATCCCGCCGAAGCGAAGCCCGGGACGGTGCGCCAGCTGTACGCCGAGTCCAAGGAACGGAACGCGATCCACGCCTCGGACTCGGTGGACTCGGCCGCACGGGAGGTCGGGTTTTTCTTTCCGGAGCGGGAACTGCGCGAGCTTGCTTGACGCAAGTCCCACAAGGGTTTAGGTTCGCTCGTCTATGTTACATGTCGACCTGCGCGAGCTTTCCAGCGGCCCCGTCGATACCCACGCCGAGCTGGCGGGAGACGATCCGCTCTTCGAGCAGCTGGAGGTCGCTCTCGCCGGGCCGGTGCGCCTGATCGGCCGGTTGCACGCCGCCGGCGAGGGGCGCTTCTACTGGCGGGGCTCCCTGCGCACGCGGGTCGCCGGGGAATGCCGGCGCTGTCTGGCGCCCGTCGCGGTGGCCGTGGCGGCCGACATCGACGCCTTGTTCACGCAGGACCCGGACGCGCTGGAGGACCCGAACTCCTACGCACTGGCGCGGGACGCGACGCAGATCGATCTCCGGCCCGCGCTGCGGGAGGAGTTGTTGCTCGCTGTGCCGCAGTGGGTGGTGTGTCGGGAGGACTGCCGCGGGCTGTGCCCGCGCTGTGGCAAGGACTTGAACGCGGGCCCCTGCGGCTGCCCGCCGGCCGCCGATGCGCGCTGGCAGGCGCTGGCCGCTCTCAAAGGCAAGCCCGGCAACTGACAAGGACAACTCCATGGCCGTACCGAAACGCAGAACGTCCAAGCGCAAGAAGCGCGCTCGCCGCACGCACTACAAGGCGGCGCACATCACACTCCAGCCGTGCCCGCGGTGTGGCGACCTGAAGCGGCCGCACCGGGTCTGCCCGACCTGCGGCTACTACCGCGGGGAGCAGCGGGTGGCGGTCGAGGATTGACGTGATCCGCATCGCGTTGGATGCGATGGGGGGCGACGAGGCCCCGCGGATGGAGGTCGATGGGGTGGTGCAGGCGCTGCGCGAGCTGCCGCCCTCGTTCCGCATCCAGCTCGTGGGGCGCACGGCGGAAATCGAGGCGGCCCTCAAGCCCCACGGCGATGTCGACCGCGGGCGGCTCGAGGTCGTCGAGGCGCCGGAGGTGGTGGGGATGGGCGAAAAGCCGCTGGCCGCGATCAAGAGTAAGCGCCGCTCCTCCATCGCGGTCGGGCTCGGCCTGCAGCAGAAGGGTCAGTCCGACGCGTTCATCTCCGCCGGCAACACCGGGGCCGTCATGGCCGCCGCGACCCTGATGCTGCGCGTGCACGAGGGCGTGGCGCGCGCGGCGATCGGCACGCCATTTCCGACCGCGGGCCGGCCGGTGCTCGTCATCGACGGCGGGGCGAACGTGGACTGCGACGCGCGCGAGCTCGTGGGCTTCGCGCACCTGGGCTCGGTGTACGCCCGGGACGTGATGGGGCGGTCGAGCCCCGGTGTCGGGCTCCTGAACGTCGGGGAAGAGGACGAGAAGGGGAATGCCGTCGTCAAGGAAGCGCACCAGCTCCTGAAGCAGACTCCCGGGATCCGCTACGTCGGGAACGTGGAAGGGCGCGACATCCTGGCGGGCCGGGGCAAGGGCGGCGAGATCGATGTCGTGGTGTGCGACGGCTTCGTCGGCAATGCGATCCTCAAGTTCTATGAGTCCGCCGGCCGCATGTTCGCCGGAATGCTGAAGCAAGCGCTCCCCGACGTGCTGGGCCGTCCCGAGGTCAAGCAGCTGTTCAAGTTCCTCGACTACTCCGAGTATGGCGGCGCACCGCTGCTGGGCGTGAAGGGTGTGGCCATCATCTGCCACGGGGCCTCCCCCGCGCGAGCCATCATGAACGCGGTGCGAGTCGCCGCCCAGATGGTCGCGAGCCATCTCGATCAGGACATCGGCGCGGAGTTCGCGGAAGGAGGCGCGATCCGGTGAAGCGACCGATCGCGGAGCTCTGGGGCACGGGGAGCTACACGCCGAAGCGCGTGCTGACCAACGACGAGTTCTCGAAGATCCTCGACACCTCGGACCAGTGGATCCGGGAGCGCACGGGGATCCGCGAGCGCCGCGTGGCCGGGCCCGACGAGTCGAATGCCTGCATGGCGAAGGCCGCGGCCGAGCAGGTGCTGCGGGAGACGGGGCTGACGCCGCTGGACGTGGACGCGGTCGTCGTCGCCACCTGCTCCCCCGACCGGCTGCTCCCCTCCCAGGCGTGCGACCTGCAGGCGATCCTGGGGGCGAAGGACGCCGCCGCCTTCGACGTGGGCGCGGCGTGCACCGGCTTCCTGTACGCGCTGAACGTGGCCGAAGGCCTCGTCGCCACGGAGCAGGCGCAGCGGGTGCTGGTGGTAGCATCCGAGAAGCTCACGAGCATCATGGACTGGACCGACCGCACGACCGCGGTGCTGTTCGGCGACGGGGCGGGGGCCACCATCGTTCGCCGCAGCACCACGGGCCGCGGCATCTTGTCGAGCTACATGAAGTCCGACGGTACGCTCGCCGAGCTGTTGTACCGGCCGGGCGGCGGCGCCGCGCACCCGCCGGACGAGGCGCTGCTCAAGGACCACTCCTACTACATCAAGATGGCAGGTCGCGAGGTGTTCAAGGCCGCCGTGCTCTCGATGGCCGACGCCTGCGACAAGGCGCTCGCGCGCGCCGGCCTCACGGCCGCCGACATTGACCTGCTCATCCCCCACCAGGCGAACATCCGGATCATCGAAGCCACCGCGAAGCACGCGGGCCTGCCGATGGACAAGGTGTACGTGAATGTGGACCGCTTCGGCAACACGTCGGCCGCCTCGGTCGCGATCGCGCTCGATGAGGCCGTGCGGTGCGGTCGGATCCAACCGGGCATGAAGGTGATGTTCTGCGCCTTCGGCGCCGGGTTCACGTGGGCGAGCATGGTGGTGCAGTGGTAGCTGCCACTGTATGGCTCTGCCCGGGGCAGGGCGCTCAAAAAGTCGGGATGGGCAAGGACCTGGCCGAGCGGTTCCCGGTGGCCCGGGACACGTTTCACGCGATCGACCAGGCGCTCGGATTCGGCCTCAGCCGGTTGATGTTCGAGGGACCGGAAGAGGAGCTCACGGCGACCCACAACGCCCAGCCCGCCATCCTCGCCCACAGCGCAGCGGTGTTCGCGGTCATCGCGCCCCGGGCGGACGGCGCCGCCGCCGCGGGCCACTCCCTAGGCGAATACTCCGCGTATGTGACGGCCGGGGCGCTGACGGCGACCGACGCGGCCACGTTGGTCCGCCGCCGCGGGGAGCTCATGCATCAGGCAGGCAGCGAGCGGCCCGGAACCATGGCGGCGGTGCTGGGGCTCGCGACCGCGGCAGTCGAGGCTGCCTGCCGCGAAGCCTCCGTGGGTGGTGCGGTCGCCGTCGCGGCGAACCTGAACGCACCGGACCAAACGGTCATCTCGGGCGACCCGGAGGCCGTGGCGCGAGCGAGCGCGGCCTGCAAGGCGCGCGGTGCGAAGCGGGTGATCCCTCTGAAGGTGAGCGGCGCGTTTCATTCCTCCCTCATGGGCCCGGCGGCGAATCAGCTGCGCGTCGCGCTCGAGCGAGCGCCCTTCCGCGACCCGCGCTTTCCGGTGATCGCCAACGCCACGGCCGAGCCCGTGCGTGACGCCAACCGGGCGCGCCGCCTGCTGGCCGACCAGTTGACCACACCAGTGCACTGGGTCGCGTGCATGCAGCGTGCGGCCGAACTGGCCGGCAGCGACGCGGGCTTCCTGGAGATCGGACCGGGCAACGTGCTGGCGGGGCTCCTGAAGCGGACCGTGCCGGGAGCGAACGTCGTCTCGCTGGGCAGCGCCGATGAGGTGACGCGCTTCCTCGAGGCGGCGTGAAGATCGATCTGTCCGACAAGGTCGCCCTCGTCACGGGGGGGAGCAGGGGGATCGGCTTCTCCATCGCCCAGGCGCTCGCCGGCGCGGGTGCGACCGTGGCCGTCCTGGCCCGCGACGGGGCGAAGGCGCAGGAGGCGGCGCAGTCGCTCGGCGACGGGCGGGGGCGCGGCTACTCCTGCGACGTCGCCGAGGCCGGACAAGTCGAGCGGGCGGTCGCGACGGTCGAGCAGGATTTCCACCGGATCGACGTGCTCGTCAACAACGCGGGCACGACGCGCGACAACTTGTTGTTCCGGATCAGCGAAGCCGACTGGAACACGGTGCTCGACACGAACCTGAAGGGCGCGTTCCTGGTGACCAAGCACGCCGCCCGCGGCATGATCAAGCGGCGCTGGGGCCGGATCATCAACATTACCAGCGTCGTCGGGATCTCCGGTAACAAGGGCCAGACGAACTATACGGCGTCGAAGGCCGGCCTCATCGGGTTCACGAAGTCCGTGTCCAAGGAGCTCGCCTCGCGCAACGTGCTGGTGAACGCCGTGGCGCCGGGGTTCATCGACACCGAGCTCACCCGTGGGATCAGCCGCGAGGCGCGAGATACCCTGATCAAGGCGATCCCGCTGGGCCGGCTGGGACAGGGCCAGGATGTGGCCGCCGCCGTGCTCTTTCTCGCCTCCGACTTCGCCAGCTACATTACGGGGCAGCTGCTGGTCGTCGACGGCGGGATGGTGCTGTGACCCATTTCCCACACCTCCATTGAGGACACCCATGGCAATGGACATGAAGCAGCTCGAAGAGAAGGTCAAAGACATCATCGTCGAAGAGCTGGGGGTCGAGCGCGACAAGCTCACGTCCGACGCGAGCTTCATGGAGGACTTGGGGGCGGACAGTCTCGACACCGTCGAGCTGGTCATGGCCTTCGAGAAGGAGTTCGACATCGACATCCCGGACGAGGAAGCTGAGAAGCTGCGCACCGTGGGGCAGGCGTTGCAGTACCTGCACGAGAAGATGGGGAAGTAGCGGATGGCCCGCCGCGTCGCGATCACGGGTCTCGGGTTGGTGACGCCGCTGGGGACGACCGTCCCGAGCACGTGGGAAGGCCTGCTGGCGGGCCGCTCTGGGGCGGGACCCATCACGCGGTTCGACCCGGTGCAGAGCCCCGTGAAGTTCGCGTGCGAGGTGAAGGGGTTTGACCCCGCCCAATACCTCGAAAAAAAGGAGATCCGCCGCTACGATCTGTTCGCCCAGTACGCGATCGGCGCGGCGGAGCAAGCCGTGACCGACGCCTGCCTCGCGAGCGACTGGAGCGCGGTGGACCTGAAGCGCGTGGGCGTCCTGATCGGCACGGGGACCGGCGGGCTCCAGACCTTCGAGGAGAACTGCCGTGCGTTGTTTGAGAAGGGGCCGAGCCGGGTGTCGCCGTTCTTCGTGCCCATGTATATGCCGAACGTGGCGGCGGCGCTCATCTCCATGCGGTACGGTGCCAAGGGCCCGAACTACTGCACCGTGTCCGCGTGCGCGTCGTCCGCCCACAGCGTGGGCGACGCGCTCCAGCTGATCCGCAACGACGCCGCCGACCTGATGATCGCGGGTGGAGCGGAGGCGGCGATCACACCCCTCGCGGTGGCGAGCTTCGCCAACATGAAGGCGCTGTCCGAGCGCAACGACGACCCGCGGACGGCGAGCCGCCCCTTCGACAAGGACCGCGACGGCTTCGTGATGGGCGACGGCGCCGCCGTGCTCATCTTGGAGGAGTGGGAGCACGCGCGCCGCCGCGGCGCGAAGATCTACGCGGAGGTCGCGGGCTACGGTATGACCGCCGACGCCTACCACATCACCGCCCCCGCGCCGGACGGCTCCGGCGCGCAGGAGGCGATGCGGCTCGCGATGCAGAATGCCGGCGTGACGCCGGACCGGATCGGCTACATCAACGCACATGGTACCTCGACGCCCCACGGCGACGCCGCCGAGACGGCGGCGGTGAAGGCGGTATTCGGCGCCCAGGCTCGCACCTTGGTGTTCGGCTCGACCAAGTCGATGACCGGCCACCTGCTCGGCGCCGCCGGCGCGCTCGAGGCGGCGGTGTGCGCGCTCGTCGTCCAGACCGGGATCATTCCGCCCACGATCAACCAGTTCACCCCCGACCCCGCCTGCGACCTCGACTCGGCACCGAACAAGGCCGTCAAGCGGCCAGTGGAGGTCGCGCTCTCGAACTCCTTCGGGTTCGGCGGGCACAACGTGACGCTGGCGATCAGAAGGGCCGCGTGAAGGACCATCGGAGAATCGCGCGCGGTGTTCCCAGGCTGAAGCCTGGGCTCGGCACTGCACTACCCTTAAGGGTAGTGTCGGCCGAGCCCACCCTTCGGGGTGGGAACACGTGACGCGACATTCTGACCCAGCGCTCCAGCCCATCGCCGAGAAGGTCGCGCGAGCGGAGCGCCTCACCCGCGACGACGCGCTCGTCCTCTTCAACTCGTCGGACCTCCTGACGATCGGCCGGCTCGCCGACGTCGCCAACCGTCGGGCCAATGGTGACCGCGTCTACTTCGCCGCGAACCAGCACATCAACCCCACGAATGTGTGCGTGCTGCGCAACACCTGCGTGTTCTGCTCGTTCGCACGCATGCCGCAGGAAGCGGGGGCGTACACGCGGAGCCTCGAGGAGGTGTTCGCCGAAGCGGACGCCGCGCGCGACAATCCGACCCGGGAATTCCACATCGTGGGCGGGCTGCACCCGAAGCTGCGCCTGGCATACTATCTCGACATGTTCCGCGGCTTGAAGGCGCGGCACCCGGGCGTCCACATCAAAGCGCTCACCGCCGTCGAGGTCGCGCACCTCGCACGCCTCGAGCGGATGAGCGTGCGCGACGTCCTGATCGCGCTGCGGGACGCCGGCGTCACCAGTCTCCCGGGGGGCGGCGCGGAAGTGTTCAGTCCGGCGGCGCGCGCCACCATTGCGGACAAGAAGCTGTCCGGCGAGGAGTGGCTCGCCGTGCACCGCGAGGCGCACCGGCTCGGCATTCCCTCGAACTGCACCATGCTGTACGGCCACGTGGAGACGATGGCGGACCGCGTGGACCACCTGCTCGCGCTGCGGGCGCTGCAGGACGAGACCGGCGGCTTCCTCACCTACATCCCCCTGGCGTACCACCCGGACCACAACGAGCTGGGGGAGGCCCTGGGGCGCACCGGCACGGCCACCACCGGCTTCGACGACTTGAAGAACATCGCCGTCGGACGGCTCGTGCTCGACAACATCCCGCACGTCAAGACCCACTGGCCGATGGTGACGCCGTTCATCTCTCAGGTGGCCCTCACCTTCGGGTGCGACGACCTCGAGGGCACCGTCGTCTTCGAGCGGGTCTACCACGAGGCCGGCGCCGGTACGCCGATGTGGCTCGGCTACGATCAGGTCGTCTCGTTGATTCGCGGCGCGGGCAAGGAACCGGCCGAGCGCGACTCGCTGTACCGCACGGTCCGCACCTTCGAGGATTGGGTGCCCGCTGAGCCCGGGGTCAGACCGCAGGGCCCCGAGGGGCCGACGTTCCGGATCTCCCATCGCTCTCAGGCTCGCGCCCGGGGTAAGCGCAAGCTGCCCGTGCTCTCTGCGGTGGATGGGGTCGAATGAGAGCACACCCAAGCTTCAGCCTGTGAATGAGCGCGGGAAGGGTGGAATGAGAGTCGGCCGCATCGGCTACATCAACTGCTATCCGGTCTACGGGGCGATCGACCGGGGGCTCGTGCCCCTCGCGGCCGAGCTCGTGACCGGCACGCCGTCCGAGCTCAACGACCTGCTCGCGGCGGGGGAGCTGGACGTGAGCGTGGTGAGCGCGGTCGAATACGCCCGCAATGCGCGCGACTACGTCCTGCTGCCGGACCTGGCGATCTCGTGCGACGGGCCGGTGCGCAGCGTCGCCCTGTTCTCGCGCCGCCCGGCGGAGCAGCTCGACGGAGCGACCGTGCTGCTGAGCGCGTCGTCGCGGACGTCGGTGCATCTCCTCGAACTGTTGTGCACGGACGTCTGGCACGTGCAGCCGCGGTTTGCGCAAGTGCGGGCCGAGGCCACGGACTTAGACGGGCTCGCCGGGCTGCCGCACGATGCCGTGCTGGTGATCGGGGATCCCGCACTGCTCCTGGCCGCGCGGCACGCCTACCCGCACCGCTACGACCTGGGCGAGGAGTGGAAGCGCTGGACCGGCCTGCCGTTCGTGTTCGCGGTGTGGGCGGCCCGCCGCGCGGCCGCGCGCGACGCCGTACACGAGATCCATCGCGCCTTGCTGGCATCGCGCGACTGGGGGCTCGCGCATCTTGGCCTCCTCGCCGAGGCCGCCGCGCGCGCCTGCCACGTGCCGCGCGCGACGGCCGTCGAGTATTTCACCGGCCTCGACTATGCCCTCAGCTACAAGCATCTAGCGGGCCTGACAGACTTCTTCCGCCGGCTCGCCGCCCGCGGGCTCGTGCCCGACGGGTCGCTCCGGTTCCTGCAGGTGGCCTGAGCGTGATCGACCGCACCTCCACCCAATTCCGCGCGGCGCTGGAGCTGTACGACCGCGCCTCGTTGCTCGAGCTCGGCGCGCTTGCGGACGCGGCTCGGTGGAAGCTGCACCCGGAGAACGTCGTCACCTACATCATCGACCGGAACATCAACTACACGAACGTGTGCGTCGCGGACTGCAAGTTCTGCGCGTTCTACCGGCGCCCCAAGCACGACGAAGGCTATGTGCTCTCGTTCGAGCAAATCGGCAGGAAGATCGACGAGCTCCGGGCGCTGGGCGGGGTCCAGATCCTGATCCAGGGGGGCCACAACCCCTACATCCCGTTCCAGTGGTACCTGGACCTGATGCGCTACATCAAGCAGTATCACCCGATTCACATCCACGGCTTTTCGCCGTCGGAGATCGATTTCTTCGCGGGGCGCTTCGGGATGACGCTCGAGGAGGTGATCCGCGAGCTCGTCGCGGCGGGCCTCGACTCGGTCCCGGGCGGTGGGGGCGAGATCCTGGTGCAGGAGGTCCGTGACCGCGTTGCGAAGAAAAAGGCTGGGGCCGACCGCTGGCTCGAGGTGATGGAGACGGCGCACCGGCTGGGCCTGAAGACGTCGGTCACGATGATGTTTGGTCTGGGCGAGACGACGGCCGACCGCATCGAGCACTTGTTCCGCGTGCAGCAGGTCCAGGCGCGCACCGGCGGCTTCACGGCGTTCATCTGCTGGCCACTGCAACCGGAGCACACCGAGCTCCAGCACCTGCCGAAGACCGATGCGGTCACCTACTTACGCACTCAGGCGATCGCGCGCATCGTGCTCGACAACGTCCCCAACATCCAGGCCTCCTGGGTGACCATGGGTCCGAAGATCGGGCAGGTCGCCCTGCGCTTCGGCGCGAACGACTTCGGCTCGCTCATGATGGAAGAGAACGTCGTCTCGGCGGCGGGGACGACGTGGCGCATGACGCTGCCGGAGATGCAGCGCCTGATCGCCGACGCGGGCTACGTACCGCGGAAGCGTCGCCAGGACTACAGCGTCATCGACGAAGCCGCCTGATGCCCGACGTGCTCATTCTCGTCGGCTCCGAGAGCGACAAGCCGAGGATCGAGCCCGCCTTCGACGTGCTGGCCAAGGCGGGCGTTTCGTACGAGTTTCACGTGTCCTCCGCTCATCGTCAGCCCGATCAGACGGCCGACCTGGTCAAGTCCGCTCGCAAGAAGGGATTCAAGGTACTGATCGCAGGCGCCGGATTGTCCGCGGCGCTCCCGGGTTTCGCCGCCTCGCTCACCGACCTGCCGGTAATCGGCGTGCCGTTCGCCGCCGGGCCCTTGAACGGGTTGGACGCGCTGCTCGCCACCGCGCAGCTGCCGAGCGGCGTGCCCGTCGCCACCGTCGGGATCGACAACGTGAAGAACGCAGCCCTGCTCGCGATCCGCATCCTCAAGGTCTGACGTCGTCACCTCATGCGTGTCGGCATCGGGTACGACTCGCACCGTTTCGCCGCCGGCCGCAAGCTCATCCTCGGGGGGGTCGAGATTCCGCACCCGCGCGGCCTCGCCGGCCACTCCGACGCCGACGCCGTCGCGCACGCCCTTACCGACGCCGTCTTGGGCGCCGCCGGACTCGGGGATATCGGCAGCTTGTTTCCCGACGCGGACCCGCGCTGGCAGGGCGCCAACTCGCTCGAGCTGTTGCAACAGGCGTATCACATGGTCGCGGCCGCGGGCCACCGGTTGGTCCAGGCCGACATCACGGTCATCGTCGAGGCGCCGAAGATCGCGCCGCACGTAGCGCAGATGCGCGAGCGGCTCGCTGCCGCCTTGTCCGTTGCTGCGAATGCCATTTCCGTGAAGGGGAAGACGAACGAAGGAATGGGGTGGATCGGGCGTGGGGAAGGGGTGGCGGTGATCGCGGTGGCGGTGCTGGAATGACCGACCTCCTCCACTACTTCGAATCCCTCCCCCCAGCTCTCCTCTACGCGCTGATCGCCGTCTGCGCCGCTCTCGAGAATGTGTTTCCCCCGGTTCCGGCCGACACCGTCGTCGCCCTCGGCGCGTTCCTGGCGGGGCGGGGGATGCTCGACGCCTGGGGCGTGTTCGGGCTCACCTGGAGCGCTAACGTGAGCGCCGGGGCGGCTGTCTACCTGCTGGGACGTTGGTTCGGGCGGCCGTTCTTCCGCGGCCCACTCGGGCAACGCCTCCTCTCCGAGCACACGATCGCTCAGATCGAGCAGCAATACCACCGGCACGGCACCTACGGGATCTTCCTGAGCCGGCTGCTGCCTGTGTGGCGTGGCGTGGTGATGCCGTTCGCCGGAATCGCCGGCGTCCCGCCGGTGCGGGCACTCGTCCCGCTGGCGCTCGCATCGGCGCTGTGGTACGGGCTCCTCACGTACCTCGTTGCCGTGCTGGGCACGAACCTCGATGTGGTCCTGCGGGCGGTCGCGCGGGTGAACACCGTGCTGGCCGTCGTCGCGCTCGCCGCGGTGGTGACCCTCGGGCTGTGGATTTGGCGCCGCCTGAGGCGTTAGAAGCCCGGGTGGTACCCGACGCGCTCCACCCGAATCCGGTACAGACTTTTGCCCGCGCCTTGGAACGCGCCGGCTGCCTGTGCGAGCACCAGTAGCAGCGAGATCACTTCACCTCCTGCGTGAGGGTGAGACCAGCGTCGAGCGCCGCCACGATCCGATCGACGTCATACACGCAGCCGGCCCAGGTGCCGCCGCTCGCCCGCTGCAGGGCTGCCCAAAGACGCGTGTCCGCCGGCAGGGCGGCGTGGGGCGCGAGGTCGGGGTGCGGGCTCCGCTGCCCGAGCAGCGCGGCGCACGCGGCCGCGTCGAGCGGCTGCCCCGCCGCTCCCACGAGGTCGACCGAGCCGGTGAGCGTGCCGCGGTCGATCACGATCTCGATCAGGTCGTCGTCGCGCACCCGGCCGATCGGGCCGCCGTACAGCGCCTCCGGCCCGATGTGGCCCACGCACGCACCGCTCGAGAACCCGGAGAAACGGCCGTCGGTGAGGAGCGCGACCTGCTTCCCCCAGGGGAGATATCTGAGCGCGGTGGTGATCTGCGCAGTCTCCTGCATCCCAGTGCCCGACGGCCCCGTCCCGATCAGCACGATCACGTCTCCCGGTCGGATCGGCCGCTCGCTCGCTCCTTTCACGGCCCGAATCGCGTCGCGCTCGTCGACGAACACGCGCGCGGGCCCGCGGTGGCGGTAGACCTGATCGTCTCCCACAACGGAGGGGTCGAGCGCGGTGGCTTTGATCACCGCCCCCTCGGGCGCCAGGTTCCCGACCGGGAACACGACGGTGCTGGTCAGGCCGGCGCGGCGCGCGGCGTCTGGACCCATGATGACGTCGTCGGGAGCGACCGCCGCCGCCGCGGCAAGCCGCGCCCGCGCCTCGCGGCGCCGGTCGCTCGTCTCCCACCAGTCGAGCGTCGCATCGAGCGTGTCGCCCGTCGCCGTAACCACGTCGCCGTGCAGCAGGCCCATGCGGCGCAGGTGCAGCATCACCTCGGGCACACCCCCGGCCATGAAGACCTGCACGGTCGGATGGCCGCGCGGGCCGTTCGGCAGGGCATCGACCAGGCGCGGCGTGGCCCGATTCACGCGGCTCCAGTCGTCCACCGTGGGCGGCGGGAGCCCCGCTGCATGCGCAATCGCCGGAATGTGCAGCACCAGGTTCGTCGACCCGCCGAACGCCGCGTGCACCAGCATCGCGTTCTCGATCGCGTGCGGGGTGAGGATTCGCTTGATCGGAATCGCCAGCGAATGAAGGCGCAGTACGGCGAGGGCCGAGCGCCGGCCCAGCTCGAGCCACACCGGCTCACCGGACGGCGCCAGCGCGCTGTGCGGTAGCGCTAAGCCGAGCGCTTCCGCCACGACCTGCGAGGTCGCCGCGGTCCCCAGGAATTGGCAGCCGCCGCCGGCCGAGCCGCAGGCGCGGCACCCCATGGTGGCCGCGTAGTCGAGGCTCACAAGGTCTTGGGCGAAGCGCGCGCCCAGGCTCTGCACCTGGCCCGCGTCCTCGCTCCCGAGCGCCGGCAGCGTCACCCCGCCCGGAACGACCACGCCGGGCAACGCGCCACATCCAGCGAGCGCGAGCATCGTCGCGGGCAGACCCTTGTCGCACGTGGCGACGCCCATCACCCCCGATGCCGTGGGGAGGGAGCGGATCAGCCGGCGCATCACGACGGCCGCGTCGTTGCGATAGGGCAGGCTGTCGAACATCCCCGTGGTCCCCTGGGTGCGGCCGTCGCACGGGTCGCTGCAGTACGCCGCAAAGGGGATCGCCCCCGCGGCGCGCAACGTCTCGGCCGCCGCCCGGACGAGGAGCCCGATCTCCCAGTGCCCGGTATGGTAGCCAAGCGCCACCGGGCTCCCGTCCTCGCTCCGCAGACCGCCGTGGGTGCTGACGATGACGTATTGCGGGCCTTCGAGGGCGGCCGGGCTCCAGCCCATGCCCACATTCTGTGTCAAGCCGAACAGGTTGCCGCTCGGCTCTTCGCGCAGCATGTCGGGCGTCAGGGGCAGTCGGCCCGCCGGTCCTGCACCGGCGAGCCGCCCCGCGGCGACGGCGCTGGCCGAGCCGAGCACCGCGTCGAGCGGCGGCGCATCGAGCTTGCGGTACATGTTCACAACGCTACCGCAGCGGCAGCAGGAGCGCGAGCACGACGGTCGTCACCATGGCTGTGACGCCGACGAGGGCGAGCACGGGAGTCCACGACTTGAGGGTCTCCATCTCCGTCACTCCTCCCATCTTCGAAAACAGCCAGAACCCGCTGTCGTTCATCCACGTCCCGACCAGCGACCCGCTGGCAATCGCGGTCGCGACATACACGGAGTGAAAGGGAAGAGCGCGACCGTTCGCTGGCAGCATGGCCGCCAGCATCGCAGCGGTCGTGATCATCGCGACGGTGCTCGAGCCTTGGGCGATTTTGATCAGGCTCGCGACCCCGAACCCGAGGAACAGAAAGATCATGCCGGAGCCCGTCCCAGACGCGGCCCCCCCCGACTGCCCCACGAAGGCCCGCTCGATCACGGGCCCGATCCCTGTGGCCTGCAGCGCGACCCCGAACGCGCCGCTCGCCGCAATGATCAGGATCATCACCCCGGCGCTCATCAGGGACATGTCCACCATCTCCGCGAGGTTGGCCCGGCTCACCCCGCGCTGCCGCGCGTACACCCACATCGCGACCGCCGCGGCCACGAGCAGTGCCAGGTTGGGGTTCCCTATGATCGCGGTGTAGGGCGCCAGAGCCGACCACAGCGCGAGGTGCACTCCCGGTCGTGCCGTCATGGACACCACCACCGTGTGCGCCGAAATGAGGAGCACGGGCAGGATGATGGGCAGGAGTGAGGGAACGAGACCGGGAAGCGGCTGCGTAGCCGCCGCCTCTACGGCACTCGTGCCAAGGGCGGGGGCGGCGGGGGCTCGCGGCACCACGGGCATGCGACGGTCCACCCATCCCGCGAACAGCAGCCCGACCCCGGCCGCCGGCAGCGCCACGACGATACCGACCAGGACCATGGTGCCGAGGTCGACGCCCAACGTGCCGGCGATCGCCAGCGGCCCGGGAGTGGGCGGGACCAGGGTGTGCGTCGCCCCCGCGCCCGCCGCAATGGCCAGGAGGTACTTGAGATAGTTGCGGTTGGTGCGCCCGTACATCGAGCGGGCCAGGGGGACCAGCAGATAGAAGACCGTGTCGAAGAACACCGGGATCGACAATACGTAGCCAGTGGTGCACAGGGCCGTCGCGCCTCGCTTCTCGCCCAGCAACGACAGGAATGCCTGGACGATCCGGTCCGCCGCCCCGCTGTCCATCATCGCTTTACCGATGATCGCCGCCAGAGCGATGACGACCCCGACGGTGCCTGCCGTGCGGCCGAAGCCCTCCGCCACGCGAGCGATCTTCACCGCGGGCTCACCGGGAGCCAGCAAGCTGACCACGATCGCGGCGCTGATCAGCGCCAGGAACGCGTTCAAGCGGAGCAGGACGATCCCCGCGAGGATCGTGGCCATTCCCACCAACAGGATCAGCAACGGATGCATGGGCGCCAGCAGGGTAAAGGACGATTCGACGGCTTGACAATGTACGAATGGAAACGAAGTATCGCTGGACCATCATCCCTGACCGGAGAGCCATGCAGGACGCGTACACGCCGCAGCCGGAGCATCATTTCACGTTCGGTCTCTGGACGGTGGGGAACCCGGGCCGCGATCCGTTCGGCGAGCCGGTCCGCGCGCCGATCCCGCCCGCCCGAATCGTTCACAAGCTCGCCGAGCTGGGTGCCTACGGCGTGAACCTGCACGACAACGACCTCGTGCCGGTGGACGCCGCCGCCCGCGAGCGCGACCGGATCGTGCGGGAGTTCAAGTCGGCGCTCCAGGCCACCGGCCTCCGGGTTCCGATGGCGACGACGAACCTGTTCTCCGACCCCGCCTTCCGAGACGGTGCGTTCACCAGCCACGACGCGCGGGTGCGTGCGTACGCCCTGCAGAAGACCTTGGCGGCCATCGACCTGGGGGTCGAGCTCGGCGCCTCCATGTACGTCTTCTGGGGCGGGCGCGAGGGGGTCGAGACGAATGCCGCCAAGGACGCGCGTAGTGCGCTGGGATGGTACCGCGATGCCATCAACTTCCTGTGCGATTACGTCCGCGCGCAGCGCTACGACTTGAGATTCGCCCTGGAGGCGAAGCCCAACGAGCCGCGCGGCGACATCTTCCTCCCCACGACTGGCCACATGCTGGCGTTCATCTACACGCTCGATCACCCCGAAATGGTCGGGCTCAACCCCGAGGTGGCACACGAGCAGATGGCCGGGCTCGACTGCTCGCATGCCGTGGCGCAGGCGCTGGACGCGGGCAAACTGTTTCACATCGACCTGAACGGGCAGAAACAGGGACGCTTCGATCAGGACCTGCGGTTCGGGAGCGACGACCCCAAGGGAGCATTCTTCCTCGTGAAGCTGCTCGAAGACGCGCGCTGGCCGGGGATGCGGCACTTCGACAGCCACGCCTATCGCACGGAGGACGAGGACGGCGTCTGGGACTTCGCCTCCGGGAGCATGCGCACCTACCTGATCCTGAAGGAGCGGGCCGAGCGCTTCAACGCCGATCCGGAGATTCAGCAGCTCCTGGCCGAGCTGCGGACCCGGGGCGGGGAACGCATCATCTTCAGTGCCGAGCGGGCCCGCGCGCTCCAGGCCGAGACGTTCGACCTCCCGGCGATCCGGCGGCAGGGATACGCCTATGAGCGGCTTGACCAGCTCACCATGGAGCTGTTGCTGGGCGTGAGATAACGTGGCCGACGCACTCTTCCTGGGCCTGGACGTCGGCACCAGCGGGGTCAAGGCGCTCCTCGTGACCGAGGCGGGCGAGGTCGAGGCCACGGCGACGACGCCGCTCACCCTGAGCACCCCCCGCCCCGGCTGGGCGGAGCAGCATCCGCACACGTGGTGGGACGCGTCCCTCGCGTCCATCCGACAACTGCTCGCCCCCCCCCAGTCCGCGCGGCGCGTACGGGCTGTGGGCATCTCGGGACAGATGCACTCCTCGGTCTTTCTCGACCGGGCCGCGGAGGTGATACGACCAGCCCTGCTGTGGTGCGACGGGCGAACCACCGCCGAATGCGCCGAGATCACGCAGCGCGCGGGCGGCGAGGGGCGGCTGCGCGAGTGGGTGTGCAACCCGGCGCTGGAAGGCTTCACGCTGCCCAAGGTGCTGTGGCTCAGGAACCACGAGCCGGCGGCGTTTGCCCGGTTGGCCACGGTTCTCCTCGCCAAAGATTTCGTGCGCTTGCGTCTCACGGGAACGCTCGGCACAGAGCCGTCCGACGCCTCCGGCACGCTGATGTTCGACCCCGCGCGGCTACGGTGGAGTCGTGACATGCTGGACGCCGTCGGGCTGCCCGTCTCGCTGCTGCCCGAGGTGGGGGGATCGTCGGAGGTGTTGGGTCACGTCACGCCGGCGGCCGCAGCGCTCACGGGGCTAGTGCCGGGGACGCCGGTAGTAGGCGGCGGCGCGGACAACGCTTGCGGCGCGGCGGGGGTCGGCGCGATCACTCCCGGAGAGGCGGTGGCCAGCTGGGGAACGTCTGGGACCGTGCTCGCGCCGACGGCGGAGCCGCGAGTGGATCCCGCCCTCCGCGCCCACACCTTCTGTCACGTGGCGCCGGGCGTCTGGTACGTGATGGGCGTGGTGCTCTCGGCCGGTGGCGCCTTCGCGTGGTACCGCGATCAGTTCGCCCGTGATCTCATGGGCGCGGACCAGCCCGACGGGCGGCTCACCGAAGAAGCCGCGGCCATTCCCGCCGGCGCGGACGGGGTCACCTTCCTGCCGTACCTGCAGGGGGAGCGGACGCCGCACCGGGATGCCGCCATGCGCGGCGCGTTCATTGGACTCAGCCTGGCGCATTCGCGCGCTCACCTGACCCGGGCCGTGCTGGAGGGCGTCTGCTTCGCGCTGCGCGACTCCGTCTCGATTCTCCAGGAGCTGGGGCTCGCACCCGGTCATCTCCTGTTGACCGGCGGCGGCGCGCGCAACCCGCTCATCCGCCGGCTCCAGGCGGATGTGTTCGGGCTTCCGGTCAGCACGGTCAACCGCGAGGAGGGACCAGCCTACGGAGCTGCACTCCTGGCTGCCGTCGGAGCGGGCGCGTTTCCCGATCTCGCGGCCGCGGTGCGACACACCCTCACTCGGGCACCGCCGGCGTACCCGGACCCACAGGCGCATCAGGCCTACCAGGCCGTGTACGATCGCTTCCGAGCGTCCTATCCCGCCTCCCGGCCCCCGCGGACCACCGAGTCTCGAGTCCGCTGAGCCAGCGCCTCAGCGCAGCCCCGTGACCGTGATCGACTTCTCGAGCCGGATGTCGGTGGAAGACGCCCCGACCTGGATCCGAACGGCCTCTGGCTCGACGACCCAGTGGTGTCCTCCGGAATCCCAGTAGGCGAGCGACGCTGCCGCGAGCGGCAGCTCCACCATCCGCGTCTCGCCCGGCTTCAAGGCAACACGCTTGTAACCCTTGAGCTCTCTGATCGGCCGCTCGACAGTCGAGCCGAGGTGTTGCACGTACAGCTGCACCACCTCATCGCCCGTCTGCTTGCCGCTGTTCGTCACGTCCACGCGCACCGTGATCGTACCGTCGGCTGGAAGGGTGTCGGCACTGGTGCGCAGGTCTTTGTAGGCAAACGTGGTGTAGCTGAGCCCATGGCCGAACGGGTAGAGCTGGGTGCCCTTGAAGAAGCGATACGTCCGCCCCGCCATGCGGTAATCCTCGAAGGGCGGTAGGTCCTCCACACTACGGTAAAACGTGACGGGCAGCCGACCGCCCGGGTTGTAGTCACCGAACAGCACGTCGGCGATCGCAGTCCCAGCCGCCTGGCCTGGATACCACGCCTCCACGATCGCCGGGACGTGGTCCTGGGCCCAGTTCACTGCCAGCGCGCTGCCGCTGAGCAGCACCAGCACGGTGGGCTTGCCCACCGCGACGATGCGCTCGAGCAGCTGCTCTTGGGGCGCGGGAAGGTCGATCCGCGTGCGATCGCCGCCGCGGAACCCCTCGATCTGAACCGGCATCTCCTCGCCCTCGAGGCGCGCCGTCAGGCCGAGGAACAGCACGACCGCGTCGGCCTGCTGCGCGACTTTCACGGCCTCGCTTGCGAGCGTCTCGTGGGGCACCGACCAGAGCAGCTGGAGCTGCGCCTCGCCGTACGATTCCTGGGCGTCGACCCGCAGCCGGTAGCTGCGGCCTGCCTCGAGCTGGAGCGGCTCGCTCTGGACGAGCCGCGGGTCCGGGAACTCGCCGTCATGTGTCGGATAGACCGACCGGATCACGAGACTGTCGTCGAGGAAGAGCTGAAACTTGAGCGTGCCGACCAGGCCGAGCCGATAGGTGCCGCTCGCGGCCGGCCGCAGCGCGCCCGTCCAGCGCACCCCAAAATCGTCGACATTCATGTCCTGGCGCGGCGCCCCGTCATGCCAGTTGGCGTCGAGGATCGTGTCCGTGCCGCTGAAGCGGGGCGCGCCCTCCATCGTCCGACTCCCGAAGTACTCGACACGCAGCCCGTGCCGACGCTCGGGCGTGAACAGCACACCGGCCGGTACGACGTCGAGGACCGGAAAGCCGTCGGCGAGGTCCGCGCCGCGGGCGTAGAGCACCCGCGTTCCCTTCGCTACGGCTTCACGAATGCCGCGCAACGGCGTGACGGGGTCCGCCGGCAACCCGTTGTAGTTGCCGAGCAGCATGCGCCACTGGTCGGCGTTGGGCCCGATCACCGCGATGCTGCGGAGGGTCTTGCGCAACGGCAGCACGCCGCCGGCATTCTTGAGGAGCACCATGGACTCGCGCGCGGCCTGGCGCGCCAGCTCGCGATGCGCCGGTTGATCGAGGACGTTGTAGGGGATCCGTGCCCAGCGCACCCGCTCGGGCGAGTCGAACATGCCGAGCTTGAAGCGCGCCAGGAACAGCCGCTTCACGGACGTATCGATCTCGTGCTCGGTGATCAGTCCCTGCTTCACCGCGTCGACCAAGTTTGGGTACACCCTGCCGCACTCGAGGTCGGTGCCGGTCTTTACCCCCAGCGCGGCCGCCTCGGGTGCGGTCTGCACCACCTTGTGGCGCAGGTACATGTCGTCGATCGCACCGCAGTCGGACACGACATACCCGGGGAAGCGCCATTCGCCGCGGAGAATCTCCTTGAGCAGCATGTCGCTGCCGCAGGCGGCTTTGCCGTCGACGCGGTTGTAGGCGCACATCAGAGAGTAGGCGCCGCCCTCGCGGATGCCGGTCGCGAAGTGGGGCAGGTAGCTCTCGCGCAGGTCCCGCTCGCTCACCACGGCGTCGAATTGGTGGCGCTCCGGCTCCGGGCCGCTGTGGACGGCGAAGTGCTTCACGGTTGCGACGGTCTTCAGGTACTTCGGGTCGTCACCTTGCAGCCCGCGGATGAACTGCACGGCGAGGTGGCCCGTGAGGAACGGATCCTCGCCGTAGGTCTCCTGGCCGCGACCCCACCGCGGGTCGCGGAACAGATTGATGTTGGGTGACCAAAAGGTCAGACCTTGATAGCGCTGATGGCTGCCGGTGCGAACGTACTCGTGGTGCTTGGCGCGCGCCTCGTCGGAGATGACGGTCGCCATCCGGAACATGAGGCTGTCATCCCAGGTGGCGGCCAGGCCGATCGCCTGGGGAAAGCTCGTCGCGAGGCCCGAGCGCGCGACTCCGTGCAGCGCTTCGTTCCACCAGTTGTACTCGGGGATGCCCAGCCGCTCGATCGCCGGGGCCACGTCCTTCATCTGGGAGACCTTCTCCTCGAGCGTCATGCGGCCGACGAGGTCGCTGACGCGCACCTCGAATGGGAGCTCCTGGTTCTGGTAGGCCGGCGTCTGCGCCTGCACCCCCCTCGGGTGGCTGAGCGCGTGGCACAGCAGAGCGGCGGCGAGCAGCATCCGTTGCATGCGGGTTTCCGTCTGCGGGTGAAAGCGCAAGCTTGCCAGCGAAGAACGATTAAGCTACACCGCAGCGGCCGCAAGCCGCCCGGGCTATGGATTTGGCGCCGTCTGAGGCGTTAGAATCGCGTGACGCCACCGGAGCCCCCAGTGCCCGACGCTCGCGCCGACAGTTCGGGAGTCGCGTTTCCGCCGCCCTTGGCCTACGCGCTGGGGTTCGGCATCGGGTATGCGTTGGATCGACTGAAACCCGCCCCCGTTGATGCCGGAGCGCGGACCCTGCTCGGCTGCGTCTTCGCCGGCGCAGGCGTTGCGCTCGTGGCGAGCGCCTTCGTTTTGTTCCGCCGGGCCGGCACGAGTCCGGTTCCCATCCAGCCCACTACGGCGCTCGTAGTGCGGGGCCCCTACCGCTTCACGCGCAACCCGATGTACCTCGGGCTCGCAGCGCTCTACGTCGGCGTCGCGCTGCTTATCAACTCACTGTGGCCGCTCGTGGTGTTGCCCGTGGTGCTCATAGTGATCCGGTGGGGGGTCGTCGCGCGGGAGGAGGCGTACCTGGAGCGCGAGTTCGGCGACGAGTATCGGGCGTACCAGGCGCGAGTGCGGCGGTGGCTGTGAGCGTAAGCGAGCTCGACCGCATCTTTCAAGTGGAGCCGTTCCGTGACTATCTCGCCCTGGAGGCTGGAAACAGTGCCAATACGGTCGGAAACTACGTCCGCGACATCGGGCGGCTCATTGCCCACGCGGCGGCCCGGGGCGCCAGCCGCCCCGACGCCATCACCGCGACACAGCTGCGCGAGTTCATCTACGATCTGAAAGACCTCGGCCTCGCCCCGGCCACGATCCGTCGCCAGATCTCGGCGATCCGCACGTACTACCGGTTCCTGATCGGGGAAGGGCACGCGACTCGCGACCCGAGCGAACGGCTCGAATCACCCAAGCAATGGCGCACCTTGCCGACGGTGCTGACCGTAGCCGAGGTGGGGCGGCTGCTCGCGGCGCCCAACACCGACGAGCCGCTCGCGATGCGGGATCGAGCGTTGCTCGAGTTCGCGTACGCGACGGGAGCGCGCGTCTCCGAGGTGGTGGGAATGAGGCCCCAGGATCTCCTGTACGAGGACGGGCTGGCGCGGGTTTTCGGCAAGGGTGCGAAACAGCGCATCGTCCCCGTGGGGCGGCGCGCGCTCGGCGCCGTGGCATTGTACGCGCGCGAAATCCGGCCGCGCTTCGACAAGGGGAAGACGCGGGGCGTCCTGTTTCTCAACGCGCGCGGCACGCCGCTGTCGCGCGTCGGCGCCTGGATGATCATCAAGCGCGCCGCGAAGCTCGCCGGTCTCACCAAGCGGGTCACGCCCCATACCCTGCGCCACAGCTTCGCCACCCATCTGCTCGAGGGCGGCGCGGACCTGCGGGCGGTCCAGGAGATGCTGGGGCACGCCGACCTCGCCACGACGCAGCTCTACACCCACGTGGACCGGGACTACCTGCGGAGCGTGCACCGGCAGTATCATCCGCGGGCCTGAACCGCGCGCACAACCGCCATGCTCTTCGTCCTCGACAACTACGACTCCTTCACGTACAACCTCGTCCAGCTGTTCGGCGAGTTGGGCCAGGAGCCCGTCGTGTACCGCAACGACGCGCTCACGGTCGAAGAGGTGCTCGCGCTGAAGCCGCGCGCAGCGGTGCTGTCGCCCGGACCGTGCACGCCCCGCGACGCCGGGATCCTGGTGCCGCTGGTACGGGCCCTGGCAGGGAAGATTCCCGTGCTTGGCGTCTGCCTCGGCCACCAGGCCATTGGCGAGGCATTCGGTGGCCGCGTGGTACGGGCCGACCGGCTGATGCACGGCAAGACGTGCCCGGTGCTCCATGAAGCGGACGAGCTGTTCGAGGGCATCCCCAGCCCGGTGACCGGCATGCGGTACCACTCGCTCGTGGTCGAGCCCGCCTCGCTCCCCCAGGATCTGGTGATCACCGCCTGGAGCGCGGACCGCCCCAAGGACGCCGAGATCATGGCCATGAAGCACCGGAAGTACCCGATTTACGGCGTGCAATTCCATCCCGAGTCCATCGGGACGGAGCACGGTAAACGGTTGCTGGAGAATTTCTTAGGCGTGGCACGCGCCATGCCCTAGACGTCGCGGCACGCATCTTGTATGTTCCTCCGTGCCTGTCCTCGGCGTGATCCCGGCGCGGCTGGGCTCCAGCCGCCTACCTCGCAAGCCCCTCCTGCCTCTGGCAGGTGAACCTCTCATCATCTGGGTGATCCGCCGCGCCACCGAGGCCCGCGTGTGTGACCGGCTGGTCGTGGCGACCGATACGCGTGAGATCGTGGGCGTGATCGAACGAGCGGGATACGAAGCCGTGCTCACCTCCCCGGACCACCAATCCGGTACCGAACGAGTGTCGGAAGTCAGTGCCAACAAAGACTTTAAAGCCTTCGACCTGGTTGTAAACCTGCAGGGCGACGAGCCGCTCGTGTCGCTCGAGGCGCTGCACGGCGCCGTGGCGCGGGTGCGGGGCGGCGACCCGATCGGGACCGCCGCCGGCACCCTCGACGCCGCGCTCGCGGCCGATCCCAACCGCGTGAAGGTCGTCGTGGATCCGCGCGGGCGCGCGGTGTATTTCTCGCGCGCGGCGGTGCCGTTCGACCGGGACGGTGCCGGCGACGTCGTCTATCACCAGCATGTCGGTGTGTACGCCTACACCCGCGAGGCGCTCGAGCGGTGGGTGCGGCTCCCGCCGGTCCCGGCAGAGCGCTGGGAGCGCCTCGAGCAGCTGCGGCCGCTGTTGCACGGGCTGCCGATCGGCGTAGCGCTGTGCGCGGCGCCCGTCGCCCCAGGCGTGGACACGGCGGCGGATCTGCGATACGCCGAAGCGGCACTGACGCGGCAACTCAAGGAGGTGAGTCCGTGAGCTCGACGAAGTACATCTTCGTGACCGGCGGCGTCGTGAGCTCCCTCGGCAAGGGCATCGCGGCGGCGTCGCTCGGCCGCGTACTCGTCGAGCGCGGCCTCAAGGTCACGATCCAGAAGTTCGACCCGTACATCAACGTCGATCCCGGCACGATGTCGCCGTTCCAGCACGGCGAAGTGTACGTGACGGACGACGGGGCGGAGACGGACCTCGATCTCGGACACTACGAGCGCTTCATCGACCGCTCGCTGTCACAGGTCAACAACGTCACCACCGGCCGGATCTACCAGTCGGTCATCACGAAGGAGCGGCGCGGCGAGTACCTGGGCTCGACGGTGCAGGTGATCCCGCACATCACCGACGAGATCAAGGCCGCGATTCGGCGGCTGGCGCCCGACCACGACGTGGTGATCACGGAGATCGGCGGCACCGTGGGCGACATCGAGTCGCTGCCGTTCCTCGAGGCGATCCGGCAGTTTCGTCAGGAAGTCGGGCGCGACAACACGCTGTTCATCCACCTCACGCTCGTTCCCTTCATCGCCGCCACCGCCGAGCTCAAGACCAAGCCGACCCAGCACTCTGTGCGGGAGCTCATGCAGATCGGGATCCAGCCCGACATCCTCATCTGCCGCACCGAGCGGCCGCTCTCCGAGGAGATCAAGCGCAAGATCGCGCTGTTCTGCAACGTGGACTTCGGCTGCGTGGTGGAGAGCCCCGACGTCAAGTCGATCTACGAGATCCCGCTCAAGCTCCACGAGCAGGGGCTCGACAAGGAAGTGTGCTACCGGCTGCACCTCGACACCAAGGAGCCCGACCTACGCGCATGGGCGCAGATGGTGGACAAGATCCTGGCGCCCCCGGCACGCGTGCGCATCGCCGTGGTGGGGAAGTACACCGAGCTTGCGGACAGCTATAAGAGCATCCACGAAGCGCTGGTGCACGGCGGCATCGCTCACAACTGCGGCGTGCAAATCGATTGGATCGCTTCCGACCGCTTCACCGACCAGGAAGCGGCGGGCGAGCTGCTCGGCTCCTACGACGGGCTGCTCGTGCCGGGGGGGTTCGGCGTGCGCGGCGTGGAGGGAATGCTCGAGGCGATCCGCTGGGCACGAGAGCACAAGCTCCCGTTCTTGGGCATCTGTCTCGGCCTGCAGAGCGCCATCATCGAGTTCGCGCGCAACGTCGTGAAGCTCCCCAACACCAACTCGAGCGAGTTCGAGCCCGAGTGTGAGAACCCCGTGATCGCGCTGATGCGCGCGCAGGAAGGCATCCGCGAGCTGGGCGGTACCATGCGGCTCGGCGCGTATCCCTGCAAGCTGCGGCCTGGCTCGCGCGTCGCGCAGGTCTACGGCACCCTCGAGGCGAGCGAGCGCCACCGGCACCGCTACGAGGTGTCGAACGCCTACCGTGACGTGCTCGCCGAGTACGGCATGCGCTGCTCCGGCCTCTCACCTGACGGCTCGCTGGTCGAGATGATCGAGCTGCCGGACCACCCGTGGTTCATCGGCTGCCAGTTTCATCCCGAGCTCAAGTCGCGCCCGATGCGCCCGCATCCTCTGTTCGCAGGTTTCGTCGGTGCGGCGCTGGGCCGGCACCGAGCGCGGCCGGCGGCCGCGCGGGCGGACACCGCGTCGGAGCTCGCGCGTTTCGGCGACTGAGCCATGGGCCAGCACTTCGGAGCCACCCCGTTCCTCATCGCGGGGCCCTGCGTCGTCGAAGCGGACGAGCTCAACCTGCGAGTCGGTGAAGCGCTCGCCGAGCTCGGCACCAAGCTCGGCGTGCACGTCATCTACAAGGGGTCCTTCGACAAGGCGAACCGCTCGCGCCTGAAGGGCGCCCGCGGCCCCGGCCTCGAGCGCGGCCTCCAGGCGCTCGCCACGGTCCGCTCCGAGACCGGCCTGCCCATCCTCACCGACGTCCACGACGCGGGTCAGGTGCTCGCGGCCGCCCAGGTGGCCGACGTGCTGCAGATCCCGGCGTTCCTGTGCCGCCAGACGGACCTGCTCGTCGCCGCCGGACGTGCCGGGCGCGCGGTCAACGTCAAGAAGGGCCAGTGGCTGTCGCCCGACGGGATGCAGGGTGCGGTCGAAAAGGTGCGGGCGGGGGGGGCCCCGGAGGTGGCGGTGACCGAGCGAGGCACATTCTTCGGCTATGGCGATCTGGTGGTGGACATGCGGAACTTCGCCCGGCTGCGGGCGGCCTGCGGCGTCCCGGTCGTGTACGACGCCACCCACGCGGTACAGCAGCCGGGCAAGGGCGAGGGCGGCTCGAGCGGCGGCCTACGGGAATTCATCCCGCCGCTCCTGTACGCGGCCGCCGCCGCCGGCGCGGACGGGTTCTTCCTCGAGACGCACCCCGACCCCGACCGCGCGCCGTCCGACGGGCCGAACATGCTGCCGCTCGACCAGCTGCCAGCGATCGTGAGCGTGGCGCTCGAAGTCTGGCAACGGGCGCGGGAGGCGGTCCGTGCCTAGCGGGCGAACTCCGTTCGAGCGAGGTTCGCGTCTCCGCGTCGACGCAGCGCGCAAGGATGGTCCGGGCCGGACGCGAGGGGGGCGCAGGGGCGAAGGGGCTGGCCCAGGGAGGGGCCGGGGGCGGTTGTACGGGCCAGCCCCGGAGTCCTTGCGCCCCACGAGCGTCGGCCGCGCCAGGATGGTCTGTCGATGATCGACGCCGCGCTCGCCCGCCGCCTGAAGCTCGTCGGCTTCGACGTCGACGGCGTCCTCACCGACAACGGCGTCTACCTCGGTATGGTCGGCGACCACCCCGTCGAGTTCAAGCGCTTCCACATCCAGGACGGGCTGGGAATCCGACTGCTCCAGACCGCGGGGCTCGTCGTCGTGTGGGTGAGCGGCCGCGAGTCCGCCGCGACGGCGCAGCGCGCGCGCGAGCTCGCGATCGACGAAGTGATCCAGGACCCGAGCGCGCGCAAGCTTCCCGTGTTCGAAGCGCTGCGCGAGCGGCGCGGGCTCGCCTGGGAAGAGTGTGCCTTCGTGGGAGACGACCTCGCGGACCTGCCGCTGCTCACGCGCGTGGGGCTTCCCATCGCGGTGCCGAACGCCGTCACCGAGGTGAAAGCGGCAGCGCGCGTCGTGACCGCGGTGCCCGGCGGGCAGGGCGCGGCCCGGGAAGTGGCGGAGTTGGTCCTGCGGGCGCGGGGCGAGTGGCAGGACCTCTTGTCGCAGTACTTCGTGGAGCGTGGCGATGTCGCGCACCGAGCCCATCGATCTCGTTGAGCGCGGGCGCCGGGTCCTGGCCCTCGAAGCGGGGGCGATCCGACGGGTCGCCGAGCGGCTGGGGCCCCCGTTCGCGGCAGCGGTGCGGCTGCTCGCCGCAGCACCGGGCCGGCTCATCGTCTCGGGCGTCGGCAAGTCGGGGCTGATCGCGCGCAAAATCGCCGCGACGCTCACCTCGACCGGCACGCCCGCGTCGTTCCTCCATCCCGTGGACTCGCTGCACGGCGACCTGGGCATCGTCGACCGCGACGACGCGGCGATCCTGCTCTCGAAGAGCGGCGCGTCGGACGAGCTGTTCGGGCTCGTGGGTCAGCTCAAGCGGCTGGGCGTGCCCATCATCGCGATCACCGGCGATGGCGAATCGATCCTCGCGCGTCAGGCGGACGTCGTGCTCGATGCGAGCGTCACCGAGGAAGCGTGTCCCGAGACGCTGGCCCCCACGGCCAGCACGACTGTCGCGCTCGCGCTGGGCGACGCGCTCGCGGTTGCCCTGCTCGAGGTGAAAGGCTTCCGCCGCGACCAGTTCGCCGCGCTCCACCCCGGCGGGGCGCTGGGGCGTAACCTGTTGCTTCGGGTCGCGGACGTGATGCTCACGGCCGACGTGCCCACCCTCCTCCCCGACCGCCCGATGCGCGAGTGCGTCGTGCTGCTCGCGGAGAAGCGGGGCACGGTGGCGATCGTGGACCCAGGCGGCGGTCTCGTCGGCGTGGTCACCGCCGGAGACCTGACGCGCCTGATGGAGAAGACCAATCACTTCCTCGACCTCCCCGTCGGCCAAGTGATGACCCAGACCCCGAAGGCCACGACCCCCGACGAGCTGGCCGGCGCCGCGGTGCGCGTCATGGAGCAGCACGGCATCATGGCGCTGCCCGTGCTTGACGGCGGCCGCAAGGTCATAGGCATTGTGCACCTGCACGACCTTATGAAAGCGGGAGCGGCGTAAATGCGAACGACGTCACGCCCCCGTGCTACGCCTTCGTGCTACGTAGTTCTGTGCTACGTCGTCTGGTGCGGGGTGTCGGTCGGGGCCTGCGAGTCAGGTATAAAGCCCACCGCGACCATCACCGCAGCCGACACGGCCGATCAGGTGATGGCCAACATGTCGCACTACGTGACCGCAGCGGGGATCCAGCGGGCCCACGTGCGCGCCGACACCGCGTACTTCTACTCGCCCATGCAGACCGCCGAGCTGCGCAGCGTGCACATCACATTCTATGACCCCCGCGGCGCCGAGACGTCGACGCTCACGGCGCGCGAGGGAACCTACCATTGGGGGCGCGGTGACATGGAGGCACGCGGCAACGTGGTCGTGGTGCGCACCGACGGTGCCACGCTGCGCACCGAAGTCTTGCGCTACAGCCAGGTGAAGAACCAGGTGAGCTCCGACAAGCCGTTCGTGTTCGACGAGCCGAATCGCCACATCGAGGGCGAAGGCTTCACCTCGGATCCCGACTTCAAGGTCGTGACGGCGGTCCGCCCGAAGGGGACGGGCGGCAAGTTCACGCTGCCGAATCAATGATCGTCCCGCTCGTGCTCCTCGCGCTGGCACAGCGGCCCACCCCTCCGGCCGGGGACACCACAGCGGGACGCCCCTGCGTCGTGGATATCGACTCGGTTGGTGGACGGGCGCAGCAGGTCGAGGTGCGTAAGGGCGAGACCAACGTGTTCGCGGGCGGCGGCGTGCTGGCGCATTGCCGGGGGACGGGGAGCACCTTGTCCGCCGACAGCGTGGCCTGGTTCGCCGGGATCGGGCGGTTCGACATGATCGGGCAGCGGCACCTCGTGCACATCCGCGACACGACCCTCACCCTGGACGCCGCGAATGCCTCGTATTTCCTGCACCAGGAGCGGCTCGAGGCGCACAAGAACGTGGTCGCGGTGAATCGCATCACCGGGTCGGTGCTGCGCGGCCCGAACCTCACCTACTACCGGGCCCTGAAAGGCGTCCGCGATACGCTCGAGATGTACGCCTCTGGACGCCCCACGATCGACTACCGGTCGAACGCCGACTCGGGCGAGCCGTACGTCATCGTAGGAGACCGGGTGCGCTTCAAGGGGAACGACCGGATGTGGGGCGGTGGGAAGGTGACCATCGACCGGAGCGACTTCGCCGCCCGCGGCGATTCGATGCAGCTCGATCAGGGCGCAGGGTTCGCCGTCCTGGTGGGTCG
>Ga0209375_1000098_pt1 | contig 75960 bp, 65 predicted proteins | sample GraSoiAngelo_131_FD_185888 | JGI IMG/M metagenome (GOLD analysis project Ga0209375, IMG submission 185888) | Grasslands soil microbial communities from the Angelo Coastal Reserve, California, USA - 14_0929_02_30cm (SPAdes) (version 2) | ecosystem: Environmental > Terrestrial > Soil > Grasslands ...
AGACGGAGGCCGTGCTCGAGGACGCGTACATCCTGGTGCACGACAAGAAGATCTCCTCGATGAAGGACCTCCTCCCGGTCCTCGAGAAGGTGGCGCAGGCGGGCAAGCCGCTGCTCGTCGTTGCCGAGGACCTGGAGGGCGAGGCGCTGGCCACGCTGGTGGTCAACAAGCTGCGCGGCACCCTCAAGGTCTGCGCCGTGAAGGCCCCGGGGTTCGGCGACCGGCGCAAGGAGATGCTCACCGATATCGCGATCCTCACCGGCGGCAAGGTGATTTCCGAGGAGCTGGGCTTGAAGCTCGAGAACACGGTGCTCGACGATCTCGGCCATGCGAAGCGGATCCTCATCGACAAGGACAACACCACGATCATCGGTGGCAAGGGCAAGCAGCCCGACATCCAAGGCCGCATCGGCCAGATCAAGGCGGCGATCGAGAAGTCCACCTCGGACTACGACAAAGAGAAGCTGCAGGAGCGGCTCGCGAAGCTGGCGGGCGGAGTCGCCGTCATCAACGTGGGGGCCGCCACCGAAACCGAAATGAAGGAGAAGAAGGCCCGGGTCGAGGACGCGCTGCACGCGACCCGCGCCGCGGTCGAGGAGGGCATCGTGCCCGGCGGTGGCGTGGCGCTACTGTGGTGCCAGAAATCGCTCGACAAGCGCAAGGGCGCCGATGACGACGAGAAGACTGGCATCGAGATCGTCCGCCGCGCACTCGAGGAGCCGATCCGAATCATCGTTCAGAACGCGGGTGCCGAGGGCGCAATCGTCGTGGGAAAGGTGAGGGAGTCGGCCAAGCTCAACTACGGCTACAACGCCCAGACCGACGAGTACGAGGATCTGGTCGCGGCCGGCGTCATCGACCCGACCAAGGTCACCCGCACGGCGCTGCAGAACGCCGCGTCCATCGCGGGACTGCTCCTCACCACCGAGTGCGTGGTGGTGGAGAAGAAGGAGAAGGAGAAGATGCCCCCGATGCCCGGCGGCGGTGGCATGGGCGGGATGTATTGATCACAGCGACACGGTGTACACGGACGCGCAGTAGTCACGTAGGTTCACGGAGTAGCCAAGGAGTCGAGATATATGTACGCACGCAATGTGTCCCTGCATCTGAAAGCCAACACGGCCGGTGAGTTCACCCAGACGCTCGAGAAGAACGTCCTGCCCCTGCTTCGGAAACAGCATGGCTTCAAGGACGAGATTTCATTCGTTGCCTCGGACCGCTCCGAAGCGGTTGCGATCAGTCTGTGGGATCGGAAAGAGGACGCGGACAACTATAACCGCGACATCTATCCGCAGGTGCTGACGAGCCTGGCGAAGGTGGTTGAGGGAACACCGAAGGTCGAGGCCTTCGAGGTTTCGAACTCGACCTTCCACAAGATCGCCGCAAGCAACTAGGACCGACCGGTCGGCGCGGCCGCTCGTAGCTCCGGTCTGCTTCAAGGCCGACCGGTCTGGTCAGGGAAGGGGGGCGGCCCAGTCCGCCCTTCTTTCTCGTCCGTAACGGGATGATGAAGGATCTCAGCCGGCAGCACCAGGACGAGCAGAGACAGGTTAACGAGGGAGTCCAATGGCACCGATCACACTCCAGCGCCTCGTAAAGGAGCTGGACAAGCTGAAGCCAGAGCCGGACGCGGCACGGCTCAAATCGCACGATTACGCCCGCCGGCTCGCCCGAATGATCCGACAACTGCGGGAGCGAGGCTTAGACGCTGATCGGGCCGCCGCCACAGCGGCGCTCGCGGAGGCGCTCAAGCGGGGAGCCATCACGGCTCCCGTGGGGGCCAACCTTCACACGCGGCTTGGCCTGGCGTGACGACGAGGCCCACGACCTTGGCACGACCCACCATCGTGGTAGACAGCTGCATCTGGAAGGTTTATCCCACGGGGCGCATCACGGTTTATGGGAAGGATGAGTTTGGGTTGCTGTTCGAGCTCGGGACCGGCCCCGAGCGCAAGCGCCGCTTCACTCGCTATTCGCCTCTGGGATCCAAGAGTACCGACGCATCCCTCGCTGAGCTCACTGAGCGGGAGCTCCTGGACCTCTTCCATCAGTCGCAGCCCGCGTGGACGTCGCCTGAGGGGGGATACGGAGTGCGTTGAACGGAGCGCCGAATCGGTCCTGGTTGTCGCTGGTGGTGAGTTTCGTAGTTGAGTTTCTCGCTCCTCTTGCGAAGGCTGCGTACGCGCCCGAAGATGTCCCAGGCAGTGTTTGCCCGCTACCTGAACGTCCGTACGAAACTCGTTCAGGCCTGGGAGTCCGACCGTACGACGGAGGGGACATTGACTCCCGCACAACTTAAGCGCGAGTTACAGCGCATCGCCTGGGGGCAAGTGCGACTCGCCCAGAAGCTGGGCGTGTGGCCAAGTGAAGTCCGGGATTGGCTCGCGGGCAAGGAGCCTGTGCCGGAGGTGGTCGCTTCAGATATACGGCATCTGCCTTCTCGCAATCTGCGCCCACCACGGACCCCGTAGGGCGGCGCGTGAATGAACTTGAGTGTAGTGAGTCACTGTGTGTTGGTTTGAACCTCAGGGGGTCGGAAAAAGCGACGACGCCCTGAAGCCCCGCCTCCGCTCCGCTCGCCGGGCTACGCCCGGCGCCGGCCCTTACGGGCCGGGCGCGTCAAATCCCGCCGTCCCGACTGAGTGAAGATCAAGCCCTGCAGCGACTTTCGCTGCGGGGCTTTTTTCTTCGCCCTTCGCTTTGTAACGCCATCCAAAGAAAGCGCAACATGGGGGTTGCATTTAAAACGAGTGGCTGGTATAATACGCAACACAAATGTTGCATATCTCGTAAACGCCTCTTACCTGGTTATGGAGGAATCAATCGATGGCTGTCAAAACGCAAACACCCAACGACACGGTGAGCACCGATCGGATCGAAAAACGGGTCGTGCTCCGAGCCCCACGTATGCGCGTGTGGCGCGCCCTCACGAACGCGGAAGAGTTTGGAACCTGGTTCCGCGTAAAACTCGAGGGCGCGTTTACCGAGGGCAGGCCGGTCCGGGGCCGGCTCAGCATACCGGGCTACGAGCACGTGACGCTGGAAATGCTGGTCGAGCGCATCGACCCGGAGCGCTACTTCTCGTATCGCTGGCACCCCTACGCCGTCGATCCCGCCGTGGACTACTCGGCCGAGCCCACGACGCTGGTCGAGTTCAAGCTCGAGGATACGGACGGGGGCACCGCCGTCACCATTGTGGAGTCCGGGTTCGATCGTATCCCGCTCACCCGTCGTGCCGAAGCGTTCCGCATGAACGACAACGGCTGGACCGGGCAGATCGAGCAACTCGCTAAGTATGTCGAGTAAACGCAGCGCCGCCGCGCTGCAGCTGCCCCCCCCCGGCGCGGTGCCGTTGTTCGCCGCGTTGGGCGACGCGACTCGGCTTCGCCTGCTGGGACGCCTGTCCGCCGGCGGGCCGCTTTCGATTACTCGTCTCAGTGAAGGCACCGGGGTGACGCGTCAGGCGATTACGCGTCACCTCCATGCACTCGGGCGTGTGGGGCTGGTGCGCCACGCCCGCCGGGGGCGTGAGCGGGTCTGGGACCTGAACCGCGAACGCCTGGAGAGAGCCAAGCGGTACATCGACCAGATCGCGGCGCAGTGGGACGACGCGGCCGAGCGCTTGAGGGCGTTCGTCGAAGACTAACAAGGGAGAAGAGAGGCCGGAATGTTGCTGCTCGCAGTTTTCTTGGCCGTACAGACACCGGTCGATTCCGTTGCGCTCGTGACGCGCGACATCCCCAATTTCTGGCGCGCCTACGACCTCGCCGCGGGCAAGGATAGCGCCGAGCGGACGCGCATCTTCCAGACGGTGTACCTCCAGCCCGGCTCCCCCGGATTACGCGACTGGATGCGTGTGCGCCTGATGAACCGGGACACGGTGCGAGCGCGGATGATCGCGTCCGGATGGACCACCGCTCGGCTGGACTCGCTGAGTCGCGACTCCCTCGAACGCGCGAGCGCGCCGTTCGCAGAGCAGTCGGCCGTCGAGGAGCTGCTCCACGCGCTGCGCGCGTACCCCCGCTATTACGCGGCCGTGCGCGCGAGGACGCTCGCGGTCGATACCAACTCCGCCATCAGGCAGGGCATCCGCCAGGGTCTCGCGAAACTCGCCGAGCTCTATCCCGCAGCCCGCTTTCCCAACATCTACTTCCTGATCGGCACCCTCTCGACCGGCGGCACCACTTCGCGGAGCGGCATGCTCATCGGGACGGAGCAGTCCGCGAGCGGCCCCGATACGCCGCTCGACGAGCTCCCCGCCTGGGCGCAGAAGGGCTTCCCCACGCATCGTTTCGAATCGCTCGTTGGCCTCGTCGTGCACGAGGCGGTGCACACCCAGCAGGAGTCCATGCCCCCGGGCCAGCACGACACGCTCCTGCGCCACGCGCTCGGCGAAGGCATCGCCGATTTCCTCTCCGAGCTCGCGGTGGGACCGTGGGCGGCGAACACGCCGCGCCAGATCTACGGGCGCGCGCATGAGCACGACGTCTGGGTGGACTTCCAGGACGAAATGGAAATGGCCAGTGATTCGATAATCCGCACGTGGATGTACAACGGCATGGTGCCGCCGGACAAGAATCACGGCGCGGTCGACATCGGCTACTGGGTGGGATATCGCATCGCCGCCGCGTGTTACGCGCGCGCCGCCGATAAACGCGCGGCGGTGCGCGAGCTGCTCGAGTTACGTGACCCGGTCGCGGTCCTGCGCGAGAGCGGCTACGCGCCTTAAAACTCGGGATGCGATTCATGAAGACGACCATTCCCGACGGGCCATTCACAGAGACCAACCAATTAAGGGAGAGAAGAGCGATGACCAAGCACAAGACCGGGACCCGTGAACAGTGGCTTGCGGCGCGGCTCGAGCTGCTTAAGGCGGAGAAGGAGCTGACGCGGCGCAGCGACGAGCTGGCGCGGCGACGGCAGGAGCTGCCGTGGGTCCGGATCGACAAGCAATACCGATTTGACACCGACGAGGGGAGCGCCTCGCTGGCAGACCTCTTCCGAGGACGCTCGCAGCTCCTCGTCTACCACTTCATGTTCGGGCCCGACTACACGGCGGGATGTCCGTCCTGCTCGGCGATCGCGGACGGTTTCAACGGCTCCGTCGTCCACCTGGCGAACCACGACGTCACGCTTGCGGCGGTGTCGCGGGCGCCGCTCGCGAAGCTGCAGGCGTACAAGCGGCGGATGGGGTGGACGTTTCCCTGGGCGTCCTCGTCCGACAACACTTTCAACTACGACTTCCATGTGACGCACACCAAGGAGGAGTGGGAGGCGGGAGCCGTCGAGTACAACTTCCGCTCGATGGATTTTCGACTGCCCGTGTCAGGCGAGAATGATCCCTTCATCACCCAGATCACTGCGAGCGTTGGAACAGACTGGCCGACGTACAGGCAAGAAGGGCCAGGTATGAGCGCGTTCGTGCTGGAGGATGGGGTGGTTTACCACACCTACTCCGCGTACGAGCGCGGAGTGGACGGCCTCTGGGGCATGTACCAGTGGCTCGACCGTGCGCCCAAGGGGCGCAACGAGACGGGGCTCTGGTGGCGCCGCCATGACGAGTACGACAGCGAGTGATCGCCACGACGAGCACTGGGGCAACCCAACAAAAAAGGGAAGAGACGAAGGGGTCGGGGGTTCAAATCCCACTACGTCCACGGCCTCGGTGAGCGTCGGCGACACGAGGTGCTGATTCTCGAGTCGCCGTCGGGCGATGTTGTTCATTGCGGCGTCACCGCCTCCGCTTCAATATTGAAAACCCATGGCGACACGCGATCGCACGTCCGCAGCGCCCGGCGCCGGACGCACAGCGAAGCGCTCGGGGGAGCCACTGCCGAGCGTCCACAGCTCCGAGAGCGACCGGACCTACCACTTGCATCGAGTGATCGGCAAGGGAGGTTTCGGAGAAGTCTACCTCGCGACGCCACACCCTCGGGGTGCGCTACCACCGCAAGTTTGCGTCAAGATCACTGATCGCCTCTCGCCGTGGCTGCGCGAGTCGTACTTCGCGGAGCTCCTCTACCGCGAGCCGCGCGCGCTGCGCGTCCTCGATCGATTTGTCGTCGTCGACGGAGCACGCACACGGTACTGCCTGGTCATGGAATATGCGGAGCACGGCGATCTCGGCGCCTGGCTCGAGCGCAAGGGGCCGCAGCCCGAGCGCTTGGTACGCCGCGAGATTGCCGGGATCCTGGCGGTGCTCGATGCGCTGCATCGGGGACAGGCGCTCCACCGAGACCTGACGCCGTTCAACGTGTTCGTGTGCGAACACGAGCAGCTCAAGCTCGGCGACTTTGGGATTGCGACACACCAGCTCAGCCGTCGCGGCGTCACCGCCGATGCGTTCAACCTGTTCAACGTACCAAACGAGATCGCATGGGGGAGGGTGCGACGCTGGCAGCAACGCGACGACATCTACCAAGTGGGGCTGATTGCCGTAATGCTGCTTCGTGGTGACATCGCCAGCCCGATTCGCAGCCGCGATGTCCGCACGCTGCCCTGCAGTGATCACCTGAAGGAGGTCATTCACCGCTGCTTGGGCGTTCGCGGCAAGCGCTACGAGGCCGCGGGCGAGCTGATGACGGCGCTCGCGCACCCACGCCAGGAGCCTCGACTCGGTCGCGTGCGGGGTCTCGCGGGCAAACACCTGTCGTTCACGGGCTTCCTGAGCCGGCCGCGGAGCGAAGCGATCGTCGCCGCGAAAAGGGCGGGCGCCATCGTGCAGGCGAAACCGGGTCGCACGACGGATGTCTTGGTCCGCGGCCGAACCAATGCGTTGCAGATTGCCGGTAAGGTTGGCGGCTTGAAGCTCATGGAGGTCCGGCGTCTGGCGGCGAGGGGACACGTCGTGACGGTGATCGGAGATCGTCAGTTCTGGCGGCTGGTGGCAGCGACGTCCTCCCGTCGGAAGACGAATCACCGCAAAAGGGCTGGTCCATCGTAGGTTTTCAAACGTCAGTCGCCGCGGTCGGCATGGGTCCCTTTCTTCCCCTGGCCTTTCAAAATCCGCACGATCGCAACGATTGTGTTCCAATTCCGTGTCGTCACCGGTACGCCGCACAGTTTGTCGATCTGGCCAAGATAGCCGATCGTTCTCATGTGACGACGGTACACTCCGAAGACGAATCGGTTTTTCAGCGCGACGACTCGCAACAGCCACTCCCCACTTGGCGGAAGTCTGATCGGAAGGGACGCCCGGACGCGGCCGGCTTTCGACAGGATGCTCACGAATCGAACAACATCAGGGCGCGACGGCTCAGTTCCAAACGGATTCTCCGTCTCCAGACGGATAAGATCGCGGCCGTCGCACAGCACGACTTCCGTTTCGAATGGCAGCTTCCGGAGCAATGCAGCACGGAACTTTGCTCGAGATCCGGGTTTGCGAACGACAAACGTGCCTGCAGCACCCACATTCACGACATCATAGTCGCGCAGTTCTCTTGAGAGGATGCTGGGGCGAAACGTCCGGTGCCCACCAACATTGACACCCCGGAGGAAAACAACGAGAGCCATACCGGGATAAAGAAAGGCGCGGCGCGCCACGCCACCAGGTGCCCGGTAGACTGAGGATCGACGAAACGAATCGCCTCCAGCGCCCCTGGTGCCGTCATCGGCCCGCGCCTCCAGGACTCGATATTCGCTGTGTACCATCCCACCCACGTACTCTACGGCTGAATCGGGCACTTGAAGTCGTTCGCCGGAACCCGCGTGACAGTGACATCGCCCGCCGCGTCGGCGGCGAGCACCGCTGCCTCCGACGTCAAGAGGTACGGTGTCACGTTCCAAGTCACCGCATGAAACTTCCAATGCCCGCCGTGGTAGCCCCGCACCCCTGGAATGACGCCCACCACACCCAACTGCCCAGGGGCCGCCGCCCCGGGGAAGCCGTAGAAGTTGTCGGTCCCCTCCTGGGGGGTAGCCGCGGGCGGCACGACGGTTCGAACCATCTCTCCGTTGTAATAGCAGCAGCCGGCGGGGAACACGAACGGCGGGGGGCCGTTGCTCGCCGCGGCGAACGCCGGAGCGGCGATTCCCCGTTCAACGGCTGCGGGCTCGGCGCAGCCCAGCAGCGCCAGGGTGAGAGCCGCGCGCGCCACCGGCGCGACCCGATCCGAGCTCATCAGCATAGACACGTGTCCCTCCCTGGTGGGTGATCCGAAGACCGCCCGCCGTTTGAGGTGAAGATGATGCGTCCATACTTGTGAACAGATGAGACCGGGGAAAAATTCTCTACCAGCATGATGGCCCTCGACCCGGAACGGAAGCGCGCACTGTTCGAGGCGACGGCGCTTCCACTCACTACGGCACTCTACAACACGGCGCTGCGCCTCACGGGCGCGTCCGCCGACGCCAGCGACCTTGTGCAGGAGACCTTCCTCCGGGCCTATCGCACGTTCGAGAACTTCTCGCTCGGAACGAACTGCAAGGCGTGGCTGTTGACCATTCTGTACTCGATTCACATCAACCAGCGGAAACGGGCGGAGCACACCACGATCGCTCTGCCCCCGGAGGAAGTGGAGGCGCTCCTCGATGAGGACGCGGGGGACGACCAACGCCTACCGGAGCTCGACGAGCGGTGGGGGCCGGAGGTTGACCGCGCGCTGGGGGACCTAGCCGAACCCCTGCGCGCCGCGATCCTCCTCGTCGACATCGAGCAGCTGCCTTATGAAGAAGCTGCCGCCGCGCTTGGATGGCCGGTTGGGACGCTGCGCTCTCGGCTGTTCCGCGCTCGGAAGCGGCTGTTCGCCACACTCGAGGGATACGCCCGGGCGACAGGGTACCTGAGGAAGCCCGTGAGGCCGGAATGACGGGATACCATCCACTGGGCGAAGAGATCCAGGACTTTGCGGATGGGCGGCTGACGCCGGCCCGGCGGGAAGACCTGGAGGCACACCTCGCGACGTGTCCGCAGTGCGGTCGAGAGCTCGAGCGGTTGCGCTGGGTGAAGGAGGGGACGGCACGTCTCCCGATGCATGAGCCCCCACTCGATCTCCCGGCTCGAGTCGCGCAGGCCCTCGACAGCGAGGACCGCCGGGGTTCCCGCGCGAGTCCGTTGCGCCGGTACCTCCTAGCCGCCGCCGGTGTCCTGGCCGCAGCCGCCGCTGTCGTCATCCTGTTGAGCCGCGGTCCCCGAGACCTTCCGAGCGCGGTGGGGCGCGATTTCGCGGCCTACAGGAAGGCGGTTCTCTCGCTGGATACCGCGAGCGGCGATGGGCCGACGCTCGAGCGCTACTTCGCGTGGCGCGGCCTTGCGTTCCGAACCCGCGTGTTCGATCTGGGGATGATGGGCTACGGGCTCGTCGGTGCGCGCGTGCATCGCCTCGACGGCCGGCCGAGCGCCCTCTTCGCCTACCGGGGCGTCGGCGACCACACGCTCATGTGCCAAATGTTCGAGGGATCGCTGGACGAGCTGCCCCAGGGCGGTGAAGCCCGGGAGCACAACGGGATCGAGTTCCGGATCTTCAAGCAGCACGGGTTGACCCTCGTCTTTTGGATGGAGGGGTCGGTCGTGTGCGTGCTCGTCTCTGACGTCCCGGGCGAAGATGTCGTACAGCTCGCGTATGCCAAGGCGGTGAAGGTCTAAGCGCCCTCGCTGTGGGCTTGACGGCCGGCCCCTCGCCACGTATATAACCAGTCAGTTATGCACGACGTCCATCGCCTCGACGCCACCTTCGCCGCCCTCGCCGACCCCACCCGCCGGGCGATCCTCGCCCGGCTCGCGTCGGGTCAGGCGTCGGTGACGGAGCTGGCCCACCCGTTCGCCATGAGCCAGCCCGCGATCTCCAAGCACCTCAGAGTCCTGGAGCGCGCCGGCCTGGTCTCGCGCGGCCGCGACGCGCAGCGGCGGCCCCGCCGCCTCGAGCCCAAGCGGCTCGGCGAAGCCACCAGGTGGCTGGAACGCTACCGCCGGCTGTGGGAAGGGAACTACCGGCGCCTCGACGCCCTCCTCGAGCGGCTCAAGACCAAGGAGAACAAATGGGAACCCTGAAGGTCACGACCCCCTCGGACCGCGAGATCGTGATGACGCGCGTCTTCGATGCCCCACGCAAGCTGGTCTTCGACGCCCATACCAAGCCCGACCTGGTCAAGCGGTGGTTGTTGGGACCGCCCGGCTGGTCGATGCCGGTGTGCGAGATCGATCTGCGGGTCGGGGGCAAGTACCGCTACGTGTGGCGACAGGACAACGACGGCACCCAGATGGGGATGGGCGGCGTGTACCGCGAAATCGTGGCGCCCGAGCAGATCGTCAACACCGAGAAGTTCGATGAGGCGTGGTACCCGGGCGAGGCCGTGGACACGCTCCTCCTCGTCGAGCGGGCCGGCCGGACGACCCTCACGCAGACCGTGCTCTACGAGTCGCGGGCGGCACGCGACGCAGTCCTCAAGTCCGGCATGGAGAAGGGCGTGGCGGCGAGCTACGACCGGCTCGCCGAGCTGCTGGCGTCGACCAAGAGGTGACCAATGACCGTTCCAACGGCAACAACAAGCACGCAGCCCCGTCGCCCGTGGCGCAGCGTGGTGGCAGTACTCGCGGGGTTCGTCGCGGTCGCCGTCCTGTCGCTCGGCACCGATCAGGTGCTGCATGCGCTCCAGATCTATCCGCCCTGGGGCCAGGCGATGGCTGACTCGCTCTTCCTGCTGGCGACGGCCTATCGCATCGTCTACGGTGTCGTGGGCGGCTACGTCACCGCTCGGCTCGCGCCCGATCGGCCCATGAAGCACGCCGTGGCGCTTGGCATCGTGGGCCTCGTGGTGAGCACGCTGGGCGTGGTCGCAACCATCGGCAAGGGCCCCGCCTTCGGACCCCTGTGGTATCCAATTGTCATCGCGCTCACAGCCTTGCCCTGTGCCTGGCTCGGCGGAGTACTGTACCGCCCGCGCGTTCACTAATGAAGAGAGAGGACTACATGCAAAAGATCGTCCCGTTCCTGTGGTTCGACGGCAAGGCCGAAGAGGCGATGAACTTCTATGTGTCGATTTTCAAGAATTCGAAGGTCGTGCGCGTGTCGCGCTATGGAGACGCGGGGCCCGGGCCGAAGGGGTCGGTCATGTCCTGCACCTTCCAGCTCGAAGGTCAGGACTTCTACGCCCTGAACGGCGGCCCGCAGTTCAAGTTCACGCCGGCCATCTCGTTGTTCGTGAACTGCGAGACGCAACAGGAAGTGGACGAGCTGTGGAAGAAGCTGTCAGCAGGCGGTAGAGAAGATCAATGCGGCTGGCTCCAGGACAAATACGGTCTCTCATGGCAGATCATTCCCACGGCCCTCGGTCGAATGCTGGGAGACAAGGATCCCGAGAAGGCAAACCGGGTCATGCAGGCCATGCTGCAGATGAAAAAGATCGACATCAAAGGCCTGCAGCAGGCCTACGCGAATCAGAGTCGGTAGCCGACCAGCGTCCCCGGGGCGGTCCGCAGGAAAAGCATGCCGGCAACGTCGTCCACCGCGTACACCGGCTCGCGCTCCTTGCCCAGATCCACGCGCGCGCGCGGCTGCGCGCTGTCCTTGTCGATCTGGAGCAGGACGTTGCCGTTCCCCTCGGGCGCGCGCGTCAACATGAAGACCGACCCGGGGACCGCGAGCGAGGCCTTGAATCGCTTCGTCGCCAGCGCCGCCGACTGGCTCGCGTAGCCCTGCAGTTGCGCTCCGCCCTGCGTGTACGCCGTCGCGAGCTGCCCGGTGATGCGTCGCGCGGTAGAATCCGTGGCGTTGCGCGACGCTTGGGCGAAGGCATCGCCGTATGCCGAAGCCGCGGCGCCGTACAGGCCGGCGCGCACCGCGTTGAGCGCATGGAGCGCGCGCAGCAGCCCCGGAAGCTGGGGCGCCGGGTAATAGACCTGCTGCTTCACCTGCCCATCCCGCGCTACCACGACGAGGTTTTGCGGCGCGATGAGGACGAGCCCTGCGGGCCGGATCTCCATGTCGACCGGATCCTCGTCGCCCTGAAGCTTGATCTCGCCGCCCAGCGCGCGGAAGGTGCCGGCGTTGCGATCCACCGCGTACAGCCGGTGGTCGTGGCTCGCGAAGACATAGAGCATCGTCCCCTCGACGGCATGGTGCAGGGAGTACCGCGCGGCATTGTAGTCGTCCGGATTCCCCCCCCACGGCTTGCCGCTCTCGATCGCGTCCTTGAACTTGGGCTCACCCGAGGCGAGATCGATGACGTTCACCTCGGCGTTCGTCGCCGGGTCGGGGCGCGAGATGTAAAGCAGGCCCGCCGGCGTGAGCTCGGCGTAGGTGAGCTGGCCCTTGATCTTCACGTCCTTCTTGAGGCGCAGCGTCGCCGTAGCCACGTCCAGCACGTTCACGAAGGTGCGCGACTCGGCGTCCACCGCCAGCACGGCGGAGCCGCCGGCGATCATCGCGTCCGTCACGGTGCCACGCATGCGCAGCGGCTTGTCGGCGATGGTCGTTCCATCTTCGTAGCGCGCCACGTTCAGCCCTGTCTGCACGACGCCGTTGATGATGCGCACGTTGCCCGTCGCCTGATTGGCGGGCGGTGATTCCGGGAGGATGATGATCCCGCTGGGGTGTTGCACGATGCCGTGCACCCAGCCCTCGATCGTCGGCGGCTTGGTCCACAACGCCTGACCGTCGGCGAGGCGGTAGGCCATGAGCCGGTCGTCGAAGCTCACATAGACGCGGTCGGTCTTGTCGAGCGACGGGTAGAGCCGCACGTGGCGCGCGGGGTTGCCCGCGCGGGCGGTGGGCAGGGTCGCGGACCACCGCATCGCGCCGGTCCGCGCGTCCAGTGCCCGTAGACCCGTCAGCGTGTGGACGACGATCATGTCGGGCCCAGCCTGCAGGACCTCCAGCGCGGTGGCCTCGGAAGCAGCGGTCACCAAGCGCTGCATCAGGCCACCCAGCCCCTTCTTCTGAGGCTCGGTCTGCTCGAACAGCGCCTCGTTCGCCCACCGCTGGGCGCCTGTCGCGAGATCATATAGCGCCACGACCGGCGGCCCCCCTCCAGGCGCGCGCCGCCCGTGGACGAGCAGGGTGCCGCTCTGCGGCAGCACGCGGCGGGTGACGATTTGCGCCAGGTTCAGGCGCCGGGAGTCGAACACGACCGAGCCGGTCACCGGGTCAAAGATCAACAGCAACCCCGGGCGCGCCGCCTCCATGAGCAGCGACCCCTCGACCATGCGGACGCTGTCGGGCGGCAACCCGCCCAGCTCGGGCTTCTCCCACGTGACCTGGCCGCGCTCGATATCGACGCCTGAGAGCGCGGCGTCGGTCGACACGAGGAGCGCGCCCGCCGGCGTGACCTGCTGCCAGCGGATGTCCCCCTTCATCCTCAGCGTCCACGCTGCGGTCGCGCCGGAAGGGGGGGTCTGGGTGGGCGCAGCGCCCTGAGCGCCGGCCGCCGTGTGGACCGCGATGACCAGAGAGAGCGGCAGGAGCATGCGACGAGCAGACACCGCGGCCATGGCGATCCTCCCGTGGACAGGCGGAACGAACGGCCCCTATATCCCCCCAGCGCCAGCAGGAGCGCAAGAGCGGGAAGGCTTGCGACCTATCGCCGTGCGGCCGCTGAGCGAGGCGCGTCCGGTCGCCACTCCACCTGTCCGGGCCGGGTCTCCACGTACCCTTCGTATCCGCAGGCACAGGATTCCGTCGTCCGGCCCTGGCGGTCGCTGCCGAACTGGAGGGATTGGTGGCATTCCCGACAGCGGGGCGCACCGCCGTCCGTCACCATGCCGGCGCGTCCCAGTCTCAGCCGCGACCGGTTCACTTGTGCCGGAAGGTGATGCGCCCGCGAGTGAGGTCGTACGGGGACACGGCGAGAGTGACCCGGTCGCCGGCGAGCACGCGGATGCGGAAGCGCCGCATCTTGCCCGCAATGGTGGCGAGCACGTAGTGACCGTTCGACAAGTGGACGCGAAACGTGGTATTGGGCAGCACGTCCTCCACGATACCGTCGATCTCTATCGCTTCTTCCTTGGCCATCGGTACTCCGTCCGTGAAGGACTTCGCCAAGACAAAGGCGGGACCGGCGCATCGGCCAAGTCCCGCCTTGACTCTTGCTGGTGCCGGCACGCAGGGGCGTGCCGCGCGTGCCCGGAAGGCTAGTCGGATGTCGGGGTTAAGTCAAAGGGGGAGGCGATGGCGCTCGTCCGCCGACTTTTCCTGAGACTCGAGTTCGTTCAGCGCCGTCCCGACGGCCGCCGCGCGCTCTCGCTCAGTGCTGCGGAACACGTCTTGGACGCTGCTGCCCCGCACCACCCGGTATTCGCGCGCGCCGACCCCGGTGTGCGGCCGGACGTACTGCCGCACGTCCCACTGCTCCTTCCCCGGACACCGTGGGTAGGAGTCGGCCATGTGGGACAGCTCCTCGTCCGTAAGCACCGCGCCCTGCAGGCCCAGGAGGACGCGGAGGCGACTCTGAAAGTCGCTGGTCTCGATGCTCATATCACTCCTCACTATTCCCCAGTGGGTCCCTGAGATTCGGCGGCCGCGTCGGCTTCCTCCTTGTCATAAACTGCCAGCTATCCCGCCGTCAGTCCAGGCGGGTGTGGCGCCGACGCAACGCGCAGCGGCACGAGGTTGCGCCGAGTTGCTCTGGCGACTCCCTGGCACGTGAGATGCGAATTCCTTACCGGGCGCATCGCCGAGCGCCGGCAAGGAGGATCGTCGCAGGGGCAGTGCCGGGAGGGAATCCAACCGCAGCCTGGAAAACAACCGACGCAGAGGAGAAAAACCCATGAGCAGGCTCCTGATGCCGATTGTTGCTGCCACCACCTGTTCGTTTGCTGCCCCCACCCTTCTCGCTCAGGCCACGGCCAACGAACGCAACTGTCCGAGTAGTCGCGGCATAGCCGAGGCCATACCGCCGTTCGTCGGGTCCGGCAAGGCTCCGTTCAGCCCGAACCAGAGCCTGTGCCTGCCGCAGCTGGCGCCGACGCCGACCGGGCTGAGCCCGCTGGCGTTCATCGTCCAGGGAGTGGAACCCGGCGCCCGCGTCGACGCTCAAGGGACCGCTTACGTCGTCTCGATCCGCGGTGTCCCTGGAGGCGTAGACCTGTGGCGCTGGTCCAAGACGCTGGACGGGCCGCCCAACAGCAACCGCACGCTGCCGTTCAAGTACGAAGGCCAGCCCGATAATTGCGGCATCTTCAGCTTCACGAACGGTGGGTGCGCCAACAATGTCGGCACGCCTGAGAATCTCGGCGTCGCGCCCGGCGGCGGCGATGCCGACATCGCGGTCAATGCAACGGATCCCGCCAACTCCTCCATTCCCAACGTTGCGCTCACCAGCCTGACATTGGCACCCGGAGTGACGGGCACGCATTCCACCGATCGCGGGGACAACTTCACTGCACCGAACGTCGCGGAGGCGCTGATTCCCGGGGACGACCGTCAGTGGAACGATGCCATCGACCCAAAGACGGTCTACCTCATCTATCACGACGTCGCCACCTTCAACATCGACGTGCAGCGCTCGACGGATGGGGGCGTGACGTACGGCGCAGCGCTCGGCGAGGCGATCGATGCGGCGACCTTCCCGGCAGCGGGTGACGTAACGCCGACCTCGACCGCCAACCTCGCGGCGCAGATCAAAGTGGACCTCAGCAATTGCGCCAGCCGCGGCAACTTGTACCAACTGTTCGTCGCGCCGGACAACGTCTCGGAAAACACCGGCGGCCAGCCGATGCGTTCCGCCTACGTGGGCGTTTCCCTCGACGCAAAGCTGGGCCTGCCGACGTTCACGTTCACCGATTACAAGATCTACACCGGCCCCGTGGGAGCGACGAATGGCAACATATTCCCGGCGCTGGCGGTAGATCAATTCGGCTTTCTCTACGCCGTCTGGTCGGACAACAGCAACGTCTTTTTCACCTCGTCGAGCAACCTCGGCAGGACGTGGACGCCGGCTCGGGTCGTCAATAAGGGCGCGACCAAGGGCAGGGCCAACGTCTTCCCCTGGGTGGCGGCCGACGCCAATGGCCACGTGGTGCTGGCGTGGCTGGGAGCCGACAAGGCCGGTAATTCGAACGACCGGGCGGTGATGGAGCCGGGCCACACGCCGGAGGACAACGGTCCCTGCACCGACGGAACCTCCACCTGCATGACCAAGTGGGCACAGTGGAACGTCTACGTGCTGGAGACGGTCAACGGCCATGCCGCAACCCCGACCTTCAACCAGTTCACCGCCAGCGATCATGTGATCCACCGCGGCACGATTTCGACCGGAGGGTTGGGCGGAGGCGCCGACCGCAACCTGGCCGATTTCTTCCAGGTGGCGCTCGATCCGCAGCACCGCGCCAACATCGCCTTCGCCGATGACCACGTCGTGAGTCCGCTGTCCCTGCGGCGCACGGGCACTGACAACCCCGACGACCCGGTATCATTTCGTGTCGGCGTACCCTACTTCACCTACCGGCTGCAGGCACCGGCGGGAGTGGTCACCACAGGCAGCTGTGCCGCCCCGTAACGCGGCCAGCTGATTCGACGACCAAGCCTCGCTGTGACTTCCCCAGCGAGGCTTTTTCGTGCAGCTTGTCGCTGAACCTATGCCTACGACTCGCTCCCCTAGGAGCCCTGAGGTCACCATGCGCCACCCCGCTCTCCTGGCATTTGCCGGTGCGCTCCTCGCCTCGATCGTGACGTTGGCGCCACCCCTGTCCGCGCAGGCCCTTGGACAGCGCAGCCGGGAGCAGATCAAGGCGTCCTATGACGCGCATCAAGGTGACTTCGACTACCTGCTCGGCGATTGGGAGTTCACCTCGGTGAGTCGCGAGTTCGGGAAGGGCCACGGATACTGGAGCGCGGTGCGCCTCGCCGAGGGGGCACAGATCCTCGATGAGTACCGGGTCGTCGGCGACAGTGGAGAGACCTATTACGCGTCTTCGACGCTGCGGGCGTACAACGCCGTGCTCGATCAGTGGGAGCTCGTCTCGGCGGAGTCGGGCACCGGCCTGCAGAATGTCGGCACGGCACACCGCGTCGGGGCGGAAATGCACATCGAGCAGAAGTTCGGCGTGATGAGCCCGAACCCCTCCCTCTGGCGGATCCGGTACTACGACATCCGGCCGGATCGCTTCTCCTGGACCGGCGACCGCTCCACGGACGGCGGCAAGACGTGGACCACGAACTGGCTGCAGATCGAGGCCCGCCGCATCGGGCCGGCGCGGTCCCTGGGGCCGCTGGCACCGGCGAAGCGATGAGCGATCCCGAGGCGGCGTTCGTCGAGGCCGCGTGCGCCCCGCGGGAGTCCGGACACGCGGGATCGATCGCGATCGCCGCTGTCCACCAGTCATTGCACGAGTAACAGGAGGACGATGAATGTCCGAGAGTCCCTGCGCGCACCTCGCCGCCATCACGAGCGTGAGGCAAGCGAAGCAGCGGGAGTGCGCGGAGTGCGTGAAGATGGGAGCCCAGTGGGTGCATCTGCGGACCTGCCAGCAGTGCGGGGCGACGCTGTGCTGCGACAGCTCACCCAACCAACACGCCTCGAAACATGCACGCGCCACCGGCCATCCCGTGGTCGCCTCGTCGGAGCCGGGCGAGCGCTGGCTGTACTGCTATCCGGACGACGGCTTTGCGGAATACTGAATTGGAGCAGAACGGGATCCCTCTGACCAGGAGACTACGATGACACGCACCACCACGGGCCGGGAACCGGCCGTCGCGGCTCACGACGGGCGGCTCTATCCCACGAAGAACGATCTGCCGGAGGCCGCCCGGCGCGAGGCGATCGGGCTCCTCAACCAGCGCCTCGCCGACTGCATCGACCTGCAGACGCAATGCAAGCAGGCCCACTGGAACGTGAAGGGGCCCACCTTCATCGCGCTTCATAAGCTGTTCGACGAGGTCAACGAGGCGGTGGAGGAATACGTGGACCTGCTCGCCGAGCGGGTCGTGCAGCTCGGGGGCATCGCCGAGGGAACCGCGGGAGTCGTCGCGGAGCGCTCCACACTCGTCGACTATCCCCTGGCGCTCTCGTCAGGTGCCGAGCACGTGGCCGCCCTGTCGGACGCGCTCGCCATGTTCGCCCGCACGGCGCGACTCGGCATCGAGGAGATGAACGACCTCCAGGACGCCGGCAGCGCCGATATCCTCACCGAGATCTCTCGCGGCGTGGACAAGTGGCTCTGGTTTGTGGAGGCGCACCAGCAGGGAGCGTGACGTTCGAGGAGCGGCCATGTCCATCCGACCCATCAAGCGCATCAGCCAGGCCCAGCCCACCATCGAAGGCGCGGGCGTGAAGTTGCGCCGGGCCTTCGGGTTCGGGAGCACCGGCGACTTCGATCCCTTCCTCCTCTTGGACGACTTTCGCAACGAGAACCCGCAGGACTACCTCGCCGGATTCCCGTGGCACCCCCATCGGGGGATCGAGACCATCACTTACGTCCTCCGCGGGTCGGTGCAGCACGGCGACAGCCTGGGCAACCGCGGCTCGCTCGGCGCCGGCGAGGTGCAATGGATGACCGCGGGGAGCGGCATTCTCCACCAGGAGATGCCGCAGGGTGATCCCCAAGGCCGGATGCACGGCTTCCAGTTGTGGGCGAACCTCCCGGCGTCCCTCAAGATGACCGCGCCCCGCTACCAGGACATCGGGGCGGGCGCGATCCCGGAAGTGACCGACGACGACGGTACTCGCGTCCGGGTGATTTGCGGCAGCTTCTGGGGCAAGACCGGCCCGGTGGAAGGCGTGGCCGCCGATCCCCGCTACCTCGATGTCTGGGTGCCGCCCGGCCGGCTGCGGACGCTGCCGGTCGAATCATCGCGGCACGCCTTCGCCTATGTGTTCGAGGGGGGCGGCCGGTTCCGCGACGCCTCGGCGCCCCGCGGCGTCCAAACGGAGTGGGTCGGGACTGCGCGCGGCGGGAGCGGCGGGGGGGATGCGGCACCGGACGAGGCCGGCAATCGGTCGCTCGTGCTGTTCGACTCGGGCGACGAGATCAGCGTGCAGGCCGGCGCTGCCGGGATCCGGTTCTTGCTCGTCTCGGGCCGACCGATCGAGGAGCCCGTGGCGTGGTACGGGCCGATCGTGATGAACACCGAGGCGGAGCTGCGCCGCGCCTACGCCGAGCTGCGCGACGGCACGTTCATCAGGTGAGCCTGTTGTGACGGGCGGGGGGAATCTCGTGGTATCAACAGTACAGGGTCTCTGTCCCAGGAGGTACCGCATGACGACCTCTGGCTTGGTCCGCGCAGTCCATGTTTCCCTCCTCGGTGTATCGCTCGCGACGCTGGCGCCGCCCGGCGCAGCCCAACTCATCCAGATCCGGACCGTGCCCTTCGCGCAGGGCGACCAGTTCTCGATCTTCCCGTCCAACAACCTGGGGATGGGCGGCGTGTCCATCACGGTCCCCGACACGCTGCTCGACCCGTTCACGAACCCGGCCAAGGCGGCGCGACTTGCGGGCGGGCGGTTCTTCAGCGCCCCCACCGTCTACGGTCTGTCACGCGACGCGGGCGGGGGGCGGACGCTTCCGCTCGGGACCATCGCGACCGCGGGACCCTGGTACGCCGGGCTGGCCCTCGCTCTGCAGCAGATCGACGCGAGCCGGACGCCCTCCTTCTCGGGACCCGTGCCCCTGGCCCGATTGAACGCCGCGCCGACGGTGGTCGACGTGGGGCCCAACCCCCGATCCTACGGCAACCAGTACGTGTTCGGGCTCGTGGGGAGGCGACTCGCGAACGGGCTGTCCGTCGGGGGCAGTCTGCACTGGGCGCGGCTCAACGCGCTCGACGGCGTGGACCTCCTCTACCCCGGCAGCGTGCACCTCAAGCAGTTCGGGCACGACGTGGATGTTCGCCTCGGGGCCCTGAAGGAATGGGCCGACGGGCAGTCGCTGGAAGCACTCGTCCTCCAGGACCGCTTCGCGATGACGCATGACGTGTCGTACCTCGATCTCTTCTGGGACCCCGGCACGCAGCAGGTCTCCACGCGCCCCCGCGCGGAACAGAATCTCGACCGCACCAACACCTGGGCGTTGCAGCTCCAGTACGGGCGGCCCCTGACCACGACCGGCTGGCGCATCGGCTGGCTCGCGACCGCCAACCGGATGTCCCACCCCAAGCTACCCGACTACGAGCTGGCGAACGTGCAGGTGATCCCTCGCGACCCGGGACGCTCTACGGCGCTCAATGTCGGGGTGGGGCTGTCCAAGACGCGCGGCCCCGCGACGTTCGGCGTGGACGTTATCTACGAGCCCATCTGGAGCCACACCTGGGCCGACGCAGCTTCACCTGTCGTGACCGCGCAAGGCGACACGCTCCCCGTGGGCGCCAGGACCGTCGAGAATCGCTTTCACTTCTCCAACGCTGTCTTCCGCATGGGCTTGAGTCGCGACCTGGAGCTCCGGGGAATCGGCCGGGCGGCGGGCTTCGAGCTCGGCCTGATGGTGCATACCATCAGCTACCGGCTCTCGCAATACGACAACGTCCAGCTCATCGGGCGCACGCTCGACGAGGGATGGGTCGAGTGGACACCGACGTGGGGCCTGAGCCTCCGCTTCCCGGAGTTCCAGGTCCGCTACCGCGGGCAGGTCATGCACGGGATGGGCCGGCCCAACGGCCAGTCCGTCGTGGCGTTACCGCTCGACGGCGGCGTCGTCGCCGCCGGCATCCTGGTCGCGCCGAGCGGACCCCTCAACCTCACGGGAGTCAGCACCTTCACCCACCAGGTGTCGGTGTCGCTCCCGCTCCGCTGAGCGGAAAGGAGGAGATGCGCGATGACACGCCTCGTTGGAACGATCTGCGTTGCCTCCCTCGCGTTGCTCGGCGGCTGCGACGAAATGACGCCTCCGGAAGGACTGCCGCCCGCGATCGACGCGCAGCTGCGCCAGGACCTCTCACGCTGGGGCGTCATACCGATCGGGGCGATGCCGCCCCAGGACCCCGCGCTCGTAGCGCTCGGCCAGGCCCTGATGTTCGACAAGATCCTCAGCGGCAACCGCGACATCGCCTGCGCGACCTGCCACGCGCCGGTGCAGCATGGCGGCGACGGTCTGTCGCTCGCCATCGGCACGGGAGGGACGGGGCTGGGACCCTCACGCACGCTCGGCCCGGGACGCCCGTTCGTGCCCCGGAATGCTCCGTCGCTGCTCAACGCCGGCCTGGGGTTGCCCTACGTGTTCTGGGACGGCCGCGTCTTCAAGTTCGGGCCCGGAGGCGCCGTCGTGTCGGGGCCGGACAGCGTGCCCCTCCCCCCCGGCCTGCCCAACATTCTCGCCGCGCAGGCGATGCTGCCCGTCCTGAACCGCGTGGAGATGCGCGGCGCTCCGGGCGACCTGGATGTACTCGGGAACCAGAACGACCTCGCGCAGCTCGCCGACACCCAGTTCACCCAGATCTGGCGCGCCGTCATGCAGCGGCTCCTCGCGATCCCCCAATACGTGACGCTGTTCAACGCGGCCTTTCCCGGCGTGTCGACGAACCAACTGGGTTTCCAGCACGCCGCCACCGCGATCGCTGCCTTCCAGATGCAGGCCTTCACGAAGACGAACTCCCCGTTCGACCGCTACCTCGCCCGGGACGACGGCGCCCTGACGCCCCAGGAGAAGCGCGGCGCGTTGCTGTTCTTCGAGAAGGCCGTATGCGCGAGCTGCCACAACGGGCCGTTCCTCGGCGGGCAGAGCTTCGCGAACACCGGCGCACCGCAGCTCGGTCCAGGCACCGGGGCGGGGGCGCCGCTCGACTTCGGCCGCGGCAACCTGGCGAACAACCAGTTCTACCGCTTCGCCTTCCGGGTCGCGCCGCTCCGCAACGTCGAGCTGACGGCGCCGTACTTCCACGACGGGGCCTATGCCACGCTCGCGGCCGTCGTGCGTCATTACAACGACGTGCCGACCGCGCTCCGGACCTTCGACGTTTCCCAGCTCGCCCCGGCCCTGCGCGACCAGTATCACGGCGATGCCGCGACCATTGACTCGGTGCTGTCGCGGCTGGACTTCCGGCTACAGCGGCCGCTGGCCCTCACCGACGCAGAACAGGGCGACATCGTCGCCTTCCTCAAGTCGCTCACCGATCCGGCGGCGCGAGACCTCAGCGCCCTCGTGCCCGGCAGCGTACCGAGCGGACTGCCGCTGCCCTAGCAGCCGGACCGGGCACGCCTCAAGGGCCAGCCCGAATCGAGCTGGCCCTTGTTCCGTTCAGCGCGCCGGCGCCAGCACCTCTCGCAGTCCCGCCAGCCGCTGCTCCCAGTATTGCTTCAGCCGGGTCGCGGCCGCCTTGTCCGGCAGCTTCTCGTGCTGAATCGCCACCTGGCTTTTCCTGGGCCCTTTGTCGATGAAGCCCACCGCGACCGGCGTCTTGTCGGGCCAGGTGATCCGCATCGACTTGTAAGGGGTCGCGGTCCGGATCGTCAAGTCCACGTCCGCCAACCAGCGCGCCCGCGTGCGGGCATCGGACCACGCGCGGTACAGCCGCGCCAGCGGCACCGCAAACGTCTTGCTCTTGGACGCCTCGAAGCCCCCGCCACGACGCTGCCCGATGGCGCGCAGGCCCTTGATCCGCTCGTAGCCCACGGTGACAGTCTGGGCCCACCAGCCCGGCACTTTGTACTTCTCATGCACGTAATGGGCGATCTCCCGGTGCGGCCAGGCGTGCGCCGCGACGCGATCGAGCGCCTTCACCCAGCGCTCCCAAGTGCACCCCGTCCTCGCCTTGAGCGCCGCGTCGGTCATCATACCGGCGAGCCTGGCGTAGTCGACGGGTCGGGACGCTTGCTTCTTCTGGAGGAGATGGGCGCGGGCGGCGGTGTAGGCTTCGCCCGTCTTCTGCATGCGCGCGCGCACCAAGCGCTTGAAATCCTTATTGGTCGGCATCGTGTCCGTCCTTTGGTCGGGCCACGGGTCACACGCCCCCCGGCAGCGACGCCCCGCGGCGACGCAAAGGTTGCCTCGATGCCGATCCGGGAGTCCGCCCCCCTTTGCCTCACGAGGGCCCTTGCTGGGGAAGGGCCGCCGAGGTTGGGCGTGGATCACCGCCCGCGCCCCCAGCATGCATCATCCGAGCGCGGGTTGCAAGGCGGCGAGCAGGACCAACTTGGTCGCGAGTTAGGGCAGCAGCGACGCGCGTCGCGCCCCAGAATGGTGCTGTTGCGTCGGCGCATCGCGCCGTGCCCGCCACGGAAACCCCCTGTGTCCAAGCGAGTTGCCGCAGCGCCCCACCCGCCGCGCTCCCGGCCCGCTTGTTGCCAGTCTGCGACACGGTTCCCATGGCCATCGCCCCTGGCGCACCGCCCATCGTCCTGATCGCGTCCGTCGAGGAGCACCCGCTCGTCGGCGCGCTCGAGCGCCGGCGGTACGCCGTCGTGCAGGTGCAGACGGGGGCGCTGGCGGTGGAGTGGGCGCGCAACTTCCAGCCGGACGCGATCATGCTCGCGGCCGACCTTCCGGACATGACGGGGATCGACGCTTCCCGGCTGCTGCATGCCGACCTGCGCATCGGCCACAACGTCCCGATCCTCATCATCGCAACCGACAAGCCGACCCCTGAGCAGCGCGTGGCGGCGCTGCGGGCCGGTGCCTGGGACTTCGTCCGCCACCCGGGCGATCCTGAGGAGGTCGCGCTCAAGCTGCAAACCTACGTCCAGGCGAAGCGGAACATCGACGTCGCGTTCGCGGAGGGCCTGATCGACCCGGCGACCGGACTGCACAGTCGGCCCGGCTTGGCGCGCCGCGCGCGCGAGTTGGGCGCGCTCATGGCCCGCACGCACGGGGCACTCGCCTGCGTCGTCTTCATGCTGGAGAGCGACGCGCACGACCTGCGAGCCGCCGGGCTCTTGTTGCACACCGCACGGGCCTCCGACGTCGTGGGGGCGCTCGGGCCGGGCGAGTTCGCCGTGCTGGCGCCCGCGACCGACCACGCCGGCGCGGTGAAGCTCGCACACCGCGGCACCGGCGCCCTGCACGACTCGTTGGGTAGCGGCACCCTGCTCACACGCGGTTCGGCGCTCAAGGTCGGCTACGACGCCGTCGCTAACCTCACCTATACACCCATGGATCCCGTGGAGCTGCTGGCCCGCGCCAGCGCCGCGGTTCGACACGGCAACCCGGAGCCCGGCTACGCATGGGTGCGCCGTTTCAACGGAGGCGTAGCCCAAGCTCCGGAAGGGGGCGCGGCCGCGACGGCGGTGGCATCTCGCGCCACTCCCCCGGGGCTCCTGCTGGAAAAGAGGAGGACCAGTTCATGAAGGCGACGCGTCTCTTGGGTTTCGTCCTGCTCGCGGGGGCCGCGGCGGCCGCCCTGAGCTGCGGAGATCGCTCGCCGCTCGGCGTCACCCCCGGGGCGGCCCGGCCGCGGGCAGACCTCCTGGACTCGCTCGTTCAGACGGCCAACAAGGCTGCGAGCCTCCTCACGTGTTCTCCGCTCGCCGCCGACTCCGCGACACAGACCATCGGAGACTCGGGCGGCACGATTTACGTGGGCCCGCACACGCTGACCATCCCGCCGGGCGCGCTGAACGACACGGTCACGATCACGGCGGTGGCACCGGCGGACACGGTGAATCGGGTGCAATTCCAGCCACAGGGACTGACCTTCAATCAGCCCGCATCGCTCACGATGAGCTATGCGAACTGCACCGCGACCTCGCAGGCCAAGCAGATCGCCTACACGAGCGACGCGCTGGCGATCCTCGAGCTCCTGGCGTCGCAGGACGACGTGGCTGCGCAAACGGTCAGCGCGCAGCTCCAGCACTTCTCCGATTATGCGATCGCTTGGTGACGTGCGCGTGATCGGCCCGGCCGACCCGCGTCCGCTCGAGGGGATGAGGCGTAGCGCGGATCTGCTGCACGAGGCGCGCGAGCGCGAGCGCGCGGGCTGCATGCCCGAAGCGATCCAGGGCTACGAGTCCGCCATCACCGCCGCGGAGCGCAGCGGTGAGCGCACGGTGCTGGCCGAAGCCCTGCGGCGTCTCGCGGTGCTGCGGCAACATCGGGACGAGGCCGCGCGGGCGCGCGCGCTGTGCCACCGCAGCTACGAGGTGGCGCAGCAGATCGGCAACGAGATCCTCGCGGCGGAGGCGCTCAACACCCTCGGCGGGCTGGACCTGGCGACCGGGTCCATGGAGGACGCCCGCACTTCGTTCCTGCAGGCGCTCGAGCTCGGCGGCATGAACCCGCAGCTGCGCGCGCGCGTCGAGCAGAACCTGGGCATTCTCGCGAACATCCAGGGCGACCTCGAGGAGGCGATCACGCGCTACGCCCGCTCGCTCGAGGCGTACCGCGGCTCGCGGGACGCGCAAGGGTGCGCCATCGCCTATCACAACCTGGGAATGGTGAGTGCGGACCGGGAGCTGTTCGATGAGGCGGACCGCTACTTCGGGGAGAGCCGCGCGATCGCCGAGCGCGCCGGCGACGCCCACCTCCAGGCCCTGTGCCTGGTCAATCAGGCCGAAGTGGACGCGGCGCGGCAGCGGTTCGAGAACGCGCGCCAGAACGCCGAAGCGGCCCTCGCGCTGTTCGATCAGCTGGGTGCGCGCGGCGCCAAAGCGAACGCGTATCGCGTGATCGGCGTCGTGTACCGCGAGACGGGGCGCCTCGCCCTCGCCGAGTCCCGCCTCCGGTCAGCGATCGAGCTGGCCGCCAGCGCGGGCTCCGTGCTGAACGAGGCGGAGGCCGCCCGCGAGCTGGCCCTGCTGTACCAGGGCATGGGCCGCAACCAGGACGCGCTCCGCCTGCTCAACACCGCGTACCGCCTGTTCCGCCGGCTGGACGCCCGGGTAGACCTGGTCCACGTGGGCGGCAAGGTGGCCGAGCTCGAGGGCACCTACCTGGCGCTGGTGCGCGCGTGGGGCCAATCGATCGAATCGAGCGACAGCTACACGTTCGGCCACTGCGAGCGCGTGGCCCAACACGCGGTGGCCATGGCCCGGGCGCTGGGCCTCGCCGAAGAGGACGAGACCACCGTCCTGCTCGGCGCCTACCTCCACGACGTGGGGAAGGTGCGCGTGCCGCACGAGATCCTCCGCAAGCCCGGCCCCTTCACGCGCGAGGAGCGTGAGCTGGTCGAGATGCACCCGATCTGGGGCATCGAGCTGTTGGCGAACGTGGAGTTCCCGTGGGACCTGAAGCCCATCATCCGCTGGCATCACGAGCGGTACGACGGAAGCGGCTACCCCGATCGGCTCAAGGGCGATGAGATTCCGCTAGCCGCGCAGATCGTGGGGATCCTCGACGTCTGGGACGCGCTGACCACGGCCCGAGCCCATCAACCGGCGTTGCCGCCCGCCCAGGCGCTCGCCGAGATGACCCGCTGCCGGGGGTGGTGGTCCCCCCGCGTGTTCGCCGCGTTCGTGACGGTGATCGCGCGTGACGGGCGTCACGTCGCGCCGGGTCACACGACGTCGCCGGATTCTGCAACGCATCCCGCGGGAGACGAGGGCCAGGCCCGGCCCCCCGTTCGTCACGCACGTTCGTAACCCGCTGTCCCGCCTGAGCTAAACACGTAGCGCCCCGCCCGGCACGACGGTTGCCGGACACTGCCCCGCCACTGACGCCGCTTCGGGCTCCCACGCCAGCGCAGGGGGGGAGCCCCCACTTCTTTTTTTGTGAGGACTCACCATGGCCGCCTGGAAGCTCTTCGGGCACGACGTCACGACGGAGCAGCTCCCCGCCGAGCTCCGTTCCATTCTCGCCCAGATGCAGCGGGAGCGGGTTGCGTTCGAAGCGCTGACGAACGCCGCGCGGGACTCCGCGCAGAATCTGACTCAGCTCACCCAGCCGCTCACGGACGCCCAGAAGACGGTGAGCGAGCTGCAGGCGCGCGTCAAGTCGCTGGAGCGGCTCGTCCCGGTGCTGGCCACGCTCGACGAACAGACCGAAGCGGTCTCGAAGGTGCAGCGGCGCACCGAGACGCAGCTCACGCACACGTCGGAGGACGCCAAGCGGCTGCGCGGCGAGATCGAAGAGCTGCGCGGCACCCTCGAGCAGGCCCTCGCCCTGAAGAACGATCTCACCGGCTTCCTCGAGCTGGGTGGTGGGTTCAAGTCACTGCGCATGGACGCGGACAAGCTGACGGCCGAAGTGCGCGACATCACTCAGGGGTTCGACCGGGTGCGGGAGCGCCAGGAGGAGCTGCGCCGGGCCGGGGAGGGGGTCGCCACGCGCCTCAACGCGTTCGAAGAGCGGCAGCAGCAGGTCCAGGGCGGCGTCGCGACGACCGAATCGCGCGTGACCGCTCTCGGGCAGACCCTCAAGGATCTGACCCAGGCCGCGACCGACGCGGTGCAGACCAAGCGCCAGCTCGGCACCCTCAAGGCGCTCGCCGACGCCGTGACCCAGAAGGTCGCCGCACTCGAGCAGCAGCGCGAGGTCGTCGAGCGTGCCACCGGCCAGCTGGCCCATCTCCACGACCTCATGCGCGAGATCGACGCGAAGATCCGCAAGCACGAGGACAGTGCCAAGGGCCTGGGTGAGCTGGAGGCGAAGGTCAACGACCTCAAGGCGATCCACGGCGACGTGTTGGAGCGCACGGAGGAGATCAGCGCCCGCCACGACGAAGCGAAGCGGGCCGACGAGGAGCTGCGCGGTCGCCTCGCCGCGCTGCGGGACGAGGTGCAGCGCACGGTCAAGCGCTTCGAGCTCGAGAATCAGGGGCTCGACGCCGTCGGCCAGCGGATCCTCGACCTCCGGGGCGGGCTCACCGACATGGAAGCGCGCGTCCGGTCGCTCGACGAGTCGAGCCGCACCATCACGGACGTGCGCTCGCGGGCCGACGGACTGGTGACGCAGCTCGGCGGCATCGCGGAGCATGTCGCGCAGCTCGAGACGCAGGCCGAGCGGATGCAGGCGGTGGAGGCGAACGCCGGGCGACTCGGCGAAACGGTCGAAGACATGACGCAGCGCGTGGCGCGGCTCGAAAAGGCGCAACCCACGGTCACGGCGGTGTTGCAGGACGTCGCGAGCCTCAAGGGCACGCACGAGGCCGTCAAGGGCGCCATCGAGCAGGTGCAGGTGGCGGAGAGCGAGATGGCCCGCGTGCGCGAGGGCCAGGCGGGCACGAAGGCGTGGCTCGCCAGCGCCACCGAGTCGCTGAATGCGCTGCGCGCCGAGCTCGCCGCCGTCGAGGAGATGAAGCCGACGGTCGTGCTGGTGCGGGCCGAAGCCGACCGGCTGTCCCAGTCGATGGCGCAGATCGAGGCGCGGCGCCAGCTGGTCGAGGACCTCAACAAGCGGCTCTCCGAGACCGCTGTGCTGGGAGGCCAGCTGGAGGAGCGGACCCGCGGGTTGCTGGCTCGGATGGACGGCGCCGATGAGCGGTTCCAGACGCTGAACGCGCACGCCGACGAGGCGGCGAGGATCGAGAAGCTGGTCCCCGCGGCCGTGGCCACCGTCGAGCGGGCGGAGCGGCGCGTCGTCGACGTGGACGCCGCGGTGTCGTCCCTCGAGGCCCGGGCGCAGAATCTCGAGAGCCTCGCGGAGCGCACGCGGGCCCTCGGCCAGGAGCTGGAGCTCAAGCAGGCCGCGCTCGACAAGGCGACGGAGCACCTCGGCCAAGCGTCGCAGGTGCGGGAGCAGGCCGCCGCCGCCGCGCAACAGCTGGAGGACCGTACCGGGCAGCTGACCGGGGCACTGGCGACCGCCGACGGACGCCTGATCGAGCTCACGGCGACGCTCGACGAGCTCGACAGCCGCGCCGGGAACCTGCGCTTCGCCCAGAAGCGGATGGCCCAGTTCGAGGAGCGGCTCGCCAAGTGGGAGGCGGTCGAATCGCACCTCACGCGCGCGCTCGAGCAGGTGTCGCAGCGGCAGGCGACCATCGACGCGCTCCAGGCGGACATGCATCGTCTGTTCGAGGTGGCCGAGCGCACGGTGGACGACGTGCGCTCCATCGCCGCCGCGAAGGAAGAGGTGACCCAGACGCGCGCCATGCTCGAGAACGTGCTGGGCCTCGTGACCCACGTGCACGACGCCGCCAACGGCCTGGACCATCGGAAGCGGCAGGTGGAGCAAGCCGAAGAGCGGCTCGGTCGCGTCGAGGCGCTGCTGGCCGACGTCCAGTCCAGCTTCGAAGCGCTCCACGGCCAGAAGGCGCTGCTCGACCAGGTGATGGAGCAGGCCGGATCGCTCGAGTTCCACGCCAAGCAGGCGGAGGCGCTCATCGCCACCCTACGGGAAGAGCGGGAGATCACCGACCGCGTGCGGGCCGCCGTCGCGCAACTCCGGCAGGACAGCGCTGCCAAGAGCGCGTAGCGCTTCCCGAGCGACGTCCCTATACCGAGCCCCGCAGCGGCCTCCGCTGCGGGGCTCGTGCTTCGCGTGTCGTGTTCCTGGCCGACGGGCGACCGGCGTGCTCGTGCCCTCCATCACCGCCGGCGCATCCCTCAGTGTGCCATTGTGATCGCGCGACCCTGCGACAACGCGCGCCCGCGCCATGGGAGGCGAGATGTCCCCTCACGCACGGTGGGCGCCCCTGTTCATCGTCCTCGTCACGGCCTGCGATCAGGAGCCGCCCACGGGGACGACGTTCCTCCTCGGGAAGGTCCTCGCCTCCATGCCGGCGGAGCTCGGCGGCCCGCTGCGCCTTTTGACCCCCGACGAGCAACAGCGCTTCGCGCGCGGCAGCGTCGTGTTCCAGACCGTCTTCACGCCGGAGACGGGACTGGGGCCGCTCTTCAACTCCACCGCCTGCGCGGGATGCCACGAGGAGCCGGTCGTCGGCGGTACCGGCTCCGCCGATCCCGAGGAGGCGGGAGAAGACGTGGAGGTCCACGCGACCGCATACCGGGGCGGCGTGTGCGATGAGCTCGGTGACAAGGGGGGGCCGGTGTTCCAGAAACAGGTGACGCCCGCGCTGCAGGCCGCGCTCGGAATCGACCACGAGCCGGTGGCACCGGAAGCCACCGACACTGCGCAGCGGACGACACCGTCCATCCTAGGGTTCGGGTTGCTCGATGCGGTGCCGGACACGGAGATCCTGGCGCACGCGGACCCCGACGACCGCGATGGCGATGGCATCTCGGGCCGCCCCAACCGCACGGCGGACGGGCGCATCGGCCGGTTCGGCCGGAAGGCACAGGTCCCCACGTTGCGCGAATTCGTCGCGCAGGCCTTCGTCATGGAGATGGGGATCACGAACCCCGCGCTCCCCACCGAGCAGACCGTCGGGGGCGCGCCCCTGCCCGCCGGCGTCGACCCGACCGCCGACCCGGAGCTGACCCAGGAACAGCTCGACGCCGCCGTCACCTTCTCACAACTCCTCGCCCCGCCGGAGCCGGTCGGGAACCCGGTCATCCGGATGGGCGGCCAGCAGGTCTTCTCGCGCATCGGATGCGATGGCTGCCACGTGCCGCGCCTACGCACCGGGGACAATCCCGTGCGGGTGCTGAGTCACAAGTACGTGGACGCCTACACCGACCTGCTGCTGCACGACATGGGTCCCGACCTGGCCGACATCTGCCTTGGGCAGGCGACTCCGGCCGAGTTCCGCACCGAGCCACTGATGGGCCTGCGGTTCAAGGCGACGTTCCTGCACGACGGCCGCGCTTCCTCCATCGACGAAGCCATCCGCCTGCACGCGGGAGAAGCCGCCGGCGCGCGCGACCGCTTCCTGAAACTGTCCGATCGGCAGCGGGCTACGCTGCTCGGGTTTCTCGGGGGCCTCTAGAGCGGGGCCGCCTGGAGGTAATCAGGATCGCGCCGTGGTGTCGCCAGATACTTGACAGAGTCAAGTATCTGGCGGATCTTAGGATTCACCATGGCGGCCACCGACCTGGAGCAGCGCGTCGCGGTGGTGCGGCGCTTCAATCGGTTCTACACGAAGCAGATCGGCCTGCTCGACGAACGGTTCCTGCACAGCCCGTTCTCGCTCACCGCGGCGCGCGTACTGTACGAGCTGGCGCAGCGCGACGAGACGACGGCGACGGAGTTGCGCCGGGAGCTGGGCCTCGACGCGGGGTATCTGAGTCGCATCTTGCGCGGGTTCGTGCAGCACCGCCTCATCGACCGGAAGCCCGCGACCCGCGACGCCCGGCAGAGCCTCGTGCGCCTCACCGCCGCTGGGCGGCGGGCGTTCGCCCGGCTCGACGCCGCGTCGCGCGCCGACGTCGGCGTGCTGCTCGAGCGGCTCCCGGGCGCGGAGCAGTACCGGCTCGTCGCCGCGATGGCGGCGATCACCGCGCTGCTCGGCGCCGGGCCCGAGCGGCGCGTCCCGTACGTGCTCCGCCCGCACCGGCCCGGCGACATGGGCTGGGTGGTGCAGCGCCACGGCGAGCTGTACGCGCAGGAGTACGGCTGGGACGAGCAATTCGAGGCGCTCGTCGCCGAGATCGTCGCCAAGTTCATCAAGCAGTACGACCCGAAGCGGGAGCGCTGCTGGATCGCCGAGCGGGACGGCCAGAACGTCGGCTCCGTGTTTCTGGTGAGGGAGTCGGACACGGTGGCGCGGCTGCGGTTGCTCCTGGTCGAGCCGCGAGCGCGGGGGCTGGGCATCGGCCACCGTCTGGTGGACGAATGCATCGGGTTCGCCCGTCAGGCCGGCTATGGCAAAATGACGCTGTGGACCAACAGCGTGCTCGACGCGGCCCGGCACATTTACGAGCGGGCCGGATTTCAGCTCGTGCACGAAGAGCCGCACCACAGTTTCGGACGCGACCTGATCGGACAGACGTGGGACCTCGAGCTGTGACCGGCTTCAAGGACCACTTCTCGGAGCGCGCCGCGGCGTATGCGGCACATCGTCCGGTCTATCCCCGCGCGCTCGTGGACTTCCTGGCGGATGTGGCCCCGGGCCGCGACCTGGCGTGGGATGGCGGGTGCGGCTCGGGGCAGCTCTCCGTCCTCCTGGCCGACCGCTTCGCGCGCGTGATCGCGACCGACGCGAGCGCCGAGCAGGTCGCCCAGGCGGCGCCGCATCCCAAGGTCGGGTACCGCTGTGCGCCCGCTGAGACGAGCGGCTTGCCGAACGGCGCGGTCGATCTCGCCGTGGCCGCCCAGGCGGTGCATTGGTTCGACCTGGCCCGCTACTATGCCGAGGTGAGGCGCGTGGCGCGACCCGCAGGGGTTCTGGCGCTCGTGACCTACGGGCTGGTGCAGGTGGACGATGATGCGGCTCCGCTCGTCCAGCACTTTTTCTCCGCCGTGCTCGGACCCTATTGGCCGCCGGAGCGCCGGTACGTCGATGACGGCTACCGGTCGCTGCCCTTCCCCTTCGAGGAGATCACCGCGCCGCCGCTCGAGATCCGGGCGGAGTGGACCTTCGCCAACGTCGTGGGATACGTGGAGACCGTGTCGGCGGTGCGGGCGCTGGAGCGCGCGCGGGGCCCTGCCCCGCTCGCCGAGTTCCGACGGGAGCTCGAGGGCGTATGGCAGCCCGCGGGCGCAACGCGTACGGTCCGCTGGCCGCTGGCGCTGCGGGTGGGGCGGGTGCGGGTGTGAGAACCAGTGCTACCAGCCGTTTCAATGTCGCGACAGCGCAACAGCGCCGGGCGCGCGCCTGGGGGCGGGGGCTCAGTATGCGACCGTGATCCGCTGGCAAACGTGGGCCGGGCGCTCCAGCTCGTCGAGCAGCGCCACCGCGAAGTCTTCGGCAGAGATACGACTCTTGCGCAGCCTGTCGGTCAGAAGCTGGTCGCGACCCGTGCGGTAGGTGCCGGTCCGCTTCCCGGGCTCGATCACGGCGGCAGGACTGAAGTAGGTCCAGTCGAGCCCCGGCGGCGCCGCGTGGTACAGCGCCAGCGCATCGCGGTGCGCCAGGGCAACCGGTCGCCAGGCCGCCGGGAACTCCGGGGTGTCCACGAGCTGCACCCCGGGCCGGACCTCGAGGCTCCCTGCCCCGCCGACGACGAGCAGCCGCCGCACGCTGGCGCGCGGCATGCCGGCGATGAGGGCGCGGGCCGCATCGCCCAGCATCTGGGGGCGCGCGTCGGGCGTGTGCGCCGGGCCGACGGCACTGATCACCGCGTCGTGCCCGCGCACCGCGGCGGCCACGCTCGCCGCATCGACGACGTCGCCCTGCACCACAGCCACGCGGTCGGCGGCCCCAGAGAAGCGCGTTGGGTCGCGCACGACCGCCGTCACTTCGTGGCCGCGCCGCAGTGCCTCCTCGAGAATGCGCCGCCCGATCATCCCGCCGGCGCCGAACAGGGCGATTCTCATTCCGCGACTGCCCCTTGTTGGTGTCCACCAAATGTAAGGATTTCATGAAGGCGGTCGCGTCGCCTTGCCACCCCCCGCCGCGCAGGTACACTCAACGCGGGCGCCACCCAGGAGGTCTCCATGCGCCGCTTCACCGTTCCCGGTACCCTCGCGTTCGTCTCGATGGTCGCGGCAGGCTGCGACCGCACTCCACCCACTGACCCACGCAGCTCCTTGGCGCTGCGCATGGAGGCCGACCAGGCGCCCGCCCCGAAGAACTTCGTCGCTCATCTCACCGGCGCGAACGAGGTGCCCGCGCATGAGACTCGCGGCGTCGGCCAGATCAAGCTGCAGCTCAGCGATGACGGTACGGAGCTCCGCTACCGGTTGATCTCCTCCAACATCGACAACGTGTTCATGGCGCACATCCACGTGGCGCCGGCGGGCGTGAACGGCCCGATTGTCGCGTTCCTGTTCGGGCCGGTGGCGCCCGGCGGTGGGAGGACCGACGGCGTGCTGGCGCACGGCACCATCACGGCCGCGAACCTGATCGGGCCGCTCGCCGGCCACCCGCTGAGCGATCTCGTCGCCGCGCTGAGCGACGGTGGAGCGTACGCGAACGTCCACACGAACGACGGCGTGCCGCCCACCAACACCGGCCCCGGCGATTTCCCGGGCGGCGAGATCCGCGGCCAGATTGTCGTCGCGGGCCCGACGCCGTAACCGCACGCCCCCCCTCTCGCTCCCCCTCTCCACCACGTGGAGAGGGGGACGTGCCGTCACGCCCGCCTTGCATGGTCCACTGGGCCGCCCTAGACTAGCGCATGCCGCTGATCGACACCAATCACCAACGCGCCGCCCTGCTGGTCCTGCTGCTCGGCGTCGCCCTCGTCATCGCGCTGACGCCCTATGCTACGGGACTGATCGGCATCCCCGTCCTGTACGCGGTGTTCGCGCCGGTGCACGAGTGGTTGTCCATGCGGATGCGCCCGAAGCTCGCCGCGACCGTGGTCGTGCTGCTCGCGCTGTTCCTGATCGTCGTGCCCGGGGTCTCGTTCGCCGGTCTCATCGTGAACCAGGCGCAAGGCATCGCGGGCGGGGTGATCCAGAGCCCGCTGTTGGGCCGGCTCAAGGAGCTGCGGCTCGGCGGGATCGACCTGGGACCGCGCCTCGCCGACCTCGGCGCGAGGGTCGTGGGATGGATCGGGTCGTCGGCGTTCGGCTTGATCGGCACCGCCACGCGCCTCGCGCTCAATCTCACCATCTCCCTGTTCGGCCTGTTCTACCTGCTGCTCCGGCCGCACGAGACGTGGCAGGCGGTCCAGCCCTACATCCCCTTCTCCGCGAAGAACACGGAAAAGCTGCGGCAGCGCTTCCGCGACGTCACGTCATCCACCATCATCGGCACCGGCCTGACGGCCGCTATCCAAGGCGTCCTCGTGGGACTGGGCTTCTTCGTGACGGGGCTCCCGAACGCGGTCTTCTGGGGCGTGGTGACCATGGTGTTCGCCATCCTGCCCGTGGTGGGGAGCGGCCTGGTCTGGGGACCGGGCGCGCTGGCGTTGATCCTCGGCAACCGCGAGGGGGCGGGCCTGCTGCTGGCGCTGTGGGGCGTCGTCGTGGTCGGGAACGCGGACTACGTGATCCGCCCCCGGGTCTATCGGCGCTGGGCGAACATTCACCCCCTCGTCACGCTCATCGGGGCACTGGCGGGCGTACCGTACTTCGGGATCCTGGGACTGCTGATCGGACCGCTGGCGCTGAGCTACTTTTTCGAGCTCGTGAAGATGTACAGGGAAGAGTATCTCAGCTAGCCTAGCGCCATCCTCTGTGCGCCTGTCCGCCTACCCGGGCTGCGCCCACCCCGGCCCGCGGCGCCGGCGACGCACCGCCGACACGTACGTGGCCGTTTTCTGGGGCGATGTCCGTTGGCTCCGACTCGCTTCCGATCACGGTCGCGGCGTTGAGGAAGCCGTCGTCGTTTCCCAGCAGCGCGCGCGGGACCCGAACCGTGATTCGCCTGCCCTGGAACCGTGGCCGCACCGAACCCGTGGGCGTGCCCGCCAGCGCATCGTAGACGAAGACGGTCGAGTCGGCATTGTAGCCGAAAAGGTCGACGTAGTATTCCACGCCCATCCCGGTGGAGCCGCCATCCGGCCGGAAGACGTCGACGGCGGAGCCGGTTCCCGTCGTCGAATCCTGGTCGGTGTCGAGATCGATGAACCCGACCACGACGTTCGTGCCACCCGTAACCGGCGATTGCACGTTCGCGGTGAAATCGAGCATGACGTCGATCCCGCCCGTATCGTGGACGATCGTGAACGCCGTGAGGTCGGGCTGAACGGTCTGGCTGCCGAACGTGTCACCCGAGGGGTCGGTGGCGCGAAACGACTGGTTGGCGCCCGGGCCGGACGAATCGCCGCACCCGGCCAGGGCGCCGGCGAGGGCCGCGACGAGCCCGAGGGGGAACTGGTGCCGCATGGGCCACGCTCCAGGATGAAACGGTGCCGGGGAGAGTAGCCTCCCGCCGGCCGTGACGCTAGTGGGCTAGCGCCGCGTGAGCGCGAGGCGCGCGATGCCCACCTCGGATCGCTCGCCGTCCTCCATCGCCTGCGCGTAGGCGAGGAGTCGCGTCTTGGGATCGGTGGCGGCGTCGTCCTTGTAGTAGGCGTCGATCGCCGCGAGGTAGTCCCGCTCGCGCGGCGTCCGCGCTAGCCCGAGGCCCCGCTCCGCCGCGGCGAGCCCTGCCGTGAGCTCGGCCGGCGCCGGTGGCGTCCACAGCGGATGCAGCAGGCTCACCGCCTGTCCCCAATAGCCCATCGCACACGTCGAGTCGGCGGCGACGGCGTCCCGGAACGCGTCGCCCGCGGGCTCGTACCAGAACGAGTGCAGCAGCGCGACCCCGCGCTCGACGTGCGCTTGCGCGGCCGGCCCGCAGGACGTGGGGAACGCGACGCGACCGAGCCGCTCGCCGTGGTGTTCGTGGTCGACTTGGGCGGCGAGCGGGCCGAACAGAGCGAGAATCAACGCGACGCTGCAGGGAACAACGAGCCGCATGGCGGGTTCCTTGGAGACGGGCACCACTAATGTGCCCGCGCGACTCGCCTCGCCAGGGCCTCATCCTCTGGCCAGCCCTCCGCCGGAGCCTCCCCATGCGACTGTCCCTCCGGTTCATCATTCCGTTGTTTCTCGTGCTCGGGGCGATCGCCTACGCCGTGGTCCCCCTCGTGGACAAGCTGACGCTGCAATGGTTCGAGCGCGATCTGGATAGTCGCGCCAGCTTGGTCGCCAACACGGTGCAGGAGCCGCTGGAGACGCTGGTTCGCGCGGGCAATCGGGCCGGGATGCTGGAGTTCTTCACGCGGATCACCCAGGACGAGCGCCTCTATGCCATGGCCTTCTGCCCCGCGGGTCAAGGCGAGGCGGTCGCGACCCCCACGCTGCCGGCGACGATCCGCTGCGACGAGCTCGACAGCTTCTCGGGCCCCTCCGGGCACCTGCTCAGGAGCCGTGACGGTCCCTTGCTCGTGTCGGTCAGGCAGCTCGCCATCCAGGGAGCACGCACCGGGCGCCTGGTGCTCGTGCACGACATGAGCTTCATCGCGCGCCGCAGCGAGGAGACGAGAAAGTACCTGTTCCTCTTCTTTATCGGCCTGGGGGGAACGGTCTCGCTGCTCACCGTCGTCATTGCGCAATTGAGCTGGCGGGGCTGGGTGCAGGGCCTGCGAGCGTTGCTGCGGGGGGAGGGTCTGTGGCGTCCGTCGGACCGGCCCGCCGTCCCGGAGCTGCGGCCCATCGTCGGCGACCTGCGCGCCCTGCTCCGCGACCTCGAAGCGGAGCAGCGGTCGCGTGACGACGACCAGCTCGCGTGGACGCCGGAGACGCTGCGTGCCGTCCTCCGGGCCGATCTGCCCGGTCACGAGGTAATGGTCGTCTCCAACCGGGAGCCGTACATCCACGTGCGGCGGGGCGACGCGATCGCGCTGTGGCGGCCCGCGAGCGGCCTGGTCACCGCCATGGAGCCGATCATGCGGGCGTGCTCGGGCACGTGGATCGCGCACGGCGGGGGCTCGGCCGACCGCGAGGTCGTGGACGAGCACGACCGGGTCGCCGTGCCGCCCGAGCGTCCGGCCTATCAGCTGCGCCGGGTCTGGCTGACGCCCGAGGAGGAGGCGGGCTACTACTACGGGTTCGCCAACGAAGGGCTGTGGCCCGTGTGCCACATCGCCCACGTGCGTCCGATCTTCCGCACGACGGATTGGGAGCAATACGTCGCCGCGAACCGGAAGTTCGCGCAGGCCGTGGTCGAGGAGGCGAAGTCGCCCGACCCGATCGTGCTGGCCCAGGACTACCACTTCGCCTTGCTGCCGCGAATGATCCAGGAGTCGCTGCCGGCGGCGACGATCGTGTTCTTCTGGCACATTCCCTGGCCGAACCCGGAGGCGTTCGCGATCTGCCCGTGGCGCGAGGAGCTGCTCGACGGACTGCTGGGCTCGAGCATTCTCGGGTTCCACACGCAGTTCCACTGCAACAACTTCGTCGATACCGTGGACCGCCTGCTGGAAGCCCGGGTCGACCGGGAGATGTTCACGGTATCGTACCGGAGCAAGCTGACCGCCGTGAAGCGCTATCCCATTTCCATCGAATGGCCGCCGTCCACGGACCTGGTGACCAAGGGCATCGAGCAATGCCGCGTGGACGTGCGGCACCGCCACGGGCTGCCGCCGGATCACGCGATCGGCGTCGGGGTGGACCGGCTCGACTATACCAAAGGCATCGAGGAACGGCTCCGCGCCGTGGAGCGCCTGCTCGAGCTGCGACCCGAATGGGTGGGCCGATTCACGTTCATCCAGATCGCGGCGCCGACCCGCGGTCGCATCGAGCAATACCAGGCCTACGAGACGCGGGTTCGGGCGATGGCGGCGCGGATCAACGAGCGTTTCGCCGGCGCTGCGCACCCGCCGATCGTGTTGCTCGTCGAGCACCATCAGCCTCAGGCCATCTACGAGTACTATCGCGCCGCGGAGCTGTGCATGGTCACGAGCCTCCACGACGGCATGAACCTCGTGGCGAAGGAGTTCGTGTCGGCGCGCGACGACGAGCGTGGCGTGCTGATCCTCAGCCAGTTCACGGGGGCGGCGCGGGAGCTGCCGGAGGCGCTCATCGTCAACCCCTACGACACCGATCAATGCACCGCGGCGCTCCAGACGGCCCTGGTGATGCCGGCGGGTGAGCAACGCGCCCGGATTCGGCTGATGCGGGGGTTGATCCAGGAGTTCAACGTGTACCGCTGGGCGGGGCGCATGCTGATCGACGCGGCGGGGATGCGGCGCCGCGGCCGCTTGCTGGACCGCACAGCGACCCCGGAACGGCAGTCGCGCCGCCCGGCGGCGCACGCCGCGGGGCGCGCGCAATGACGCCGGGAGGCGAGCTGCCGGCACCCCGGCCGGGCTGGGCCTATTTTCTGGACATCGACGGCACCCTCGTGGACATCGCCGACTCGCCGGCCGGGGCGCACCTCGACCCCGCCTTCGGGCGGCTCGTCGAGGGGCTGCATCGCTCGGCTGGCGGCGCCGTGGCCTTGATCAGCGGCCGCTCGATCGGCGACATCGACCGCCTGTTTCCCGCCATCCGCTTTCCCGTGGCCGGCCAGCACGGCGTCGAGCGGCGCGACGCGGCGGGGCGGATTTCCCGTCATGCGTTTCCGTCCCAAGAGTTGGACTGGGTGCGCCGCCGGCTCGCCGACGCCGCCGCCCGCCACCCCGGGTTGCTCGTCGAGGACAAGGGTCTCTCGCTGGCGCTGCACTACCGGCGGGCGCCACGGTTGGCGGGCTACGGCCACCGCCTGGTCCGGTCGCTCGGAGCGCGCTTGGGCGAGCGGTACCACGTGCAGGCAGGCAAACGGGTAGTCGAGCTGAAACCCGCGGGCAAGGACAAGGGAGTGGCCGTGCTCGAGTTCATGCAAGAAGAGCCGTTTCGTGGCCGCACACCCCTGTTCGTGGGCGACGACGTCACGGACGAATACGGCTTCGCGACCGTCAACCGCCTGCACGGCCACTCGGTGAAGGTCGGACCGGGACGGACGGTGGCCCGGTGGCGCTTGCCGGACGTCCGCGCCGTGCGGGCGTGGCTCGAGCGCGCGAAGGGAAGCGAGGCGGAGGAGACACCATGACGTCCCTGGACCTGGCCTTGATCGGCAACGGGACGGTCGGCGCGCTCGTCGATCCGCTGGGAGAGGTCGTCTGGGCCTGCTTCCCGCGGTTCGACGGCGACCCCGCGTTTTGCTCCCTGTTGCGCGAGCGGACCCGCGGCGAGGATTTCGGCTTCCTGGCGGTGGAGCTGCTCGACTGCGCGAGGCAAGAACAGGAATACCTCGTCAACACTCCGATCCTGGTCACCCATCTCTACGACCGCGCGGGTGGCGGCGTCGAGATCACGGACTTCGCCCCGCGCTTTCGACACCACGGCCGCATGTTCTGTCCCATGATGCTCGTGCGCCACGTGCGGCGCATGGCCGGTAACCCGCGCATCCGCGTGCGCGTCCGCCCGGCCCGCGACTACGGCCGCCGCCGCGCGGACATCACCTGCGGCTCGAACCACATCCGCTACGTGGGCAGCGAGCTCGCGCTGCGCCTGACGACGGACGTTCCCATCACCGCCGTCGTGGAGGAAAACCCGTTCTTCCTCGAGCACGCGGTCACCCTGCTCCTCGGTCCGGACGAGACCGTCCAGGGCGCCGTGGCCGACGTCGGGGGCCGTTTCCTCGAAGAAACCACGTTCTACTGGCGAGAATGGGTGCGCTCGCTGGGCATTCCGTTCGAGTGGCAGGAGGCCGTCATCCGCGCGGCCATGACGCTCGAGCTCAACGTCTTCGAAGACACCGGCGCCATCATCGCGGCGGTGACGACATCAATCCCCGAGGCCGCCGGCACCGGGCGCACCTGGGATTACCGCTATTGCTGGCTGCGCGACGCCTACTTCGTGGTCAACGCCCTCAACCGACTCGGCGCGACGCGGACGATGGAGCGCTACCTGAGCTACATCGTCAACCTCGTTGCGGGCGCCGAGGACGGGCGCCTGCAGCCCGTGTACGGGATCAGCGGACGGGCCGTCCCCGAGGAGCAGGAGATCGACGCGCTCCCCGGCTATCGCGGGATGGGCCCGGTGCGGATCGGCAATCAGGCATCCCGGCAGGTCCAGCACGACGTCTACGGCTCCGCCATCCTGGCCGCCACTCATGTGTTCTTCGACCGGCGGCTGCTTCGACCGGGCGACGAGATCCTGTTCCGTCGCCTCGAGCCGCTGGGCGAGTGCGCGGCTCAGCTCTTCGATCAACCGGACGCGGGCCTCTGGGAGCTACGCGGCGCGGCGCGGGTGCACACCTTCTCGAGCCTCATGTGCTGGGCGGGCTGTGACCGCCTGGCGAGAATCGCCGGGCACCTCGGCCTCACCGACCGCGCCGCGTATTGGGGCACGCAGGCGGCGCGCATCCACCAGGTAATCTGCGAGCGGTCCTGGAATGCCAAGCGGGAGAGCTTCGTGGCCACGATGGACGGGGACACGCTCGACGCCAGCCTGCTGCGCCTCACCGAGGTGGGGTTCCTGGCCGACGACGACCCGCGGTTCGCGAGCACGGTCCGCGCCATCGAGCGCGAGTTGCGCCGCGGCGACTTCGTGTTCCGCTACGTCGAGGCGGACGACTTCGGAAAGCCGGAGAACGCATTTCTGGTGTGCACCTTCTGGTACATCAACGCACTCGCCGCGCTGGGCCGACGGGAAGAGGCGCGCGCCCTGTTCGAGAACGTGCTCGCCTGCCGCAACCGGCACGGCCTCCTGGCCGAACACATCGATCCGCGGACCCGCGAACAGTGGGGCAACTTCGTGCAGACCTACAGCATGGTGGGGCTCATCGGCTCGGCGATCCGGTTGTCCGTCCGGTGGGATCAAGCCTTTTAGCAACGCCAGCGCGACGCCGTTCGTCCACCCAAACCCGTCCTGCGTCGGGTACTCCCCGCCGCCGGCTCGCCGATTCAGGTCCACGACGTCGTACTTCTCCATCATCTTGCCCGTCGAGCGATAGGTGCGCCTGTTCACGGCCAGCCAGCGATCGCGGGCGGCGTCGGCCAGGTCGGTGCGGCCGTAGCGGCGCACTCCTTCGATCGCCAGCCACTCCAAGGGCGGCCACCCGTTGGGCGCATCCCACTGCTGACCCGAGGCGATGACGGTCGTGACGAACCCACCGGGCTTCAAGAAATCCCGCTCCAGCCGGGCGGCGACCTTGCGACCCTGCTCCGGCGTGGCGAGCCCGAAGTACAGCAGGGCCGCAGCCGCGAGCGTGGGGCGGTCGATCACGCGCTCGCCGCTCCGCCAGCGGACGTCGTAGAAGAAGCCGGTCGCGGGATCATAGCCAGCCGCGAGCAGCGCCCGGCGACGCTCCTCGGCAGCCTGGGCGAACCGCTGCGCCACCTCCGCGTCACCCCCTCGCCGGCGAAACGTCCGGAGCGCGGCGATCAGCCGCTCGCTGTGATAGAGGAGGCTGTTGAGATCCACCGGCACCAGCTCCGTCGTCTCGAGCGTCCGCAGGTCCTTCGGGTCACGCAGCCAGCGGCTCGAGAAGTCCCAGCCGCTCTCGGCCGTGGCTCGGACGTGGCGATAAAAGTCCTCGCGTCGCCCGGCGGGGAGCGTCTGACCCAGCTCGTCGTCGGGGCGGTAGGACTCCGGCCTCGGTTCGGCCCGATCGTCCCAATACCGATTGAGCACCGATCCGTCCGGCAGCCTCACGACTCGGCGATACGCCTCGCCGGGTCCGAGACGCCCGGCTCCATCCATCCAGAACGCATGCTCCGCCTCCAGCGCGTCGAGGTAACGCAGCGCCTGCGTCGTATCGGTCGCCTTCGCGTACAGCCCCACCATCGCGCCGAAAAACGGCGGCTGGCTGCGGCTGAGATAGTACGCGCGGTTGCCGTTGGGAATGTGCCCGACCGTCGCGACCAGGTGCGCGAAGTTGTCGAGCATGCTGCGCACGAGATCGGTCCGCCCGCTCTCGATCAGCCCGAGCATCGTGAAGTAGGAGTCCCAGTAGTAGATCTCGCGGAACCGGCCGCCCGGGACGACGTACGCCTGCGGCAACGGGATCAACGACGAACGCGCGTCCGCAGAATCGGGCGGGCGGGTGAGCACCGGCCACAACCCCCGCATGTGCTGCTCCATGGTCTGGGACGGGTCCGTGTGAAAGCCTGCGGCGATCGGCCGGGGCAGCTCGAAATGCCGCTCCACGAAGGCCCGCAGGTTGAACCCCGCGGAGGTCCGCGCGGTGGCGTAGCCGGCGGCGATCTCGGAGGGAGGCTCGAGCGGGCGCGCGTCCACGAACGTCTTCGAGTCCGCGAAGATCCCCGATACCTGGACGTCGTGGAACAGGGCCCCGAGATCATGGGCGGGGTCGTAGCGCGAGCCGGGGGACGGAGCCGGCCGGCACCCGGTCGGGACGACAAGGGCGGCAAAGGCGGCAGCGGCGGCAAGTGCTCCGTGCGTATGCCGCCCCTGCCGTCCTTGCCGCCCTTGCCGCCCCTGCCGCCCTCGTCTCACCGGAACACGTACCACAGGACTCCGATCGTTGCCGCGAGCACGATCGAGAGGGTGACGTTCAGGCGCCGCGGGCCCGCCGGGACGGGAACGGGGGGGGCGGTGATCTCGGGCGTGGCGTACGTCAGGCCGGCGACTTTGGCGACCGGCGGCGGAGCGGTCGCCAGGCTCACCGCGATCAGGATGCCGGCGCACAGCGCGAACAGCAGGGCCGCGAAGTGGAGGAAGTTGACGGTCGCAAACCAGTACAAGGCCGTACCGCTCGCCATGTGAGCCTTCTCGAGCTCGAGCACGAGCCGGGCCGTCCCGAGGACGAGGCCGGTCACGAGGGCCGTGACCGCCCCGGTTCCGTTCAGCCGCGGGTACAGCACGCCGAGCAGGAAGCACGCCGCGATGGGCGGCGCAATATACGCCTGCACGCTCTGCAGGTAGATGTAGATCTGCGGCGAGATGTACTTCATGAACGGGATCCAGAGCAGACCGAGGCCGACGAGCAGCACCGTGGTGGCGCGCCCGACGGCGACGAGCCGCTGCTCGCTCGCGCCCGGCCTGAGCTTCCGGTACACGTCCCAGGTCAGCAGGGTCGAGCAGGAGTTGAACGCGGACGCGAGCGAGCTCATCAGCGCCGCGAGCATCCCCGCGAGCACGAGACCCTTGAACCCGGCCGGGAGCAGCCGGGTCACCAACGCCGGATACGCCGCGTCGGACCGGATGTCCGAGTACAACGCCGCGGCGATGATTCCCGGCAGGACGAAGATGAACACCGGCAGGATCTTGAGGAACCCGGCGAGGATCGTACCGGTGCGAGCCGCGCTGACGTTCTTAGCCGCGAGCACCCGCTGCACGATGTGCTGGTCGGTGCACCAATACCACACGCCCAGGATCGGCGCGCCGAACACGATGCCGGTCCAGGGGAAATCGGGATGATCGACGGGTTTCCACATTGAGAAAAAGTCCGCCGGCACCCGCGCCTCGAGCCCGCTCCACCCGCCGACCGCATGCAAGCCCACCAGCGCCATGGTCGCCGACCCGATGATCAGCACGACGGCCTGCATGACTTCCGTGTAAATCACGGCCCGCAAGCCCCCCAGGACCGTGTAGAGCCCCGTGATGACGATCAGGATGACGGCGCTCGTCCAGACGCTGAACCCCGTCACTTCACGCATCACCACGCCGCCGGCGTACAACGTGACGCTGATCTTGGTCAGGACGTAGCCGATGATCGACACCCAGGTGAAGTAGGTGCGCGAGGCCGAATTGAAGCGGCGCTCGAGGAACTCCGGCATGGTGTACACGCCACTCCGCAGATAGAACGGCACGAACAGCCAGCCGAGGAGCAGCAGCATGAAGCACGCGAGCCATTCGAAGTGCCCGACCGCCAGCCCGCCCTTCGCCCCGCTGCCCGCGAGGCCGACGAGATGCTCGCTCCCGATGTTCGACGCGAACAGGCTCGCGCCCACCGCGAACCAGCCCACGTCGCGGCTCGCGAGGAAGTAGTCGGCGCTCACGTTCTTCTCGCGACGCGCCGCCCAGTACCCGATCCCGAGCAAGATGAGGAAATACCCGGTAATGGCGACGATGTCGAAGGCGTGGAGGTTGCTCATGGCCCTGGGGGGTTGAGGAGATATTGAACGGCGAGGTCGGTCAGGCTCCACAGCTGCACGTCCGAGCTGGTCCCGTAGCGCACCGGGACCAGCCGTCCGTTCTCGATCTTGTAGCTCCACAGCTCCGCATGCCGCAGTCCGGACCGATCCACGGCCGTGATGGTCCGCCGCAGCGCGTCCTCGAGCGGTGTCCGATCCGGGCCCGGCGGCATCGCGCGGATCTGCAAGGCCAGACCGGCGAGCAGCACGTTGACGTCCCGGCCCCACACGACCGTGGGCGAGTGATAGGCATCCCGGCGGAAGCTCTCCCACACCGCGGCTGCGGCATACGCGTCATTGGCGACGAGCGGGCCGAGGTCGTCCACGAATAAACCAACCGGATACGAGGCGAATATCGGAGTAATCAGCTCGCGCACCCGCTGGCGATCGAGTGGCTCGAGCAACAGCAGCATCGCGGGATCCGTGTTCACGAGCGGGATCGGCCGTCCCGCGCCGTCGAGCGAGAGGGCGAGAAACCGCAGCGTGTCCGCAAGCGGCCCGGACCGCTGCCACGCGCCGCCCCAGAAGTCCGCCTCCGGCTGCGGCAACGCGCGGAGCCACGCGTCCACCCGCGCCCCTACCGCGTGCGGGTTCAGCGCGACCCGAAAGTGCCGTTCGCCTCCCTTCCACGCCGCCACCGCCCGCGCCAGGGCGCGCCGGTCGCGGACATAGCGGGCGAGCGCCTCGTCGCGGACCGCCGGCGTGAGGCCCAGGCGCTTGAGCCAATCGAAGATCGTCCCGATCGCCTCCAGTGCGTGTGGTACCCAGATCACATTCACGTCCAGCGCGAAGCGACCGCCTCCATAGCCAGCGCGGCTGTCGCGCCAGCTCGCCGAAATCCAATGGCCGTCGCTGGCGCGCGGGAAGCTCACCAGGTTCGTCGCGACCGGATGGCGGGCATAGGGCCCAGCCCGGCGCGCCACGAACGCCAGGTTGGCAACGAGCCGCGGCAGTCGCCCCTCCGCGAGCAGGAAGCGGCGCTTCCGATCGTCCGGCACCCGCGGGTCGGCGAGGTAGCGCGCGGCGACCACGGGCAGCTGGAAGTCGTCGTCCACCATGATGTAGTTCTCGCGCACCCGCTGGAGATCAGCGAGCACTGTGCGGGCGCGTGCCAGGCGCCCCTGGCCGATCAGCCGGTTGTACTCGGCGGCGTTCTCGCGGATCGCCTGGCCGCCCAGCGCTTCCTCGTGGCTCACGTCGCCGTCGGGCGACAGCTTGCGCAACGCGCTCGCGATGACGTGCTCCGGCATCGCCGGCGCCCACACCGGCTGCATCAGCAGCGCCGTCATGAACATGTCGCGGCCGAAGTAGGTCGCGAAGTTGGGCAGCCCCGCCATGAGCTTCTCACCGTAGCACAGCAGCTCGGTGCCCCGCACCTCCCGCTCGAGCCGCCGGAACCGCTCGCGGTGCGCGGTGTCGGCGCGCACCCGCTCGTAGAAGCGGCGGAAGTCGTCGTTGAAGATCTCGCTGCGAGAGAGCGGCGTGAGCGCCGGCGCGTCCGTGGTTACGCGCACGCTCAACCGCACGGGGCCCCCGGCCGGGCGGCGTATGGCGACGGTGTTGCCGGAGAGCGTGGGAATGGTCTCGCGGCGGTCGCCTTCGAGCGCGAGCCAGAGGTGGCTCCGGCCGTCGAAGCTCACTTGCTCGGCCTCCACCACCCAGGCTGTGTCACCGAGCCGAGACGTGATACGGGGGGAGAGCCGCTCGCGCAGCGCGGCGACCGTCTTCACCCCAAGCAAGGCCAAGTGCCCCGCACGCTCGGCCGCTCGCAACCTCGCGATGTGGTCGATCAGCTCCGACAGCTCGTGTTGCGGAAACGGCGTCGCATCGAGCGGCAGCGAGTCGCGGCCGGCGTACTGAAAGTCCCGCTCCACCCGCATCGAGCCGAGCAGGAACAGGCCGACCGTGACCGAAGACGGGAGCTCCAGGCCGTAGGACAGCGAGCGCGTACGGCCTGACTCGGCGACCACGGCCCCGCCTGCGGCGGAGTCCCAGGCGAGCTCGGCTGGCCTGCCGGTGGAGTCGCGCACCGTGAAGCCCACGCTCTCGTCGGCTGCGTCGGCCCACAGGTTCACCACGCGACCACTCGCGCCGCGCAGGTAGACCTGGAACGCGTTGCCGCGCGCGTCCCGGTACACCCGGGTCACGTAGCCTTCATAGGCGGCGGGGTCGTCGAGCCCGGGGTCCGGGAACTGCAGCACGGGCGGCACGGTGTCGGCGCGCGCGATCGCGAGGGCGGCGAGCAGGGCGGCGGGGCTCATCTCGCGTGCAAGGGGCGGAGGATCTGGACCTTGGCGTCGTTCCGCGCGACGACGATCAGTCGGCCGCCGCCCGCGCGCCGCAGCAGCTCCATGTGACGCACCTGGCCGTCGATCGCGAGGCGGCTCTTCTCCATGTCCACTGCGGCGAACCGGCCGTCACCCGTGCCGCGCAGCAGCACGCCGTAGCTGGCATCGTAGCGGCCGAGGACGGGCGGCACACCGTACATGTTCCCCGCCAGGAGGAGATCGATGCGCCCATCGCCGTCGAAGTCCTGCGCCACGGAGGCGTAGACGGGCGCGAACTGGGCCTCGACGGGCAGCGGCTGGAGGTCGAACGTGCCGTGCCCGCTGTTCAGGGCGACGGAGCTCGCGAACAGGTGCGCCTCGAGCACCGTCGCCTGCTTGAGCTCCGACGCGGAAAAGATGTCCTCGATCCGGCTGGCGCCGAACGCGGCATACGACGGGTATCGGCTGCGCAGCTGCGGGATCAGGCGGACCAGCTCGTCCCGGCCTGCGAGCGGGTAGCTCACCCCGTGCTTGTAGAAGGTGAGGATCTGCTCGACGGTGCCGTTGTGGCCGAAGTCGTGGACGTACAGCCGGGCGGGCTCCGCCGGAGCGGCCCAGAGGTAGGAGTTGAGCCCGAGGTTGCCCAGCACGAGGTCCTCGCGGCCGTCACCGTTCAGATCGACGGCGCGGACGGTATTCCACCAGCCTTCCGTGCCCGCCAGCCCGGCCTCGACGGTCCGGTCCACGAATCCGCCGTTCTCCTGGTGGAAGACCCGGACCGGCATCCACTCGCCCACGACGATCAGGTCGAGCTTACCGTCATGGTCGTAGTCCACCCAGGCGGCCGACGTCACCATCCCGACGTGGGCGAGCCCCGGGGCCTTCTCGAGCGTGACGTCGCGAAAGTGCCCCCGGCCGTCATTCTCGAGCAGATAGCTTCGCGGCGCCAGCCCATAGTCGCGCGCGACCCGACGTCCGACGAAGAGGAAGTCGCCCGCGACCGCCACGCAGGAGCCGCTCTCGGAGAAACGCGGGAGGGCCTGCGTATCCCGGTGGAAATGCCCGTGGCCGTCGTTGATGTAGAGCCGGTCCTGGAGCGCGTCGGCGTCACCCCAGAACTCGTTGCCGCCGCTCACGACGTAGAGGTCCGGATGTCCGTCGCCGTTGGCGTCGAAGAAAATCGCGTCGACGTCCTCCGAGAGGCTATCCGCCTCGAACGCCGGCTGCGTGCTGGCGCGGAACGTGCCGTCGCGCTGCTGGACGAGCAGGCGGCCGGCCTGCCACTTGGCGCCGCCGACGTAGATGTCGTCTAGCCCATCGCCGTTGACGTCGCCGATGGCCAGCGCCGGGCCTTCGGTCGACAGCAGGTGGGGGATCAGGGGCTGGCGGTTGTAGTCGTAGAAAGAGTTCTCCTGGTGCTTGACGTCGACGGCGAGCCGGGCCGTCACGTCGGTGAACAAGGGCGGCAAGGGCGGCAAGGGCGGCAAGGGCGACACGGGCGGCAACGTCGCATCCTGCTGCGATAGTGTGAGCGTGCGGTCAACCGCCACGTCCGCGAGCACCTGGACGCGCCGGTCCGGCCAGATCACGATCAGGGAGTCTATTTGCGTAGCCGCGCCGAGCCCAAAATGTAGGCGGGGATCCACCGAAGACTGGAAGCCCCGCGTGGGCATCTGCTCGAGCACCTGCATCCTGCCGCCATTGCCGTCTTTGCCGCCCTTGCCGCCCTTGCCGCCCTTGCCGCCCTCCTTGATGACGACCTTGGCGCCGATCCCCGCGGTGTTGCCGCCCGAGCCTTGCAGCAGCACGGTCAGGTATGCGTTGCCGTTGATCTCGCGCGCGTGGTTCCGGTAGATCGCGGCGGGCGCGTTGATCCTGTTCACGACGAGATCGAGCGCGCCACTGTTGTTCAGATCGACATACGCGGCGCCGTTCGAGAACCCCGGCTGCGCCAGCCCCCAGGCGGCGGCCATGTTCGTGAACGTCAGGTCCCCGTTGTTGCGAAACGCGTGGTTGGGCAACGGGATCTGGGGCATCCTTTGCAGGAGCGTCAGATTCTCATGGGTTATCCCCTGCGCCAGCGACGCCTGGACGGCCTCGTTGCCCACGTAGTTGATGTAGTCCAGGTCGTTGGGCCTGCGATAGATGCCGTCGGTGACGAAGAGGTCCTTGTACCCATCGTTGTCCAGGTCGGCGAACAGCGGCGCCCAGCTCCAGTCGGTCGCGTACACGCCGGCCAGGTAGCCGATCTCGCTGAAACGTAGGGTTCCCCCCAACGGGCCGCGGTTGAGCTGGAGCGTGTTGCGAGGGTACTGGGGGTGATAGCCGGCCTGCAGCCTGAGGTAAAAGACGTTGAAGCTCTCGGCATTGGCGGAGGTCTTGAGGACCTTCTCCTGGTCGGGCAGCATGTCGAGGACCGCGACGTCCGGTCGGCCATCGTTGTTGAAGTCGGCGGCGTCGACGCCCATCGAGAACCGGCTGGTGTGCCCGGTGGCCTTGGCGATCGACTCGGTGAAGGTGCCGTTGCAGTTGTTGAGGTAGAGGAAATCGTTCTCCTGAAAGTCGTTCGCGACGTACAGATCGGGGCAGCCATCGAGGTTCAGATCGCTCGCGACGACGCCCAGGCCGAATCCTTCGACGCCGCGGTCGATGCCCGCCTGCTCGCTCACATCCACGAAGTGGCCGCCGTCGTTTCGGAAGAGGCGATCTCCCGCCCGCGGCGTGCGCTCGGAGCCGGTCGCCCTCCGACTGATGGCCCGCTCGGTGTGGGTCGAGTGGTTCAGGAGATACATGTCCAGGTCGCCGTCGCCGTCGTAGTCGAAGAAGAGGGCCTGGGTGGAAGCGCCGACGTGGTCGAGCCCGTATTCCTTCGTGCGGTCGGTGAAGGTCCCGTCGCCGTTGTTGATGTAGAGCACATTGTGCCCGTGCATCGTGAGATAGCTGACGGCGGACACGTAGATGTCGACCCATCCGTCCCCGTTGACATCGGCCATCGTGACGCCGGTCTTCCAGCCCTCGGAATCCGCCACGCCCGCCTGCTCGGTCACGTCCTCGAACCGGTAGTTCCCCTTGTTCAGGTAAAGCCGATTGGGCCCCCGGTTCGAGGTGAAGTAGAGATCGGGCAGGCCGTCGTTGTTCACGTCGCCGACGGCCACGCCGCCGCCGTTGTAGTAGTACAGGTAGTTGAGGATGTTGAACGCCGTGTCTTCCGGGAGCCGGTTGACAAACGTGACGCCGGTCCGCTCGGCTGGCAGCAGCTCGAACAGGGTGGGACGACCCTCGGCGCGGTGGCAGCCGGCCAGGACCGGCATGCTCGCACTGAGGAGGAGCGCCGTCCGGCGCGGGACGCGAAGCATAGTGGTCGACGGGGTCGGGATCAGGGAGCGGTCTTCACATCCGCAATAAAGATCCCGTAAGGGCCGAGCTTCACGCTGTTCAGATCGCCGCTGGCGGCGGACTGGATGATCGGCCGCCCCGCCGCGCCGCGCAGTCCCTGGGCGCTGAGATCGAACGTGGCCGTCCGGTCCTCGCCGGACATGTTGATGACCACGAGCACCGCGGCGTCGCGGTAGCGGCGTAGGTAGCTCATGACGTAGGGGTCGCCCTCGTTCAGGGGGACGTAGCCGCCTTCGCGGACGGCGGGGTTTTCATGGCGCAGCTTCAGCACGGCCTTGTAGAGGCTCAGCACCGAGCTCGAGTCCTGGCCCTCGGTCTGCGCGTTGTGGGTCCTGGCCGAAGGCGGGACCGGCAGCCACGGCTTGGCGCCGGTGTTGAACCCAGCGTCGGGGGCGGCGGTCCACTGCATCGGCGTGCGCTCGCCATCCCGGCCTTTCTCCGTCGGCCACCCCTTGATGCCGATGGGATCTCTGACGTCCTCCTTGCGCTGCGGATCGTTGTTCTGCATGCCAAGCTCTTCGCCGTAGTACATCACCGGGGTCCCGCGCAGCGTCAGGTAGAACGCGCCGATCGCCTTGGCGATCGCGTCATCGTGGCGGCCGTCCGCGAAGCGCGTCGCCACGCGAGGGATGTCGTGATTGCTGACCACGTACACCGGCCACTCGCCGGACGCTTCCATAGCGGCGACGTGCCGGCGGAATGTGGGCGCGTCCAGACGCTGATGCCCGCCCGGCACACGTCCTAACCCGGTGAACATGAGGTCCATCGGCATGTGAACCTCGTCGTGGTTCGCCCCGTAGTACGCCTTGAGCTGCTGGACGTCGTCCGTCCAGGTCTCGCCGATCAGCACCGCGTCGTGCGCGTCCGTGACCTTGCGTAACTCGCGCAACACGCGGTGGTTCTCGGGAAGATTGTCGTCGTACTTGCGAACCTGGTTCTGGTCCCCGTACGCGTTCCGTCCCGGCACCGTCGGATTGTCCCGGAGCCCTGGGTCCTCGAACAGCGTGTTGACGGCGTCGAGGCGAAAGCCCGAGACGCCGCGGGTATACCACCACCGCGTGACGTCGAGCATCGCCGTCTCGACCGCCGGGTTGCGCCAGTTGAGGTCGGGCTGCTCGGGGTAGAAGGCGTGGTAATAGTACTGCTGGGTGGCCCGGTCGTACTGCCACGCGGAGCCGCCGAAGATCGAGGTCCAGTTGTTGGGCGGCTGGGTCGGTCCTTTGCCATCGCGCCACACGTACCAGTCGCGCTTGGCGTTGGTGCGTGACGCCTGCGATTCCAAGAACCAGGGGTGCTTGTCCGAGGTGTGGTTGACCACGAAATCGAAGATGATGCGGATGCCCCGTTTCTTCGCCTCGGCCTGCAGGCGCTCGAAGTCCGCGAGCGAGCCGTACTCGGGGGCGATGTTCTCGTAGTCGCTGACGTCGTAGCCGAAGTCCACCTGCGGCGACGGGTAGCACGGCGTGATCCAGATGGCGTCGACGCCCAGGTCCCGGAGGTAGTCGAGGTGCTGGGTGATGCCGCTCAAGTCGCCCAGGCCGTCGTTGTTGGCGTCACCGAAGCTGCGAGGATAGACCTCGTAAAAGACGGCGTGACGCCACCAGGCGTGGCCTTGGGCGTCGCGCTGGGCGGCGGCCGCCGCGAGCGGCGTCGCGCAGGCGACGCCCAGCGCGATGCCGCGCCACGACCAAGCCCGTATATTCCGGCGTAGCACCCCCCTCCAACCCCGGAGGTTACCCATGCCCTCGCTCCCCTCTCGCGCCCTGCTCCGCGTCGGTCTCAGTGTAGGAATCCTTTCCGGGTGTACCCACTCGAGTGGAGCCAACCGAACGAGCCCGGCGCACACCGCCACCGTGACGTCGGAAGACATCCAGCGCACCCCCGGCGAGCCGATCGAGAAGGTTCTCATGGGCCGGTTCCCGGGCGTCACGGTGACGCGGACTGCGGACGGCGGTCTCGCGGTGCGCATCCGAGGCACCACGTCCATCCTCGGCAGCAATGACCCGCTCTACGTCATCGACGGCATCCCGATTCAGCCGGGGCCAAACGGGAGCCTGACCGGCATCTCGCCGGAAGACATCGAGTCCATCCAGATCCTGAAGGACCCCGCCGAAACGGCGTTCTACGGCGGGCGCGGCGTCAACGGCGTCATCGTCATCAAGCTGAAGCGGCCGGGTCAGTGACGGGATAGCTGCTGCGCTCGGGTCCGCACGCGCCGGACGACGAGCTCGCCCACGCGCCGTCCCTCGATGGCGCCCTGCTCGATCGCCATCCGGTAATGGATGCCGCCGTACAGCCGGCTGATGGCCGCCTCGGCGGCTGCCGCCTGGAATGAAGCGAACGCGCGGGGCGGCAGACCGAACTCGGCTTCGGTGCTGTCGACGAACGCGAATCCCGCGCCGAATTCATCCGTCAGCACCGTGGCCGCCGCGGTCGAGATGACGCTGTGGCCGCTCGTGTATTCCGGGAAGGGCGGTGTCTGCAGCAGGGGCTGCCAGCGCTCGTCGAGATGGGCATTGATCACCGTCTCGGGCCGGATCCGGTTGCTGCGGTATTTCTCATCCCAGCAGTTGATGAAGCCGTCGGCGATCGCGGTCGCCGTGCGCGCGTAGGCGGCGGCGGACCGCATGAGATCGGCAGCGGCCGTGCGGGCGGCCAGGCCCACGATGCCCATCCAGTGTCCGACGGGCGTGACCTTCTTGGTGGCGAACATCGTGTGCCCCTGCACGTGCATCACGTACGGGTTGTCGTCCCAGGCGAGGGCGATTTGTCGCTGCGCATCCGTCAGGTGCCGCCCTGTCTCGTAGACCTCCCACACCTCCCGGTAGTACGGACTGCCTCTGGCCATGTCCGCCCGAAGCGGCGGGGCCGGCCGAACCTCGCTCGCCGAATCCAGCACGAACGGCCGGAGCTCGCCCCAGTGGGGCTCGACCGCGTCCATGTAGGCGGGCGGCGTGGGCACCCAACGGCCGGGGGCGGTCGTGACCGTGTACTTCGGGTAGCCTCGGGTCTCCAGGTAGCGGTCCTGCGCCGCCCACGCGAGAACGTGTTGCGCCACCCGCTCGCCGTACGCGACGGAGCGTTCGAAGACGGCCCGCGGGATGCCCAGGCGCCGGAACCGCTCGTCCATGGCGGACCGGAGCGAATCCATCCGCGCCCGAGAGAACGTGAGCGCCCGGCCCACGGTGAGAAGCGCGTGCACCCCGGCCAGGGGTAGGTAATACTCCACGCCCGAATCCGGCACGGGGACGGGGCTCAGCCCGTTGAGCTGTCCCGCGAGCGTGCGGTACTCGGGATGGTCGTGTCGCAGCGTTTCATACGCGGCGATGCTAGCGTAGGCGTACACCCGGCTGGCCTGCGGCGGGCTGACAATGTCGTAAACCATGACGTCGGTGAGCTGATGCATGGCGGCATGGAGCAGCTCGGGATCCGGCGGCTGCGCGCGATAATCACCGCGCGCGTTCGCGCACCCTGCCTGGAGCAGCAATCCCGCGAGCATCACGGTCGCCGCGATGAGTCGATCTCGCATACTCCACCTCACAGCATCCCCTACCTGGCCGCCGCCAACGATCGCCGCGGCGGCGTCGACCGGAAGACGAGCGGGCGATCGTTGTTCCGGGTGACGACATACAGGTCGCCCCGGCGGGTGCGGACGCGCGCGATGTCGCGCGCCTGACCCGGCGCCAGGAAGCCGCTCTCTGTCGTCCGTACGGGAGTGACGTTCCCCTGTCCGTCGCCGCGCAGCAACAGCCCGTAGCTCGCGCTCATCCGTCCGATTTCCGGCTTGACGCCATCGAAATTCCCCGCCAGCAGCAGGTCGGTCTTCCCGTCCCCGTCGAAGTCCTGCGCCAGGATGCCGTAGACCGGGGCGAGCTGCGCCTCGAGCGGCAGCGGCACGAGGGTGAACGTGCCGTCGCCGTTGTTCCGCGCCAGCGCGGTCGCGAACGTGTGCGCCTGCTTCAAGACCGCGCCGGCCAGCTCCGCCGGGGAGAAGATGTCGGTCACGGTCTGCCGGGCGTAGTCCTTGTAGTTGAGATAGCGCACCTTGAGGGAGGGGATCGCCTTGATGAGATCGTCGCGCATCACGATCGGGTAGCTCGTGCCGTGGTTGTAGCACGACACGATCTGCACGTCGAAGCCGTTCCGGGCGAAGTCCTTCACGTACATGGTCACGGGTTCGGTCGCGGTGGCGCGGAGGCGCGTGTTCAGCCCCAGGTTGCCGACGATGAAGTCCACCCGGCCGTGCCCGGTGAAGTCCCCGGCCACGATCCGATTCCACCAGCCGTCGCTCTGCTCGAGGCCGGGCGTGTTCAGGCGGACGAGCTTCCCGCCACCCACGTTCCGGAAGACCGTTATCGGCATCCACTCGCCCACGACCACGAGGTCGAGGCGACCGTCCCCGTCCACGTCCTGCCACACCGCGTCGGTCACCATGCCCACCCGCGCCAGCTCGGGCGCCAGGCGCTCGGTGACGTCGGTGAAGTGGCCGTGGCCGTCGTTCTGCAGCAGCATGCTGCGGGGATCTCGGCCGTAGTGCCACGGGACGACGCGCCCCCCAACGAAGAGATCGATGTCGCCATCCCCGTCGTAATCGGCCGCCGCCACCCGCGAGCCGCTGATGTACTCGGTCGGCAGGCTGCCGGTCGCCTTGCGAAAGTGACCGCGCCCGTCGTTCAGGTAGAGCCGGTCCTGCAGGGCCGGCGCCAGGTCGGAGAACTCGCTCCCGCCGCTCACGACGTAGAGATCGGGATGCCCGTCGCCGTCGGCATCGAAGAACACGGCGCCCAGATCTTCTGAACCTGCATCCTGCTCGAACAGCCCCGGATTGCTGCGGACGAACCGGCCGTCCGCCTGCTGCATCAACAACGCCCCGGGCTGCCCTTTCGCGCCCCCGAGAAACATGTCATCGAGCCCGTCGCCGTTCACGTCGGCCACGGCTATAAACGGCCCTTCGGTCGAGAGCAGCTTCGGGATCAGGCGCTCCCGGTCGAAGTCCACGAAGGCGTTCTCCCGGTGCACGTAGGGGAGCCCGACTTTGTCCGTGACGTCCGTGAAGAGCGGCAGGCGCTGGGGGCCTCGCGACGGCGGGTGCCCGCTGGGCTGCCGGAGCGAGGCTCCCAGCGCCTGCCGCACGGTCAAGCGCTGGTTCGTCGCGACGTGCTCGAGGAGGCTCACGCGCCCGTCCGGCCACTCGACCGTCACCGAGTCGAGGGTGTCGCGCCTCCCCACCCCGAAGGTCAACACGTAGTCGACGCTGGACTGGAAGCCACGCGTCGGCTCCGCCTCCTGGAAAAACTGCTGGCCGCCGCTCCACAGCGTCACCTTCGCCCCGAGCGCGAACCGATTGCCGCCCCCCCCCTCGCCGTCGAGCCGCACTTGGAGGTAGTGGTTCTTCAAGAGCGTCCGGGCGTTGTTGCGATACGCGAACGCTTCCTGGTTGACGTTGTTCACCACCAGGTCGAGCGCGCCGTCCCCGTCCAGGTCCCCGTAGGCCGCGCCGTTCGAGAAGCTGGGCGTGTTCAACCCCCAGGCCGCGCTCTCGTTCGAGAACGTCGAATCACCGTGGTTCCGGAACGCGTAGTTCGGCAGTGGCGTCGAGCTCATGGCGTTGATCAGGCGCAGAAAATCGACCCGCTTGCCGCTCGCGGCCTGGATCATGGTCTCTCTGTTTGCCAGGAAAGCGACATAGTCTTGCGACGTGACGTCCTTGGCGAGGCCGTTCGTCACGTAGATGTCTTTGTAGCCGTCAAGGTCGAGATCCGCGATGAGCGCGCTCCAGCTCCAGTCCGTCCGAGCCACGCCCGCCATCTGGCCGACGTCCGAGAACGTGCCGTTGCCGTCGTTGAGCTGCAGCATGTTCCGCATCAGCTGGTGGTGATACCCCTCCCGCAACTTGGCCTGGTAGACGTCCCAGCCCTCGAAGGACGACATCGTCTTGAGCCGGTACTCGTCCTCCGGCAGCATGTCGGTGGTGTAGACGTCGGGCCAGCCGTCGTTGTTCACGTCCGCGATGTCGAGCCCCATCGAGAAGTAGCTGACGGACGGCATCGCGCGCTCGACCGCCTCGGTGAAGGTGCCATCTCGGTTGTTGAGGTACAGGTAGTCGTGCTCGAAGAAGTCATTCGAGACGTAGATGTCGGGCCAGCCGTCCCGATTCACGTCGCTCACGACGACGCCCAGCCCGAAGCCGATCTCGCTCCCGAAGATCCCGGCCTGCTCGCTCACGTCGACGAAGTGCCCGCCGTCGTTGCGATACAGCCGGGCGCCGCCGAGCGGGTCGCGCACGTTCCGGGTATTGCGGAGGCCGAAGCTCGAGACGGGCCGCGGCGAGTTACGAATCAGGAACAGGTCCAGGTCTCCGTCGCGGTCGTAGTCGAAGAACACCGCCTGGGTCGAGTAGCCCGTGTCGGCGATGCCGTAGGTGGCCGCCTGCTCGACGAAGGTGGGAACGCCGTGCGCGTTCAGTCCCTGGTTGATGTACAGCTCGTTGGCCCGAAGCTTCCCCTCCACGTTCCCGGCGTGGCAGACGTAGATGTCGAGCAGCCCGTCGCCGTTCACGTCGGCGAGGGTGACGCCCGTGGTCCACCCCTGGCTGTGCAGGCCCGCCTCCTCGGTCACGTCGCGGAAGCGGAACTTCCCTTCGTTCAGGTAGAGGCGCGTGCCGCCCAGGTTCGACGTGAGCACGATCTCCGGCAGGCCGTCGCCGGTGAGATCCCCCAGCGCGACGCCGCCGCCGTTGTAGTAGTTGCGATAGGTGAAGACGTTCAGATCGCGGGTTTCGGTCAGGCGGTTCTCGAAGCGGACGCCGGTATAGCTCGAGGGGAGCAGCGTGAAGAGGTGGTCGTCGGCCGCCGGTGCGTCGGCGCCCTTCGCACCGGAGCAGCCGGCGATGAGACACGCGCTGGCTACGAGAAGACGTAGGGGCGCAGCATGCTGCGCCCCTACATCACCCACCAGACTGGCCGGCACCTTCCCCAACTAGTACTCCGGGTTCTGCGTCAGCATCGGATTGGCGTCGATCTGCGTCTGCGGGATCGGCATCAGCACGAGGTGGTCCGCCCCGGCTGCCTTGAACTGCCAGGGTTGCGTGTATTGGCCAAACCGGACCAGGTCCTGTCGCCGCTTCGTTTCGAACGTCAGCTCGAACAGCCGTTCGCGCAGGATGACGTCTGGGGTGACGGCACTGAGCGTGTCCCCCCCCGGGAAGGCACGAGCGCGCACGGTCTGCAACAGCGTGAGGGGACTCGGAGCCCCAGGCGCCCCGTCGAGCTCCGCCTCGGCCTTGATCAGGTAGATCTCGGCGAGGCGGAAGTACGCGAAATCGTTGCCGTTGTTCTGGGAAACGTGCTTCGGATCATACGGCCACTTGTAGATACGGGCGCCTTCCCCTTCGCTCGCCGCCGTCACGTTGGCGATGGTCGGCGTGAAAACCAGCCGCGGAGCCCCTTTGTCGCACCCCGGCCGGAAGCAGATCGAATCGCCGGTCTCCAGATTGTTCTGCGGTCCGACCAGGAAGATCCGGCGGCGCTGGTCCAGCGAATCGAAGGCGTTGTACGTCTGCGCCAGGGTCGAGAAGCCGTTCCAGGGCCCGGGAGTGAACTGATAGTAGTGCAGCGTCGCCTGCAGCAGCGGGAAGCCCAGGCCGTCCTGATTGATGAACTTGACGACGAAGATGTTTTCCGGCGACGCGTAGTTGTCGGCACGGAAGTTCTGCACGAACGTGTCCGCCAGCTGGTACACGCCGGCGTTGATAATGCTGTCTGCTCGGTTGACGGCCGCCGTGCAGGCGTCTAAGCCCCCGCTGACCTGCACCCCCGAGCACGAGTTGTAGCCGATCGGATTGATCTGGGTGGCCGCGGCCCCAGCGGTGTCTTTCGTGAACACCCCGGCATTCAGGTAGATGTTTGCCAGGATGGCGTCGATGGCGCCTCGCGCGACGCGTCCGCGGTTGGCGTCATCCCATTTCGGCGGCAAGACCGGGCGGACCGCCAGGAGCTCCGACTCGATGAACTGGAACACCTCGGCGCGCGTGTTGCGCGCGCGCGGTTTGATCTCGGTCGTGGTGACGATCGGCACGCCGCCGAACAAGTCCATGAGCTGGTAATAGTAGAAGGCCCGCAGGGCCCGGAGCTCGGCAACCACCCCCGCTTGCTCCGCCGAGTCCATGACGGTTCGGCCTTCCAGCGCAGCGAGCACAATGTTCGCGGCCGCGATCCCGCTGAAGTCGTTCACCCAGGCCGAATTGATGTCCGAGAGCCCAGACGGGCTGGTCGGCGTCCAGTTCTGGCGGTGAATCTCGAGCCACCGGCCGTTGTCGTACCAGTCCTGGCCGCGCGTCGGCACGACCATCTCGTCGGTGCTGATTTCACTCAGCGCATAGTACGCACAGCAGTACCCCGGGAACGCACCCCGCAGTTGCGCGTACACCCCGGCGAGGCCGGCGAGCACTTCCCCCCGCGTCCGGAAGAAGGTCCCCGGCGTAATGGTGCTCTTTGGCACCTCATCGAGGTTCGTGCATCCCTGGGGGAGCAGCAGCAACGTGAAGACGCCAACCGCTCCGATCCATGTCGTCACCCGTAGTCTCTTCATGGAACCCGAGCTCCTCAGAACACGAGACGGAGGCCCCCCGTCACCGTGCGGGGCCGTGGATAGCTGAGATAATCGATGCCGCGCGACGCCAGACCAGAGCTCGCATAGACCTCCGGGTCCAGACCCGAATAGCCGGTCAGCACGAACACGTTGTCGGCCGACGCGTAGAGGCGAGCGCTCCGGGCCGATCGCGTCAACAGCGGCAGGTCCAGCGCGTATTCCACCGTGATGTTCTGCAGCCGCACGAACGAACCGTCTTCGATCCAGCGGGACGAGTAAATGGCCGGCTCGTGAATCCCGGTCGGGTCGGTGAACGCGGACGCCAGGAAGTTCTTGCCCTGGAGCGCGTTCCCCTTCGTCGAATAGACCAGGGCGGTGTTGTTGAACACGTCCTGTCCCACCGCGGCCCGGAGCAGGAAGCTGATGGCGAACTTGCCCCAGTTGATCTGGTTGTGCAGGCCGATGGTGAAGTCCGGATTGGCATTGCCGATCACTTCGTAATTGCTGGCTCGTGGCGTCGTCAAAGGCCCGTTGGCGCACACCTGCGTCCCATTCGCTAACGTGTCCGCGGGACCGAGTGACGTGCACTTGAACAGCTGCTTCCCCGCGGTGTCCACACCGACGAACACCGGCCCGTAGAACGTGCCAAGCGGAAACCCGGGCATGATGCGCTCGGAAACCTGTCCGGACTGTCCCTGCCCGCTGACGCCGCCCGAGGTGAGGAAGCTGTGGGGGCCGAGATCGAGCACCTTATTGCGCTCGGCGGCGAACACGAGCCCGGCCCGCCACGTCAGACCCGGCCGCGCCACCAGCAAGGCATCGAGCGAGAGCTCGACGCCGCGGTTGCGCAGCTTCCCGACGTTCTCGAGCCGGGTCTCCACGCCCGCCGGCTGCGGCACGGCCACGTCCAGCAGCAGGTCGGACGTGTTCTTCACGTAATACTCGAGGCTTCCCGCGAGTCGGTTATTCAGGAGACCGAAATCAACCGCCACGTCGTACTGCGTCGTTTGCTCCCACTTGAGGTTCGGGTTCGCGTTGCGCGTCGGTACGACGCCGGTCTGCGGCGCGTCGCCCCACGCATACGTCCCACCCGAGCCGCCCGACAGGAGCGGCAACGACGAATAGGGCGGTATGTTCGGGTTGCCTTGGCGCCCCCATCCGAGGCGCAGCCGCAAGTCCGAGAACGTCGTGCCACGCATGAACTCCTCTTGACTGATGTGCCAGGACCCGGACAACCCCGGGAAGAGCGCCCACTTGTGCCCTGCCGCGAACTTGGTCGAGCCGTCATACCGCAGCACGCCCGTCACGAAGAACTTGTCCTTGAACCCGTAGTTGGCCCGGGAAAAGAACGAGACCAGGCGGCTCTCTTCCGCCGCCGAGGAATCCGTCCGCGTGACGGCGGCGCCCAGGTTGTCGAAGCTGAACGCGTCGGTGAAGTAGCCCTTGCCCTCGGCCATGAACAAGTTGCTGGTGTACTTGTTGTACTCGTAGCCACCCACCACGTCCAAGTTGTGCACCTCGCCGAGCTGCCGCCGGAACGTCAGCAGGGTTTGCAGCGTCGTGGTCGCGTTGGCGAGATCGTACTGCCGCGCGAGCCCGCCGCCTAACGCGGCTCCCACAGGATTCTTGTTGGGATAATAGACCTGCCTCCCGCCGCTCGAACGGTCCAGGCCGACGGTCACCTGCCCCGTCAGGCCCGGCACGAGATCCAACTCGGCCGAGGCGTTGCCCATGGTGCGCGTGGTCTGGCCGACATCGATGATCTGGTTGGCGAGCGCGACCGGGTTGCGGACCGATGTCCCACCGGGCTCATAGTAGTTCGTCCCGGTCGCATCGGTCTGCGTGACCGGCTGGGTCGGATCGAAGATGGCGACGTTCTGGAACACGCCGCCTTCGAAGCCCCCCGTATTCTCGAAGGTGAGGTACTGATTGTTGATGTGCGACGTCGTTACGTTCACCCCTAGGCGCAACCGGTTGTCGAGCGCCCGGTGCGTGGCGGCGAGCCGGCCTTGAATCCGCTCGAGACCGCTCGAGAGCGCCACGCCCTGGTCTTTCATGTAATTGAGCGAGGCGCGATACCGGGTGTCCTCGGTCCCGCCCGAGAACGAGAGGTCGTGATTGTGTGTGACGGACGTGCGGGTTACCGCGCGCTCCCAGTCCGTATTCGACGTCCCGAGTGCCGCATAGGCGCTCGGCTTCAGTCCGCCGCGCAGCGAGTCCGGTACGCCGGCACTCGAATCCTGCCTCCAAATGGCCACCTGACCCCGAATGATCGAACGGAATTGCGCGGTGTCCGCCAGCTCCAGACGCGCGGCCGGAGACGCCGCGGCCACGTAGCTGTCATACTCGACGGTCGGCCCGCCCGCCGCGGCTCCCTTCTTCGTCTCGATCAGGATCACGCCGTTCGCCGCGCGGCTGCCGTAGATCGCGGTCGCCGACGCGTCTTTCAGAATCGTGATCGACGCGATGTCCGAGGGGTTGAGCAGGTTGAGCGGGTTGCGGGGGAGCGGCGGCGTCCCACCAACCCCGAAACTCGGCGGTTCGGTGGGCACGTTGTTGATGGGCACCCCGTCCACCACGTACAGCGGATCGTTGCTGTTGCTGATGGAGCTGCCACCGCGGATCAGGATCTGTGCCCCGGCCCCGGGCTCGCCGTTGTTCTGAATGATGTCGACACCGGCGGCCCGGCCCTGGATCATCTGGTCGACGTTCGCGACCACGCCAACGTTCGCCGCGGAGGCGCTGACCGTCGAGACCGACCCCGTGATGGCCTCGCGCCGCTGCGTGCCGTAGCCCGTCACCACCACCGGTTCGAGAATCGCCGCCGCCGGCAGCAGGCTCAGCTGCAGCGTGACCGTCCCGCCCGCAGTGACGGTGACGCTCTGCACCTGTGAGCCGTACCCGATCCGGGTCGCCCGTACGCGGTAGATCCCCGGGGCGAGGCCGCTGATCAAAAAGCTGCCGTCGTTGCGGCTGAGCATGCGGTGGGGCGTTCCTGCGATTGCCACTTCGACATTCGCGAGCGGTTGCTGGGTCGTACCGTCGACGACCTGCCCCGTGACGGCGCCGGTCGAGTCCTGAGCGCCGAGCGGTACGGACCAGAGCAACGAGCCTGCGACCAGCGCGGCAACGACGTGACGGACCAATGGCATACGTCTGCCCTCTACTGGGTGGGGAGTGGAGTATCGCCTTCGCTCACTGCGTCGACCTGCCAACACCTCCTGCGCTGAACCCGACCCTCCGCCGGACGTGCGGCTCGGCAGAGCACGACTCTTCCCGGGATATGATTCCCGCTGTACGGGAAATGTCAAGCAGCGCGAAAAGGCCGACACCCCCGGCCTCACGTCGCATCGAATCCCGCGAATTCGCCCCGCTGGTAGACGTTGCCCTGGTATTCCTGATCGACGTGGATGCCGATCTTTGACGTGTAGTACGCCCGCACGGCCCCCCGCTTGAGCTCCTTGAAGAAGTGCTCCAGCGGCGTCTTGGGGGCCGCCTCGCCGGCCGCCATCCGACTGAGGACCGCGATCCGCTGGTCGGGCGTTGCATGGAGGAACGCCTGCCCGTTGAGCTCGCGCGATAGCCCGTCCACCGCCTGGAGGCCGGACCGCCACAGCCCCTGCCACTCGGGGTCCAAGGATTCCGCCAGCCGGCCGTCGAGGTACGCGGCCACCCCAGCGGCGCGCGCGCCCGGCGAGTGGTCGTCCGCCGGGATGATCAGCTCGGTGAGCTCCTCCAACAGCGCGAGCTCGGCCGCCGTGAGGAACCGACCCTGGAGGGCATCCCGGGACGGCGCCGCGACCGCCGGCACAGGTAGCAGCGGCGCGGCGAGCGCCGCCGCCGTGGCCGCGATCATCTCGCGGCGCGATAGCGTCTCTGGGCGGTCCGCGGCATCCGTCATAAGGTCCCCTTCCGGAATTCGTCCGCGAGGTACTCGCAGGAGCGCCACGCCAGCGCCATGATGGTCCACGTGGGGTTCTGACACGACGCGCTCACGTGGCTCGAGCCGTCCACCACGAACAGGTTGCGCACGTCGTGCGACTGCTGAAACTGGTTCAGCACCGAGGCCTTGGGGTCGGTCCCCATGCGTGCGGTGCCCAGCTCGTGTATGGACCAACCTTCGGTGAGGACCTCGCGATCGACGCCCACCACTTCGATCCCCGCGGCTTCGAACATTTCGCGACCGGTCGCGACCATGTCCTCGGCCATCTTGCGCTCGTTGTCCGAGAACTGGTAATGAAACCGCAGCACCGGGATCCCCCACTCGTCCTTCACCTCGGGGTCCAAGTCGACCTGGCTCTCGTAGCGGGGGAGGACTTCACCGAAGCCGCCCATACTAATGAAAGCGCCCGCATGATCGCGCACCGTTTTCTTGAATTGGGCACCGAATCCCGGCGTATCGAACACGTGCCGTGGAAACATCGTGTGGCCGCTCGAGCCCTCGAAGCCGTACCCCCGAATGAAGCCGGGCTGGCGGTCCGTCAGGTTCCGGAACCGCGGGATGTAGAACCCGCCCGGCCGACCATCGTCGAGGGTGTGCGGCTTACCGACCAGCTCCTTCACGAGGCCGGTGACGCCAGGCCCCATGACGTGCTCGCAGAAGTTGTGGCCGACATGACCGCTCGAGTTGCCGAGGCCGTTGGGGTGTTGCGGCGAGCGGGACAGCAGCAGGAGACGGGCGGACTCGAGCGTGGAGGCGGCGAGGATCACCACCTTGGCCTTCGCCTCGTAGGATTTGCGCGTCTCGCTGTCGAGGAACGCGACCCCGCGTGCCTTGCCGGTGTTCGGGTCGACGAGGACCTCGTGCGCGATCGAGTTGGGGCGAATGGTGAGCTTGCCCGTGTCCATCGCAGGGTAGATGAGCCCGGTGGGCGAGTCGAACACCGCGTGGATGTCGCATCCACCGGGACGACGGTTACACGCGCCCCGGCCATAGCACTTGCTGCGGTACCGGTTGTGCTTCAAGCCATCGGTCGTGACGCCGGCCCGGTACGGGGTCAACACTCGTCCCATAGTCGCGAGGCTGTGGCGCAGCTTCACCTCGCCATAGTTGAGCTTGGTGGGCCGTTGAAACAGACTGTCCGGCAGGTGCGGCAGATTCTCCTTGACGCCGGCGATGCCGAGGTAGAGGTCCACCTTGTCGTAGTAGGGCGCCAGGTCGGCGTAGGAGATGGGCCAGTCCTCGCCGTAGCCGTCGTGGGACTTGGCCTTGAAATCGTAGTCGGAGAGCCGCAGCGCGAGACGGCCCCAGATGTTGGTCTTGCCCCCCAGGCAGCGGGCCCGCACCCACGCGTAGTTGGTCCCGGTGTAGGGGTGGTCCTTCTCGTCCACCAGGATGTTCTTGACGTAGTCCGAACCTGACCATCCCCCGACGTAGGAGTAGACGTGCTTGAACGCCGTGCCCTTTGCGTATGGCGGCTTTCTGATGGTGTACTCGTTGAACGAGAGGCCGTGTGATCCGGGCGGGGCGTCGCCCCGGCGCGGATGATCGTACGGCCACTCCATCGAGCGCAGCTCCTGCTCGATGGGAAGCTTCTTCCCCGCCTCGAGCATGAGCACGCGGAGGCCCTGGGCGGTCAGGACGTGGGCGGCCATGCCGCCGGCCGCTCCGGAGCCCACGATCACCGCGTCGTACGTCTGAGACAGGTCGACGTCCTGCTGGAGCGGCGGGCTAACCTTGAGCAGTGTCATTGCGGGGCGCGGCAACAATGCCCGCCGCCCGCGGGCGCGTCAAGAGTCCGGCCTCAGCGCCTCACTCGCCGGAACACGCCGTACACCGGTACGCCGAGGAGCAGCAGTCCCGTGCCGATCAGGGCGTTGCGCGGATTGGCGAGCACGGCGCTGGCCACGACGTACAGCGCGGCCAGCACGAACAGCGCGGGGGTCCACGGATAGGCGGGCGCGCGAAACACGGGGCGCGCCGTGGCTTCACGTGCATTCCCCCTCTCCACATCGTGGAGAGGGGGCCAGGGGGTGAGGTCCCGCCGCCGGTACACGAACAGTCCGGCGACCGTCAACCCGAAGAAGATCCAGTCCCCGAACGCGACGTAGTCCACGAGCTGGCTGAAGGTGCCGTAGGACACGGTCAGCACGATCGCCCAGGCGCCCTGCAGGACGATCGCCGCGCTCGGCGTGCGGTAGACGGGGTGCAGCTCGGCGAGCCGCGAGAAGAACACCCCGTCCGCCGCCATCGCCTGGAACACGCGCGGCGTCACGAGGATCACGAGATTGAGAAAGCCGAACGTGGACGCCGCGATGCCGGCGGCGATGAGGGTGCCGCCCGCGGGCCCGAGCACGGCCCGCATCACCGCGGCGGCGGGCGCCGACGTCGCGGCGAGCCCGCCGGGCCCGAGCACCCGGAGATATGCCACGTTCGCGAGCAGATACATGGCCACCACGACCGCGACGCCGAGCACGAGCGCGCGCGGCAGGTTCCGCTCCGGCTCGATGATCTCCTCGGCGATGAAGTTGGTTTGTTGCCAGCCGCCGTACGTGAACAGGATGGGCACCAGGGCGGCGCCGAGCGTGACGGCGACGTGCGCGGCCGTGGAAGGCGGTGGAGGGCGGTCCAGGGCGGTGAAGCTGACGGCGGAGAGGCCTGCCACGATGAGCGCGGCGAGGGCGGCGAGCTTCAAGACCGTGAAGATGTTCTGGGTGACGGCGGCGGGCTTCACGCCGACGTAGTTGAGGCCGGTCAGGAACACGACCGCGCCCGCCGCGAGCGGCACCGTGAGCCGCGGGGGGAGGCCGACGAGCGGGAGCGCGTAGGTCGCGAACATGATGGCCACGGCCGCGATGGCGCCCGTCGCAATCAGGAACAGCAGCGCCCAACCGTACAGGAACGCCGGCAGCGGCCCCCACGCCTCGCGCAGGTAGACGTACCCGCCCCCGGCCTTCGGGCGCCGGGCGCCCAGCTCCCCGAAGCACAGCGCCCCCACGAGCGCCACCACGCCCCCGACGACCCAGGCGACGATGATGAGTGGCGCGGACCCGACGCGCTCGGCGACGGTGGCGGGCGTCAGGAAGATGCCGCCGCCGATGATGCCGCCGATCACGGCCATCGTGCCGGAGAAGAGGCCCAGGCGGCGCGCGTACGTGACGCGCGACGGCGACGACTCGGTCACGGGGCGGGAACATGCCGTCGCCCGGGACGTTGCGAAAGGTGAGCCCCTTCCCCCGCTCGGGGCGGCACTACACGTTTCACCGATTCTCGTCGCGGAGGACCTTCCGCATGTCTCCCATCAGTTTCACCGTGAACGGCAAGCGCGCCACCGTGAACGTCACGCCCGACACCCCGTTGCTCTGGGTGTTGCGCGATACGCTCGGACTCACCGGCACCAAGTTCGGCTGCGGCATCGCGCAGTGCGGCGCCTGCACGGTGCACCTGGACGGCGTCGCGACGCGCACCTGCGTGCTGCCCGTGGCGGCGGTCGCCGGCAAGCGCGTGACCACGATCGAAGGCCTGTCTCGCAACCGCTCACACGCGGTGCAGCGCGCCTGGATCGCGGAGGACGTCCCCCAGTGCGGCTACTGCCAGTCGGGCCAGATCATGGCCGCCGCCGCGCTGCTGGCCAAGAACCCGCACCCCTCGGACGCCGACATCGACACCGCGATGACGAACATCTGCCGCTGCGGCACCTACCAGCGGATCCGCGCCGCCATCCATCGCGCGGCGCAGGAGGCGTAACATGCGAGCCTCCTCCAACGTCACTCGGCGTGAGTTCCTCGAGACCGCGACGGTCGCCGGCGCCGGCCTGGTCATCGGCTTCCATATCCCCGCGGGCGCCCGGTTCGGTCCCACCCCCGTGGCTCCCTTCACACCCAACGCGTGGCTGCGCATCAATCCCGACGAGAGTGTGCTCGTGATGGTGGACCGCTCCGAGATGGGTCAGGGCGTCACGACGTCCCTGCCGATGCTGCTCGCCGAGGAGCTCGAGGCCGACTGGTCGAAGATCCGCATCGACTTCGCGCCCGCGGACAAGGCGTACATCAACCCCATGTTCGGCATGCAGGGGACGGGCGGCAGCACCAGCGTCCGCGCGGCCTACACGCCGCTCCGCAAGGCGGGCGCGGCGGCGCGCGAGATGCTCGTGGCCGCGGCGGGGGAGACGTGGGGCGTCGACAAGTCCGAATGCCGCGCCGAGCAGGGGGCCGTGCTGCACGCGGCGAGCGGCCGGCGGCTCACCTACGGGAAACTCGCCGTCAAGGCGGCCACGATGCCGTTGCCGCACGACGTGCCCCTCAAGGATCCCAAGGACTGGAAGATCCTCGGGACGCGGGTACGGCGGCTCGATACGCCGCCCAAGGTGGACGGCAGCGCCGAGTTCGGCATCGACGTGAAGCGGCCGGGCCTGCTCGTCGCCGTCATCGCGCGCAGCCCGGTGTTCGGCGGCAAGGTGAAAAGCTTCGACGCAACGAAGGCCAAGGCCGTGCCCGGGGTCCGCCACGTCGTCGAAATCTCCAGCGGTGTCGCCGTCGTGGCCGACGGCTACTGGCCGGCGAAGAAAGGCCGCGACGCGCTGGAAATCACGTGGGACGAGGGACCGAACGCCGGCGTGTCGAGCGCGTCCATCTCCCAGCTGTTCGCGCAGCGCGCCGAGCAGCCTGGCGCCGTGGCGCGCCACGACGGCGTGCCGGACGCCGCGCTACCGGCGGCGCCGACGAAGCTCGATGCCGCGTATGAGCTGCCGTTCCTCGCCCACGCCACGATGGAGCCGATGAACTGCACCGCGCACGTCCGCGCCGACGGCGTAGACATCTGGGCCCCCACGCAGTTCCAGACGGGAGCCCAGGGGCTGGGCGCCGGAATCGGCGGCGTGCCGCCCGAGAAGGTCAAAGTGCACACGACGTACCTGGGTGGGGGCTTCGGGCGGCGGTTCGAGCTGGACTTCCTCCGGGAGGCGCTCGAGACGTCGAAGGCCGCCGGCGCGCCCGTCAAGGTGGTGTGGTCCCGCGAGGACGACATGCGCAACGCGCAGTACCGCCCGGCGTGCCGTCACGCCCTGCGGGCCGGCCTGGACGCCGCCGGCCAGCCGGTGGCCTGGACGCACCGCATCGCGGCGCCGTCCATAATGGCGCGGGTGTTCCCCGACACAGTGAAGAACGGGCTCGATGGGGAAGCCGTCGAGGGCGGCGTCGGTATGCCGTATACGATCCCCAACGTCCATGTGGACTACGTCCTCACCGACACCGGGATCCCCGTCGGGTTCTGGCGCTCGGTGAACAACTCGTTCAACGCGTTCGTGGTGGAGAGCTTCATCGACGAGCTGGCCCAGGCGGCGAAGAAGGACCCCTACGAGTACCGCCGCGACCTGCTCGGCAAGGCGCCGCGCCACCTCGCGGTGCTGAACCTCGCGGCGAGCAAGGCGGGTTGGGGCACGCCGCTCCCGACGGGACGAGCGCGGGGGATCGCCGTCTACAAGGCATTCGAGACCTACGTCGCCCAAGTCGCCGAGGTCTCGGTCGACTCCGACGGCGCCCCCCACGTGCATCGCGTGGTGTGCGCAGTGGACTGTGGACCGGTCGTCAACCCCGACACCGTCGAGGCGCAGATGCAGAGCGCGATCGTGTACGGCCTCACAGCGGCGCTGTGGGGCGAGATCACGATCGACCGGGGTCGCGTGCAGCAGGGCAACTTCAACGACTATCGGATGCTGCGGCTCGCGGAGATGCCGCAGGTCGAGGTGCACATCGTGTCGAGCACCGACTCGCAGGGCGGCGTCGGCGAGCCGGGCACGCCCCCGATCGCGCCGGCGGTGTGCAACGCGATCTTCGCGCTCACGGGGAAACGGGTCCGGAAGCTGCCGATCGGGAAGCTCGCTTGACCACCTCCACGATCACCCGCCGCGAGTTTGTCGGGACGAGCGCGGGCCTCGTCCTCTCGTTTTACCTTCCGGCGCGACCCGGACGAGCGAGCGCGCCCGGCGACGGGGCCTTCAGTCCCAACGCCTGGCTGCGCGTCGGGACCGATGGGATCGTGACGCTCACCGTCGATAAGTCCGAGATGGGCCAGGGGCCGCACACCGCGCTCGCCATGATTCTCGCCGATGAGCTCGAGGCCGATTGGTCCAAGGTCCAGCTCGGGCCCGTGCCCGAGAACCCCGCCGCGTGGTCGCGCCCGATGTCCACGGGGGGCTCACGCAGCGTGCGCTCGTCGTGGGACACGCTGCGCAAGGCCGGTGCGACGGCGCGCGCGATGCTGGTGGCCGCGGCAGCCGAAACGTGGGGGGTCGAGCCCGCCACGTGCCGCGCCGAGAACGGTACGGTCGTCCACGTGACCAGCAGGCGCCGGCTCGGCTACGGCGTTCTCGCCCGCAAGGCGGCCACGCTCCACGTCCCCGAGAACCCGCCGCTCAAGGACCCGAAGGACTTTCGGCTCATCGGCACCCGGGTACGACGGCTCGATACGCCGCCGAAGGTCGACGGCGGCGCCGTATTCGGCATCGACGTGCGGGTTCCCGGCATGCTTGTCGCGAGCATCGAGCGGTGCCCCGTGTTCGGCGGCCGGATCAAGCGCTTCGACGCGGAGCGGGCGAACGCGGTGCCGGGCGTCCGCCACGTGGTGCCGCTCGACGCGAGCCCGTGGACCGGCACGAACGGGGCGTGGGGCGTGGGCTGCGCCGCGGGCGTCGCGGTCGTTGCCGACAGCTACTGGCAGGCCGTTACGGGCCGGCGCGCGCTCGAGATCGAGTGGGACGAGGGCGACAACGGGTCGCTCGATTCCGACGCGATCCGGGCTCAGTTCACGCGCCTCGCCGAGCAGCCCGGCGCCGAGGCGCGCAAGAACGGCGATGCCCCGGTCGCGCTGGCCGGGGCCGCGAAGCGGGTCGAGGCGGTGTACGAGGTCCCGTTCCTGCACCACGCCACGATGGAGCCGATGAACTGCACGGCCCACGTCCGCGCCGACGGGTGCGACGTCTGGGCGCCGACCCAGAACCAGACGCGCGCGCAGGAGGTGGCGGCCGAGCTCACCGGCCTACCGAAGGAGCGGGTCCGGGTTCACACGACGTTCCTGGGCGGCGGGTTCGGCCGCCGGCTCGAGCCGGACTTCGTGTCCGAGGCGGTCCGTCTCTCGAAGGCCGTGGGCGCGCCGGTGAAGGTGATCTGGTCGCGCGAGGACGACGTGCGCCACGGCTTCTACCGTCCGGCGACCTACAACCGGTTCGTGGCCGGACTGGACGCCACCGGGAGCCCGGTGGCCTGGACCCACCGCATCGTGGCGCCGCCCATACTCCTCAAGTTCGGGCCGCTCGAGAAGGGGATCGATCGCACGCTCATCGACGGCGCGGCGAACCTGCCCTATGGCATCCCGAATGTTCTCGTGGACCAGGTGGCCGTCGATCTGCTGCCCGTACCGCGCGGCTTTTGGCGCTCGGTGGGGATTTCGCAGAATGCGTTCGTCACCGAGTGCTTCTGCGATGAAGTCGCCGTGGCTGCGGGCAAAGACCCCTACGAGTTCCGCCGGGCGCTGCTCGGCGACAAGCCGCGCCACCGGCGCACGCTCGAGCTCGCGGCGGAGAAGGCCGGCTGGGGGTCGCCCTTGCCCGCGGGCCAAGGCCGCGGCATCGCGCTCGCCGAATGGGCGCCGACGACCTGCGCCCAGGTGGCAGAAGTCTCCGTCGCCCCGGACGGCAGGGTCCGCGTGCATCGGGTGGTGTGCGCGGTGGACTGCGGGCCGGTGGTGAACCCCGACACGATCGAGGCGCAGCTCCAGGGCGGGATCGTGTACGGGCTCACGGCGGCGCTGTACGGCGAGATCACGATCGAGCGGGGTCGGGTGAAGCAGGGGAACTTCGATGACTACCCGCTGCTGCGGCTTCCCGAGATGCCCGTCGTCGAGGTGTACATCGTGCCGTCGAGCAATGCGCAAGGCGGGATCGGCGAGCCCGCCGTGGGCCCCATCGCGCCCGCGGTGTGCAACGCCATCTTCGCGGCGACGGGCAAGCGGGTGCGGAGGCTGCCAATCGGCAAGGTGACCTAAGGCGGCGCGGACGCCGTCGCTGTGAAGGTGACCGAGGGCAGACCAGTCACAGTCGCGCTCACCACATACGTCGTGGCCGTGCCGAGCGTGTGGATCGTAGTCGCGACGCCGCTCGAGTTCGTGATGCTGGGGTTGGTACTGAGCGTCCCGCCGCCGGTGATGATTTGCCAGGCCACCGAGACACCCGGCACGGGGCGGTTGTTGGCGTCGTAAACGGTGACGCTGTAAGGCATGGGAAGAGGCGTGTTGAAGAATCCGGCCTGCGCGTCGCCACCGCTCTTCACGACCTGCGCCGGCGGTCCCGGCGGCTCCGTGGTGTTGCATGCCAAGGCCATCAGCGCCACGCCCAGCACCCACGACCGGCTCCAACCCACAACGATCATCGCTCACCTCCCGAATCTAGAAACGCATACCCGCTGCGTCAGAATTGTCAATCGCTTGACCGTCGCTTGATTGCGCTTTACCGGGCCTTGGGCGGCCCGGCCTATCCTGCACGCGTCCCGAGACGGAAACGCGCATGCAGGATCACATCTCCCGGCGTCTAGCCCTCAAGCACTTCGGCCTGATCGCGGCCGGCCTGGCCGCCGCCTGCACGCCGGCCCGCGTGCTCGTCAACGCATATCCCCAGACGTTCGACGACGACCCGGAGCTCGTGGACCGGGTGCTGCGCGCATTCGTGACGACCGTGATCCCGGGCGCCGCCGCCGACGACCCGGATCTGGTCCGTGCTCTTACGGACCCCGACTATCCCTTCGCCCAGTTCGCCGCGTTCTTCGCGGCGGACCTGACGCGGCGCGGCGAGCGCCGCTTCGGCGAGCCGGCGTTCGAGCGGCTCACGCCGGACCAGCGCGCCGCCGTCATCCGGGACGGCCTTGAGGCCGATGCGACCACTCGCAAGATGTACAACGGCGCCGTCACCCTCGCCCAGGTCGCGTTCTACGCAGGCATCTACGACGCGCAGCGGGGCTGCGCCCTCATCGGCTTCGAGGGCGGCTACCACTGGCACCCGCTGTCCGAGATCACGTACCCCGACCCTGCACTGTTCCTCGCCGCGGCGCTGACGCCCGACGGGAACGCTGCCTGACCGTGAGAGACCCATCATGAAAACGATCCAGACGGACGTCCTGGTGATCGGCACGGGATTCGGCGCCGCGGCCCCCGCGCTGCGGCTCGCGCAGGCGGGAGCGAAGGTGGTGATGATCGAGAAGGGGCCGCGCGTCCAGACGGCCGACTTTCGCCAGACCTCGGACCCGAAGTACGTCCTCAAGTACCTGAAGGGCACACCAGGGGACAACCTCAAGCTCACCTACGCCGAGGCGCTGGGCGGCGGGTCGGGATTCTACGAGATGATCTCGCTGCGCGCGCCGTCGCTCGCCTTCGAGCAGCTCGATGACGACGGCCGGCTGCTCTGGCCCGCGGATGTGGACCGCCGCTCGCTCGACCCGTACTACGACCTCGCCGAGCGGATGCTCCACGTGTCCCAGATCCCCGTCGAGGAGATCCCCAAGACGGGTCTCGTGTTCGCGCACCTCATGCGGAATCTCGGCTACTCGGTGGACCGCTGCCGCTACGCAGTGCGGGGCTGCCAGGGGAGCGGGTTCTGCGTGACCGGATGCGTGTACGGCGCCAAGCAGTCGCTGTTCCTGAACTACCTGCCGCAGGCCGTGTCCGCCGGGGCCGAGATCGAGACAGATCTCGAGGCGCTGGCGATCGAGCCGCTCCCCGCGCGCTGGCGTGTCGGTGCGCCACTGCGCGACGTCCCGTACCGCTACCGCGTTACCGCGCGGCGCCGCACCGGCGAGCGCGAACTGGTGGCGTTCGTCGCCCGCGTCGTGATCCTCGGCGGCGGCACGGTGGGGACGGCGAAACTGCTGCTCGCGTCGCGCCCCTACCTCCCGAAGCTCTCCGAGCACGTGGGCCGCCACATCGCCTACAACGGCAGCGTGAAGGTCGCGGCCCTGCTCCCGGACGGCGTCCCCGACGCCGACATGTTCACCGGACGCACCCACCCCGGAATGGTGAGCTACCAGTTCCTCGGCTCGCACGGGATCACCGTGCACGCCGTGAAGGCGATGCCCCTGATGCTCGTGTCGGCGGCGCATCTGCGCCTGCGGGACGAACCGCAGGCCGCCTTCTGGGGCGCCCCGAACGTCGAACTGATGAAACAGCTGCGCCACCGCATGATCATCCTGGACGCCTTCGGGCTGACCCCGCCGGGCGCCGCGCTTCAGGTGAGGGCGGGGGACGCGCGGGTCGCGCTGCCGATCACAGCCCAGCTGCGCGTGTACCACGCCGAGACGAAGCGCATCCTCGAGTCGATCCTGGTGCGGAACGGGTGCCGCCTCGTCGAGACGGACTTCCTCGACAAGACCTTCATGCCGCGACAGGGCATCCAGTTTTCCACCGCGCATCAGGTCGGCTCTTGCCGCATGGCGGACGCGAAGGAGCACGGCGTAGTGGACGCGAGCGGCGCGGTGTTCGACTATCCGGGGCTGTACGTCAGCGACGGGTCCGCCATCCCGTCCTCGCTCGCCGTGAACACCAGCCTGACGATCCTCGCCAACGCGGAGCGGATCGCGGCGGGGCTCATCGAGCGCTACCGCCTCCCCCTCCCCGGCGGCTCGCAGGCGCAGGCGGCGTGACCCGCTTCCTCCAGAGGAAGCGGTAGATCAGCCAGTCGAGCAGGCGGTCCGGGATCCACAGGCTGAGGCGATCGAGCCGGTGCGGCGTGACGACCATCCGGAGCGGCGGCCGGCGGCCGGTGAGTGCGCGCCACACGGCGCGCGCCACCTTGTCCGGCGGCGGCGCCCGCTCGGCGCCGCGCAACGCCGCCCGCGCGAAGCGCGCCAGCACCTCGCCATACGGCGAGGTCTGATAGCGGCTCATGTCCATCGCCTCGACCTTGCTCCAGATCTTGGTCTGGAAGCTGCCGGGCTCGACCACGATCACGCGCACACCGAAGGGCAGCAGCTCCCGGCGCAGGCTGTCGGAGACCGCTTCCAGCGCGAACTTGGACGCCGAGTAGGGACCCATGAACGGCAAGGCGTAGCGGCCGGCCACGGAGCTGATATTGACGATGCGCCCGCGCGCGGCCTTGAGGAACGGCAGGAACGCCTGGGTCACGGCCACCGCGCCGACCAGGTTCACTTCGAGCACGCGCCGCAGCTCGTCGAGCGGCAGCAGCTCGAGGGGGCCCGCCACGGGAATCCCGGCGTTGTTCACGAGGCCGGCGAGCGACGCGCCGCCCAGCGCGCGCTCCACCTCCGCGCGGGCGCGCGCGATGGATGCGGTGTCGGTGACGTCCATCTGGACCGGCATGACACCCGCGCGCTCGAGCGCGGCGGCGTCCTCGGGGCGCCGCACCGTCCCGAACACGCGGAAGCCTCGACCGGCAAGGTCGCGCGCGATGCACGCGCCGATGCCGGTCGAGGCTCCCGTCACTACCACGCCGGGGGTCACGCCCCCGAATCTACGACCTCCGCGCCAGCGCCGCCGCGCGCGTCCGCAAGCTCGCGTCGATGTCGGCGAGCGACACGGGCGCCGGCACGGTCCACGACCCGCGCTGCATGGTCGGCACGCGGATCGCAGCCACGGCGCCGTCCGACCCCAGGTCCACCACGGCCGTGGCCCCGTCACCCGGACCCTGGTTCGCCGTGATGACGAGCGTCCACGTGCCTTCCTCGGGCCACGAGCGCTTGAGCGCGTACACGCCCTCGCGCGACGTCTCGGTGAACGCGAGCTTCAGCGAGCGTCGCTCGCCGTTCACGATCCCTTCGGCGGTGCCCGTCACGATGAAGCCCATGGGCGTCTGGTGGTGGAAGGCGTGCACCAGCAGGAACGCGCCGCGCATGGACTGGTCGTACGGGTTGACCGGCAGCTCGATCGAGATCCACGGCGGGCCCTTTGCGAGTCCCGGGGCCGCGAACAGCGCGGTCGCGAGCGCGGCGAGGGCGAGGCTCCGAATCCTGGTCTGCATGGCAACCTCCGGTTGCAGGTTGCCACTGAGATGCCGCGGGGTCGAGGAAGGTTTACGGCGACGCCAGCCGGTACACGGTGCCGTTATCGGCGAGCACGTACAGCTCCCGGCTCGCGTCCTCACCGAACGAGAGCGGCGTGCCGAGGCTGCGGTCGAGAGTCCAGCTGGTGCGCGACGTGACGGCACCGCCTCCGTACGTAAAGCTGCGGACCCACCCCCCGCACAGATCGGAATAGAAATACTGGCCTGCCAGTGACGGCGAGGCCGTGCCACGGTACACGAACCCGCCGATCACCGCACAGCCGTCAGGGTGCGGATATTCGACCGCCGGCAGTGCCAAGCCCAGGCCCGCAGTATCGGCAGCACATGGGTTCGGGTTGTAGCAGTGCGCGCCCTCCATGATCCGCCAGCCGTAATTCAGCCCGCCTCGACTGGTGGGCTCTACATCCACTTCTTCCCACGCATCCTGCCCCACGTCGGCGATGTACAACAGGCCCGCGGTACGATCGAACGCATAGCGCCACGGGTTGCGCAGACCAATGGCCCATATCTCTCCCCGCCCACCTCCCGACGCATAGGGGTTGTTCGGCGGGTTGACGTATGGATCGCCGCCGTCCACGTCGATGCGCAGCAGCTTGCCGAGCAGCGAGTCGGGATTCTGCGCGCGGTTCTGGGGGTCGCCGCCCGAACCGCCGTCGCCCATGCCGATATAGAGCATCCCGTCGGGCCCGAACATGACGAGGCCGCCCTTGTGGTTCGGGTAGCTCGCAACGGGCTCGGGCTGGGTGATCCGAAGAATCAGCTTGTGGGTCGCGGTGTCCGCGAGATTCGAGTCGGCGCTGGTGGTGTAGCGCTCGATCAGCGTGTAGAGCGTGTCGCCAGCCGCATTGGCGTGCGTGTAGTCGACATAGAAGTAGTGGTTCGTCGCGTATTGGGGGTGAAACGCGACGCTCAGCAGTCCTTGCTCTCCGCCCGAGACCACCCGGTCGGTGATGTCCAGAAACGGCGTGGGGAGCAGCGCCCCGTTCTGGACGATCCGGATCGTCCCGCCCTGCTCCACGATGAAGAGGCGCTGTACGTCGCCGGGCGGCGCGGAGAGATAGAGCGGACTCGCCAAGCCGCTCGTGACGACGGGCACGAGGCGCAGATTACCGCTGACCGGCGGCGGCATGGGCGTGTTGTCCCCACACGCGAGCAGCGCCACGACCGACAGCGGGCCGGCGATCGTCCGAGCGGTGATCATTTGGGTTCCAGCAAGATAGGGCCCTTGAAGCTGCGAACTGTGACCTGGGCCCCACCCGTTCCGGTCGAGAGGCGGAGCTCCTGGCCGACGCCGGCGGCGCGCCGTTGCGGCGCCGCGGCAGTCAGGGTGTTCGTGATGGTGCCGCCGATCGTGAGCAGATCGAAATCGCCCACGGTGTTCGCGGGCACCCGCACGTCGAGCGTGCCGCTCTGGCTCTCGAGCTCGACCACCCCGCCCCGGCCCAGCTCGCCCTCGA
>Ga0209375_1000103_pt1 | contig 73786 bp, 69 predicted proteins | sample GraSoiAngelo_131_FD_185888 | JGI IMG/M metagenome (GOLD analysis project Ga0209375, IMG submission 185888) | Grasslands soil microbial communities from the Angelo Coastal Reserve, California, USA - 14_0929_02_30cm (SPAdes) (version 2) | ecosystem: Environmental > Terrestrial > Soil > Grasslands ...
GGCTCGACGAGACGATCGCCCCGTGGGAGCCGGGGCGCTACCGGCACAATGAGACCGGCGAGGACAATGCCGCGGCCCACCTCCGCAGCCTCACGATCGGTCACGAAGTGATCGTGCCGATCACCGGTGCGAAGCTCGATTTGGGCCCCTGGCAGCGGGTGTTCTACGGCGAGTGGGACGGCCAGCGCAAGAAGCGCGTGATCATCAAGGTGCTGGGAGAGTGATCAGCGCGATGCCGAAGCGACAGGGATTCATGCGGCAACTCTCCATCACGACCTTCACGCGATAGGGCGCCGTCTGGCGGGGCACCAGCCGCACCGCCGGCGCGTTTTCGCTCGCGCGGTCGGCCGCCAGGTCGTGGCTCGAGAGGTCGGACAATACGAGACTCAGTCGCTCACAGTCCTCGTCGCAGGTGCCCACCAGGATGTAAGCGACTCCCGCCTGGAGCGTCACTGTGAACGACTCCGACTCGTCGGTGTCGAGCTCGCCGACCCGTGACCCGAGGGGCCGCACGACTCCCTTCGCACCGAGCGACGCCGTGGCGCGCTCGAGCTGCCGGTGCACCTGCCGCTCCCACCGGTCCCCCTGCGCGCGGGCGGGCGACGCCACGAGCAACGCGGCCGCGAACGCAATGACCGTCAGCCGAGCGTTCATCCGACTTGACGGCGGGTCGCGCCGAGCGCGATCACCATCACGGCTCCCCCGCCCAGCAGCAGTCCGAGCACGGTCGCGCTGAGCGGTGCCGCCGGCCCGAGCGGGAGCCGCGGCACGAAGCGGCGTTGCCAGCGCTCGGTCCACTCGCCGACCGGCGTCTTGAGCGCGGTCGCGAGGGCCGTGTCGACCGGCTCCGGCGAATTCCAGAACCGCAGGAATCGATCGGGGCCCACCTCCCGCACCACGTCCGCCAGATAGCGATCGCTGTAGAGGACGCGTTGCCCGCGCCACCACCATCTGGGATCGCTCTCGAGGAATCGGGGCAGGGAGTCTCCGCTCGCTTCCTCGGCCCCGGATAGCACCGCGGCCCGGCAACTCGTGGCGCGGCCGGCCAGGCAGCCGATGGCGGTGACCGGAAACTGGTAGACACTCCTCCACCACCAGCGTGTCCCGTCCTGGTACATCACGAAAGAGTCCTGAGGTCGCTCAGGCCGCTCGCGGTCCCAGAAGGGGGCGCGGGCCAGATCGTAGCCCCGCTTGGCCAACCAGTGCCGTATGCCCCTGCTTGGTGTCCCGTAGGCCGCGTAGAAGGCGCAGGCCCCAAGGGCGGTCCGGAGCATGTCTTCGACTCGCTGGTTTCGCACCGGAGGCTCGACCGCGAGCGTCCCTGTCCAACGCCAGGCCGGGATCAGCGCCACGCATGTCGTCCGATCGCTCGAATCGGGAAACAGGTAGGCGGGCGACTCAAAGTCCTGGCTCGGCGTTTCGGCGGCGTTCGTGGAAACGCTGCGCCGCAAGTCAACAATCAGACCCACCGAGACTTTAGTCACGCCGAGCCCCAACTGACGTGAGACAGTATCCAGGGCCGCTCTCAGCCTTTCGCGGACGAACGTCGCCAGGGAGTCGGGTGCCTCGACGAGCAGCGCCGGACCCGGGTCGTCTCGCTCGCGCCGTCGCAGCAATTCCGGCTGGAGCCGCCTGCGATACTCCGGGAGCCGCAGCGACAGGTTGGCCGTACGCCACTGGGCGGCGAGCGCTTGCGCGCGCAAGCGTGCCGGCGTCTGTCGGAACGGCTCGTCGCGCCACCTGGCCTCCCGCGCTGCACCGCGCGGCGGAAGATACGCAACCGCAACGGCGCCGCAGGCGAGCAACGCCGCCGCCAGCCACCACCTCAGCTCACGCGCCATCGCGAGCTCCGAAGGGCGCACACCGCGAAGACGGCCGTCCATCCGAGCGCAGCCCAGGGACCCCACGGTGGAAGGGTGACGGGCGTCGGTCGGGCGGCGAGGATCTCCGATCGCCACTGCGCAACGAGGCTATCGACGCTCACGCCAGCGGCGCCGGCAAGCCGGTCGGCGATCGGTGCACCCGGTGTCGCGACCAGGCGGTGATATGCCTTTCGGCCCCCGAGCCGCAACGCGATCTGCACCAATGCGGCGCGGGCGTCGTAGGTCAGCGGTCGTGGCAGGGCTCCCGGGGGCAGCGATCGCAGCAGCTCGGTGCACGCTGAATCGCTGCCCGCTCTGCACAGCTGCAGCGTCGGCTTGCGCACGCCGTGATCGGCATAGCCGAAGTACTCCGCGAAGGATCTCAACACCAAGGCTCGTCGCTCGCCGGCGCTCGGATACCACTGTTGCAGCGGGTCGGGCGACTCACCCAACGCGAGCGCGTTGCGGCAGTCGCTGATCACGCCGACGAAACAGCTTCGGGCTGCCTGGGAGGGAGCGGTCACGAGCTGCACATAGACCGCGGCGTGGGCCGGCTCGGGATGAATGATCGGAAGCACCGGCCCCCCCAGCCAGTTCTGCAGCGCCGCGTCGGGTCGGCCGATCGGCACGTTCGTCAGCAGGATCATGACGAGCGATGCCACATCCTTGTCCCAGGGGACTTGGATCGCACCGCGCAGCGTCGGCTTCGGGCTGGTGGTGTCGGGGTCGTACGGAGCGATGAAAAAGGGGCGCTGTTCGAGCTGCCGGGCGTCGGTGCCGTACAGGCTGTCGATGACCGGCCAGGCGCGTGCCGCGGCCTCCCGCAGCCGCGCAGGGGACGGGTTCGTGACGATGCGCAGCGCGCCCACGCTGATCGTGTCCGTGCCCCCCGCCGTCCGCGCGTGGTTGAGGCTGTCTACCATGTCCGCCAGCGCGTTGGCTCGACGCCACTCACGTAGCAGGCTATCTGCGCGGGCCTGGAGCCGCTCGACGCTCTGGCCTGCAACCCTTCCGGCTGCCAGGGCGATCACCATTGTGAGGAGACACTGACGCGCAGAGAAAAACCAGAGTGCTGAAAGGACGGGTTGCACGTCGCGGTTTCCCATCCTGAAGGATGGGCTCGGCACGGCACAACGCTGAAGCGCAGTGTGCTTCAGCACAATGCTTCGCCGAGCCCACGCTTTAGCGTGGGAATCGTCCCGGCCCAGCACTCGATGGTTCTTCGGCGTCCCACTACACATCGATCAGCATCCAGCGGCCGGTGAAGATCGCGAGCGGCCCGGGCCAGTTGAGGACCGCGATTTGCAGCTTGCCGAACAGATCGAGATCGATATTCGCGACCCCGGCAATGATCTGCACGAGAATTACAGTTCCGATGAGCGCGAGGATGATCCCGGCGGTGCGGGCCGTGCCCGCGGAGACCGCGAAGAACAGGCCGTAGGCCACGAGGACGGCGAGCGCGAAGCGGATGGCCAGCGCTACGGGGTATCCCTGCAGCCCTGCAGGGATCGTGGCGCTCCAGGTGGCAAGCAGCGCTCCCGCCGCCACCGCGATGGCGGGTGCGGCGAGCAGTGTCCCCCCGGCACCGAACCGGAGCAAGACATAGCGCCAGCGAGGCAGCGGCAGGGACAGCGCGTGCACGTGGCGCCCGCGATGATCGGGTGCCCAGGTGGCGATCGCGACGAGCAGTGCGAGCGCGGCGGCGAGCACGGGATAGAGCGTCCCCCAAGCCTGCACGGCCTGCAGTAGCTCACCCGCCCGCAACGGGTTCGAATCGGCGCGCGCCGCGCCCTGTACGGAGACTATCGGCAGAGCGAACGCAGCTATGCTACCGAGCGCGACGATCAGCCGGCTCCACTTCCATTGACTGTACAGCATTACGCGGAACATCAAGCGCCTCCTAACTGCGCGGGCCTCGGAAGGTTCGCAGCAGCTCCACAAACCCTTCCTCAAGATCCAGGTCGATCACGTCGTTCAGGGCGGCGCCGATCGTTGCGAAATACGCCGCCATTTCCGGCTCCCAATCGCGCACCACCCACGTTTCTGCCCCGTCGTTGGCGTGCTCGCGGGCGAGGATGATGAACGGCGCAGCGGCGGCCGTCGGGGGTGCGCCCGTGACGCGTAGCCGCTTGAGCCCGTTCTTGAAGCGCTCCATCGGCACCTCGGTGATGAGGCGGCCGTTGTCCATGACGCCGATCCAATCGCAGAACCGTTCGAGCTCGTGGACGAGATGACTGGAGATGAACACCGTCGCCCGGCGCTGCGAGACGTAGTCGAGCAATGCCGACAGCACGTCCCGCCGCACCACCGGGTCGAGTCCGTCGGTCGGCTCGTCGAGCAGCAGCAGCTCCGGCCGCTGCGCCAGCGCGAGCAGCATCATCAACTTCCCTTTTTGACCTTTGGATAGGCGGCCGAATGGTTGCCGCTCCTGCAGCTCGAACTGGCGCAGCAGCCGCTCGGCCCACGGCCAATCCCATGTCGGATAGAACGCCGCCTGAAACGCGAGGGTCTCGCGGACGGTGAGGACGGGATCGAGATGCGGCTGCTCGGGCACGAACCCCACGCGTGCGAGCACGCGCGGCGCGTGTTCGGGGATGGCGTCGCCCAGCACCGTAATGCGGCCGGCGAGTGGGCGGACCAGTCCCAAGGCGAGGCGGATCGTAGTAGTCTTGCCGGAGCCGTTGGGGCCGAGGAAGCCGTAGATCGCCCCCGCGGGGACGCTCAGGTCCAGATGCTTGATTTCGAACGTCCTCCCCGCGCGGTAATGCAGCTGCTGGATCTCGATGGCGTTGCTCATGACGTTCCCACTCCAATCTCTTCCGCGATCGCCGCTTGCAGCTCATGCAGCGACACGCCGAGGCGTCCGGCTTCGCCCAGCATCTGGCGGACGAGGCTGGTGGCCTGCCGGGCGCGCTCGCGCGCCCGGCCTTCCGGCGGCACCTCGCGCACGAACGTCCCGGCGCCCTGCCGCATCTCCACGAACCCGTCGGCCTCCAGGTCGCGGTAGGCCTGAACCACCGTGGCGGGGTTCACGCGCAGCTGCGCCGCGAGGTGTCGCACGGAGGGCAGGGCCGCGCCGGAGCGTAACTCGCCCGCCGCGATGGCGACTCTGCAGCGATTCGCTATTTGAGCGTACAGCGGCGTGGGGCTGCGGGGATCGAGATGCTCGAACACGGGCTGTTTGTCTGTATTGTTGTTATAGTACAGTGATACAAACCGCTCGTGCCGTCAAGGCTGGAGCACGGGCGCACTGTAGCCAAGGCGCCGCAAGTTGTTTATTTTCAAAGACTCTGAACGTTGTGGGGGATGTGGTAGACGTGGCGACAGATCATCTGGCGGCGCTCTTCGCCGAGCATGCGGAGGCGCATCCTGACCGGGAGTTCCTGGTATTCGGGTCACGCCGGATGAGCTACGCGCAGGTGCAGCGGGACGCGTTGGCGCTCGCCGACGCGTTCGGCGGGCTGGGTGTCCAGCTGGGCGATCGGTTGGCCGTCGACCTCCCGAACTGGCCGGAGTGGGTAGTTGCCTTCTTGGCCGCGGCGTATCGCGGTGCCGTGCTGGTGCCGCTCGACCCCTCGCTCAGCGTCCACGAGCTCAAGTATCAGTTGCGCCACGCCGACGTGCGCGCTGGAGTCGTGGCCGAGGCGTACGAGGGGGCTGATTACCTGGAGCTGTTTCACGAGCTGCTTCCCGACCTACCGGAGCTGCGGGCGCTGATCACCGTCGGCGCCGCCGAGCGCTGGCTCGACGACCGGGTGTACAGCTACGCGGATCTGGTCTCGAAGCCGCACGCGCGGACCCCACCGGCAGCGGCCGATGCCACCCAGCCGCTCGCGATTCTCTACACTTCGGGCACGATGGGGAAGCCCAAGGGCGTGGCGCTGTCGCATCGCAGCATCGTGATGACGGCGCGCGCCACGGGCCAAGCGCTCGAGCACACCGGCGCCGATCGGGTGCTCGGTGGCGTGCCGCTGTTCACGATCTTTGGCGTGCACGTCGTCGCCGTCACGATCACGGCGGGCGCGACGCTCGTGCTCCAGGAGCGCTTCGATGCGTCCGGTGCGCTGGACCTCATCCGGCGCGAGCGACTCAGCGTAGTCCACGGCGTGCCCACGATGTTCGAGCTGCTGATGCGCGATCCCTCGTTCGAGCGGCAGCCTCCGACCACCTGCCGCTCGGGACTGGTTGCGGGGAGCCCGGTCTCCCCGGAGCTGGCCGGCCGGATCCGGCAGTGGTGCGACGTCCAGATCGCCTACGGGCTCACGGAAACCGGGCCCACGGTGACGATCACCCGCTTCGCGGATCTCCCCGAGCGGCGGACGCAGACGGTGGGTCGGCCGATCGCGGGGGTAGAGGTGCGCGTCGTAGACCTGAAATCCGGCGCGCTGCACGGTCCCGAGGCGGTCGGCGAGCTGGCGGTGAAAGGGCCGAATGTCATGCTGGGCTACGACCGGATGCCCGGCGAGACCGCGCGATCCCTGACCCCCGAGGGATACTTTCTGACGGGCGACCTCGCCATCGTAGACGAGGACGGCTACGTCCAGATCGTGGGCCGCCGCAACGAGCTGATCATGCGCGGCGGCTACAAGGTGTATCCACGCGAGCTGGAGGACCTCCTCCGGACGCACCCTGCCGTGAGCGACGCCTGCGTCGTCGGCATCCCCAACGAGACGTTCGGGGAGCTGATCTGCGCCTGCGTCGTGGGCACGGAGGGATCTATCCTGACGGGCGACGAGCTCAAGGAGTTCTGCCGTGAGAGCGTCGCCGACTACAAAGTGCCCGACCTGGTGCGCTTCTTCGACGCCTTCCCGCTGACCGGGAGCGGGAAGGTGAAGCGACGGGAGCTCGCGCAGGTCGTCGGCCTGGAACTGAGCACAACCACATGATGCAACAGCCGCATGCCCATCTCGCACGGCAGCACAAGGAACCCCCCGCCCACGCGCCCAACGCGGCGCTGCTGATCGACTTCGACAACGTGACGATGGGGATCCGCTCGGATCTCCAGACGGAGCTGAAGCGGCTCCTCCAGTCGGAGATCATCCGCGGGAAGGTGGCCGTGCAGCGCGCCTACGCCGATTGGCGGCGCTACCCGCAGTACATCGTCCCCCTCTCCGAGTCGTCGATCGACCTGATCTTCGCTCCGGCCTACGGCTCGAACAAGAAGAACGCGACCGACATCCGGCTCGCGATCGACGCCCTGGAGCTCGTCTTCACGCGCCCCGAAATCGGCAGCTTCATCCTGCTCTCGGGTGACTCCGACTTCTCCTCCCTGGTGCTGAAGCTCAAAGAGTACGGGAAATACGTGATCGGCGTGGGGATTCGCGAGTCGTCGAGCGATCTCTTGATTCAGAACTGCGACGAGTACTACTCCTATAACGAGCTGGCCGGGCTCACCAAAGAGTCCGACGTCACCCACGAGCGCCACGATCCGTGGGAGCTCGTGGTCGAGGCTGTGAAGCAGATGACCGCACACAACGACGTCATGCGCTCCGACCGCCTCAAGCAGGTGATGCAGGAGATCGACCCGACCTTCAACGAGAAGGACGTCGGGTTCTCGCGCTTCTCGAAGTTCGTGGTCGAGGCGGCGCACAAAGGCCTGATCAACCTCACCAAGCTCGACAACGGCCAGTACGAGATCGCGCTCGGGCCGGGCGTGCCCGGCGCCGCAGCGCAGCCTGCGATCGCCGGTGCCCCAGCGCCGCGTGAGCGCGAGGAGCGGCCCCGCGGACCGCGCCGCCGGCATGACGAGGGCCGCAGCCGGCGTGCCGGAGGGTTCTCGCTCGGCGACGCGTTCGGCTTGCTCAAACAGGCGCTGTCCAGGCTGGGCGGGAGCGACAAGCCCGTGAGCGCGGACGCGTTGCGTGACACGATGATCGAGCTCAACGGCGCCGACGCCGAGCCGCTCGACGCGGAGCGCTTCCCCAAGCTGCTACGCCAGGCCCATGACGCCGAGATCATCGATCTCTCGAAGGAGGACGACGGCGCCTATGCGGTGAAGCTCCGCGAGGAGACGCCACCGCCCCCTGCCTCGCTCACCCCACCCGCCCCCGAGCCGGTCGGCGTAGCGGACCTGGACGAGGCGAACGATCCGCCCATGCCGGCGTCCTCCGCCCCTCCCCCACTGCGGCCGGTGTCCCCCACGCCGTCAAGAGGCGCCGTGCCGTCGCGCAGTGCCCGATTCCGGCGTGGCTCGCGGGGGCCTCGGGTCGCGCCGCCGGAGATTCCGAAGATCGGGGTCGTAGAGGTGGATCCGAACTTCAAGCCGCGCATCGAGCTCATCCCGGCTCGCCCGCTCGCCAACGAGCCTGCGGGCGCGGAGGCCCCGCCCAAGGCTCCCATTGAGGAGAATCGGCGCGAGCGGGGTGGTCGTGGCCGCGGTGGGCGTGGTCGTCGGGGAGGGGGAGGGGGTGGGAGTGGGGGTGGTCCGCGAGGCGACGACCCGACGAGTCGCGGCGACCGCGAGCGCGGCGAGGGGGGCGGTCGCGGCCGCCGAGGCGGCCGGGGAGGCCGGGGAGGCCAGGGCCGGAGCGGGAGCGGGGGGAGCGAGGAGGGTCGAGGGCGGTCGGCGGGAGAGGAGCGCAGTGAGGCGGAGCGGGCCGCGTCGCCGTATGATGCGCCCCCCACCCCCGCGCCCGCCCCCCGCTCGGCGCCCTCGCCCGCCCCGGAGCCGCCACCCGAACAGTCAGACGACGGGGGCGAATCCTTCTGGTCGAAGGTGAAGCGCGGACTCACCGGCGGCGCGTGAGCAGTGCGGCGCTCCCGCCGGCGTTCTACGCGCGACCGACACCCGAGGTCGCGCGTAGGCTTTTGGGCCACATCCTGCTGAGCGACGTCGACGGCCGGCGCGTGGCGGGCCGCATCGTCGAGACCGAGGCGTACATCGGTCCCGACGACCCCGCCTGCCACGGCTACCGGGCCCGGCGCACGCGGCGCAACGCCAGCCTGTTCGGGCCCCCCGGCACTGCGTACGTCTACTTCACCTATGGCATGCACTGGTGCCTCAACGCCGTCACCGAGGCGCTCGACTTTCCGGCCGCCGTCCTGATCCGCGCGCTCGAGCCCGTGGCCGGGCTTGCGACGATGCGGCGCCGGCGCCGCGGCCTCGCGGACGGCGAGCTGTGCTCTGGACCCGCGAAGCTCTGCGCCGCGCTCGGCGTCACCGGCCGGTTGGACGGCGTGTGGTTGCAGCGGGGAGTGCTTCGCATCGTGCGGAGTTCTTCACGGCAGCGACGCGACATCATCGTAACACCACGCATCGGCATCTCGCGGGCCGTCGACTGGCCGCTGCGGTTCCTGCTCAAGGGCTCGCCATGGGTCTCCCGTTAGGACTGCTCCTCGTGCTCCAGCAACCGATCATCCTCGACGGCCACATCGACACCCCGCAACGGATGCTCGACATGCAGGCCGACCTTTCGGCGCGGCTGCCGGACGGCCACGTCGACATCCCGCGCATGCAGGAAGGCGGTCTCTCGGCCGCGTTCTTCTCGATTTGGGTGGACGCGCGTTACGGGCCGGGGACCGCATTCCGGCGGGCGCTGGCGTTGATCGACGCGGTGCAGACCCTGGTGGACACACAACCCGCGGCCGAGCTCGCGACCGACGCCGACGAGGTGCGGGGAGCGGTGGCGCGGGGTCATATCGCCGTGCTGATGGGGGTGGAGGGTGGCCACGCCATCGAGAACTCGCTCGAGAGGCTCGACTCGCTGTATCGCCGCGGCGTGCGCTACATGACGCTCACCTGGAATAACGGCAACGACTGGGCCGGCTCGGCGACGGACGAGCGACGCCACGGGGGTCTGACCGATTTGGGCAAGCGCGTCGTGCGGCGCATGAACCAGCTGGGAATGCTGGTGGACGTATCGCATGTCTCTGACTCGACCTTCTGGGACGTGCTGGCAACCAGCTCGCGGCCCGTGATCGCATCGCACTCGTCTTGCCGGGCGATTGCCCGTCACCCGCGCAACCTGTCGGATGAACAGCTGCGCGCCATTGCCAAGAACGGCGGCGTCGTGGGCATCAACTTCTATCCGGTGTTTCTCGACGACCACTTCCGGGAGCAGTACGAGGAGCTGCGGCGTCGCTTGAGGCCCGAGACCGACTCGATTCACGCCCGCTACCGGGGGCGCCCGGGCGAGTCGGCGTTCGAGATCGACAAGTTCGTGGGTGAGCAGGCCGAGAGCCTCGGTGTGCCCGGGCTCGAGCGGCTCGTGGACCACATCGACCACGCGGTCCAGGTGATGGGGATCGACCACGTGGGGCTGGGCAGCGACTTCGACGGCATCAGCGTCCTGCCCGCCCCCATGAAAGACGCGACGTCGCTGCCCTTGCTCGTCGCGGCCCTGCGGGCGCGCGGCTACGCGGACAGCGACGTCGCGAAAATCCTGGGAGAGAACTTCCTGCGCCTGCTCAGTGCCCTTCGGTGACCCCTTCCTTGGCGGTCCCCATGCTGTAGCGGATCCCGCCCTGGAACGTGTGCGTGGTGCCGTCCAGCAGGAAGCCCCGCGCCGATGAGGTCAGGATGTAATGGCCGTACAGCGCGAGCCGCCCCTGCTTGATATCGATCCCGCCCATCCACCAGAAAAACGCCTTGCTCGCCGCCGCTTCGGCTGCGTCCTGGAGCTGGGAGAACTGCGACAGCGTTTGGCAGCTGGAGCAGGTGACCTGCGGATTCAGAAGCTGCATGATTGCGAACCCGCCGCCGCCGAACGGCTCGACCCGCTTCTGCGCCGGGAAGGCGAGGGCGCCCACCATGATGCGGCGCATGTCGTGAAACGCCACGTTTCCCGGCTCGATTGTCCCGTCGGGCTCGATGATGGTCGTGTGCCGGTCCGAGAGGAAGAACGACTGCTCGTACGAGACGTACAGCGCTGTCCGCTTACCGGTGATCAGCCAGTGCCCGCCGAACGTCGGCTCAAAGGCGTAGCTGTCGAAGTTGGTCTTGAAGACAAACAGGCCGCCCTGGGCGCCCCAATACCACTTGTGAGCCCAGTCGCTGCCGCGCTCCTCGAAGCGTGGGCCGCCCCGCGGACGCGCCGGCTGCGGGGCGGGGGGCACCTTGCCGCCCGCCGCGATTATGGAATCGCGCTTCTCCTTCGGGATCGGCGGCGGGGCGACAACCCGCGGACCGCCGCCACCACCGCCACCGATGAAGTAGGACAAGCCGGCGGAGCCGAGCAGGTGCACGACCGGCTTGCCTCCGAACATCGCGGAGCTCCCCGCGTTGTTCTTGGGCGAGTAGTAGCCCCGCGCCTCCAGGCGCAGGGCCAGCCGGCTGCCGAAGAAGATCCGGTCGCCCAATCCTGCGTTTACCGCGTGCAGCGCGAAGTTGTAAGGTGGATTCACGCCCATGTCGAGCCGGGAGTAGCCCCCCATGAGGTACAGGATGTTCTTCTGGCCCCCTGAGTTGAGGACGAGGCTCACGCTGCCGAAGCGCATCTGGGTATGCGCCCCGCCCGCCTTCGGGAACGGATAGGCGACGTTGGCATCCACCTCCAGCCCGAGGCTCTCGTTGAAAAAGAACCCGATCCGGCCCCCACCGCCGACCTGATTGTCGAGCAGGAAGAGCTTGTCGTAGCGGGTGTAGCTGCCGAACCCGCCGATCTCGAGCTGGTGAGCGTGCTGGGCGCTCAGCGTCGCCGCCCCCCCCGCGCCCCCCGCCAGCAACACCCCAATGACAGTGACTACCCGCATGGGCCGGCTCCTCGGTATCTAAGGCCAGGTCGGAAAAATGCCCCCCAAAAATAGGGTTTTTGGTCGGAAAACGCGATACCCCTTCGCTTTAAGCCACTGAACCTTGAAAGTACTTGAAGGTTGGGGTGGATTCGGGGGACGCGGTACCGAACATATCCCGTAAATCGAGCTAATCAGAACCCGCCTGACGCCGACCGACTGCACGATGTGCTAGGGGACGTGGCTCTTCTCGCCGGCCCCGCCCAGTATGAACGACAGGCCCGCTGTCCCTGTAAAGTGCCCCAGCCAGGTCGCCTGCCCGCCGCCAGCCCCGCGGTAGTAGGCTCGTCCCTCCACGCGGAGTGCCACCCGGTCGCCGACGAAGATCCGCTCGCCGAGCCCGCCATGCACGGCGTTCAGGTCGGACGCGGACAGTGGCTCGGGTCCCACGTGGAGCCGGGAGTAGCCGCCCAGGGCGTAGAGGCTGCTCTTCCCGCCGCCGGAGTTAATGACGAGACTCGTGCTCCAGAACACGGCCGTAGTCCCTACGCCGCTGAGACTCGAGCGTGGCTGCGCCACGTTGGCGTCAACCTCGAGACTGAAATGATCGCCGAGGAAGTAGCCAACGCGACCGCCGGCGCCGAACTGGTTGGCGAGGTGTAAGTCCTTGTCATACCGCGTGTAACTGCCGAAGCTACTGATCTCTAGCTGGTGGGCGTGTTGGGCGCCGAGGGACCCAGCCCCGCCGGCGAGCAGCACCCCAATAAGAGAGAAGACCCGCATGGGTGGACTCCTTGGGTATTAGGGCGCTCCCCCAAAATAGGAAGTTTCGGCGAAATGCGCGATAAGGTTGACGCCGTCCGCTGAACGAAACAAAAACGGAGTGTCTCTCAGACGACTCCCAACGTGGTACCGACCCGCTTGAATGCGGACAGGGCGAAGTCCAGGTCGTCCCGGGTATGGGCCGCCGAGAGTTGGCAACGGATCCGGGCATGGCCATGCGGCACCACGGGGTACCCGAACCCGGTGACGAACACACCCTCCGCAAGCAGCAAGTCGCTCATCTGGATCGCCTTAGCAGTCTCGCCCAGGATCACAGGCACGATGGGCGTCTCGCCGGGGAGGGGCTTGAAGCCCAGCGCCGTCAGCTGGCCGCGGAAGTAGTCCGCGTTCTCGCGGAGACGCCGCACGAGCTCCGGGTGCCGCTCCACGTGGCGCACCGCGGCGAGGGCGCTCCCGGCGACGGTGGGCGGTAGCGCGTTGCTGAACAGCTGCGGCCGGGAGCGCTGGGTGAGGTAATCGGCGAGCGCCGCCGGGCCGGCGGTGAAGCCGCCGGCGGCACCGCCCAGCGCCTTGCCCAGGGTGGACGTGATGATGTCCACTTGGCCGAGCATGCCGTAATGCTCAGCGGTGCCGCGGCCGGTCGGGCCGAGCACGCCAGTCGCGTGGGAGTCGTCCACGGCGACAACAGCGTCGTACTTGCGCGCCAGCGCCACGATGTCCGGAAGGTTCGCGATGTCGCCCTCCATCGAGAACACCCCGTCCGTGAAGATCAACCTGAGCCGGGCGTCGCGCGCCGCCTTGAGCTTGGCTGCCAGGTCGGCCATATCAGCATGCTTGTAGACGGCGGTTTGGCACTTGGCGATGGCTTTCGCCAGGCGGATCGAGTCGATGATGGAGGCATGATTCAACTGGTCCGAGATCACGATGTCCTGCTCGCCCAGCAGCGTAGGACACAGCCCCTCGTTGGCATTCCAGCAACTGACGTACGTGAGTGAGGACTCACATCCTACGAATTGAGCGAGCGCCGCCTCGAGCTCGCGATGGATCGTAAAGGTGCCGCAGATGAACCGGACGGAGCCGGTTCCGGCGCCGAACTGCTCGAGTGCGCGCGTTCCAGCGGCCACTACGTCGGCCTCGTTACAGAGGCCCAGGTAGTTATTGGACGAGAGAATGACGACCTCGCCGCGCCCTTGCATCCTGACTCTGGCGGCTTGCGGCGATTCCAGGTAGTTGAGGCGCTTGTACACGCCGTCGCGCTTGAACTGGTCGAGCTCGGCCTCGAGCCGGGTTGCGAGCGTCATGCGATCTCCAGGATGATCTTGCCCGCGTCGCCTGAGCGAATCGCCGCCAGCGCCTCGTCGACCTGGGTGAGCGGGAACTGGTGCGTGATGACCGGGCGCGGGTCGAGCAGACCGGCCGTGAGATAGCGCCGCATCTGATGCCACGTGTCGTACATCTTCCGGCCGATGACGCCGTACACGGTGATTCCCTTGAAGATGATCTCGCTGGCGAAGTCGACCGGCACTTCGCCCTTGGGGATGCCGAGCAGCTGGACCCGGCCGCCCATGCGGACCGCGGCGAACGCCTGGTGCAGGGCGGAGGGGACGCCCGACATCTCGCACACCACATCGGCTCCCTCGCCGCCCGTCTCCTCCACGACCGTGCGCACCACGTCGTCGCGCGCCGCGTTGATGATGACGTGCGCGCCCATCGTGCGGGCGAGCTCGAGCCGCTTCGGGTTCACGTCCGACGCGATGACTTTGGCCGCCCCCGCGGCGCGTGCGATGCCGACCGCGAAGCAGCCGATCGGCCCGCACCCCACGATGAACACACTGCTGCCTGAAACGTCCGCCGTCAGCACCGTGTGGAAGGCATTGCCCATCGGGTCCATCACGGCCCCGACGGTGGTCGGGATACCGTTCAGGGGCAGCACGTTGGTGGCAGGCATCGCGATGTACTCGGCGAACGCCCCGTCCCGGTCCACGCCGATGATGCGCGTGTTGCGGCAGATGTGCCCGTTTCCGGTGCGGCACTGCACGCAGTGCCCGCACACGATGTGGCCCTCGGCTGTGACGAGCTGCCCGCGCTTAAGCTCGGCGACGCCGTCGCCCACCGCGACGATCTCGCCCGCGAACTCGTGGCCGATCACCAGTGGCGGCTTGAGGCGGCCCTGCGCCCAAGGGTCCCAATCGGCGATGTGCAGGTCGGTGCCGCACACGCCCGCGTGCCGCACGGCGATGAGCACCTCGCCGGGACCGGCGGAGGGCTTCGCGACGGTCGTGACCTTCAGACCCGGGGCGCGTTTCTCCTTGACGATCGCTTGCATGTGAGCTCAGGATGGGGACCCCGGGGCAGCGGCCCGGGGTCAGCCGAGCGAACCCACCTCGGGGCGGCTGACCCCGGGGCGATGCCCCTGGGTCCACGGGAGTGCGCGGCGGGATGTGTCAGAATATGGATCGCGTGAAGCCCCCATCTACCTGCAGCACAGCGCCGGTAATATAACTGGCGCGCTCGGAGGCCAGAAACGCGACCGCGGCGGCGAGCTCATCGGTGCGTCCTATCCGCCCGAGGGGGATCGCCGCCACCATGTCTCGCATCACCTCTTGCGGGCCGCGGTGCTCCCGCTGGGCGCGCGTCTCGGTGAGCTCGGTAATGCGCTCGGTGGCGATGAACCCCGGGCACACCACGTTTACGGTGATGCCAGCGGGCGCCACCTCGTCCGCCAATGCCTTCGCGAAGCCGAGGACGCCGGCGCGCGCCGTGGTGGACAGGATCAACCCCGGAAGCGGCTGCTTGGCGGCGACCGAGGCGAGGCAGATCACCCGCCCCCACTCGAGCCGCCGCATGATCGGCACCGCGGCGCGGGCCAGGTGCACGGTGGAGAACAGGTTCAGCTCGACGGCCCGGTGGAACGCCTCGCCGGTCTGTTGGCTGAACGGCGCCGCCGGCGGGCCGCTGGCATTGCAGAACAGCACGTCCAGGCGGCCCAGCTCGCGCTGCACCCGCTCGACCAGCCCCTCCGCCTGCGCCGGCACGCCGACGTCCGCCACGCCCGTGGTCACATCCTGCCCTGTCTCGGCGCGGAGCTCGACGCTGGCCCGCGAGACCGATTCCTGGTGGCGGCCGTTCACGACGACGCGCGCGCCTTCCAGCGCCAGCGCCTTCGCCACGGCGCGGCCGAGCCCCTTGGTGCTGCCGCACACCAAGGCGACGCGGCCCGCGAGACCGAGATCCATGGGGCGGGGAATCTATTCCCCGGGGGGACTACCGGTTAGGTCCAGTGAGTGCGGAATGCGGAATGTGGAGTCAGTCCGCCGGAACTCCGACGTGCGCCGGTTCGATCCGCACCGCGCAGCACTTCAGCTCGGCCATCTTCGCGTACGGATCGAGCACCGGATTAGTGAGCAGGTTCGCCGCCGCTTCGCGGAAGTGGAACGGCACGAACACCTGGCCGCACGCCACCCGGTCGGAGATGCGGCATGAAATGACGAGCGAGTTGCGGCGCGACGTCACCCGTGCCAGGTCGCCGTCCTCGAGACCGAGCGCGGTCGCGTCGGCCGGGTTGATCTCCATGATCGGCGTGGGCTCGCGCTGGTCGAGTCCCGTCGCCCGCCGGGTCATCGTGCCGGTGTGCCAGTGGTACAGCTGCCGGCCCGTGTTCATCACGAACGGGTACCCGTCGTCCGGCAGTTCCACCGGCGGCCCGTACTCGACCGGGACGAAGCTCGCCTTCCCGTCGGCGGTCGGGAACCGGTCGGCGAACAGGAACGCGGTGCCCGGGTGGTCGGCGGTCGGCACGGGGTATTGGAGCCCCGCGCCCTCGAGCCGGGGGTGCGTCACGCCGCGCCACGACGGGGTCACCCGGACGATCTCCGCCATGACGTCCGCGGCGGTCTCGAACGCGGTCTTGAGGCCCAGCCGGTTGGACAACTCGACGAGGATGTTCAGGTCGTGGCGCGCCTCGCCCGGTAGGCTCGCCGCCTGGCGGGCGAGCTGGATGCGGCGCTCGGTGTTCACGAAGGTGCCGGTTTTCTCGGCAAAGCTCGAGCCCGGCAGCACGACATCTGCATAGCGGGCGGTTTCCGTCAGGAACAGGTCGTGCACCGCGAGGAACTCGAGCTCGCGGAACCAGTGCTCGGCATGGGCGATGTCGGGGTCGGAGATGATGGGGTTCTCGCCCATGATGTACATCCCGCGCACTCCGCTCTCCGGTTTCACGATTTCGGTCACCATGAGGCCCTCCCGGAGAGAGAGGGACTCCTCCGGTACGCCCCACGTCCCCGCGTACTCCGCCCGGATCTTCGGCTCCTTGACCGACCGATAGTCGGTGTATACGAACGGGATGGCGCCGACGTCGGACGCACCCTGCACGTTGTTCTGGCCGCGCACCGGCATCATCGCGGCGCCCCAACGGCCGATCATGCCGCAGGCGAGCATGAGGTTGAGGAGCGACGCGACCAAATCGGTCCCGTTGGCGTGCTGCGTGAGGCCCATCGCCCACAGCGTGCTCGTCTTCGGACCTGCGGCGTAAATCTCCGCTGCCCGTTGAATCCGCTCCGCCGGGACACCCGTGAGCTTCGCCGCGACTGCCGGGGTCATCGGGCCGACGACTTGCCGCACGTGGTCGAAGTACTTGGTGCGCTCCGCGATGAACCGCTTGTCTTCGAGCCCCCGGGCGAGGATGTGGTTGAGCATCGCGCTGAACAGCGCCACGTCCGTGCCCGGTTGCATCTGCAGGTGGATGTCGGCGCGCCCGGCGAGCTCGGTCTTGCGCGGGTCGGCAACAAGGAGCGCCGCGCCGCGCTCGTGCGCGCGCTTGATCGCCGCGCCGAAGACCGGGTGCGATTCGGTGGTGTTGGCTCCGGCGATGAAGATGACGTCCGCGGCGTGCTCCACCTCGCGCATCGAGCCCGACGCCGCCGAGGTGTTGAGCGCCCGCTGCATCGCCGCGACCGAGGTCGAATGGCACAGGCGTGTGCAATGGTCGATGTTGTTGGTGCCGAGCGCGCCGCGGACCATGCGCATGAGGAGATAGTTCTCCTCGTTCGAGCACTTGGCCGAGGAGAAGCAGGCGAGCGCGTCGCCGCCGCGCGCGCGCTTGATGCGCAGCAGCTCCTGCGCGATGAGGCCCAGCGCCTCGTCCCAGCTCGCCTCGCGGAACGGCTCGTACCACGACGACGGCGTCGCTACGCGGTCGCGAATGTCCAGGTCGAGCCGCTCGACCAGGGACAGCTCGCGCACCGACTTGCCGACCGAGCGCGGCGGGCCCGCCGGCTTCGCATTCTGGCCCTCGCCTTCGATCGTCTGCCACGGCCCGCCGCGGCGCTCCTGGCCGGTCGGCCCGCGCCACGTCCAGCGACCGCTCTCCTTCACCCACCCTTTGCGGATCAGCGGCTTGGTGAGGCGGTCGCGGTGCTGCGGGAAGTCGTAGCCAAACCGGCCCTTCACGCAGGTCGAGCCCTGGTTCGGGGTGTCGAGCTCGATGTCGGGTGACGTGACGCGGAGGACCTTGTTGTCGGTCACATGCAAGTCGACCTGGCACCCCACGCCGCAGTACGGGCACACGGAGCGGACGATTGTGTCGGGGTGGCGCACCCGCTCAGGGGCGAAGCGCTCCCGGGGCATCACCTCGAAGATCGCGCCGGTGGGGCAGACGCGCACGCATTCGCCGCACCAGGTGCAGCCCGCCTTGTCGGGGTCGCCGTCGGCGCCGACGATAATCTCGGTGTGCTCACCGCGTTGGCCGACGTCCAGGACCCCCACGACCTGAATGTCCTCGCACGCCCGCACGCAACGCGTGCACAGGATGCAGGTGCTCATGTCGTGGCGGATCATGGAGTCGCCCGGACGCTCGTCGCCGTGACGCAGCGAGAGGTCGCGCAGCGCCGGCGGCGTCGGCACCACGCCGTAGCGGACGACATACTGCTCGAATTCGTTGCGGGGCTGGGCGCGCCCGCCGTTCATAAGATGGTCGCCGGGGTAGCGCTCGAGCAGCAGCCGCAGGACGCCCCGCCGGTTCTCGACGGCGGCGTGGGATTCTGTCTGGACCACCATGCCATCCGCGACCTGCGTCGCGCAGGCAGGCACGAGCTTCGCCTGGCCTTCCACCGACACCAGGCAAATCCGGCAGTTTCCCACGATGGGCAGCTTGGGATACCAGCACAGCGTTGGGATGTCGTGGATGCCCGCGGCCCGGGCGGCGTCGAGAATCGTCTGGTCGGGCTGCGTGGAGACGGTGCGGCCGTTGATGGTGATGCGGCTCATGCGAGGAAGATGAACCCGCGACGCGCGCCCGGCAACCCTAAGTGGTTGGGGCGCTTGGTAGATGCGCTTGGTGCTACGGGCCGGCGAGGCGGTTACAGAAAGGGCCGGCTGGTGCCGGCCCCGGAGGCGTCCTCAGTCGACGTGCTCGGGGAGGTGGCGGTGCGTGTGGTCGTCCGCCCCGCCTTCGTCGGTGAACCAGCAGTACGCCCAGATCTTCGCTGGGCGGAGCATCTGTCGGCCGACACTCAGGATGATGCCGATCGGCTCGTCGTCCAAGACTAGAGGCAGACTTGTCATTGAAAGGGCGTTCCCGGTTGTGGGATGCTGCGTTGCGGGGCAAAACGCCTGCCACACGCATCCTCCGGCAACGTCTTATCCCGCAACGCGTTGACGGTGCGGGGTAGAGAGGAGTGGTTACTCCGACACGTTCACGGCCGTGTCTGCCTGACGCTCGGGCTTCGTGGCAGTGAACCCGGCTCCGGCCTTGGTGCGGCGCCGGCGGGTGATGTGCCAGCCGCCGTAGTGCGCCTGCAGCGCTTCCGGACCGAGCGGGATCACCTCGTTCGCGGCGGGGCTCGGCAGCACGATATGGACGCCCCCCGGCCGCGTGCGCGTTTGCAGGTCCGCGATGACGGTGCTGCGGTCGCGGAGGCGCGCCGAGGCGAGCGCCGTCGGGTCGAGGACGACGAGGCTCGGCGCCACGTCGGGCAGCCAACTGCCCCAGTGGATGACGAGTGCCTGGAAGCGGCCCGCGAGCTGCTCCGTGACGGCGCGGCCCTCGGCGGCTTCGATCGCCCCGAGGTCCTGATCGAGCAGAAACACCTCGGCGTCGTGCGCCGCGAGGAACAGCGCCGCCGGCAGGGCCGCCGCGCCTATGACCAGGGCGAGGTCACCGGGCTCGAGCCGCCCCGCGCAGCTCACGAGCGGGCCGTCGGGCTCGAGGCCCCAGTGCGTCGGCTCGCGCTGCGCGGCGCGCAGCGCGCGGTGCTTCGAGCGCCAGCGGGGGAACGCAGGCAGCCGGAGCCGCCGCGCGATGATTCGGTCGACGTGCTCGAGCAGCAGCACTTCGGTGAGGAGGTACTGGCCGGCCGAGTTCTCCTCCAGCTCGCGCACCGCCTCGTCCCCGATCTCGAGCAGCTCCTCGCGCGACAGCCTGTTCTTGTACTCCTCGATGCGCTGCAACAGGAACTCCTGGTACTCCTGCTTCAGCGAGCGGGGCGGCCGGCGCGCGATGCGCGAGCGGTGTTCGTCGTGCAGTGCGCTCAGCATGGCTCGACGTGCACCGTCACCTCATGGAGCTGCAGGTCGTTCTTGAGGCGCTCCTCCACCTGGTCGGCGATCGCATGCGCTGCGGCGACGTCGGCTTTGGGGTCCACCGCGATCGTGACTTCCGCGTAGCGCAGGTCTGAGGGCCCGCGCGAGCGGATCCCGTAGGCGCTCTTCACCCCGGGCACGGTTTCCGCGGTCTGCCTGATCTCGCCGGTCGGCAGAGCGCGCTGGTCCACGAGAACGGGGACGGTGCGCACCAGGATCCGGTAGGCCACCAGCACGATCACGAGCGCCACCGCGATGGCCACGACGGGATCGATCCACCACCACCCCTGGCGGGCGAACAGCACGCCGACCAGGACGCCGACCGTGATGAGCGCATCCGCCCGCGTATGCGCCGCGTCGGCGACCAGCAGCTCGCTCCTGAGCTCGCGGCCGCGGCGGTTTTCGTACCAGGCGATCACGACGTTGCCGCCCAGCGTGAGCACGAGCACGGCGAGCTGTGAATCGGTCACGCCTACGGGGTGGGCGCCCTGCAGCAGCTCGTTCACCGCGCCGCGGACCAGCTCGAAGCAGGTGATCGAGAGAAACCCGACGATGGCGAGGGCGCCCAGCGTCTCGAACTTGCCGTGGCCGTAGGGGTGGTCCTCGTCGGGCTCCTTCGCGGCCACCCGGACGACGATCAGGGCGAGGACGTTGTTGAGCGCGTCCACGGACGAATCCAGGGCGCTGCCGAGGATGGCGAGCGAGCCGGAGCGCAGGCCCACGAAAAACTTGGCCGCCACGACCATCAGGTTGGCGACCAGGAGGCCGATGAAGACTCGGCGGACGAGGGCGGTCTCGGGGCGCCCCTCGGGCCGGGAAAGCGGCATGGGATGCAAGCTTGTAAGGCGGGCCGGTTTAGTCAACGGCCCGCAGCAGCGCCCCCTTCAAATAGCCGGTCTCGGGGACGTTGACGAGCTCGGGGTGATCGCGTCCGGCACCCGTGAGCGCGAGCAGCTCGAGCCGCCGGCCGGAGTCCCGCGCCGCGTCGGCGAGCATCTCCGCGAACACCGAGCGGTTGACGTGATAGGAGCAGGAGCAGGTGAAGAGCACGCCGCCGGGGGAAAGCAGACGCATCGCGCGGAGATTGATCTCCTTGTATCCGGCGAGCGCGCGGGGGATGCTCTGCTTGGTCTTGGCAAACGCGGGCGGGTCGAGCACGATGGTGTCGAAGATCTCGTCTCGGCGCTCCAGCTCGCGCACCAGGTCGAACGCGTTCGCTTCGCGCCAGGTGATGTTGGTGAGGCCGTTGAGCCCCGCGTTCTCCGCTCCGCGCGCCAGCGCCTCCCCACTGGAGTCGACCGCGGTCACCGTAGCGGCCCGGCGCGCCAGGTGCAGCGCGAACGACCCATGGTAGGCGAACAAGTCGAGTGCCCGGCCGGGGCCGGCGTGCCTGGCGACGAGCGCCCGGTTCTCGCGCTGGTCGAGGAACGCCCCCGTCTTCTGCCCCGCACGCGGCGCGGCGAGGTAGCGGATGCCGTCCTCCTCGACCGCAACCACTTCCGGAACGGTGCCGAACGCCGGAACGACCTCGAGCGGGAGGCCCTCGTGCCGCCGGATCGCGACGTCGTTGCGGAGCAGCAGCCCTGTGGGCGTGAGCGCCGTCCGGATCCCGGTCACCACGTCGTCCCGCGCCTGTTCGATGCCGGCCGAGAGGAGCTGCGCCACGACGTATGGCCCGTAGCGGTCTACGACCAGTGACGGCAGGCCGTCCCCCTCGGCGTGTACGATCCGGTACGCCGTGGCCTTGATGCCCGCCCGTCCGGCGGCGCGGGCGGCGATGCGCTCGCCCCACCAGCCCGCGTCGATCGGTTCGCGGCCGCGCGTGAGCAGCCGCAGCCGGATCTCGGACTTGGGCGAGTAGAGTGCTTGGCCGAGATGGCGGCCGCGCCGGTCGGTGACGCTCACGATGCCCGCGATATCGCGCGGCTCGTCGTAAACGTCCGTCCGGTAAATCCACGGATGGCCCGCCTGCCAGCGCGCGGCGCCCTTGGCCGACACCACGACCTGGCGCGTCAGGATGTCCTGACCGCGCGTCATTGCCTGCGATCCGGGCGCAGCTTCGCCGCGCCGCGCAGGTACGTATGTTTCAGCTCGCGCTGGGGCTTGGTTGTGTAGAAGTGCAGCAGCACGCGGATGCAGCGCGACAGGCCGTCGGGCACGGCCACCTCCGCGGCGCCGAGCAGGGGGACGTCGAGCCAGCCGAGGCCGCGCGCGGCGCGCGCGGGATACTCGGCAGTCAAGTCGGGCGACGACGTGAAGATCGCGCTCTCCACATCTTCCGGCTTGAAGCCGTTGGCGTCCTGCAGCGCCCGCAGCAGCTCGGCGGTCGCGTCCAGGATCGCGTCGCTGGTATTCGCGGCAGCGGTCGTCGCGCCGCGCAGTCCACGCAGGGTCTTGCTCATGGCACTCAGCGGTCTGTTGCGCTTGATGGTGATCACGGATGCCGCGCTTCTCAAGGGGCGCGACCCGATCGAGGCGTGCCGCCGGGCGGTAGCGGGCGGGGCGACGATGGTCCAGGTGCGCCTCAAGGACGCCATGCCGCACGACGTGCTGACACTGGCCCGGGCGCTGGTCGGCGTCCTGAGCGTCCCGGTGATCGTGAACGACCGGGTGGACGTCGCTCTCGCCGCCGGCGCCGCGGGCGCCCACCTGGGCCAGGACGACCCACCGCTCGACCGCCTCACGCCCCACGTGCCGCCCGGTTTCCTGCTTGGCCTCTCCGTGGGCTCCACCGCTGAAGCGGCGCGGGTCCAAGGTTGGCCCGCCGACTATTGGAGCGTCGGCCCGTGCTTCGCCACGACCACCAAGCCCGACGCCGGGTCAGCACTTGGGCCAGAGGGGTTCGCGGTGCTGGCGCGGCTCGCCCCGGCCGGGGTGCCGGTGATCGGGGTCGGTGGCATCACGGCGGCGAACGCCGGCGCGCTGGCGCGCGTCGGCGCGGCCGGGGTGGCGGTGAGCGCGGCCGTGTGGAGCGCTAGCGAGCCGGCCGCTGCAGCGCGCGCGCTGCGCGCTGCATTTCCTTGACCCGCTTGATGGCGGCTAGGTGCTCCGGGTAGGTAGTGGAAAAGATGTGCTTGCCGTCGCTCTGTGCCACGAAGTAGAGGAACGGCACGTCCGCCGGATAGAGAGCTGCCGCGAGGCTCGCGCGCCCGGGCTGCGCGATCGGACCCGGCGGCAGCCCGGCGTGCAGATAGGTGTTGTAGGACGAGCGCACCGCGAGGTTCTTCTCCCACACCCGCTTCAGCCGCCGGCCGTACGCGTAACTCACGGTCGGGTCCGCCTCGAGCCGCATCCCTCGCCGTAGCCGGTTGTGGTACACGGCGGAGATGAAGGGCCGGTCCGGGTCGTAGCGCACCTCCGACTCGATGATCGACGCGAGCGTGACGAGTGCGTGCCGCGAGAAGTGGAGCGAATCGAGGCGGGCCTGCCACTCGGGGCTCCACTGCTCGGCGAACTGGTGCGTCATCACGCGGACCAGCTCCCGCGCCCCGATGCGCAGCGGCAAGAGGTACGTCGTGGGGAACAGGTATCCTTCGGCGCTCGGGGCTTCTTCGGGGAGCCCGAGCCCGGCCAGGAGCGCGGAGTCCTCGGCCGCCACGGTGAACGAATCCCGGGGGATGCGAAGCTGGGCCTGAGCGAGCCGCGCCACCTCGGCGAGCCGCAGACCCTCACGGACCGTGAAGCGCTGCTCGACCCCGCGCCCGCGCTCGAGCGTGGCGACGACCTCGCTCCACGACTCGCCCTGCCGCAGCAGGTAGACGCCGCTCTTCAGCGACCCGGCGAGGCCACGCACCTTCGCATACAGCCGGAACGGGCCGGGATGGCTGAGCACCCGGTTCGCGGCGAGTGAGTCGATGGCGGCGTCGAGGGTGGCGCCCGCCGGGATAGTCACGGTGACGCGCGGGCCGTCGGCGCCTGGCGGGCCGCATGCCAGTGCGGAGATCAGTGCGCCCAACCACAGATTGCGGATTGGCGATTGCGGATTGCGGATTGGATGTACCTCCGTCGAATCCGCAATCCGCAATCCGCAATCCGCAATTGTCCTCACGTCGCCGATCCCCGCCGCGCATCCAGATAGTGCTGCAGCAGCAGCGTCGCGGCCAGCGCGTCGACGTCCCCCTTCCGCCCCCGGGCCGAGCCGCCCATTGCGCGCACCGCCTGGAGCGCGCGCGCCGTGGTCATGCGCTCGTCCCACAGCTCCACCGGCCGTCCGGTCTGGCGGCCGATCGCGGCGGCGAGCTCGCGCGCGGCCCGCGCCGGCGCACCCTCCTCGCCCTGCTCGTCGAGCGGCAAGCCGACGATCACGCCGGCCACGGCGTGCTGCTCGAGCAGCGTGCGCAGCTGGTGCATCGGGAAGCGCTTGCCGGCGCGGCGCGTGAGGGTGGTGAGCGGCTGAGCGAGCCTTTGACTTTCGTCGGACAGGGAGAGGCCGATGCGGCGCTCGCCCCAATCCACGGCCAACAACCGGCCTCCCGCCGTCACCCCTGAGCCATCGTCGCGAAGAATTCCACGTTGGTCTTGGTCCGCTTCATGCGCTCGAGCAGGAACTCGATCGCTTCGACGGGCGGCATGTCGGAGAGGAAGTTGCGGAGCAGGTAGACCTTGTTGAGCTCTTCCTTAGTGAGGAGCAGCTCTTCCTTGCGGGTCGAGGTGCGCTGGACCTCGATCGCCGGGTAGACGCGCCGGTCGGCGATGCGACGGTCGAGGATGACTTCCATGTTGCCGGTGCCCTTGAACTCCTCGAAGATCACCTCGTCCATGCGCGAGCCGGTGTCGATCAAGGCCGTCGCGATGATCGTGAGCGAGCCGCCGCCCTCGATGTTGCGCGCGGCGCCGAAGAATCGCTTGGGCTTCTGGAGGGCGTTCGCATCCACGCCGCCCGAGAGGATCTTGCCGGAGTGTGGCACCACCACGTTGTGGGCGCGGCCGAGCCGCGTGATGGAGTCGAGCAGAATCATCACGTCTTTCCCGTGCTCCACCAGGCGCTTCGCCTTTTCGATCACCATGTCCGCGACCTGGACGTGCCGATCCGCCGGCTCGTCGAACGTGGAGGAGATCACCTCCGCCCCCTTCACGTTCTCCTCCATGTCGGTCACCTCTTCCGGCCGCTCGTCGATCAGCAGCACGATGAGGTAGATCTCCGGGTGATTCTCGATGACGGCGTTGGCGAGCTTCTGCATCAGGATGGTCTTGCCGGCCTTGGGCGGCGACACGATCAGGCCACGCTGGCCTTTCCCGATGGGGCAGAGAATGTCCATCACCCGCATCGACAGATCGCCGTCCTTGCGCTCGAGGCGGATCCGCTCTTCGGGATAGCGCGGCCGCAGGTTGTCGAACGCGACGCGGTGCTTCGCCTTCTCCGGCTCCTCGCCGTTGACGGTCTCGACTTTGAGGAGTGCCAAGTAGCGCTCACCCTCCTTGGGGGGACGCACCTGGCCCATGATCGTGTCCCCCGTGCGCAGGTCGAACCGCTTGATCTGGCTGGGCGAGACGTAGATGTCGTCCGGGCCGTACAGGTAGTTCCAGTCCGGGCTGCGGAGGAATCCGTAGCCTTCGGGAAGGATCTCGAGCACTCCCTCGCCGTGGAGAACCGTGTCGGAATCGAGGAGCGATTGCTCGATGCGAAAGATGAGATCCTGCTTGCGGAGCCCTGAGTAGTTGGTGATGTTCAGGGTTTCGGCCATCGCGTGTAATTCCGCGACGGACTTCTTCTTCAGTTCAGCGATATCCACGTGTGCTTAGCTCCGTGTGTGCTACGGCGGGCGAACCCCGGGGATGGGGGAGTAACGGGTTGAAAATGGATTCTTTGGGAGTTCGAAGGGGTGCGGATCTATACTAGGCCGCGGCGCACGCGCCGTCAAGTACGCCTATGGACCTGAGCGCGTTCCTGCTCGCCTGGCGGACGGCAGCGCTCCCGGACCGGGAAGTGATTGACGCGCTTGTACATCCGGCGCATGCCGGGCCCTCCCCGGCGCTCGCCGCGGCGCTCGCGCGCTGGCCCGGCACCTCCTACTGGTCTGACGAGCCGGAGGGACGCCATCTCATCCTCACGCGCCCGCTGGGGCGTCGGCACCGCGAGGCCTGGGGGCTGCATTTGCTGCTCTTCGCGGCGACGTTCTTCACCACGACGTTCGTCGGCGCCGTGCTCCAAGGTGCGATCCCGTTCGACCCGAACCCCCTGGCGCTCGTGCTCGGCACCTACCCCTTCCCACGGGACTTCGTCCACGCGTGGGCGACGGGGCTCTCCTTCGCCGGGCCGCTCCTCGCCATTCTGCTGTGTCACGAGCTGGGTCATTACCTCACGGCACGGCGCTATCAGCTCGATGTGTCGCCGCCCTACTTCATTCCCGCGCCCGTCGTCCCGTGGTCCATCGGCACGATGGGCGCCTTCATCCGGCTGCGCACCGTCGTGTCGGACCGCCGCCAGCTGCTCGACGTGGGCTTCGCTGGCCCGATCGCGGGACTCGTAGTGGCCCTGCCGGTGCTCGCGATCGGCCTGGCGATGAGTCACCCGCCAGCCGCTGGCTCGTCGTTGAGCGGGATGCTGCTGGGGCTCGATGACGGCAACGCCGTGCTCGGCGACTCGATCCTCACGTTCGCGCTGCGCCACTTGGTGAGCGGGTCGACGCCGGCCATCGTGCTTCACCCGGTCGCGTTCGCGGGCTGGCTCGGCGTGTTCGTCACGATGCTCAACCTCCTGCCCATCTCCCAGCTCGACGGCGGGCACATCCTGTACTCGGCGCTGCCGCGCTGGCACGCCCGAGTCGCCGTGGGGTTCTGGGCGCTGATCGTGGCGCTCGGCGTCTACTGGAGGGGCTGGCTCCTCTGGGGAACGCTCGTGCTGGTGCTGTCGCGCGGCCGCCTCGGCCATCCACCGGTGCTCGACGGACCGCGGCCGCTGCCACGGTCGCGGACCCTGCTTGCCTGGATCGCGCTGATCCTGTTCCTCGCCACCTTCACGCCGGTACCGTTTCGACTGTAAAAGGCCGGTGAAAAGCCCGTGAACGGCCGGGGAAGGGTGAGAGGCCCCTTCCCCTTCCCCGGCCTCTCACCGGCCTCTTACCTGTATTTCCGTATTGCGTAAGTGTCGCCGGCTTATATCTTTGGACAAACCAGCCCTAGGGCGACGCATGCCCGTACAATCGGCACGCTATAGCGCACCCGACTCCAACGACGCGGTCGTTCACGATCTTCCCCCCATCCGATTCGACGGACAACTCATCGCCATACGTCTCCTGGTGCGCCGCACCGAGGACGGGATCTGGCGCGGCCGCATCTTGTTCGGGGCGCCGGACACCGAGGGGGAGCGCTCCACGGCCGAGATCTTCTGCGCGACCTCGGAGCCGGATCTGTGGCAGTCGGTCCGCGACCTCCGGGACCATCACTTGCGCGATCTCTACCGCTCCCTGATTTGATGGCCCAGGGCGGCGACCGGCTGCGTACGCTCCGGCACGACCTGTCGAACCCGCTGGCGGCGATCCTAGCGGAAACCCAGTTGCTACTGCTCAACGTCGATCGCTTCGACGCAGAGACGGTCGGGAGCTTGAAGCAGATCGAGAGCCTGGCCCGCAAGATGCGGCAGATCCTGCAAGCCCTGGACGAGTGAGCCGGCGGCACCGCCCGCGCTATTGCCCGCCCACGCGGTGGTGGTATGCACGCCGGGTAAGCGTGGTCCGTCACCGGTGGCTGCGGTGGCCACCGATTCCAAATGGCCCTTGGACATTCCCACCCTAGAAGGGTGGGCTCGGCGCTGCGCTGTGCTGAACACGTACGATGTCCTTCCAAGACAGTGTCCTGCCGAGCCCAGGCTTTAGCCTGGGAACGGCGCCGTCTCGGTGCGTCTTAGGTACCTCCAGCCGCTCCACAGGTACAGCCCCAGCAGGGCCACGGTCGCGACACTCACTGCATACTTGAGCGCCGCCGGGGCGTCGCTCGCCGAGAGCAACCCTTCGATCGTGCCGGCGAGCGCGAGCAACGATACGACGGCGCCGATCATGCGAGCCGCGATCCGGCCCTCCAGCACGAGCGCGTCCTTGCGCGCCAGGTCTCCCGGGGCGATGAGCGCGCCGGCCAGGCGGAACCCGGCGCCCCCGGCGATGAAGATCGCCGTCAGCTCGAGCACGCCGTGCCCAGCGACGAACGTCGCCAGGTAGGCGCCCGCGTGATAATTGACGAACAACCCGAATCCCATGCCGAGGCTCACCCCGTTGCTGACGAGCACGAGCGCGGTCAGCGTCCCCGCCAGCATCCCGCCCACGAACGCCCAGAACGCCACGCCGATGTTGTTGCTGATGATCGCCGACGCGATGACAGGCAACTCCTCGTTCGGCGACTGGGCATAGCCGATCCCGCGCGCCTCGTGCTCTGCCGCCTGCTCGGCGCGGCTCACCATGACGGGCGATAGGACGTCGTCGGCGAGCTCCGGCCGGCCGCGGATCAAGCCGTAGCCGACGGCGGCGGGGACGGTGAAGAGCAGGAACGCGGCGAGCACGTGGCGCCACGATTGGACGACCGCGGCGGGGAAGTCCTGCACCAGGTAGCGAGCGAGCGGCGCGCGGCGACGCCCCCGCGCCCGGTACAGCGCGTTGTGGCCCGCGCTCACGACGCGCTCGAGATACTCGATGACCTGCCGTTCGACCCCGTAGGTCCGGGCCCGGGCGAGATCGGCGGTCACTTCACGGTAGCGCGCGGCGAACCCGGGGATCTCCCCCGGCGCGAGGGCGCCGACTCCGGAGCGCTCGACGCGCGCGGCGACGGCATGGAAGGCGGCCCACGCGTCCCGTTTCCCCGCCACAAAGCGCTCCGCCGTCACGGTCGTCCGTCCGGCCAAGCCGGCCTGCACGCGGGTCGCGAACCGGCTCCGCCGCTTGCGCTGCTCTTCGGCATGGAGCGTGGTGAGGTAGGCGTCGGCGTCCACCGTGCGACGCGGGATGCGGTCTTGGAAGCGGCGGGCGAGCTCCGTCGCCATCCGCACCTGGAGGGCGGGGTCGAGCTGGCCCGCTCGTGCCAGGAACTGGTCGAGCAGTCTGAACTCGTCGTCGGTGAGGTCCGGTGGCCCTGTCTCGAGCGGCTCTTCCGCCGCGGCAGGCGCCGGCCCGAGGCCCCAGTCCACCGGGCGGTCGCGCACCACGACCGTCCCCGCCGCCAGGTCGCCGAACCGCTGGTTGCGACGGTGCAGGAAGATCATCACCAGCCCCGGCAGGAGCGGCAACAGCGGGAAATAGCAGTCGAGCAGCCGGACGAGGTTGCGCACGGTCGCCGCCGTCGGGGTGACGGCATGGCCGGTCTCCATCACGACGCGGATCCCGAGCAACTGCTTGCCGGGTGTCCGCCCGCCGTTGAGCGCCTCGAATGCGGCGAAATAACCGAAGAACATCAGGAACGAGAGCAGGATCACGAGCGCCAGCACCCAGCCCTCGAGCGCCGCCCCGACGTGCCAGAGTCCTGCCGCCCCGGCGGCGAACTGGAGCCCCACCAGGACCGTGAACACGATCATCGTGTCCACCAGCGCGGCGGCCGCCCGCGAGCCCACGCCCGCCAGCTCCAGCCGCACGGCGACGTGCTCGGGGGTCTCGATGTCGAGCTGCTGACGCAGCTCTGATGGCGGGGCTGGGTCTCGCGCTGGCGCGTTCACGTCCTCATCTTATCGCGACACCGTCACAGGAGCGAGTTTCGCGGATGCCCGACCTTCGGCCTATGGACTTTGGCGAGATCCTCGACGGGTCCCTCATGATCTACCGCCGGCACTTCGGGCTGTTTCTGAAGCTCGCCATGGCGGCGCTGTCCGTGCCCCTCGTGCTGCTGGTGTACTTCGGGCTGCGTGCGATTGCGGAGCTGCAGCAGAATCCGGTCCGGGCGCTCGTGTATCTCTTGCCGGTCGGCCTCGTCTATTACGTCGCAAGCCTGGTGCTCACGGCCGGCACGATCCGCATCATCTCCGACTCGTATCTCGGCCGCGAGCCGCGCCTCCAGGACGCGCTGGCGCTGGGCTGGTCGAGGCTGTGGCCGCTCACCGCCGTGGGATTCGGCAAGGGCATCGTGCTCATGCTGATCATGGTCGGGGTGGGCGTCGTCGGGGGGGTCGGTGCGACGCTGTTCCGGGGCGGCAGCGCCCTGTTGACCGTCGCGCTGGTCGTCGGGGGCTGCTGGTTCCTGATGTACGTGGCGTGTGGGTACGGCGTGACGACCCCGGTCGTCGTTCTGGAGGAGCTGGGCAGCTCGTTCGACGCCTTCGGCCGCTCCTGGGAGCTGACGAGGAGCTTCAAGCTGAAGGTGTTGGGCCTGGCCGTCGTGGCGTTCTTGCTCACCAACCTGATTCCGTCCCTCGTGTTCCGCGGGCTCGGGGCCGCCTTCTTGGCGTCGGCGCCGCCGCTGGGCGTGGCGCTCACTGCTGTGGGGTTCGTCGCGCCCCTCGCCTTGGCGCCTGTGCTCGCGGCTGTGATCACCCTCATGTACTACGACCTGCGCGTGCGCCGTGAGGCATTCGACCTGCAGGTCCTGGGTCAGCGGCTGGGGATCATCTGACGGGCGAGCCCGGCGCGGTGCTGCAGGCGGTGCCGCCCGCCGATTCGCTGCGGCGCGCCCTGGGCGAGGTGTTCGCGCGTCCGGAGTACGCTTGGGTGCCGCGCTTCAGCCTGGGCGACTGGCTCCACGAGCAAGCGCTGCGGTTGCTCGACTGGATCGGGCGACAGCACACGGCTCACCCGGCCGCTTTCAAGCTGGTGCTCGGCATCCTGATCGTCGTGCTGGCGGGTTTGCTGATTCATATGGGATACGTCGTCTGGCGCATCACGCGCGCGACGGGGCGCACCCCGACCGGATCGGCGCGGCCAGCCGGGGGCGGGCCGCGGCTCGAGGATGCCCGGGCGCACCGCGAGCGCGCTGACGAGCTGGCCCGCGCGGGACGCTACGCCGAGGCACTGGCGCACCGGTTCGTCGCGCTGATCCTCGAGTTGGAGCGGCGGCAGGCGCTCACGTTTCATCCGTCGAAGACGCCCGCCGAGTACGTACGCGAAGCGCGGCTGGACGAGTCCGGCCGCGCGTCGCTGGCTGATCTCGTCGCCCGGTTGTACCGCCATGTGTTCGGCGCCGTCCCCTGCGACGCGGCCGTCTACCGCGAGTTCGGAGTCGCGGCCGAGGCCATCTTCCGGCATGTCGCGGCGGCTTGAGCTAGGCTTCGCGCTCGCGCTCGCCCTGGCGGTGAGCATGGCCTTCGTCGCCGGGAGCCGCGGCACCAGCGCGGCGCCGCTCGATTTCCGCGCCTCCACCCTGGTCTCCGGCCCCCAGGGCAGCCGCGCGGCGTACGATGTGCTGGCGCGGCTGCGGGTCGCGGTCGAGCGGCGGCGCACGGCGCTGTTCGATTTCGCCCGCGACACGACGCATCGGGCCGCGCCGGCGGTGCTGGTGGTGCTCGATCCACCGCGCAGCCTCTACCCGGCTGAGCTGGCGCAGGTGATGCGATTCGTTCGAGCGGGCGGCCGCGTGGTGGCCGCCGGCTCGGGTGGGGGGATCACGCGGTGCGTGGGGTGGCGTACGAAAAACGAGGAGGTGTTCTTCCCGCGCGACAGCTTTCGCGTCGTGGCGCCGGCGCGCTCGCTTACCCTGCCCCCAGTCGCTGACTTTCTCCAGCCACGGCGGGATGACGTGGCGGCCGAGTCGCGACTGCGGGTGCGGGGCGGGCAGATGGAGGAAGACGAGTGCGCGACGGTCCCGCCGACCGCGGAGGACACCCTGTTGCACCTGACCGATGGGCGCCCGGCGGTGCTGCGGCTCCGCTGGCGGGGCGGAGGCAGCGTGACGCTCGTCGCCGACCCGGGGTATTTCCGCAACCGGGTCTGGCGCTCGACCGACGTCCCCTACTTCATTGCTCCGGTCCTGATGCCGGGGCGGCGGGGGCGCGTGGTGTGGGACGAATACCATCAGGGGTTCGGGCGGGGACGATCCATGATCGGCGTGGTGATGGGGTGGCTCGTGGGCACGCCGGGCGGCTGGGTGATGCTGCAGCTCGTGGGCGTGCTGGTAGTCGGTCTCGCCGTCGCCGCGGTGCGGTTCGGGCCCCCCCGGCGGGGCGTGGCGACCCGCCGCCGCTCGCCGCTCGAGCACCTGGAGGCGCTGGCGGCAGGGCTCGAGAGCGCGGCGGGTGTCGACACCGCCGTGGCGCTCACCGTGTCCGGGCTACGCCGCCGGCTCGGCCGCACCGGACTGCTGCGCCCCGACGAGCAGCGCTCCTGGCTGGCGGCGCTCGAGCTCGCGCTGCCCAGCGCGGCGGGGCGAGACGCCGTGCGCCGGCTGCAACGGCTCATCACACAACCCGGCGGCCCCGAGCGGGCGCTCGCAGCCGCCCAAGCTGCGGAGGACGTGTGGGAGCAGCTACGCCCGCCGACGACGCGCGCCGCATCCTAGACGCGCTGCAGCAGGTGATCCTGGGGCAACAGGCCGCCACGCGCGACGTGCTGGTGTGCCTGCTGGCGCGCGGTCACGTGCTGCTCGAGGGAGTGCCCGGGACCGCCAAGACGCTGCTCGTGCGGACCCTCGCGCTCGCGCTCGACGTCAAGTTCCAGCGGATCCAGTTCACGCCCGACTTGATGCCCGCGGACATCACGGGCATCTCGATCCTCACGGGGTCCCACGAATTCACCTTCCGCCCGGGCCCGATCTTCGCCGACCTGGTGCTCGCCGACGAGATCAACCGCGCACCGGCCAAGACGCAGGCCGCGCTGCTCGAGGCGATGCAGGAGCGCACCGTCACGGTCGACGGCGTGAGCCACCCGCTCTCCGCGACGTTCGCGGTGTTTGCGACCCAGAACCCGATCGAGTTCGAGGGGACGTACCCGCTTCCCGAGGCCGAGCTCGACCGGTTCATGGCGAAAATCCTGGTGGATTACCCCGGCGCGGCGGACGAGCAGGGCATCCTCAGGCGCTATGTCGCGGGCTTCGAGGCGGACCGGCCCGCCACGTACGGCGTGAGCCCCGTCACGAACGCGGCCGGTCTCGAGCGGCTCCGCCTCGGCGTCGAGGCGGTGCGCGTCGAGGCGCAGATCACCGCCTACATCACGTCGCTCGTCCGCGCGACGCGCGACGCCGCGTCGCTCACGCTGGGCGCGAGCCCGCGCGCCGGGGTCTCGCTGCTCAAGGCCGCCCGGGCCGCTGCGCTGCTCGACGGGCGCGACTATGTGATCCCGGACGACGTGAAGGCGCTCGCGCCGGCGGTGCTGCGTCACCGCGTGAGCGTCGCGCCGGAGCTCGAGCTCGAAGGCGTGACCGCGGACGCGGCGCTCAAGGCGATCCTCGACAAGACTGAGGTGCCGACCGCGTGATCCTCTGCACCCGGCGCGCGCTGTGGGTGGGCGCGGCCCTGGCAGGGGGCGGAGTGCTGGGGCTATGGGTGCCGTGGGCGCTCGACGCGATGTTGCTCGCCGACGTAGCGCTGCTCGCCGCGGTGTGGCTCGACGCGCGGCGCGCCAGCCCCCTGGAAGAGGGGGGCATCACCGTCACCCGGGAAGCGCCGCCCGCCTTCTCCGTCGGGCGCAGCGGTGAGGTGAGCTACCGCTGGACTAACCGGACGCGCCGGCCGGCGCGACTGCGCCTGCGCGAAGTTCGCCCCGAGCTGCTCGGCGGCACCCAGCCCCCGCGTGAGATCACGGTTCCGCCGCGGGGCGACGCCCGCGAGACGGTCGCCGTTGTTCCGGTGCGGCGGGGACGCGAGCGCGCAGGGGCGTTCGTCGTGGACTCGACGGGGCCGCTCGGACTGGGGCGGCGCCGCTCTGCGCTGGCGCTCCCGTGGGACGCCGCCGTCTACCCGCCGCTCGTCACCGTCCGGCTGCGGGCGTCGGTGGCCGAGGCGGCGCGTCGCCACCAGGGCGTGACGCCGGTCCGTCAGCTCGGCGAGGGGCGGCTGTTCGAATCGTTGCGCGAGTGGGTGCCGGGCGACGACCTGCGGCACATCGATTGGAAGGCGACTGCCAAGCGCCGCAAGGTCATCACACGGCAATACGAGGCCGAGCGGCGCCAGCAGGTACTGCTGGTGCTCGATACCGGCCGACTCTTGACCGCCGAGATCGCGGGTGTGTCCCGCCTCGACTACGTGGTGCAGGCCGCGCTCGAGCTCGCGTACGTGGCTGCCCAGCACGACGACAACGTGGGCGTCATGGCGTTCGCGGACGGGGTGCAGCATTTCGTGGCGCCGCAGCGCGGCCGGCTTGGCCTGAAGCGGGTGCTCGACGTGCTGGCGGCGGTGGAGCCGAAGCTCGTCGAGCCCGACTATCCGGGCGCGTTCCGCTACCTCGCCGCGCGCAATCGCAAGCGGGCACTGACGGTGTTATTCACCGACGTGATCGACCGGCTCGCGTCGGACGCGCTGGTCGCGAACGTGGCGAGCTTGCGGCCGCGCCACCTGCCGCTCGCGGTGACGCTCCGCAACCCGGAGCTCGACGGCGTGGCGGCGTTGCGGCCCCAGGCGGCGCGCGATGCGTTTCGCAAGGCCGCAGCCGAGGAGCTGCTGCACGCCCGCGAAGAAGCGCTCGGCCGCATGCGGCGCGGCGGCGTACTGGTGCTGGACGTCCCGCCCGAGCGGGCGGCGCAGGCGGTGGTGGCGAAGTACCTGGAGCTCAAGCGCCGCGGGCGACTGTGATGCGCGTCGTCGTGGCCCGGGTGGAGCGGCCATTATAAATTGGGCCCAACTCTCCCGGGTCCCGGCGCATGCGACACCCCCGCGGCACCGCCGCGTTGGCGATGGTGTTCAGTTGTGTGACGCTCGCGACCTGCGTGTTTCCCACCGAGCGAGACGACTCCGTCCACGTGACCGTCGATCCGCTGCCGGTGCTCATCCGGGGCACCGACACCTACGCGACCGCCCGCGCCTGGCAGATACTGGCGGCGGGGGACTCGCAGCAAATCGCCAACGTCAGCTTCGTCTGGTCGAGCGGCGACCCGCTGACCGCCACGGTGGATGCCAATGGGCACGTCGTGGGGATCAAGTCGGGCACCACCGCGATTCGCGCGGCGGCTGCGAACTTCGACAAGCGGGCCGCCGTGGGTCAGATCACCCTGCGCGTGGCGAATACGCTCGAGATCGACAGTATCCGTCCCGACACGGTGCGATACGGTGAGATCGTCACCGTGTACGGGGTGGGACTCCTCGACACGTTGGGGATCGGCCTGACCATCGGAGACGGGGGCTTGATCCCGGTGCCGTTTTCCCCCGCCCTGGACCCGAACGGAGCATCGCGGATCAGCTACTGGGTGCCCCCGCCCGCGCATACCGCGCCGCTGTTCTACATCGGTGCCGGGGTGTTCGGGTTCTCGGCGGACACCGTGAGAGTGATCCGCCGCGATCTCTATGAGCCCAACGAGCTCGCGCCGACCGCGATCAACCTCGAGACGTCGCGCCCGTTCCCGGCGACGATCTTGAACTTTGTCTTGTTCGCGAATCCGGCGCTGGCGTTCGAGCAACTGCCGCGCGACGTGCTCCAGGGCGTCGATTGGTACCGCTTCGGGCAGTCGACTCCGCGCGACCTGTCGATCATCCTCAGCTCCGATGTCCGCGGCACGTTTCAGACGTTCCTCACCGACTCCCTGGGCTTCCGTGCGTCGGACTCGAGCTATTTCATCGGCCGCGATGCCTGGACGTTCGGGCCGGGGTCGCACGCCTGTCACGGCGCGGCGTTCGGCCCGAAGGAGCGGGCGCCGGACTCGAGTGTGGCCGCATTCCGAGGCTATCCGACCGGCAGTCTCGACGGCATCGCGGTGTACGGCCGGGAGGGCCGGTACGCGCTGACCGTGCTCGAGGGCTATGTCACCGCCGACAAGCGGATCCCGCGCGACGCCCATGAAGAAGACAACTACTGCGACGCAGCGGACAGCAAGCGCATTCCGCTCGCTGCGAACGTCGACCATGTCGACACGCTCGCCATCGAGAACGCGCACGACGTGGACTGGTTCCGGTTCAACGTCCCCGGCACCAGCGCCCAGCCGGTGCGGTTCCGCACCCTCGCGCGGCCGTTCGCCGCGGTGGATTCGAGCGACATCGATCTCTACGTGCTCAACGTGCCGGCCCCCGGCGACACGGTCATGACGGGAGTCGCGATCGCGAAGGCCGGTTCCGCCAACGACACCACGCTCGCCCTGGCCCCCAACGATTACTATGCCGTCGTCGTGGATTTCGCCGGCGTGCCGACGCGCTATTCGCTGTGCATCGGATTCCCCAGCACGCCGCTGAGTCCCAGGTGCGCGGTCCTTCCCGCCTCGGCGCCGGTCCCACAGAGTGCGGCGCAGCTTGAGGCGAGCGTGCTGCGCCGCAGCCGGCTGGAGGCCGCGATCGCGCGGCGTGGTCTGCGTCTCGCCCCGCTGCGCTCGCGGGCCCGGCGGCAATGACCAACGGCGTCATGGAGTGCTACCGCTGTCGCACGCCGGTGCCCGAGCACAGCCGGTACTGCTCGTCGTGCGGTGCGGACGTGTCGGGCGGAGGAGCGCCGCCCACCACCAGCAACGTGGAGCTGCTGCAGCAGCGGCTGCAGCGGCTGATCGAGGGCCGCTACCGGATCGAGCGTCTCCTGGGGAAGGGCGGGATGGGGGCCGTGTTCCTGGCTCACGACCTTACCCTCGAGCGTGACGTCGCGATCAAGGTGCTGCCGCCCGACGTCGCTCAGGACGACCAGATCGTGCGACGGTTCCAGCAGGAAGCGAAGACTGCCGCCAAGCTCGACCACCCGAACATCATCCCGATCTATCGCGTCGAGAGCGAGGGCGGGCTCAATTACTTCGTGATGAAGTACGTCTCCGGCACGTCGCTCGAAGACTTGCTCGACCAGAAGCGGCAGCTCCCGGTGCCCGAGATCCAGCGCATCCTGTGGGAGGCGGCCTGCGCCCTGGGCCACGCGCATCAGCGCGGTGTCGTGCACCGCGACGTGAAGCCCGCCAACATCATGTTCGACCACGATGGGCGCGCCATGTTGACGGACTTCGGGATTTCCAAGGCGCTCCAGGCGGCGACCGGATTCACCGCGACCGGCATGATCATCGGCACACCGCACTACATGGCCCCCGAGCAGGCGAAGGGCCAGACGGTGGACGGTCGCGCCGACGAGTACTCGCTGGGCATCGTCGGCTATCGCATGATCACGGGCGAGCTTCCCTTCGCCGGCGATTCGGTCCACACCATCCTCTACAAGCACATCTTCGAGGAGCCGCCCCGCGCGGCCTCGCGCCGGGCCGACGTGCCCGAGCCGCTGTCGGCCGCGGTGTCGCAGGCGATGTCGAAGGACCCCGACCACCGCTATCCCACCATGGAGGCGTTCGCGACCGCCGTCTGGCCGGAGCAGCCGGTGGCGGCGCCTACGAAGGGCCGCGCCGCTCACCGCCCGCGCTCCAAGGCCGCGGCGGACGCGCTGACCCAGATCTCCGGTACGCCCACGACGCCGCTCCCCGCGCGCCAGGCGAAAGGGCCGCGAGCGGGCCTGGTGGTCGGCGTGATTGTGGTGGCGGCTGCGGGGGTGGGCGGATATCTCGCGCTGGGCCGTGGCACCCGTTCCAAGCAGGCGGCGGGCGCGAAGCTCGCGGCTCCGGTGGCGGACACGGCGCGCGCCCCGGCTCCCCCGGTCGCGGAGTCTGCTACGGCGGTCAAATCGCAGGCGCCACGCCGTCCCGAGCGACCACCGCCGCGGCCGCCCGCGCCCGCGGTGCCGGCGCCCGCGCCGCAGGGCTTCCTCACACTCGACGCGAGTCCGTTCGGCGAGGTGTACATCGACGGCACGGACGTGGGCCAAACGCCCATCGTCGAGTACACGGTAGCACCCGGTCGTCACGCGATTCGCATCGAGCATCCGGGCTACAAGACCGTGACGGAAACGGTGCAGGTGGATCGGGCGTCTACCGTGCGCAAGCGCTACGCGTTGCTGCCGGAGTCGCCGTGACGACCGGCCGCCTAGGTGGGCTCTGCCTGCTCGCGGTGCTCGCGCCGGCAGCAGGCCGCGCGCAGGCCGTTCAAAATGCCACGCTCCGCCGCGCGCAGCAGGCGTACGACAACCTCGAGTACCGCCAGGCGCTCTCGTTGGGCCAGGCGGCGCTGCGCGAGCGCCTCGCGGGCGCCGAGCGCGGTCGCGCCTACGAGGTCGTCGGCTTCAGCTACGCCGCGCTCGATTCGATTCTCAAGGCGGTGGACGCGTTCAAGCAGATGGTGCTCATCGACCCGGAGCGCCAGCTCGACCCCAACCGCGTGTCCCCCAAGGCGTTCAGCGCGTTCGACGTGGCCCTGCGCCAGGTGCTGCTGGTCCGGCAGCTGCGCATCGACAGCACCAGCTTCGTAGCGGGGCAGGGCGCGGTGCCGATCCGCTTCATGGTCACCCAACCCGCGCGCGTGGTGACGCGAGCAATCGGGGGGGGTGGAGGCGGTCCGGCAAACTTTCTGGTCGACTCGAGTGCCTGGAACGGCCAGGTGAATCTGAGCTGGTCCCCGCGCTTGCCGAACGGCGACCCCGTGCCGGCCGGGACCTATACGGTCGTCGTGGAAGCGCGCCTCGGGCAGAACACCTTCTCGGCCTCGCAGCAGATCCGCGTCACGCATGGCCGCGTCGACACGCTCCCGCACCTCACGAGCCTCCCGGGCTACCAGTACCTCCCCGAGACCGAGATCCCGCCGCAGACGTGGCGTCCCCTGGGGCTCGCTTTCCTTTATACAGGGGGGGCGCTCATCGGCACGCTGGGCCTCGAGAGCGGCGGCCTGGGAGCGAGCTCGAAGCGCGAGCTCGGAGTGGTGGGAGGGGCGGCGCTCGTCACCGGATTCGTCATGACGCTGCGCACGCCCGCGCCGCGCCCCGCCGAGGGCAACATCCTCTACAACCGGCTGCTCACGGAGCAGATCGCCCGGCGTAACGTCGACATTGCGAAGGAGAACATCACGCGCCGCCAGCAAGTGCAGCTCACGGTCGGACCGCCGTTGAAAACCGGAGCGCCCCGGTGAACCGGGGGGGCGGCATGCCGGTTGCCATGGTGCTCCTCGGGCTCGTGGGGTGGCCGGCGCGGGCGGGGGCGCAGCACCTCATGGTTGGGCCGCAGGCGGTGCTGGTCGATTACCGCGAGGTCTCCTCCGGCCTGCGCTACTCCGGGTCCGGGTTCGGCGGCGTGGCGACGGGGCGCCACGGCAAGCTCAGCGCCGCCGCGTCGGTCGTGCGGCTCACGCTTGACCCGACGGACCAGAGCACGGCGGGGGCGGGGTTCAAGGCAACGCAGCTGGACGCCTGGGTCGGCTACGATGTGGCGTCGTACGCGAGCGTCGAGGTCGGCATCATCCGGCGCACGGCCGACCCCGAGTTCGCTGCGCAGTCGCTCGGAGCGCTGCGGGTCGGCGCGCGCTCCACGTACGACCTGGGTCCGGGCGCGACGGTCTCGTTCCGCGCCAACTACCTCGTGGCACCGAAGTTTTCCGGCGGCGGCCGCGCGTCGTTCTCCATCGATCTCGGGCTCGGCCTCGACGTGCGCCTCGCCGGTCGGCTGCACGGCGTGGTGGACTACGCGTTCGAGCGCGTGAACCGCAAGACGAATCCGGGTGGGACCGGGGAGATCGACGCGCCGATTCAGCAAACGCTGGCGCGCCTGGGGCTGGGGATTCGCTTCTAGGGGGGGACGCTACGATTCTGTGAAGTAGGTCTCGTCCCAGGCGATGTCCGAGACCTCCTTACAGCGCCGGCACTCCAGCAGCGCCAACCGCTCCGTGAGCGGCACGCGCTCCCGGCAGTTGGGACACACGGCGTACTCGCCGACGCCGGGAAACCGAGCCGGGTTTTTGGGACGGGGCACGACCGACCAACGATGCGGCGGCGCGGTCGAGATCTCGAGCGCCGACCGCGGTACACTCACGCGCTCCCCGATGACGTCGACCACCGCCTCGGGCGGGCGCAGCCTGCGCACCTCATACCAGGCGCCCCGGCGCAGGGGGCAATCCAAGTCGGCTCGCAATCGAGCCCAATAACGTTTCGGCACTGACGCGACTCCGGCGCGGGTCCACAAAGGTAAGCGGGCCTGACTGACTGCTGCCACCCGTCGCCCCGCTGCACCCTTCCCGATCGGCGAAACGCGCAGAACTTGCAGAACGCGCGGAACCCGTAGACGTGTCGCCGGCGCGACAGGCCTGTCAGTGCGGCCCAGACTTGACGTCCGGGGGACGGGCCCGTAAATCCTGGTGGGAAGACGGGCGGAATGTGCAGTTCCGTCGTGCGGCTGCTGGACGAAGTGAGGTGGTGGCGTTGGAACGTCTCGACAAACTCCCCGCTGGACGGTGGGCCCGCTTGCTGGAAGACGTGCGGCGCTGCCAGTTGCGCCGGGGAGCGTGGTATCCCGTGCTGAGCCTGGGGCCGGACGAAGCGGTTCTGGTCGTGCGTCACCAGTCGATGATCGTACCGCCGGCCTATCTCGAGATCGTGCGCACCCGCCCCAGCAGGTGGACGGTCGTTCCCCGTGAGCGCTACGCCGTCTGCCCCAACTGCGCCGAGCGCGTCGCGGTGGGTACGCGGCCGGAGCGGATGCGGTGTGGGCGGTGCAGTGAAGTCTTTGAGTTCGAGCTGGAGCACGAGTACAGCGCGCCCCACGGGCCTTGACGCGTTGAGCCGCGAGTCGAGCGCGGGTTAGGCTCGCCCCTCCTCGAGCTTGCGGATGTCCCCGACGAGCCCGAGGGCGGCGTGGACGATGCGCTCATAGGCGACGAGATCGCCGGCTTCGGCCGCCTTCGCCGCCTCGTGGTGGCGCGCCACGAGCTGCCGCAGCAACGCCGCCGAGCGTTCTCGCTTGTCTGGAAATTCCACGTCGAGTGTCCGCTTGCTGGTCAGCGCGAGCCGGGCACACTCTCTCGGGTTCTCGCAGCTGCCGATCGCCGTTGCGGCCAACACCGCCTCCCACAGCGCCTTCTCACGAACGCGCACCTCTACGTCATCGGCGATCCCCCGAATCTCGTGGAGCTGCCGCTGCACCCACGCCGGGTCGATCCGGCCAGTGACTGGTTGCACATATGCAACCTACTGTCTGACGAAAGGATGGCCAGGGTGGCGCTCAGCGACGGTAGTCAGATATAGAGTCGCCAGGGTCGGCAAGAGCGCGGCGTGGAGAACCACTGGCTCTAAAACATACGTACATATATTATAGATATACGATAACCCTGGCCCCTTCAGGGAGGTCATCATGCGCCTTTCTCCACTCTGTCCAGCCCTGGCCGCACTCCTCGTTGCCTGCACCGATCACCCCAGCCTAACCACTCCGGCAAACCATGTCGTCCGGCCGCCACCCGCGGGCCTGCTCACCGGTGCGCGGCTCGACGTCCCGGCGCGGGGCCAATACATCTTTCGGCACTGGACGTTTGGCGACGAGCCGTTCTGGACCGACACCCTCCACCTGAACGAGGTCGTCGAGACAGCGGTCTCACCCGCCACGGCGCTCGCGGTCGGCCTCAAGGTGGATGCGGAGCGACTGCCGCCGGGATTCCTGGAAAGCGCCGATCTCACGAGCCCTGCGACCACGGTGGAGCTGCTGCGGCGCGACGCCGTCGTGGGCGTGGAAGCTGTGGTCACGGCGGATCAGCACATCAAGAGCCTCGGGATAACGTGCGCGCTGTGCCACTCGACCGTCGACGACGCGGTGACGGCCGGCGTCGGCCGGCGACTCGACGGCTTGCCGAACCGGGATCTCAACGTCGGGGCAATCGTCGCGCTCTCGCCCGTCCTCCCACCGGCCGTTCGGGCCGTGTTCAATTCGTGGGGTCCGGGCAAGTACGACGCGGAGTTCAACCGCGACGGCCTCAACAATCCCGTCGTGATCCCGCCGGCTCTGGGGTTGCAGGGAGTCGCGCTCGAGACCTACACCGGCGAGGGCCCGGTCACGTATTGGAATAACTACGTGGCTGTCACCCAGATGCATGGCCACGGCTCGTTCTCGGACCCCGTGCTGGGGATCAACATCCAGCAGAGGCCCGATCGCGTGACGCCGGTGCTGCCCGTACTGCGTGCGTATCAGCTCAGCCTCAACACCCCGCCGCCGCCCGAGGGGAGCTTCGATCCTGCGGCGGCGGAACGCGGCAAGCAGCTGTTCGATGCGACCGCGCGGTGCGCTACCTGCCACGTTCCGTCCCTAGCCTTCACCGATGTTAACCTCGGGATCCTGCACGAGCCCTCCGAGACGGGTATGGATCCCGTGCGGGCGATGAGACTGAAGAACCACAAGTACCGTACCACGCCGCTGCGGGCACTGGGGCAGCACCCACCGTACTTCCACGACGGCAGCGCGGCGACGTTGCTGGACGTGGTCGAGCACTACGACCGAGTTTTCGGGCTCGGGCTGTCGCCCCAGGAGAAGAGGGATTTGGTCGAATACTTGAAGTCGTTGTAGCTGGACGTTCGCCAAGGAGGTTCTCTATGCGCCTCAACACGCTTGGTCGTTGCACAGCAGTCACGCTCGCCACTGCCGTCGCCGCCTGTTCAGACCATGGTGTGCCAACCCAGCTCCATCCCGGGCTTGCGGCTGCGTCGTTCGAACAAACCCAAAACCAGGTGGACGGCGCCGAGTTCGGGTTCACGGCAGGCTGGCTCCAGGGGACGACCGTCCAGTTCTTCTATCACAAGCCTTTCTTCTGCCGCACGCCGGTCGAGGACGGGAATCCCGTTGGCTCGAGCACCGACTGCGAAGTCGGCTCCGACGGCACCGCCGATCCGCGGCCCGGGAACATTCCGACGCTATTTGTTATGACGCCCATCGGCTTCCGGCCAGCCGAGGCGACGCTGCAATGCCCGATCGTGGGCCATTGCATAAACCACCCGTCCACGATCGACCTCTCGCGCGTCTTCGGCGCGGGAACCGAGAACGCGCCGCTCCCGGCCCACAGCCACATCGTGGATCAGGCGGAGGGGAACTGGTGGGAGCTCGACGTCGTCGGGGTGAAGGATCGCGCGACGTGGGACCAGATCGTCGCAGGCAAGAGCCTCGCCACCGTGCGCGCCCTGCAAGCCGCCGATCCGAGCGGTGCCAAGATCACCGGGGACATCCCGACCAACGTTTACCTCTTTTTCGACGTGCGCCCGGGAACCAGTAATCCATAGCCATGGCCACCTCAATCACGAACGCTCGGGAGCGCCTCGTCGCCACAGCGGCCGTCGTGGGGGGCGCGCTGATTGCGACCGGGGCGTTCCTGCCCTGGCTGTCCCTGTTCGCCGGGCTCCACCCGCTGCGAGGCGTCATCGGCCTGAACGGCCGCCTGCTAGCGGCGGGCGGGGGAGTCTGCCTCGTGGCGGGCGTGCGCTACTGGCTCCGGCCAGCGCCGGGGCTCGGGCGAGGCGTGGCCGTGCTCGGATGGGCGCTCACTGGGTACGCGCTGTGGCTGATCGTGCAGCTGCTCATCACTTATCGCGAACTGCGCACGAACCCGATGCTCGTGCCGCAACTCGGTCCTGGGTTGTTTCTCGCGCTCGGGGGCGCGCTCGTGGCTGGGACTACGACGGCGCTTGTGGCGTCCATATGTCGTAACGCTAAGCGTGCCACCGCAGGATCAGGATAAAGAAGAGGGCCGCGTCGCGGGGACCCCGTTATCTCTACGGGAGGCGGTTCTCGATGAAGTCGGCGATCCGTTGCGCGGCCGGAGGGTCCATATTCGCCAGCACCACAACCGTATAGTGGGACTGCGGACAGATTTCGAGATCGCCGTTCATGCCGGGAGCACCTCCGCCATGGCCAAAGCAGCGAACGCCACCTCGCAATTGCTCGCCAAAGCCATAGGCATATCTGCCCCCTCCTGGAGTATCTACCTTGCCGGTAGTCAGCAATTCAGTGTAGTGGACGTCGAGAACCGTGTGAGCCTCGAGCGCATTCGCAAACTTCAAAAGGTCCTCAACGGTTGAGTAGCCGCCGCCCGCTGATGTCCCACGGTACGGCAGCGTGCCGGTGTTGGGCCGCCAGGAGCCGTCGACCTTCATGTAGCCCACGGAGCGCCCAGGGACCGCCTCGCTTTCCGCTTCAGACCCCGTGGACGTCATTCCCGCGGGCCGGTACACGTGATCGCGCACGTAGTCGTAGTAACTCACACCCGCAGCCTTCTCGATGACGACGCCGAGCAGGAGAAAGCCATAGTTGCTGTACGCCCAACGACTGCCCGGTCCGAATTCCGGTCCGCGCGTCCCGTAGAGTTTTACGTAATCGTCGAGTGAGCGCAGCTCCAACCGGTGGGCTTCGAACTCCGGGCCGAAGATGTCACCTGTGCCGCCGGTGTGCGTCAAGAGCTCGTGTATTGTGACGTTGGACGCGATCTCCTTGTTCGGATAGTCCGGAAGATATGTGCCCAACGGCTCGGTGAGCGTGACCGTGCCGGCTTGCACTAGTTGAAGCACGGCAGTCGCCGTAAACATCTTGTTCATCGAACCAATGCGAAAACGTGTCTGGAGCGTATTCGCAATCTTCTGCTCCCGGTCTGCAAGGCCATAGGCCTCGGCGAAGATTGGTTTGCCATGCTTCGCCACCAGGATGGCTCCGGCGAAGCGGTCGGCGGCGGCATCTTGCTGGAGCTTGCTCCGCAGCGCGGCAAGGGCGCCGGTTTCGCTCATGCGAGGCAACGGTATATCGGCCGGACGCGCAATCGCTCGAGCCTGGAGCTGCAGGATTCGGTGCGGGTCGGCGGGCTCAACGTCGATCGCGATTCGAGCGAACTGATCAGAGTCGCGCTCTTTCACGATCGCCGAGAATCGCGCGGCCGTGGAGGAATCCGCTTTCACGAAGTCGAAGCCGCCCGTGCGATCCCGGAACGCCATTTCTTGGTCGATGTTGGCTTTCCGCGCGGGAAAATACAGATCGAGGAATTGCGCGAATGTGGTGCGATCGCCGCTATTGAAGGCATTGAGCCACGCCGAGAATTGATGCGCGGCCGGTGTATCCGGCAATTGGGCGGTGGCGTGGGATGGGTCGGCCGTGAGCAGCGCGGCCGCGAGCCAAGCTACACGGAGAGCTCGGGTCTTCATAACACGATGCGCCAGGCGGGATTCGAACCCACGACCTTCGGCTCCGGAGGCCGACGCTCTATCCAGCTGAGCTACTGGCGCGTGTTGTGCTACAACAACGTAACCGACGGCGGGCGGCGGTGCGCCGGACCGATGTTTGACGCTCTGTCCTACCGACTCCTCAACTTATCTTGCTACAGGTCGATGCGGTACTCCACCGCGCGGGCTCTAGCGATTTGGCGGGATCGTCTTCAGCAGCTTCCGGATCTGGGTTTCCAGCTCGCTGATCGTCCAGGGTTTCGCGAAGAACGCCGTGCCCGGCCTCGACCGGAGGACCGCCAAGGCGTCACCGCCGATGAGCGGGCTCGTGAACAGAAACCGCGTGCCCTGTCCGACGCGCGGGATGACGACGTCCGACACGACGACGTCGATGCGACCTGGATTCATCAAGAGGAGCTTGAGCCCGGCCGCGCCGTGGCGGGCGAGCATAACCCGGTAGCGCTTCCGTTCCAAGCCCCGCCGCACCATTTGGCGGATCCCAACCTGGCCGTCCACGCACAGTATCGTGCGGCGGTCGCGCCGCCGGGCTGCGGTCCTGGCGGTCCTATCGGGCCCCTTCAGCACGGCCGATGCCCACTGGGGTCGCCACAAAGGTGAGAGTCTGGCCGGTGGTGTGATCGCGCACCCTACCCGTGATCTGCCCGGCATCGTTGATGTCTTGGGCGGAGAGTAAGACATGGAGATTTCCAGTCCCGACGAGATCGTTCAGGTCCGTCATAACCCCGTCTTCCCAGATAAAGGCATGGGGACCGTTCGGACCGCCGAAGGAAACGCCCACCACCTGCCCCCGCCCGTTGATGGCGAAGGCTTCGCTGAAGAAGTCTCCGCCGAGCGTGCCGAGATCCTGAGCCTTGTCGGTGCCTCTGGCCCAGAGGAAGGCGTGCGATATGAAGTCGCCCTCCGGGTCGCCCGGGCCGACCGGGTTGGAAAACCCGACGACGTCACCGGACGCATTGATGTCCATGGGTGTGTTCCAGGTCGCCCCTCCCAGGTTGGGGATGGCGGTCACCGTGCCGTTTTCCCAGAGCACGGAGTGACGTGCGCTGAAGCGTCCCACCGCGATGTCGCAATCCCCCGAGATGCCCACCGCCTGGCCCTTGTCGTTGATCGCCGTGGCTGCCGAGGTCGAGTCGCCCGGGAGCGGCGGGAGCTGTTGCATCGCGCCCTGCTGCGGCTGCCATAGGACCGCGCGGAACTGGAGCACTTGGGGCGAGTTGCAAGTCGGGTCATGCACAGTCGTCTCCGCCCACCCGACCACCTGGTCCCGGCTGTTGACGCCGGTGGCGAAGCCCTGGTTGCCGCCGAGCGTGGGCAGCGCTTGCATCACGCCATTCTCCCATACGAACCCACGACAGATATGGCCGGTCACGCTGGGGAAAAACGCCGTGCAACTCCACTCTTCCCCCAGTGGGTCGAGGTCGGCAGTCTCGGCGATGCCTACGACCGTGCCCTGGTCGTTGAGCCCGGGCCAAACCACGCTGCTGTTGCACGCTGGACAGTTCGGCCCCCCGAGCGTGCCGAGGTCGCGTATCGATCCGTCGCGCCACAGGGCCGCATGCCGGGTGTTGTCCCCGGGCAAGTTGGAGAAGCCCGCTACCCAGCCGCGATTGTTGATCGCCGTGCCCCGGCTCGTCACTCCACCGAGCGACGCGGAGAACTTGGTGATCGCGTATTGCGCGTTCGGCGTCGACTGGGCGAGCGCCTCGAGCGGTTGGGTGACCTGTGTCTCGTCGCCACAGCCGGCCAAGCCGGCGATCAGGATCGTCCATGAGATGAGACGCATAGCACCCTCCTGGGTTGTGAAAGCGTTGGGTCGCCGGCTCGCTGTACCGGAGCCAACGTTCTCATGACGGGAGGTGGGTTACAACGAAATTGCGACGACTAGTACCAGGCGACCGCGGAGGGGGCCTCGCCAGCGACGAACGGCGGCCCGGGGCTGGTCGAGCGGACGCTAGAGGCGGTGGCCGAACATGGCCTCGAGGTGATCCCGGTAGCCGCGACTCAACTTGAGCTCGATGCCGTCGTACAGCACCACGACGTATTCGCCTTTGAACATCTGCTGCAGCTCCTTTACGCGCTCGATGTTGACGATCGTGGAACGGTGAATGCGCACGAAGCGTGCGGGGTCGAGCTGTCCCTCGAGGATTCTCATCCTTTTGCGGATCACGTGCGCCTGCTTGCCCACGTGCAGTCGCACGTAATCCTTCTCGGCTTCGACCCAGTCGATGTCCCGCACCGGCAGCAGCGCGACGCGGCCGCCGCCCTTGATGGCGAGCCGCTGGAGGTAGCCGCCCGGCGGTGCCGCAGTCGTCCCGCCCCCGCCCCCGCCCCCCCCGCCCCCCCCGCCCACCTCGGTGAGGAGGGCGGTGAGCTTGCGGCTCAACTCGCCCAGCCGTCCGTGTCGGACGGTGGCCTTGGCGCGCTCCACTGCCTCGTGAAACCGCTCATCGGTGAACGGTTTCAGGAGGTAGTCGAGGGCGTGCACGTCGAAGGCGTGTAGGGCGTGCCGATCGAACGCGGTCACGAAGATGATCGCCGGCATGTGCTGCGCACCGACGGCGCCTACGACGCCGAACCCGTCCAGCTCGGGCATCTGGATGTCGAGGAAGACCAGATCGATCCCGTCCTGCTCGAGCGCGTGGACCGCCTCGCGGCCGTGGCGCGCTTCCCCGACAACGACGATGTCGGGATCGTACCTCAGCAGCCGGCGGATGCCGTTCCGGGCGGCCGGCTCGTCGTCTACGATCAGCACCCGAATCCGCTCCACGCCCTTCCTCACTCCCGCGTGATCGTGGGGGTCGCCTGGCGGTAGGGCAGCGTAATCCGGGCTTCGGTGCCGCCCGACGGCGCCGGCTCGACCACCAGCTCCGAATCCGCGCCGAACAACTGGGTGAGGCGGTGCCGGATGTTGGTGAGGCCGAGCCCGCGCCGGTACGCGTGTCCGTTGCCGCCATCGAGCCCACGTCCGTCGTCGCGCACCGCGAGCAGCAGTCGGCTGTCCATCCGGCGGGCCGACACGATGACCCGGCCGCCGGCGGCAGTGGGCGCGATGCCGTGCCGCAGCGCATTCTCGACGAGCGGTTGGAGGATGAGGTGGGGCACGCTGGCGTCGAGCGTTTCGTCGTCCACTGCGAACACGACCTCGAGACGGTCGCTGAAGCGGATCTGCTCGATCTCCAAGTAGCTCCGCAGGAACGCGAGCTCCTGGCGGAGGGGAACCACCTGCGTCGCGACGTCGTCCAGCATCGTTCGCAGCAGGTCCCCGAGGCCCGCGACGACGCGGACGGCGTCCCGTGACTGGCCGGTCCGCACCAGTGTGCCGATCGTGTGCAGGGCGTTGAACAGGAAGTGCGGCTGGAGCTGCATCTTCAGCCCGGCGAGCCGGGCTTGGGCGAGCTGCGCTTCGAGCTGCGACGCCCGCAGCTCGCGCTCACCCGCCGCGGCGTATTGACGGATGCCGTAGTCGACGAAGATCACCGCCCAGTACAGCGGCGAGTCCGCGACGAACCAGAAGGCGAACGCCCGCACGGAGCGGGCGAGCAGCGGCGCCGCCTCGGCCGGGGAACCGCCGGTCCAGCCCGCGACCGCGTGATACAGCGTGTCGAGAGCGAGCACGATGACGCTCGAGGCAGCAACGTGCAATCCGAGCCGGAGCAGCCAGGAGCGGCCCTCCAGCGGCCAGCGACGCCCCAGCCACAGGATCCCCGGCGTGAAAAACACCCACCCCAGCGCCGACGCCATCTGCGGCAGCAGGGCCGTGCCGATGGACCTCGGCCCATCGCGCACGAACTCGTCGACGCCCCACAACAGTCCCCACGCCATCCAGGCGCCGAAGACAAGGGCCCAGCCCCGAGGGGAGAGAATCGCTCGCCGTGCGCTCACGAGGCGATTATACCGTCGGCGCTGCGGTCGTGGCTAGGTCGCAGGAGCCTTCGCGCGCTCGTCGCGTGCCGGCCGCGCTTCGTCGTGTCCCGCTCGAAGTCGTCGCCGGACTGTTAAGGGCGGTACCACTCGCGCTTTAGTATTCCGCCGATCGACTCCACATCGGAGCAGCACCGTGCGTCCTACCAGGGTCGTAAGCCTCGGCGGTGTGGTAGCGCTCGCCGCCGCCTTCGGAGCGTGCGCTCGCGCGAGCGCCGGCGACGCCGCGCCGTCGGCGGGTTGCGCGAGCTCCGAGTTCCGGCAGTTCGATTTCTTCGTGGGTGACTGGGATACGTACGACGTGGCCGCTCCCGCGCAGCTCGTGGCGCGCAACAACGTGACCGTGACGCTCGGCGGCTGCGTGCTGCACGAGGTGTACGAGCAAGGCGACGGCTTGGTCGGCGAGAGCTTCAGCCTGTACGATGTGTCGCGCGCCATGTGGCATCAGAGCTGGTTTACCAATCGCGGCCAGCTGCTGCTGCTGGACGGTCGCTGGGAGCACGGTCGCATGGTGCTGACGGGGACGGAGCCGGCGGCGGACGGCGCGGCGTCGCTGCTGCGCGGCATCTGGCGTCCCGAGGGGACCGCCGTACGCGAAACCGCGGAGCACTCGAGCGACGGCGGCAGGACGTGGAAACCGATGTTCGATATCCTGTTTCGGCCGCACGGCGGGACAGTGACCGTTCGCACGGATGACGCCCAGATCGTGAGCGCGCTCGACACCAAGTATCAAGCCGCCGTGCGAACCCATGATGTAGCCACGATGGATGCCATCCTCGCCGACGATTTCGTGCTGGTGACAGGAAGGGGCCGTACCTACACGAAGGCAGATCTGCTCCAGGACGCGCGCAGCCAGGACGTGATCTACCAACAGCAGGAAGACACCAGCCAAACCGTTCGCGTGTGGGGGAACACCGCGGTCGTTACCGCCCTGTTGCGGGCCAAGGGCTCCGACAAAGGCAAACCGTTCGACTACCAGCTCTGGTTCAGTGACACCTACGTTCGCACGCCGGGTGGTTGGCGCTACGTGTTTGCGCAGGCGTCGCTTCCGCTCCCATGACCGCCGGCGTCACTAGTGGCCGCCCAAGGTCCGTAGGAAGGCATCTAATGCTTCATCGAACTGTTGTGGTTGGTCTATGAACACGGCGTGTCCGGCGCCCTCGACCACGATGACCTTCGCCCCGGCCACGGCGGCGGCCATTTCCCGTTGGGCCGCTGCAGCGGAGACGCTGCCGACGCGATCACGAGGGTCGGTTTGTTGATGGTCGATAGCACCGGTCTTCGATCAACGCCGAAGATGTCTGTTACGAGCATAGCGATGCCGGTATTGGTGGGGGTGCGCAGCGCCGCAGTTACCACCGCTTGCATATCGAGCTCCGGGTGCGGCTTGAGCAAAATGGAACCCACCATTCCTTCTGTGAACTCTTTCGGATGCGCGGCGTACACGGCGATTTGTGACAGGATGACCTGGGCGAACTGCGGGCGAATCACCACCTCTGCCGCCCCGGCCGATACGGGGCTGTCCACGAAGACGATTCCGGCGACGGAATCAGTACCGTACTGCCTGACGTACGCGGCCACGTCTTGAGCGCCTTGCGACCATCCAAGGGCGCTGGAGGGGATACCGACCCAGCGTCAGAGCGGAGGTCCCTGGGTGATGTGGGCCGGCACGGCGTACGCTCATATCATGGTCCCGCTCACTTCACCGAAGAAGTGAACTCACGCCGCCCACGTACCACCTGTGGCGCTCGTCCTCAGCTACCAGCCGAGCGTTAAACGGGACCAGCTGGAGAGTCTCCATACGCTCAGCTTCATCGAGCGGCGGGAGAATGTGGTCTTCCTCGGACCGCCGGGCGTCGGCAAAACCCACTTGGCCTTCAGCCACGCGGTCGCTGCGGCCGAGGGCGGGCGCCGCGTCTACTACGCCACGCTCGCCGACCTCATCACGTCGCTCGAGGACGCCCAGCAAGCCGGCCGGCTGAGCCACCGTCTCCGGACCCTGGTCTTCCCGAGTCTCATGATCCTTGACGACATCGGCTATCTGCCGATTAGCCGGACCGGGGCGATACTCTTGTTCCAGCTCATGTCTCGCCGCTACGAGCACGCCAGCACGGTGCTCATCAGCAACACGGGCTTCGAGGAGTGGGACGAGGTGCTGGGCGACGAGGTCGTGGCCGGCGCTCTCATCGACCGGCTGCTCCACCACTGCCACATCGTGAACATCCGGGGCAACAGCTACCGGATGCGGGAGCACCGAGCGCTCGCCACTCGCTTGGCCACCGCCCCCGTCAAGCCCGCATCACCCCGTGACCGCCGGCCCAGCCGGCAGGAGGCGTAAGCCCCAGACGGGGCTGGCCGCCCCCCCGAGTGTGCAATTCCCGTCGGCGAAGGTGTGCAATCCAGATCGGCGTTGACATGCGGACCAGTGTTCTAGCATGAAACGTGCATTCTTCTCCCCCCGATCGACGGCCTCTGCCTCGCCGGGCGCGGCGAGTTGTAATGCACTCGTGACAAGAGTGTGTCCAAGGCGAGGCAATCGCCCGAGGCGCGATGTCGTGCGGCTCGCCCGCGACCCTCGGAGAGGAGCTCGCGAAGCCGGCTGAGTAGGGACGCCCGTCCGGCCAGCTCTCTTTCCGGCGCCGGCAGATGTGAAGCGACAGGATTCGGTGCGGGCATTCGCGAGCCAGCGCGAAGGGCGTAAGCCGCCTCCGTGTTTCCGAATGTGCGAAGGTCGGTGTCGCGCGCTAAGAGCCCCACCGACCTGCTCATCTCGACCCGCCGGAGGGTGAGAATGGGAGCCCATCGTCGGCGCTTGGGTCAAACGGGAAGCCGTCGCGCAGCGTTCATTCCCGCTGGCTCCACACTGGAGTCGGTATCCAAGTCGGTTCGCGCCGCTCTCCCAACCCCGATCAGATCCCGAAAGCAGTTCCACCGATTCACGGCCCGTCCCCCGCCTGTGCACGTGAACGGCCTTTTGCACGCGGCGTGAACTCACCCAATAGGAAGCACACGGAGAGGGAGGAACACTCAATGAATGCGCGGACCTCGAGTGCAGGACTCGCGGGCGTTGCGCTGATCAGCCTCGCTCTGGGATGTGAGAGGGGAACCCCAGCCTCGGCAATGCTGGCGTCACGGCCCACCGGGCTCTCCCCAAACTTCAGCGCTTCAGCCAGCAACCACCACATGCGATGGGACATCCTCAGCGTCAATTTCGGCACTAGAACGGCATCGGCCGGCGGCATTGCGTCGGCGCAGGCCAACGACGGTTCAGAGATCACGATCACCGGGTCCGGGACGTTTCGCTCCAACCCGGGAAACCCGCAGGACGTGACCGGCGGGGGGAGCTGGACCACCTATGCCTCCGGCGGCTCGGTGACCGGAAGCGGCACCTACGAGGTCACCGGCTTTGTGAGCTATGTGCTCGCTCCCGGCACGTTTCCATTGCCGAACGACAACATCGGGAACCCCGCAGACGGCCGTGCGGGCCTGCTCGTAGTGCGCGTCGCCTACTCGGACGGCAGCGAGGGCAGCCTCGTCGTGAGCTGTAACTTCGCGGGACCGGCGACGGCCGACGTCTTCGAAGGGGTCACGGCGTCGAAGGGCCGCACAGGCTTTTGGAACCGCGCGGCGGCTGCTGCGGGCGTTGAAGGAAACCGGACCGCGTTTCACGTGATCGATTAGGACACCCATTCACGGGGGCGGCGCAAGCTGCCCCCGTCAACGTCAGGGAGGAACCATGCAACGCTCTCTGCACAGCACCGCAGTAGTGGCGGCGGCGCTCGGGCTCGCCGCGTGTGCCGCTCCGGGAGATGCCTTCGCTCCGCGGGCCGCCATATCGAGCGACCGCGCGGCTGCGCCGCCGGCGCATGCCGTGCGGGTCACGGGCGGCGGCACCACCACCTTCGGCGCCGATCTCGACGGCGATGGAGACGTCGACGGGTCGCACTTTGGCTTCGCGGCAGTGATCGCAGGTGACGGATCGGCGCAGGGAGACTTCACGTGTCTCATGGCCGGCAACACGAACTTCCTCGGACTGCGCCTGATGGCCGTGCAAGGGCCAGTAACGAGCGGGGCGCCGGACGGGCGCAGCTTCAGTGGCACAGCCACCGTGAAGGTGCTGACCGCGTTCGGCCCTGGTGTGCAATCGATCTTCCGCGATATCCCGTTCGTCGTTGCCGTCACGCCCGGTGGCCCGGGGGTCGCCACGTTGCAGCTCACGGTCTTGGGGGTGTTCGACGGCGTAGCCGGGGATGTGGCGCCCGGAAATGGCAACTACGATCTCGCCAGGGAGACGCTGACGACGGGGCAGATCACGATCCATTGAAGTCGGCGTCGCTGAGCAGGACCCGGAGCCAGATTGGAGCACGCACTTCGCTGCGGGCGAAACGGGCCTGATGAGCAAGCCCGACAGGGCCTCGTCTCGGAGGCCCTGTTGCCAAGGAGAGCGCCATGCCGAGTATCACATTCAGGACCGGCTGGCTCGTGGCCGGCATCGTCCTCGGCGCCACCAGTTGCGCCCGGGACGCGGTGTCCCCGTACCCCGACAGGGGCGGCGCTGCCGCACCTCAGGACGTTGCGGCCACGACGGACAACGTCGCGATTCAGTGGGACAACGCGGCGCTACAGGCGATCCGGGTCGCGAAACTGGGTCCCCCGATCGTCGCGCGCGCCCTGGCCATCGTGCACACGGTGATGTACGACGCCTGGGCGGCGTACGACGACCGGGCGGTTGGCACCCGCCTGGGCGGGTCGTTGCGACGCCCCGGCGTCGAGCGCACGCTCGCCAGCAAGAACGAAGCCGTGAGCTTCGCTGCCTACCGGGCGTTGGTCGACCTCTTTCCCACCCAGACCCCCTCGTTCAACGACGTCCTGGCGAGCCTCGGCTACGATCTGGCCAACGGCTCGACCGACGTCGCGACGCCGGCCGGCGTCGGCAACGTGGCGGCGACGGCCGTGATCGCGTTCCGCCACCATGATGGCGCGAACCAGCTGGGTGATTTACACCCGGGCGCGTATTCCGATTACACGGGTTACGTGCCGGTGAACGACCCCGATCACATCAACGACCCCAACCGGTGGCAGCCCCTGCGCTTCTCCGACGGGCACGGCGGCACCGTCACGCCGGGGTTCATCGCGCCACACTGGGGGCGCGTCGTGCCGTTCGCGTTGACATCGGGCTCCCAGTTCCGGCCGCCGGAGGTGCCGAACCTGTACCCCTTCGGCGGCTACCGCGTGCAGGCCGAGCTGATCTTGCACTACAGCGCGAGGCTGGCCGACACCGAGAAAGCCATCGCCGAGTACTGGGCCGACGGCCCGAACTCGGAGCTGCCGCCGGGCCACTGGATGCTGTTCGGGCAATTCGTTTCGCGGCGGGACGGGCACACGCTGGACCAAGACGTGAAGCTGTTCTTCGCGCTCGCGAACGCCGTCTTCGACGCCGGCATCGTCGCCTGGGACTGTAAGCGCGCCTACGACTACGTGCGCCCCGCCACGGCGGTGCATTTCCTGTTCGCTGGCAAGAAGGTGCGCGCGTGGGCGGGTCCGTACCGAGGAACGCGGGTCATCGACGGAGCCGACTGGGAGCCCTACCAGCCGGTCACGTTCGTGACGCCGCCCTTCCCCGAATTCACTTCCGGCCACAGCACTTTCAGCGCCGCGGGGGCAGAGATCCTAAAGTCGTTCACCGGACGCGACGCGTTCGGCGCGTTCGCGACCGTGCGGGCGGGGAGTTCGAAGGTGGAGCCCGGCGCTGTGCCGGCGGCGGACGTCACGCTGTCTTGGGCGACGTTCTCTGACGCCGCCGATCAGGCGGGGATTTCGCGGCGCTACGGCGGGATCCACTTCGTGCAAGGGGATCTACAGGGTCGCAGCGGCGGCCGACTGGTCGGGGCGCAGGTGTGGGCGAAGGCGCTGACGTACTTCAACGGGACCGCGACTCCGTAACAGCGGCCTCGAATGTCAGAGAGCCAAACGTAGCGAAAACGCAGGTGTCGTCGTTTACGAGAACGACGGCCCGGTCGCCGAACTGACGACCGGGCCGAAGATTACGTTAGTCGGGACGGCGGGACTTGAACCCGCGACCCCCGAACCCCATGCGAATCGCCAGCGGACCGAGTTACGACTTAGCAGCCGCGCACGCCTTTCCCCTTCGACACGAGGAACAAACCGAGCGGCCGACGGTGCCGGGGAGCGGGTTGGCGATCGGAGCGTGGGACGCCTTGCCGAACTGGACACCCCGGGGCGCGAAGCCCCGGGGCGTCACCGGCCTCATACGCTGATCGTGAACTGATAGCAGTCGCTCGTCAACACCACCGCTCCGGTGGCCGCGTCGATGACGCGGAAATGAATGTCGAACCTCGACCCCACCGGGAAAGCAGCGAGGTTGCGGAACAGCTGCTCGCGGCCGGTCCCGGTTTCGTCGGTGGTGATCGCCTGCGCTTGCAGCCCCTTGCCGAGGGTCAGCCAGCCGGTGCTGGTGCAATCGTCGTCCACGTTGGTGTCCACGGCCCGCTGGAGCAGGTAGCTCGTGTTCGGCGCCAGGCCGCGCACCCAGGTGTCAAGGTAGACGATCTTGTCGGCGTCGTTCGGCTGCCGGAACTTCACCAGACCGAAGCCGTCGCCCCGCAGCACGACCTCGAGATTAAAGTTCGGCGTCTCCGGGCCCCAGGGTTGCACGCCATCGAAGGCGGGTCCGTTGGTCGCTACGACCGCGGTCGGGCTGCGCTGGGGGTCCGAGCACGCGCCCAGCGCGAGCGCAACGGCCGACGTGAGGATGAGTCTGGATGCGGAGCGCATAGGTCCTCCCAGATAATGGATGTGGCTTGCGGAACGGGCACTGGGCAACGACGTCAGACGCGAAGCGGTGTAGCGGAGGATTCCGCGGCGCGTAAATTGCAAAGTGGCCAGGCACCGTCGACATCCTACGTCCGGCCGGTGACCCACCCGTGATGCCAGCGTGACTCGGTCCTCTATGATCCGGTTGCGGACGTTGGGCGCTGTGGACTTGAAGGATTCGGAGGGTCGCGAACTACGCCCGCTCCTGACCCAGCCCAAGCGTCTAGCCCTCCTGACCTACCTCGCCCTCGCCGGATCCTCAGGCTTCCGTCGCAGGGACACCGTGGTCGCGCTGTTCTGGCCCGAGCTGGACGAGGAGCATGCACGGGGATCGCTGCGCCAGGCGCTGCGCTTCCTTCGCCGCTCGCTGGGCGAGGGCATCATCGTGAGTCGCGGCGAAGAGGAAATCGGGGTAGACCGCGGCGTGTTGCGGTGTGACGCAACCGCATTTATGGAGGCCTGCGAGGCGGGGCGGGACGCCGAAGCCCTGGATCTCTTTCAGGGCGACTTTCTGGACGGGTTCTTCGTTTCTGAGGCGGCGCCCGAGCTCGAGCGGTGGGTGGAAGAGGAGCGAATCGCCCTGCGCCGCCGCGCGGCAGCGAGTGCCTGGGCGCTGGCGGACGGGTATCGAGTGAACGGGGATCGGAGCGACGCGGCGGCGCTGGCGCGGCGGGCGGCCGGGTTCGCGCCCGAGGACGAAGGGGAGCTGGCCCGTCTCATCGCCTTCCTCGATGATCTGGGGGACCGGTCCGGCGCTATCGGCGCCTATGACGAATTTGCGCGGCGGCTGAAACAGGAATACGACGTTCTGCCGGCGCCTGAGACGCAGGCGCTGATCCAAAGCGTCAGACACCGGACAGCGGTCGGATTGCAAACCCGTGCCGCGGGCCCGTCCGTCGCGCCTGCCGAGACGGTGGCGGGCCCCGCGCTGCGCGCGCGCCGGGCGCTCGTCTATCTCGCGATCGGCGGCGTTGTGGCGCTGATCGGATACCTGGCGGCCTTCGCCAACCGGCGGCCGCCGTTCGATCCCGAGCGCGCCACTGTGGTGGTGCTGCCGCTCGAGGATCTGAGCGGGGACAGCACGCAGTCGTATTTGGCCAGCGGCCTGACAGAGCAGCTCATCACCGATCTCGCGCAGGGTGGGGCACTGCGGGTGATCAACCGTCGCACGATGATGGCCTACCGCGACCCGGCAAAAACGGTTCAGGATATCGCTCGTACGCTGCACGCCGACGCCATCGTCTCAGGCACAGTGCAGCGTCTCGGCGACACCGTCTACATGACAGCGCACCTCGTGCTCGCGAACCAGGACCGCACCATCTGGGCTCAAAGCTACGAAGGGACTCGTGGGGACTTGTTGCGGATGCAGCGCGAAGTGGCCCGGGCAGTGACCCGACAGCTGCGGGGCGCGCTCACGCCGACCCAGCAGGCCGGGCTGGCGAGCGCGCGGCGACTCGATCCGGAGGCGCTCGACCTCTACATCCAGGGGCGCTACTGGTGGAACAAGCGGGGACCGGGACTCCTCAAGTCGATCCAGCTGTTCACGCAGGCGCTCGATCTCGATGCGACGTTTGCCCTGGCCTATTCCGGGATGGCGGACGCCTACGTCCAGCTCGGCTACGGCAGCCTGCTTTCCCCCAACGACGCGTTCCGCAAGGCGGAGGCCGCCGCGCTCCATGCCCTGCAGTTGGACTCCACGCTCGCCGAGCCGCATGCCACCCTCGGGTTCGTCAGAATGTATTACTACTGGGACTGGGCCGGCGCGGATCGGGAATTCCAACACGCGCTTGCTTTGAACCCGAGCTACGCGACCGGTCACGAGTGGTACGGCCTGTTCCTCACGGCGATGGGCCGGTATGACGAAGCCATGGCGCACGAGCGCCGCGCCCAGGACCTGGACCCGCTCTCCCCGTCGATCGACTGTACGACGGCGTGGGTGCTGCATTACAGCGGTCGCCAGGATGACGCCGAGCGGGAGCTGCAGGTCGCGCTGCGGATGGACTCGACTTTCACCCTCGGGCACCTCTATCTGGGCCGCGTTTACCAGGCCAAGGGCCAGATGGACAGCGCGCTGTCGCAGTACGCGACGACCGGCCCGCTGCGGAACTGGGTGCCCACGGTGGCGGCCGAAGGGTACGTGTACGGGGTCCTCGGTCGGCGCCGGGAAGCTCAGGCGGCACTTGTGCGCATGGACTCCCTGTCGCGGCGGCAGTACGTAACCGCGTACGCGGTGGCGCTGGTGCATACGGCGCTGGGGCAGAGGGACAGCGCCTTCGCGTGGCTGGCGCAGGGCGTCCGGGAACGCACGCACTGGCTCGTGTGGCTCAACCGCGATCTCCGTTGGGCTCCGCTGCGCGCGGACCCACGGTTCCAGGCCTTGGTCCACGAAGTGGGGTTGCCGCCGTGAGGCGGCGCGGGGCATGGCGTCACGATCGTTCTCTTCGGCGCGCTGCTGGCGTGGAAGGCGTGGGTACCGCAGGTCGGCCAACCTGCGCCGGAGTTCGAGCTCAAGACGCTGGCTGGGGGGCCAGGCATCACTCTCGGCACTGCGGGGCCGCCCGTCCACGACATCCGTCGCTTCGTCGACGAGTTCCGGCTCCCCTTGTCCGGTCGTGCTGGATGAGCGGGGCAAAGTGCGCCGGCGGTACGGCCTCATCGACGTGCCGAGCACGGTGTTCGTGGATTCGTCGGGTGTCGTGCGCGCGGTGCACAGTGGACCCATGACCCACGAGTCGCTCGACCAGGACCTCGCCACGATCCTGCCGAGGCCCTAGGCAACCGGGTCACATCACAATCACGAGGAGATCACGCGCCGACGGCAATCTTGGCACCCCAACCCCTTCAACAGGAGCACACCGTGTCGCGTGGCTCATGGACCTTGCAGCGCCGGTTCCTCGCTGCGCCCCCGGAGGCGTTCGGGCAGGGCTGAATGCCGGTGCGCTTCACATCCCCCAGTTTGGGCGGACAGCGAAACAGTTTCATCGGGGCGGGCGAGTGGCAGGTCGGCGTGGCGTACCGTCGCCTCACGGCTGACGAGTGGTATGTCGGCACGAAGGTGAACGAGGCCAGAGCTCCTTTCGGGCAACCGCTGTACCTCAACATCAACTCGCTCGACTTCAGCGTGTCCTACGGGCTCTCCGACCGGCTGAGCCTGACCCTGACGTTGCCGTTTTCTTACGGCACGCATTCGCGGTTCTATGCCGACACGGCGCGCCACAAGGTGAGCGCGCACGGACTGGGCGACGTCAACCTGGTAGGCAACCTCTGGCTGCTGGACCCGAAGGTGGACGTCGCGGGGAACGTCGCGCTCGGGCTCGGCATCAAGACGCCGAGCGGCGCCTACGAGTTCAAGGACGACTTCTTCCTGCCCAATGCCCCGCCCGTGCAACGCCCGGTGGACCAGGCGATCGAGCTGGGGGACGGCGGTTGGGGGATCATGGTGCAGGCCCAAGCTTACAAGCAGCTCTTGGCCCGCACGAGTGCGTATTTCTTCGGGGCCTACCTGATCAGCCTGCGCGAGTCGACGGAAGTCGCATCGCCGATACCGGGGACGCCCGTCGTCCATCTCGCCGTTCCCGACGTCTATTTGGCGCGCGCCGGCATGGCCTATGCCCTGGCGCCCGCGCGGGGGATTTCGCTGAGTCTCGGGGGGCGGATCAACGGGATCCCGCAAGGCGACCTGATTGGCGGCAGGGACAACAGTTTTCGGCGGCGGGGTTATTTGCTGTATCTCGATCCCGGCATCGCCCTGCGGCGGGGAGACGAGGAGTTCACGTTGAGCTTGCCGGTCCGGGTGCATCAGGATTTCCAACGGAGCTCGATCGACCAGCAACGGAGCTTCACGGGTGGCGGCGACCTGGCCGAATACCTCATCTTCCTCGGCTACACTCATCGCGTTTGATCTCGCGCCGAGCACGGCACTCGAGCGCCTTCGGGGCGTCTCGCAGTTTTCTGGTCACTCCAACTGGGGCAAGGGCGTAGTCGAGTCCGCGGCGCGGAGTCGGGCGACGAGTTCGGGCGAGACGCGTTTCCGGTGAGGCATCCGGCAGGGTAACACCCGCAGTCGATCGTCGCCCTCAAAGGCCGGCCGGTGTGACGGACCGCCTGATGCACGTACAGGGGGGGTGGGGTAGGGAAGGAAAAAGCCCCACACCGCAACGAAATGTGAGGCTTGACCTCAAGGGGTTCACCGCCGCCCCAGCTCCGCTACCCAGATGTCGCTTTGCAGGTCGCCGAGCGTGAAATAGTAGCGATCCCTGCTCACGAAGAACCCGTAGCGGTGCCACGGACGCGTGGGATCGTCGAAGCGGACCGCGACGCGCGGTGCGCCGCCCGCTACCGGGACGGCGCTCACGCCGTGCACGCCGGCCGAGTCCGCCGTGAGGTAGTAGATCAGCCGGCTGTCGGAGGACCACTGCGGCGGAGCCCACTGCGCAGTGAACGTCGGCCTGGGCGCAGGCGCGAGGAGCCTGCCAGGCCCACCTGTGGCGGCGAGGACGACGAGCCCTGGCCGACAGACGCACGCAATCAGGCGCCCGTCGGGCGACCAGTCCCCGATACCGCACTGAGTAGTGTCCGCCCCGATCACCACCGGCAGGCGCCGCGGCGCCGACCAACTACGGTCCGCTTGGCGGGTGACGACGTCCCACGTCGGGTTGCTGGTGGCCATGTTCGCGAGCAGCAGCAGGCGTCGGCCATCGGGCGACCACTGCGCGCCGCTGAGGTCGTCCGGTCCGGTCGCGACCTGCACCGGTGTTCCACCCTCCGCGGGCAGCACGAACACGCGCCGCAGCCCCTCGCGGAAAGAGTGGTATGAGATCTCCCGGCCGTCGGGCGACCATCTGGGAAAGAACGCCCCCGCCGACTCGCTGGTGACCTGCTCGGGCTCGCCCCCGGCTAGGCGGACGCGGTAGATCTGTTGCACGCCGCTCCGGTCGGAGTCGAACGCAAGCCACGCGCCGTCGGGGGACAGGGCGACCGTCTCGATCGTCTGGTTGCCCAGGGTCAAGGGCACCGCTCGCGCGATCGAGACCGCCCCCGCCCCGAGAGCGGAAAGGGAGAGCGACCAGACGTTCGACCGTTCCGCGAACACCGCGTAAGCGAGACGCGTGCCGTCCGCCGCGACACTGATGCCGCGGGCGCCGAGCCCGGTCGTGAGCCGCACTGGGGACCCGCGGGGCCGACCCGAGCCGGTCAGGGCGACCTGATAGACGTCTGGGCCGCCGTCGCGGGTCGAGATGTAGAGCAACCCGAGTGCGCCGGGCGCCCACGCAGGACTGACGTTGAGCGACTGCTCGTCCGTTACGCGTATCGGTGCGCCGGCTTCCGCCGACACGACCCAGATGCTGCTGGCGGCGATGTTCCCGAGGGTCGCCGTGGTGACGAAGCCGACGTTGCCCACGACGTAGGCAATGCGGCGACCGTCCGGCGACCAAGCTGGAGAGTGGAGCTCCTTGCCCGTCACGATGACGCGCGGCGCGCCTCCCTCGAGGGGCCGTACGTAGAGCGAGTCGCCTGACAGGTACAGAAACAATCGTCCGTCCGGCGCGACCGGGCCAGCGAGGAGGGACGACCCCGACGCCGCGATCAGCAAGCGCGGGGTACCCCCCAGTGCCGGCACGATCTCGATGCCGCGCGCCGCCTGGAACAGGATACGCTTCCCGTCCGGTGTCCAGAACGGGAATCGCTGACCGCCCGGCTCCGACACCACCGCGACGGCGGCGCCTCCGTCCACCTGTCGCACCAAAAGCCTCGTCTGCCCTGGCGTACCCGCGACGTAGGCCACGAGCTTTCCGTCCGGCGACAGGGCCGGATCGAGCTCGAGGCCGGGGTCGAGCGTCACCGGCGTGCGGCGCTCGAGCTCGAGGACCGATGGGCGGTTCCGCAGGAGCACGGCGATGACCGCTACCACCGCGATAAAGACCACAGCGGCGACGACGCCGCGCGGCCCGGCGGCCCGGTGCGGCTGCGCCGCCGGGGGCGCCATGACGGTCGGCGTCGTTCCACCGCTCGGCGTCGCAAGGGGCTCGAGCTGGGCGAGCAGGTCGTCAGCGGTCTGCCATCGGTCGGCCGGCCGTTTCTCGAGACACTTCATGATGATCTCGGCGAGCGCCGGCGGACACGCGGGGCGCCACTTGGTCACCGGCTCGGGCGGCTGCGACACGTGCGCGGCGAGCACCTCCCGGGTGGAGCTTGCTGTGAATGGCGGGCGCCCGGCGATCAACTCGTAACCGAGCGCCCCCACCGCGTAGATGTCCACGCGATGATCGAGGTGCGGATCCGCGGCCGCTTGCTCCGGCGCCATGTACGCCGGCGTGCCGAGCGCGATCCCGGCGGTCGTGAGCTGCTGGCGGCCTGTGGCTTCGCTCAGCGCCTTGGCCACGCCGAAGTCCATTAGGAGCGCATGGCGACCGGACAGGAGGACATTATCCGGCTTGATGTCGCGATGCACCACGCCATGCGCGTGCGCGTAGGCAAGCGCATCCGTGATCTCGATGAGGATCTTCACCGCATCGTGGATTGGGAGCTCGCCGTGTCGCGCGAGCCGGTCGCGCAGCGACTCGCCCTCGACGTACGGCATGACGTAATAGAGGAAACTGCTTGCTTCGCCCGAGTCCAGCAGCGGCAGGACGTGGGGGTGTTGAAACTGGGCTGCGGTCTCGATCTCCCGCGTGAACCGATCGCCCCCGAGCGCGGCGGCCAGCTCGGGGCGCAGCACTTTGACCGCGACCTTGCGATGGTGCTTGACATCGAAGGCAAGATAGACGGTCGCCATCCCCCCCGCGCCAAGCTCCCGCTCGACGCGGTAGCGGCCGGCCAACGCCTCCGCCACGCGCTGGAAAGTGTCGGGCATGCACGACTAACATGTGACCGGCAGCGGGAGTGCGCGAGCCGTCGACTCATCAGACTGGTTCAAGGGCTTGTGGGGTGGGGGAACGTGTCAAGAAATCTCGGGCGGAACAGGAGACATCTTGGCGTCGTGAACCAAGCCATGACCTGGTCGCAGCTGGGGCGAGAGGACGGGAACCTCCAATGTCCCGCAGTCAGGCGGTCCGCTAGTTGAGGCAATCGTGAAATACGCGATCGCTGATCGACCTAGTTGTGCCCGCCAGGGAACGACACTCTGCTTCCTTTAGAGCGACACCCGCCCGGCAGCTTCAAGCGCTTGTTGGGCCGCTGCCCAAGCGATCACTTGGCTTTGCGCGGCGTCGCCGGTTGTACCCAATAGGTGAACTCCTTCTCGAAGCAGACACCTTCGAGATCGCCCACGCGGGCTTGGAAGTATCCCTGGGCGTCCGCGATGGCCTGATTGTACACCGTGGGGCCTATCTCTTTGAGAAAGTAGTCGAGCAGCATGCCGGCCTTGAGGTCGCCGATGTCCTGGTCGAGGTTCTCGGCTGCATAACGCTTGATGGAGCCGAGAAGCTGCTTCTTCGCTTCGGGCGGGAGTGTGATAGGCATGGGGGGGTCAGCTCTCTCTCTCTCTCTCTCTCTCAGCAGCGGCCTAACGTCACGCCGATAAGCTGCGGCTGCCGCAGGCGGCCGTCAGCTTTAAAAAATCGGTTTGTTAGCCGGCGTCACTGCTCCTGCCGTGACTGAGCATGCAGCGACCCGGACTGTGAAAGCCCCAGCAGGCTGTGCGTCCTAGGGCCGGCCGACGCCCGGTGCGGGCGCACCGACGGTGAGCACTTGACCCGTGCGCGGCTCGGCGAACATACCTGCGGGACCGTTCCACTCGGTCGCCATCATGAATAAGGTGCTCCTATCGGTACCTCCGAGCGCGCAGGCGAAGCAGCCGCGGTCAAGCTCGATCCTCTGTAGCACCTCACCACCTTCGCGAACGCGCACGCAACGTTTGTTGGGGACGTCCGCGTACCAGACGGCACCCTCGGCGTCGAGGCAGATACCGTCGGGGACGCCGTCGCCAAGATCGGCCCATACCCGCCGGCCGGACAAACTGCCGTCGGCGGCGATGTGGAAGGCAGAGAGGCGTTTCGCGTAGGACTCGGCGACGATCAGCGTCGCGTTGTCGGACGTCACGAGCATGCCGTTAGGGAATGCGAGACCGTCCGCCACCTGGCGAGCCGAGCCGTCGGTGGTGACCAGAGCGACGATTCCCGGGGCGAAGGGGTCGCCGGCCATCAGGTCGAAGCCGCCGCCGTTGACGTAGGCGTTGCCCCGACCGTCCACGACCAGCTCGTTTCGTGCGGGGGGCTTAGAGACCCTGCGCAGATCGCCATAGGTCACCAGCGTGCCGTCCGGCTCCCTGCGGAGTAGAAGGCCTTCCCGCGCCGAGACGAGAAGTAGACGCCCATCTGGTAGCCAGTCGACACAGCACGGAAAGGAGGGCGCCCGCAGGATGACTTCGCTGTTGCCTTCGAGATCGACAGCAATAACCTCGCGCGCGCCCCAGTCGGAGAACCACAGACGACCCTCGTGCCAGCGTGGCTGCTCGCCAAACGAGATACCGGTCATCAGGGTTTTCAGTTCTGGCATTGAAGACTCCTTCGACCGACACCATCACCACCTCAGGTAAAGCGCGGCGTCGGAATTCGCCGTCCGGCTAACGACTGGCGCATCAGCTGCAGGCCCTCAAGCTCGTGCCCGCACAAACCTACGTTCCACAGCGCGGGCTGGGAGGGTGCCGCCCGAGCGGAATTCCGCGCCCCCTGCGGCCTGTCGGCTGCATGCGCGGGTTAGGCCGCTGACAGAGGAGCCAGGTGAACGCTCACGGATTGGTGTGCCGCGGGATTCGCAGGAACCGGGCGGCGTTGTTGTAGAAGATGTCTCGCTTCTGCGCCGGCGTTAGAAAATCGGCCGTCTCGACGGCTTGAATGGCGATTCGAAGGCCCTGGGGCCATAGCATCTGATCAGATCCAAACATCACCCGCAGGCCGAAACCCGCCTCCACAAGCCGTCGCAGATACCTGTGGAACTCCTTCCGCGGCAGGATCCAGCTGATGACGCCAAGATCCACATACACCTGCGGGTGGCCGTAGAGAAGCGCGAGCATCTCGTCGAGCATTGGCCATCCCGCATGCATCACATAGAGCCGCAGCTTCGGGTGCCGGATCAGCGTCTCTTCTAGCAACAGCGGGTTGCTGAGCGACGCTCGGTAGCGTGGTGTGGCCAGGTAGGCCGCGCCAGGTGGGCCAAGCCCGACGTGGACACCCACAGGAAGGTCCAAGCGCTCGGCGAGCGCATAGCACGCCTCCGGGACAGAGTCAGAGGGGCCGAGCCCTCGGTATTGAAACATGAGCTCGCGGAGAAAAAGCCCCGCAACGGAATCCATTGCGAGGCTTGGTCTTCGATGAGTCGGGGCGAGTGGATTTGAACCACCGACCTCCTGGTCCCGAACCAGGCGCGCTAACCGGGCTGCGCTACGCCCCGAGACGCTAAACGGCCCGACGCGGAGACGCCTAGCGACTCGAAAGCTAGAGGCCGACGAAACCGAAGGGAAGCCGCGCGGGACGCCGCCGAGTTGCCCGAGTTCCGCTAACTTCTCTCTCATGCGAGGGGTCGTTGGCGTCGTGGGGATCGCCCTACTGGCGATCGTGCTGTGGGACGCCTTCGAGACCATCATCCTGCCGCGGCGCGTCAGCGGCCGCTTCCGACTTACCAAGTTCTTCTACCGCGCCACCTGGCGTCCCTGGCGGGCGGTCGCCCCGCTGCTGCCGCGCCGGCCGGCTGATGCGTTCTTGAGCTTCTACGGCCCCCTCTCGCTCCTCCTGCTGCTGGCGCTGTGGGCGGCCGGGATCGTAATGGCGTTCGGGATGCTGCAATGGGCCGCCGGCTCGGCGCTCAGCATGGCAGGCGCCGGTCCCGGATTCGGCGCCGACATATACATGAGCGGGACGACGTTCTTCACGCTTGGCCTGGGCGACGTCGTGCCCCGAACGCCGATCGCGAAGACCGTCACCGTCATCGAATCCGGGACCGGCTTCGCGTTCTTGGCGCTCGTGATCGGTTACTTCCCCGTGATCTATCAGGCGTTCTCGCGCCGCGAGATGGCGATCTCGCTGCTCGACGCGCGCGCCGGATCGCCGCCCACGGCGGGGGAGCTGCTGTGGCGGTACCGCTGGGACAAGGACGGCCACGCGCTCAGCGAGTTGTTACGGGAGTGGGAGCGCTGGGCCGCCGATGTGCTCGAAAGCCATCTGTCCTATCCGGCGCTCGCTTACTTCCGCTCGCAGCATTACAACCAATCGTGGCTCGGCGCGCTGACGACGATTCTCGACGCCAGCGCCCTCGTGATGGTTGGGCTAGAAGGGTCGTGCGTGGAGCAGGCAAGGCTGACGTTCGCCATGGCGCGCCACGCTGTGGTGGATCTCGCGCAGGTCTTCAACACGCCGCCGCGCGAGCCCGCGCAGCGGCTGTCGGACGCCGAGTTCTCCCGGCTCGAGGCCCGTCTCGCTGAGGCGGGGCACACGTGGCACGACGATGGCGGCGCGACGGATGCGGCGCAGCAGCTGGCAGAGCTGCGACGCATGTACGAGCCGTACGTCGCGGCGCTGGCGCGGCACCTCGCGGTGACGCTGCCGACCTGGGTGCGGCAGGGGGAGCGTCCGGACAACTGGCAAACGAGCGCGTGGGAACGACCGAAGGTGCTCCCGCGGCTCGGTGGCTCACGCGCGGCGGAGGATCACTTCTAGCGTGCCGCGCGCGCAGGCGTGGGACCGGGACCATGACCCCGATCGCGCGAATCCAATGCGCCCAGGAGGACTCGAACCCCCAGCCTCTTGGTCCGTAGCCAAGCGCTCTATCCAGTTGAGCTATGGGCGCGAGTGGGCGGTACTAGACTCGAACTAGTGACCTCCACGATGTCAACGTGGCGCTCTAACCAACTGAGCTAACCGCCCGAAACAATTGCGGATTGCGGATTGGCGATTGCGGATTGAAGGTGTCATGCGAGCCTCAATCCGCAATCCGCAATCCACAATCCGCAATGGCAGTAGCGGGGGTGGGATTTGAACCCACGACCTCCGGGTTATGAGCCCGGCGAGCTACCAGACTGCTCCACCCCGCGTCGTTGTTTCGTCCGCCAAAGCCCCGACCGTCAGGCGAGAGCGGGAAACGGGACTCGAACCCGCGACCCCAACCTTGGCAAGGTTGTGCTCTACCAACTGAGCTATTCCCGCGTGCGTCGCCAATCTAACCGCTCAGTGGGGTTCATTGTACCGCCCCCGACCGCCCTCGACCGCCCGTCACTGCCCTGCAGTGGAGGCGAGGGGGATCGAACCCCTGACCTCGTGAATGCCATTCACGCGCTCTCCCAACTGAGCTACGCCCCCGTTATATTGGGCCCCCCCGAAACCGCCCGGCGGGAACACGGCATCTTACCGGGGCGTTCTAGGGATGTCAAGCGTTTTCAGGCTTTTGCGTGAACTTTTTCGCCCACTGTCGGTATCAGTGGGTGAAATCCGAGACCATTGACATGGCCAAGCACATTCGACGGAAGAAGCCGACCTCCCCCGCCCGGGCGAAGCCCCGTGCGGCCCCCCGCCCTGCGGCGGCGGCCGCGACGGCGGTCGTGGCCGCGGCGGCCCGGGCCAAGCCCGCTAAGAAGCGGGGGCGGCGCCGGGGTCTGCTCGCCGGGCTCGGCCACCACGAGCATGAGCGCGACATCCTCGACCAATACCTCCACGAGGTGTCGAAGACACCCCTCCTCACCCAGAAGGAGGAGATCGCGCTCGCCCGCAAGGTCCGCGCCGGGGACCAGGAGTCGATGCAGGAGCTCGTGAAGCGGAACCTCCGCTTCGTGATCTCGGTCGCCAAGAAGTATCAGAACCGCGGCCTGCCCCTCACCGATCTGATCGGGGAGGGGAACGTCGGGCTGCTCACGGCCGCGCGCAAGTTCGATCCCGACCAGGGCGTCAAGTTCATCTCCTACGCCGTGTGGTGGATCCGGCAGGCGATTCTGGCGGCCCTGGCGCGCCAGGGCCGCACCGTGCGCGTGCCGCTCAATCGCACGGCGGACCTGTCGCGCATCGTGCGCACGGCGGAGTACCTGCGGCAGACGTTGCGCCGCGAGCCCACGCCGGAGGAGATCGCCGACGCCACCAAGCTGTCGCTCGAGGTGGTGCAGTCCCTCGCCGCCCTCAACACCGGCGATGTACGGCTCGACGCGCCGCTCGATCCCGACGGCGATCGGTCGCTGATCGAGCGCTTCATTGCCGAAGACCTGCCCGACACGGAAGACCAGGCAATGGATCGCTTCCTGTCGGACGAGATCGAGTCCGCGCTCAACACGTTGCAGCGGCGCGACGCGAAGGTGCTGCGGCTGTACTTCGGGCTGGACGGCGGTCGCGAGCATACGCTCGAGGAGATCGGCGGCATGCTCGGAGTCACGCGCGAGCGGGTGCGGCAGCTGCGGGATCGCGCCCTCAAGCGGCTGCGGGATGGAGACGTGGGGAAGGCGCTGGCGAGCTTCGCGGCCTGACCCGTCTCACGTCACACGTCGCAAGCTCCACGAACGGCCGGCCCAGCGCCGGCCGCTTCGTTTTCCGGCGCCCTCGTGCGACGTGCAACGCGTGACGTGCAACGTTAGTTTAGCCCCGTGATCGAACGCCTCGGCCGAAGGACCGTCGACGCCGTCAAGGCCGTCGGCCGCTTCGGCCATTTCGTGTCCGACATGGGCCGCGCCCTCCCGGACGTGGCCACGTGGGGCGGGCTGACCGTCGTCCAGATGCGGCGCGTGGGCGTGGACTCGCTCCCGGTCGCGCTCTTCATCGCGGCGTTCACGGGCGTGGTTCTCGCCCTGCAGGCTTCCTACACCTTCACGGGTACGGTGCCGCTCTACTTCGTCGGCACCCTCGTCGGGAAGACGATGATGCTCGAGCTCGGACCCGTGCTGGCGGGGCTCGCGCTCGCGGGCCGGGTCGGGGCCAGCATGGCGGCGGAGCTGGGCACCATGAAGGTGACCGAGCAAGTCGACGCCCTCGAGACGCTCGCTTACGATCCCCAGAGCTTCCTCGTCGTCCCGCGGGTGCTCGCCGGCACGCTCATGTTCCCAGTGATCGTCGCACTCGCCATCCTCACGGGCATCGCGACCGGTTGGCTCGCGAGCCTCGCGCTGCTCGATTTGTCGACGCAGGAATTCGTGAAGGGCCTGAAGCTGTTCTATCGCTTCAAGGACACCTGGTTCGGCCTCTTCAAGAGCGCGACGTTCGGCTGCACCATCACCCTCGTCGGCTGCATGGTCGGGCTCGCGACGCGCGGCGGCGCGGAGGGCGTGGGCCGCAGCACGACTCGCGCCGTCGTCTACTCCGCCGTGCTGCTCCTCGTGCTCGACGCCTTCTGGGCGCTGGTGCTGTTGCGATGATCCAGTTCGCGGACCTCTACAAGGCCTTCGACGGCAAGCCGGTGCTCACGGGGGTCACGCTCGATGTGCAGGACGGCGAGACCATGGTGATCATCGGCTACTCGGGCACAGGGAAGAGCGTTGCGCTGAAGCACGTCGTCGGGCTGTTGCAGCCCGATGCCGGGGACGTCATTGTTGACGGGCGGCCGGTCTCGACGCTCGACCGGGCGGAACTGTACGGCCTGCGCCGCGAGATCGGCTTCGTGTTCCAGTTCGCGGCGCTGTTCGACTCCATGACCGTCGCCGACAACGTGGCGCTCGGGCTGCGGCGCCGCGGGCTATCGGATGACGAGATCGACGAGCGGGTGCGCGAGGCGCTGGCGCTCGTGGACTTGACGGGCACGGAGCACCGCATGCCGGCCGAGCTGTCGGGCGGGATGCGCAAGCGGGTGGGCATCGCGCGCGCCATCGCCCTGCGGCCGCGCTACCTCCTCTACGACGAGCCGACCACCGGCCTCGACCCGGTGACCTCGGCGGTGATGGACCAGCTGATGGTGCGGACCCGCGAGCACCTCGGGGTGACGGGGATCGTGGTGACCCACGACATGCGCAGCGCCTATGCCGTGGGGGACCGGATCGCCATGTTGTACGAGGGTCGGATCCGCCAGGTCGGCCCCGTCGCCGAGATCCAGCAGACGGGGGATCCCGTAGTGCGGCAGTTCATCGAGGGGCGCCCGGCATGAAGCGCGAGAACGAGTTCGCCGTCGGCGTAGTGGTGATCACCGCCTTCGCGGTGGTGGTGGCCGGAGCGCTGTGGCTCTCGGGCGCGCACCTGGGGAAGACGGAGGCGGTGTACACGGCCCGATTTCGCACGGTGGGCGGCCTGGGCGTGGGGGACCCCGTCGTGCTGCGGGGCGTGCGGGTCGGCCGGGTGGAGGCGATCCGCCTGGCCCCGGGAAACTGGGTCGAGGCGGACCTCAAGATCTATTCCGGGGTCACCCCGCCGGCGACCCCGGCCGTGATCGCCGCGTCCGCGTCGCTGTTCGGCGAGTGGGCGGCGACCCTCATCTCGCGCGACCCGCCGCCCGCCGACCCCAACGTGCGCTTGGCCCTGGCGGAAGCGCAGGCCGCGGGCGGCGGGAAGTGGCCCGGCGCCACGCTCCCGGACATCGGCCAGCTCACGGCGCAAGCGAGCCGCATCGCTACCGACATCGCCGCTGTCGCCAACCGGGTCCAGACCGCCTTCGACTCGGAGGCCGTGAACGAGCTGCGGCGCTCGATCCGGGACTTCGGCCAGATCGCCGATCGCCTGGCCCGGGTCACCAACGAGCAGGCCGACGTCATCGGCTCGGTGGGGTCGAACTTGCGTCAGGGGTCGGACGTGCTCGCCAAGGCGGCGACGAGCCTGCAGGGCACGCTGGGGCGGGTCGATTCCGCGACCAACCAGGGCCAGCTCGCCACGATCCTCAACAATTCCGCGGCTACCAGCGCGAACCTCCGCTCCGCGTCGCAGGACTTCCACGACCTGATGGAGTCTACGCATAAGAACCAGGAAAGCGTGGTGCGCGTGCTCGTCGCGGCCGATAGCGTCATGTCCCGCATCGCGAACCGCAGCGGCACGCTCGGCCTCCTCGTCTCGGACTCGACGCTGTACAAGGAGACGACGCTCACGATGATCCAGCTGCGGCAGCTGCTGTCGGACATCCAGGCGAACCCGCGCAAGTACTTCACGTTCAGCGTGTTCTAAGAAGTGCGGAATGCGGAATGCGGAATGCGGAATTGAAGGGTCAGGCTCGATCCCGAGTGCCGGCCTCCCGTAACGACGCTTGCCCGATCTATTCCGCACTCCGCACTCCGCATTCCGCATTGCGGGGAGGGGCGGGGAAGTGAAGCGCCGCCAGTCCCGGGCCACCCGCGAGACCTCAGCCGGCGGGGTCGTGTTTCGGCGCGCCCCGCCCCCCGACGGCGGCCCGCCCCGGTTCCTGCTGATCCGTGACTCGTACAAAAATTGGGGATTTCCGAAGGGACACCTGGAGCGCGGAGAGCCTCCTGCCGAGGCGGCGCGCCGCGAGGTGGCCGAAGAGACGGGACTCGACGACCTCATTCTGCACGGCCCGATCCAGGTGATCGACTGGTACTTCCGATTCCGCGGCAAGACGATCCACAAGTACTGCCACTTCTTTCTCTTCGAGTCGCGGCGGGGCGATCCGGTGCCGCAAGCCGAGGAAGGGATCACGGACTGCGCCTGGTATCCGCTGGAGGAGGCGAGGAAGACGATCTCCTATGACAACGCGCGCGGTGTACTCGAGCGGGCCGCCGAGATGGTGCAGGCGCTCGCGCCCGCGGACGGAGGGCCGCCGTGACGGCCGTCGTGCCGGTCTACCACCCACGCCGCGACGCGCGCCGCGCGGTGAAGTCGGGATACCCGCGCGACGCGGGTGCGGTGCGTCTGTGCCGCAGCCTTCCGGCGGTCGAGCGCCTCGTGGCCCAGCGGCTGGTGGACGCCGTGGTGCTCGACGTGAAGGCCGCCCCCTCCCTGACCGCCGCCCTCGCTCTGCCGGCACGCTTCCCTCGTATTCCGATGTACGTCCTCTCGGCGTTCCGCCCCGACGACGGCGCGCTGCTGTCGGCGTGCCACGCGGCAGGGTTCGCGGGCATTCTGGTCGAGGGCGTGGACCACGCGATCGCCGGCGAGTGGATCGCGGCGCGCACGGCCCAGGTAGCGCGCCGCGAAGCGCTCGCCGACGCGCCGAAGCTGCTGCGGCTCACCGACCGGCTCCAACTCGCCGCGTGGGAGGTGGTGCTGCGCCGGGTCGGCGTCCCGACCCAGACGGCCCACGTCGCGCAGGCGTTGCAAGTCACGCGTGAGCACCTGTCGCGCGAGTTCGCCGCGGGGGGCGCGCCGAACCTGAAGCGCGTGATCGACCTGGCGCGGACGGCGTGCGCGGCGGACCTGCTCGGGAACCCGGGCTACAGCGTGCGACAGGTGGTGCGGATCCTCGGGTACGCGTCCCCCAGCCATCTGGCCGGCGCCGCCCGGCGGGTCGCGGGGGCGACGCCGCAGGAGCTGCGGGAGGTCGGCCCGCGCGGCGTGCTGGCGAGGTTTCTTAGAGGAAGGACGAGGTCGCGGCTCTGAGATTGCGGATTTCGGATTGCGGATTGCGGAATTGATCCGCACGTTCTTGGGGTCGTGGGCTCACCCGGTCAATCCGCAATCCGCAATCGACAATCCGCAATTCGGTGGGGTGGCGGTGGTGGGGCGTTCATGTGATATTTTTCACAATCTTCCCAACGGAACTCCCATGGCCACCGATTCCATCCTGCGACCGGGCGAGCTCAAAGAGATTCTCCTCAAGGAAATTCAGGCTGCCGACCTGGCCGAAATCGACGTGCGTGAGGTCGGCACGGTGCTGGAGGTGAAGGACGGCATCGCCCGCATCTACGGCCTCACGTCCGCGATGGCGGGCGAGATGCTTGAATTCACCGCCTCGGAGACCAGCGAGAAGGTGACCGGTCAGGCGCTGAACCTCGAAGAGGACAACATCGGCGCGGTGATCTTCGGCAACTATCTGGTGCTTCGGGAGGGGGATGAGGTGCGGCGCACCGGCCGGGTGCTCGACGTGCCGGTGGGCCGGGCGCTGGTGGGTCGGGTGGTGGACGCGTTGGGCCGTCCGGTGGATGGGCTCGGGCCGGTGCACACCACCACGACCCGTAAGGTCGACATCGTGGCGCCGGGCATCATCAAACGCCAGCCGGTGAAGGAGCCGCTACAGACCGGGATCAAGGCGATCGATTCGATGATCCCGATCGGGCGGGGCCAGCGCGAGCTGATCATCGGCGACCGCGGCACCGGCAAGACCGCCATCGCGATCGACACGATCATCAATCAGAAGGGCGAAGGCGTCATCTGCGTCTACGTGGCGATCGGCCAGAAGAACTCGACCGTCGCCGCGGTGGTGGAGCGGCTGAAGGAGCATGGCGCCATGGACTACAGCATCGTCGTGGTCGCCTCCGCCGCCGAGCCCGCGCCGATGCAGTACATCGCCCCGTTCGCGGGCTGCGCCATGGCGGAGTACTTCATGTACGACGAAAAGCAGGCTACGCTGTGCGTGTACGACGACTTGTCGAAGCAGGCCGCCGCGTACCGCCAGCTGTCGCTCGTGCTGCGACGCCCACCGGGGCGCGAAGCGTACCCGGGCGATGTCTTCTACCTGCACAGCCGGCTGCTCGAGCGGGCGGCGAAGCTGTCGAACGAGATGGGTGGAGGCTCGCTCACCGCACTCCCGATCATCGAGACCCAGGCGGGCGACGTCTCCGCGTACATCCCGACCAACGTCATCTCGATCACCGACGGGCAGATCTTCCTCGAGACCGACATGTTCTACTCCAACGTGCGGCCGGCGATCAACCCAGGCATCTCGGTGTCGCGCGTGGGAGGGAGCGCCCAGATCAAGGCGATGAAGCAGGTGGCGGGACGGCTGCGGCTCGACCTCGCGCAGTACCGCGAGCTCGAGGCGTTCGCGCAATTCGGCTCCGAGCTCGATCAGGCGACCCAGAAGCAGCTGGCTCGCGGGGCGCGCGTCGTCGAAGTGTTGAAGCAGCCCCAGTACCAGCCCATGCCGGTCGAACGGCAAGTGATGATCATCTTCGCCGTCACCAACGGCTATCTCGATGACGTGGCGCCGGGGGAGATCAAAGCCTGGGAGCAGGGCTTCCTCGATTTCATGGGCGCGCAGCACCCCGAGCTCGGCCAGGAGATCCGCACCCGTAAGCTGCTCCCCGACGACCTGGCCGCGCGGCTGCGCGCGGCCATCGACGAGTAC